>Ga0315541_1003031_pt1 | contig 13289 bp, 14 predicted proteins | sample SalMarSW160190MG_FD_203095 | JGI IMG/M metagenome (GOLD analysis project Ga0315541, IMG submission 203095) | Salt marsh sediment microbial communities from the Plum Island Ecosystem LTER, Massachusetts, United States - Salt Marsh Sediment SW1601-190 ...
ACGCCGATCACATACTTGCCGTACTCCTTCAGCTTGAGCACCAGGCTCGAGAAGTCGGAGTCACCGGTAAGCAGGATGAACGTGCCGATCTCGGGCCGTATGAACACCAGCTCCAAGGCGTCGATGGCCATGCGGATGTCCGTGGCGTTCTTCTTGTTGCTCCCGTAGGCCGGAGCGAAGATCAGGTCCACCGACGCCTCGGACAGAGGCACGATGTACTGGGGGTACCGACGCCAGTCGGCATACGCCCGCTGGACGCTGACCTTACCCTTGATGACGTCGGAGGCGAGGAGCGTCTTCAGCTCCTTCGAGAGATCGCTGCGCATTCCCATCGTGACATTGTCGAAGTCGATGAGAAGCGCGGCGTGGTTGGATTCGTATACCGCGAATCCGGCACCCCCCTGATGAGGGGCGCGATGATGCGGGTTCAACATTGGGTTGTATCTCGCTGACCAAATTGTCTAGGCCGCGAGACCTCCCCACCGGGGCCACGTCCGAAGATCGCGGCCGGGTCGGGGAAGCCTTTGGAACGTCCCCTCTGGACGTTGCGGCTGGCCGAAGCCCTACGCCGGCGGGCTCGTGGGCTCGCACATCTTCGCGAGCTCCATCCGCCGGACCTTCCCTGTCCCGGTCCTCGGGAAGGAATCGAAGAAGCGAACCTGATCCGGGACCTTCGGCGCCGCGAGCTTCTCCCGGCACCAGTCCACGATCTCCTGGCTCGTCACGATCGCCCCTTCCACCGGGACGATACAGGCGCAGCTGGCTTCACCGAGAAGCGGATCAGCGAGTCCCACCACCGCCGCCTCGCGAACCGCCGGGTGCGCCTCAAGTCGAGACTCGACTTCCCGGGGGTACACGTTGAAACCAGCCCGAATGATAACCTCCTTGCGCCTTCCCACCAAATGGACGAGTCCGGCCTCGTCCACCCATCCCAGGTCCCCGGTGAGGAAGAAACCCTCCGGATCGAACGCCGCAGCGGTCTCCCTGGGCTGGCGGTGATACCCCAGCATCACCCCCGGGCCCTTCAGCGCGATCTCGCCCACGCTCCGCGGGGGAAGGGCCTCCCCGTCGCGCTCCAGGATCCTCACCTCGGTTCTCGGCAGCGGATGCCCCACCGTGTGCTCCCGCTGCTCCGGCGTGTCCCCCGACCGGGTGACGCATACCGTGGACGACGTCTCGGTGAGGGAGTAGCCCACGAGCACGGTGGGGCACAGCTTCTCACGGATGTGCCGGACCAGCTCGGGGCTCACCGGCGCTCCCGCAGGCATGGCCATACGCAGGCTGGACACGTCCCTGGGCGCCAGCTCCTGCTCCCGGAGCTCGGCCACGAACATGGTGGGGACCCCGTAGTGCACCGTGGCCCGGTGGCGCACGACCAGGTCCAGAGTCGCCCCCGCGTCAGGCTCGTCCTCCACGATCAGGGCGGCGCCGGCAAGCGCCGTGGACAAAACCCCCGGCGCCAGACCGAAGACGTGGTAGAGCGCGCTCACGCCCACCACCCGGTCGTCGGGATGAAGGCCCAGCGCGTCCGCGGTGCCCGCCGCCACCGAGATCAGATTCCGATGGCTCAGCTCCACACCCTTGGGCTTCCCGGTGGTCCCCGACGTGTACACGATGGCGAAGCAATCCGAGGTGGGGTTGACCTCCACCTCCGGGTAATCTCTCCCTGCCCCCGCGGACAGCAGGTCTCCGTATTGGAAGATCCTGTCGTCGTACCAGAGGTCCTCGTCGCCGACGGTGACGAGGTACTGCAGTTCCGGGAGCCGGAGATGCAACTCCTCGAAGAGCTGGAGGAAGTCGACGCCGTACGCGCGCTCCACCGTGATGGTGCAGACCGCTTCTGAGTGGCGGAGCACGTACTGGATCTCCGAGGCCGTCTCCCGAGGGTTCACCGGCACCACGATCCCGCCGAGTTTCGCCACCGCGAACAGCGCCACCACGAACTCGGGGCACGCGGGCAGGATAAGCGCCACCCGGTCGCCGCGCTCTACGCCCAGGTTCGCCAGGGATGCGGCGAGCGCGTCGGATCGGCTGTCCACCTCGGCGTACGTCAGCGTGCGGTCCTTGGTGACGAGGAAGATCCGTCCGGGATCGGTGGTAGCGCACAGCGCCAGAGCCGATGCCACGTGAAAACCGGAGAAGCGCTCGGTAAGCGCCATGCCACCTCCCTCAGGGGGCCGGGGCGAATCTGTAAGTATAGGGAGGCTCCCTTGCCCCGTCACGCTTCGCTCGGGACCTCGGAGAGGACCCTCCCCACGAGGTCCGCTGGCACCGCGTGGCTCCACCCTTCCCCTGGTGCCACGGCACCCACGCGGGCGAGGAAGACGAAGCGCACCTCACCGCGCCTGGCCTTCTTGTCCCCGGCCAGGAGCGCCGTCACCTGGGCCACGCCGCCCGCCGGCATGGGCACGCGTCCCAGGCCGAACCGGCCCACCGCTTCCTGGATCCGCTGGGCCGTGCCCGCCTCGGTGACGCCCAACCACTCCCCCAGCCTGGCTTCCAGGATCATGCCGGCGGCCACCGCGGTGCCATGCCCCACCTGGTACGAGGACGCAGCCTCCAGCGCATGGCCCAGGGTGTGGCCGAAGTTGAGCACCTGGCGGAGGCCGGCCTCCCGCTCGTCCGCGGATACGATGCCAGCCTTGATCTCCACGGAGCGGAGCACGGCCGAGCGGGTCGCCGCTGGATCCGCGGACAGGAGCGCATCCGCCTCCGCCTCCAGCTCCGAGAAGTACGCCGCGTCGGCGATGGCCCCGTGCTTGACGGCCTCGGCCAGCCCCTCCGCCCGTTCCCGGACCGGGAGCGTGGCCACGGTCTCCGGATCGGCCACCACCAGCCGGGGGGGGTGGAACGCGCCCACCAGGTTCTTCCCCGCAGGCAGGTCCACACCCGTCTTCCCGCCCACCGAGGCATCCACCATGGCCACCAGGCTGGTGGGCACCTGGACGAGGGGAACGCCCCGGAGGTAGGTGGCAGCCACGAAGCCGGCGAGATCCCCGGTCACGCCGCCTCCGACGGCGACCACGGTACTGTCGCGACCCAGGCCGGCGTTCATCAGGCGGTCCGTGAGCGTCGCCCACCATTCCCGTGTCTTATGCTTCTCTCCGGCGGGAAACACGAAGAGGTCGGCCCGGGCGCCGGCCGCGCGACAGGCGACCGCAGCTTCCTCGCCATACAACGGGGCCACGTTGCTGTCGGCCACCAGAGCATAACGGTGCGCGGGAGCCCGGTCGGCCAGGATCTCGGGGAGCCGCCGGCGCGCGCCGGGCTCGATGAGCACCGGGTAGTCGCCGCCGGAGGACCGGACCCAGACCTCGGTGCCGCGGCTATCCTCGCGCCCCGGCTCGCTCACGGCCGCAGCTCCGGGCGCACCCGGACGCTGGAGGGGAGGCCGACGCGGAGCAGCGAGGTGGGGCGCCCACCGACCTCCAGGGCCTCCACCGTCGCCGGCGGGGAGAGCCGTCCCAGGCGCCCCGCCATCGCCGCCACCCATGCGTCTCTGGCTGCGACCCGGTCCCAGACCACGACCCAGGCCAGCCCCTGCCCGCCCCCGGGGAGGTCCAGCAGCGCATAGCGGTCGCCACCCCAGCCATCCGCCAGGCGCCCCTGCCCCGCTTCCAGGTGGGTTTCCAGGAAGATGCCTCCCTCCAGCCGGCCGAGGTCGTCCTCATGGACGCTGCGGGCTCCCTCCACGGTCAGGGAGAGGGCAACGGGCACGTCTGTGCGGTCGCCGGTCAGGATCTGCTCGGTGGAGAGGGGTAGGTTCTCGCCGAAGGGTGCGGGGCGCTCGCCCCGGCTCCACAGATCCTGGACGAAGCCAGTCCCCTCCACGTAGGGGAAGAGGAGGGTCTGTCGTACGACCGGGGGTGCGCCGGCGAGAGCCGGGAACTGCCCCTGCATGCCTTCCAGGGCCGGACCCAGACTTCCCGCGAAGTCGCGCACCTTGCCGAGATCCACCGGGGTGCCGCGCATCTGCTCGGTCAAGTACTCCAGCATGACCAGGGTGGCATGCCCCTCGATGGCGGCCTGGGCCGCCGTAACGCGATCATTGCCCAGCTCCGGGTCGGTGAGGGCCTCAAGATCCACCGTCTGGTCCTGGACGGCATGCACGAGCTCGTGCACGAGCAGGGGCTGGAGCACCGCTGCGGGCTGATCGTCGAGGACAAACAGCGCCGTGGAGTCCGGCTCGTAGAATCCCGCCACTTGCTCCGTGTAGAGATCCAGCATGAGGGCCCGCAGATCGAGGGTGTCCGGGACCATTCCGAGGAGTGCGTACGCCGCCACGGTCCTCCTGGCCTCGCTCTCCGGGAGCTGCTCGTCGAGCTTGTGGCGCAGGTACCGCACCAACTCCGGGCGCGTGCGTTTCTCCAGGCGGACCGGGCCCTTCAGCTGGAGCCCGGAGCGCCTGGCCAGGTCGGGGAGGAGCGCGGTAGCCATCTCCCGGAGCTCCGGGTCCGACGACGTCACCAGCGAATGCGTCTGCTGCGCGTCGCCAGCGCAGGCCGGGAGGGTCCACAGGGCGAGGGTGAGAGCGGAACGCCAAACGAGCTTCATGCACCTTCCTCGGGGGACAACAGGCCACCGCGCTCCACCACCCGCAGGAACCGCTCCGGGCCCCAACCGGCTGCGCGCGCCACGTCCCGGACGCGGTCGCCAGTCTCAGGATCCCTCAGATCGGGGGCGATGTCCAGGAGGGGTACCACCACGAAGTCCCGGCTGCGCCAGCGCGGGTGCGGGATGCGGAGGGAGGGCATGTCCACCACGGCGTCGCCCACGAACAGCACGTCCACGTCCAGGGTGCGCGGAGCCCCTGGGTAGGGGCGCTCGCGCCCTGCGTCCCGCTCCGCCTCCCGCGCGAGCTCCAGCGCCCCGGCGGGATCCAAGATCCCATAGCCCATGAGGACCGCATTCAGGTAGGGGGACTGGGGAGCGTCCCCTTCGGGCGGCGTCCGGTAGACCGCCGACACCTCCGGGCGTTCCAGGCTGGAGGCCAAGCGGGCCGAGGCAGAGCGCAGCGCGCCGAGCGCATCCCCCAGGTTGGCGCCCAGGGCGAAGACCAACCTCCGCTTCGGTCCCGTGGGACTCACGACCCAGCCGGGGCCCGCCCGTAGCGGTCCTGGAAGCGCACCACGTCCTGGAGATGGGGGGTGGACGCCTCCAGCACGTCGGCGTCGCTCACCGCCACGATCATGTGCACCGTGCGTGGGTGGATCCGGAAGGACTCCCCCTGGGCGAGGCCGACCTTCGCCATCGCGTCCGGTGAGGGACCGGCCCAGAGCTCGATCTCTCCGCGGAGGAGGTGCAGGGTCTCGTCCTTGATCTCGTGCATCTGCACCGAGAGCGCCTCACCGGCCTTCACGTGCAGGATCTTTCCGACATAGAGATCCGTTTCGGCCCAGATGAGTTCGTGCCCCCAGGGCTTCTCCACTCGGCGAGGGTTCGTGATCAACGGGGGTGCTCCGATATGGGGAATTGTCATCCATGCCCGCGGCATCGGAGAGTGGCGGACCCCGGGGAGCGGGTCAAGGTGCCACCGCCGGCTTGAGGCTCCCACCGCAGCGTCGCTAGCTTGGCGATCCGACGGCGGACACGGGCCCGACCTGGCACCGTGCTTGCAGTCGAGGGTACCAGTGTCTGTCTCCGGATGCCGTGACCACGCGAGGGAAGACGACCCTGAAGACCAAGAAGCTCCTCTCCAGGCTCTGGCACCCCTGGTGGTTCGTCCTGGGGGCTGCGTTCGTCGGCGCCGTGGGCGCCGGGGTGGCCTGGGGCATCTGGAAGAATCTCTGCGCCGGCGACGCCTGCCCCTCCATCGCGCAGATCAAGACCTACGAGCCCCAGCAGACTTCCAAGCTTCTCAGCTGGGACGGCCGGCTCATCGCCGAGATCGGCTTCGAGCGCCGCACGCCCATCTCCATCCACGCCCTCCCGCCCTACGTGCCGCAGGCGGTGGTGGCCATCGAGGATCACCGCTTCTTCGACCATCGCGGATTCGATCCCAGGGGGATCGCCAGGGCGGCTTTCGGAAAGCTCACCGGCCGAAGCCTGGGTGGAGGGAGCACCATAACCCAGCAGTTGGCGCGGAACGTGTTCGAGGACGAGATCGGCTTCGAGCGACGCGGGTTCCGCGCCTACATGCGCAAGCTGAAGGAGGTCCAGGTCGCCAGGGACCTGGAGCAATCGTACACCAAGGAGCAGATCCTCGAGGCCTATCTCAACGAGATCTACATGGGCCGGGGATACGGCTTCCAGAACGCCGCGCGCAACTACTTCGGTAAGAGCGTCACCGACATCGACGTGGCCGAGGCGGCTCTCCTCGCCGCCATCCTGAACATGCCCGGCCTGTACGACCCGTTCCGGAGCCCGGAGCGCGCGAAGCGGCGCCGGGACCTGGTCCTCTCCCGCATGGCCGACGAGAAATACCTCACAGACGAAGAGGCGGAGCGTTGGAAGGCGGCTCCCCTCCCGCAGCGGGAACCGGACGGGACGGTGGTCTCCCAGGCGCCGTACTTCACCGAGTGGGTGCGCCAGATCCTGGACTCCCGCTTCGGCGACGAGATCTACCGCAACGGGCTCCGGGTCTACACCACGCTGGACGTGGACATCCAGAAGGCCGCCGAGGTGGCCATGGACTCGGGATTCGCGGCCATCGAGGCCGACCCCATCTTCGCGCACCGCAAGTACGAGGAGTTCGACACCGTCCAGGCCTTCCCCAGGGAGACCCCCTATCTCCAGGGTGCCCTGGTGGCCCTGGACCCGTCCACCGGGGACGTCCGCGCCATGGTGGGGGGGCGGGATTTCGGCCACTCCAAGTTCGACCGGGCCAGGCTGGCCCACCGCCAGGCGGGATCCTCCTTCAAACCCTTCGTGTACACGGCGGCCATCGCCGCCGGAATCCCCGCCTCGCACATCGTCGAGGACTCCCCCATCGCCTACCCCCAGGTGGACAGCACGGTGTGGGAGCCGAGCAACTTCGACCCCGAGTTCAAGGGCCTCATCACGCTGCGGGAGGGCCTGTACACCTCCACGAACATGATCGCCATCAAGCTGGGCTGGGAGGAGGTGGGGATCGAGTCCGTGGCCCAGACCGCCCGCAGGATGGGGATCCAGACCGAGATCGAGCGGTACCCCTCCACCACCATCGGCGCCGCGGAGGTCATCCCCATTCAGATGGCCGAAGCCTATTCCGCCTTCCCCGCCATGGGCACCAAGGTCCGTCCCTTCCCCATCGTCCGCGTGGAGGACGCCACCGGGAAGGTGCTCTGGGAGCCCCAGCCGGAGCGATCGCAGGTGCTCGACTCCCTGGTCGCGGCGGTCATGGTCACCATGCTCGAGGACGTGGTCACGAGGGGCACCGGGTACAACGCGATCCGGCTGGTCGCCGGCCTCCCCCGGGAGGTACCGGCGGGCGGGAAGACGGGGACCACCAACGACGGCACCGATGTCTGGTTCGTAGGGTTCACGCCCGACCTCCTGGCGGCGGTGTGGTTCGGCATGGATCGTCCGCAGCCGATCTTCAAGCTCGGCCGGGGGCGTCAGGCCACCGGGGGCGGGCTCGCCGGCCCTGTGTGGGGCCGCTTCATGAAGCAGGTGTACTACGGCTCGGAGCCCGTGGAGGGCGGACCCCCGGCTGCGGAGCCGGCACTCCCGCTGCCCACGGGTTGGCGCATGCCCGAGGGTCTGAATACGGCGCTGGTGGACAGGAGGACGGGGAAGCTCGCATCCCGCTGGTGTCCGGTGGAGGACCAGTACCTGGAGTACTTCGTGCCTGGCTCGGAGCCCACCGAGTACTGTGGAATTTCAGGGCTGCGCCGCCTGATCCCCCGGCGGAGCCCGTGATGGAGCCGCTCCACCGTACCTTCGTTTTCGACACCACCAACGCCGCTCTCTGGGCCGAGGAGGTGGCGCGCGAGGCTCTCGTTCCGGTGGAGGTGGTCCCGGCGCCGGCCGAGTCCCGAGCCGGGTGCGACCTGGCGCTCATCACGCCCCCGGAGCGTGCCGCCATGCTGGCGGAGGTGCTGGAGGCCGCCGGAGTGCCCTTCCGTCCCTGGCCGGCGGACACTCCCGCGGAGCCTCAGTAGCGCCCCACCCCGGCGGCGCTCACCCGGTGGGAGACGAGGGGGCGCAGCTCGGTGACGCCCTCTCCGATGCGGACCGCGGAGCGCAGCGCGGACTCTCCCGCAGCCACGCCGGCGGCGTCCAGCGCGTGCACGGTCCCCAGGGGATCGCCTTTCTCCAACCTGTCGCCGGGAGCCAAGGCCAGCTCGAAGCCGACGCCCAGGTGGATGGACTCGCCCAGGCGCCGGCGCCCGCCCCCCAGCGTGACCACGGCCTGTCCCAGGGGGAGCGGGTCCACAGCCAGGACCGTTCCCGCCTCCCGAGCCTCCACCACCGAGCGTTCAGGAGCCGTGGCGAAGCGGCGCGGGTCCCCGATGATGCTGGGGTCCCCTCCCTGGGCCTCCACGAGCCTCACCAGCCGCTCGAGCGCCCGACCGCTGGCCAGGGCAGCCTCCGCCCTGGCGCGGGCCTCGGCTTCTCCGAACTCGGGAAAGCCCGCCCGGAGCATCTCCGAGGCTTCCACGAGGACCAGATCTCTCAGGTCCGGCGGGCCTTCAGACCTGAGGCACGCGACTGCCTCGGCCGTCTCCAGCGCGTTGCCCACCGCCCGCCCCAGCGGGCGGTCCATGGCGGTGAGCAGAGCGACGGTGGGAAGCCCCCGTGCCTCTCCGATGCCGACCATGGCCGAGGCCAGCGAGAGGGCCCTCTCCTCCTCGGGGATGAACGCGGCCGACCCCACCTTCACGTCCAGGACGAGCCCCGTCAGGTTCTCGGCCAGCTTCTTGCTCATGATGCTGGCAGCGATGAGCGGGAGAACCGGCACGGTGGCGGTCACGTCCCGAAGGGCGTACAGGTGCCGGTCCAGGGGTGCGATCTCCGAGCTCTGGCCCATCATGGCGCACCCTACACGGCCGAGGATGTCCTGGAACTCGTTCAGCGTCAACTCGGTGCGGAAGCCGGGGAACGCTTCCAGCTTGTCCAGGGTGCCCGTGGTGTGGGCGAGCCCCCGTCCCGACATCATGGGGACGTAGAGCCCGAGCTCCGCGGCCAAGGGCGCCAGCGCCAGGGAGACCTTGTCGCCCACGCCTCCGGTGGAGTGCTTGTCCACCCGGGGGCCACCCAGCCAGGAGAGATCCAGGACCGATCCGGAGCCCAGCATGGCGCGCACCAGCACATCGGTCTCGCTGGTGTCCAGGCCGCGGAAGTAGGTCGCCATGAGGAAGGCGGCCATCTGGTAGTCGGGAATCGCCCCCTGGAGAAACCCGTCCAGGAAGGACTCGAGATCGGCCTGCGCCAGGACGCCTCCATCCCGCTTCGTCTCGATGATCCGGGACGGGATCATGGAACTCCGCCCGGGGCGCGACTCACCGGGTGAGACGCTTGCGGGCTCCCTTGAGGGCGACGTCCACCCTCTCCTTCACGTCTTCGGCGAGCTCGTCCCACCTGTCTCCCGCATCATCCTTCAGGCCTGTCGCCGTCTTCTTCAAGCGCCTCCGGGTGCTCCGACCCGTGTCGGGAGCCGCGAGAAGCGCCACTCCGGCACCGATGATAGCGCCCAGGAGGAGCCCGGACACGAACCCCACGACCTGCCCTCTGCGATCCAATTCCATGATCCCTCTCTTGCTCACGACCGATGTCCGCCCGTTCGGAGGGCCGCCCCTTGTTCTATATTAGCGAACCTGAATCTGCCCGACGAGCCTGGAGGAACCATGGACGCCGCTTCCCAGCCCCTCTCCGAGATCGTGGTCCCCGCCACCCTCTTCGGGGACCTGCGCGCCGCCCTGGACAAGGAAGCCGGCCCCCTCGTGGCCGTCCATATCCTTCACGCCGCAGGGTACGCGTCCGGCGTTGCCGCCGCGCCTGCGCTGCGGACATCGCCGGACGAGGACCTCCTGGCTCTCCCCCAGGACATGTTCTGGACGAGGCTAGCGACCTTCTTCGCGCGTCGCGGGTGGGGGTCCCTGACCCACGAGCCTGCCCACCAGGCCGTCGGTTTCCTGACCAGCCCGGATTGGGCCGAAGGCGCCGTGCCCAGAGGAGACGATGCCTCCTGCTCCTTCACCGCGGGCTTCCTTTCCGGGATGCTCAGCACGTTGGCCGGCGGCCCGGTGGCAGTCCTCGAGATCTCGTGCCGAGCGCGAGGGGACGAGCGATGCTCCTTCGCATTCGGCAATGCCCTGGTCATCCACGACCTGTACGGGAAGCTCCTCCAGGGCTCGGATGTCCCCAGCGCCCTGGCTTCCCTCTAGGACGGGCCCCGGTGAGGGTGCTGGGCCTGGACCTGGGGGTACGCCGGATCGGGGTGGCCCTGAGCGACCCTACCGGGACGATCGCCTCCCCTCTCGAGACGCTCCAGCGGCGCGCGGGCAAGCGCCCGCCTCTGGCTCGCCTGGAGAATCTGGCCCGGGCCCACGCGGCGGAACGGATCGTGGTGGGCCTCCCCCTCGACCTCCGGGGGAGCGAAACGCCCTGGTGCCGGGAGGTCCGCACCGTGGGTGACGCGCTCGCCCAGCGTCTGGGGCTTCCCGTCTCGTACGTGGACGAGCGTTTCACATCCGTGCGCGCGGAGAAGGCCGTCCGGGGAATGGGGCTCCGCAAGTCCCAACGCGAGGAGAAGGGACGGGTGGATGCCGCCGCGGCCGCCCTCATCCTCCAGGCGTGGTTGGACGGCCCCAGGGCATGAGGAAGGCCCACGCCCTGGCCCTGGGGTGCCTCGTCGCCCTGGGGTGCTCCGGCCCCCGAGGCACGCCCCTCCAGCTCACCGTGCCATCCGGGTCCTCCTTCTCGACCGTCGTGGACTCGCTCCAGGCACGGGGCGTCGTGCGTCACGCCACGGCCTTCCGCATCTATGCCCGCCTTCGGGGCGACGAGCGTCACATCCAGGCCGGCCGGTACGAGCTCACGCCCGGAGCCGGCTGGAACGAGATCCTGGGAGCCCTCACCGAGGGGCGGGTGATGACCGTGCCCATGACCGTACCCGAAGGATTCCGCCTCGCTCAGATGGCGCCGCGCATCGCGCGCGTCACCGAGACCTCGGAGGAGGCCGTCCTGGAGGCGCTGGGAGACGCGGGCGCCGCGGAGAGGTACGATGTGCCGGGACCCGGCCTGGAGGGGTACCTTTTCCCCGATACGTACCGGTTCGCAGCCGGCGTGCCCGTGGCGGCGGTCCTCCGGGCCATGACCCGCCGCTACAGAGCGGTGTGGACCCCGGAGCGGCGCGCCCGCTTGGACTCCCTGGGGATGACGGAACGAGAGGTGATGACTCTGGCCTCCATCGTAGAGGCCGAGGCACGCCGCCCCGAGGAGATGCCCCGCATCGCAAGCGTTTATCACAACCGGCTCCAGCGCGGGTGGCTCCTCCAGGCAGATCCCACGGTGCTCTACGCCTTGGGCGGCTACCGGGAACGGCTCCTCTTCGCCGCCATCGACTCGGTGGCCGACAGTCCGTACAACACGTACCGGAAGCCCGGGATCCCCCCCGGTCCCATCGGCGCGCCGGGCGAGAAAGCGATCCACGCCACCCTCTACCCCGCGTCCGAGCCGTACCTGTACTTCGTGGCGCGCTCCGACGGGTCCCACACGTTCAGCAGGACGCTGGCCGAACACAACCGTGCCGTCGCCTGCGCGCGCAGGGAGCGCAGCGGAGCCGTGCGCGACGCCCGGAAAAGTGGAGCGGGCCCATGACCTCCATCCCGCTCCGGGAGGCACTCCGGGTCCTCGTCATCACGGATGCCCGGCTCGCAGCTCCCCGCCGGGTGGCGGAGGCCGTGAGCGCGGCGCTGGAGGCCGGTGCCCGGAGCGTGCAGCTGCGGAACAAGGGAGACCCGACCCGGGCGCTCCTCGAGGTGGGCCGGGAGCTCCGGGCCCTCACCCGCGCCCATGGCGCCCTCCTCTTCGTCAACGACCGCGTGGACCTGGCGCTGGCGGTGGAGGCCGACGGCGTGCACGTGGGCCCGCACGACCTCCCTGTGGCCGCCGTACGCTCCATCACGCCCAGCGGGTTCCTCGTGGGGCGCTCTGCGGACGACCCTGAGGTGGCCCGGATCGCCGTCGCGGAGGGTGCCGACTACATCGGGTGCGGAACCGTGTACGCGACCACGACCAAGGCCGACGCCGGAGACGTGATCGGGCTGGAGGGGCTCAGGGCGGTGGTCCGTGCCGTCCCTGTCCCAGTGGTGGCCATCGGAGGCATCACCGTGGAGCGCGCGGGGGAGATCGCGCCCACAGGCGCTGCGGGCGTGGCCGTGGTGGGCGCGGTCATGTCGGCCACGGACCCGGGGGAGGCCGTCCGGCAGCTGCTTCGGCATCTTAACGATACCGGTTCGCCTGCAGTCTAGGATGCAAGGATGGCCCCCGGGGGCCCTGTCCTCCCGACCTGATCAGGTGGGGAATCCTCGACCGAAATCCACGCAGGCCACACCATGCAACCCACACCTCCTCCTCTCACGGCGCGTCACCTTCAGGCGTCACGAGCCGGGTCCTTCGCCGCTCTACTCGCTCTCGGGGCGTGTGGCTCATCCGATCTCCTGGCCCCTGGGGACCCCCCGGCCACGCATTCCGAGACGGTTTCCGCGAGCGCTTCCACCGCAGTCGTTTCCGATGCCGAGCTCCTGGAGATCTTCCACGTCACCCTGGACGACGAGTACCGCGCGGAGGCCATCTACCTGGGGGTGATGAAGGACTTCGGGTCGGTGCTTCCCTTCCGCAACATCGCGAAGGCGGAGCGGCAGCACGCGAAGAACGTCCTGGCTCTCTACGCGGCCAGGGGACTCACCGCCCCGGCCAACCCCTGGACCACGGCGAACGTTCCCCGCTACGCCACCCTCAAGGCAGCGTGCCAAGCAGGGGTGACGGCGGAGCTGGAGAACATCGCGCTCTATGACCGATACCTGACGCTGACGCTCCCCGCCGACGTGGTCAACGTGCTCATCCGGAACCGCCGGGCGTCGCTCAAGGCTCACCTGCCCGCGTTCAGAAGGTGCTCGTAGCGGGCGCTCCGCTCGTATATTCCCGCGTATGCCGGAGATGGTCGCGGTCACCACGGGGCAGATGTGGACGGCGACGCTGGTCGCCGGGGCTCTCGTGCTCGTCCTGGGATCCCTCGCCTCACATTCCGCACTTTGCGGGGGCCATTTTCGGGTAATTGTCGGGGGCGGCTGGCGGGCTCAGCAGTAGGCTGAGAGCGGGACGCCGAGGAGGGCGAGGACCTGGTTCTGGAGGTCGGTGAGTTC
>Ga0315541_1003032_pt1 | contig 13289 bp, 12 predicted proteins | sample SalMarSW160190MG_FD_203095 | JGI IMG/M metagenome (GOLD analysis project Ga0315541, IMG submission 203095) | Salt marsh sediment microbial communities from the Plum Island Ecosystem LTER, Massachusetts, United States - Salt Marsh Sediment SW1601-190 ...
TAAGGTAATGCCCCGCTCTAAGGATCCAACTCTTGTAGTCTTAAAGGGACACCTCTTAGTAGAAGAACAACTGCAAGGAATAATCGAAGACCAATTAAGTAGTACTTCGATGCTAAAAGATGCTCGTCTGACCTTTCACCAAAAGCTTAAACTGGCACAGTGTATAATTGGAAAGAAGTTTTCCGAAAAAACTAACTTTGAAAATAGGGAGTATGATTTTGGGAAGGCAGCCGAAAAACTGGGAGAGCTTAGAAATAAACTCGCCCATAATATAGAAGTTCCAAAGATGAATTTGCTAATAGATAACTTCTGTAGTTATTTCGAAGATTCTATTACAGAAACTGAGCTCCGTTCATATGTTGCATGGGGACCGGATAGAGATAAAAGACTAAAATTCAGCTTATCACAACTCTGTTGCGCTTTGCTTGGAGTTAGAATGGAAAAACAGGATCTTGATTCTAAAATTGTCAAAATTAAGCCTTGTATCACATGCGGAAAATGAAATAAGAATTGGTGGGAAAGTAACCATTGGAAGGAACTAATATAATATCATGCTAGAGGCACCTGAATTCATATGCTATCTCTGCGGTTGTACTATACAAAAAATCCCAGAAAACGACCAAATGTCGCTCTCTATGGATCATGTTCCTCCCAAGCAGTTTTATCCAAAACAACTCCGCAAAAATGAGGACTTAAATTTACAACTTGTTCCTTCTCACAAGAGTTGTAATGAAGATTATAAACTGGATGAAGAATACTTCTACCATTGTATGTATCCAGTTGTTGAACGATACAATCCAAACATGGCCAGATTGATGTATGTAGATTTACTGCGAAGATCTCAAAAGGTACAGACACAAATAATAGCTCGAAAACTTCTTCAGAATATAAAATTTATAACTGAAGGAGGTATACATCTTCCGGCTGGGGTTGTTCAATTTGCCATCGAGGAGTACAGAATCCAAAGGGTTGCATTAAAGATTGCGCGAGGTTTGCTCTATTTAGAAACAAATAGGTATATGCCTTTAGAAAATGCAAAAGATATCCGTCTTTGTTTGGGCGAAGAAGAGGTTCCCGAACTGTATCGACTCGTTTTCAAGGCTTCGCTTTTAAAAGGTGCCTGCAGGAAGATATTTTCCTACAAGTACTTTGAATTTGACACACATCATCTGTTTTGCATGCTTTTCTGGGAATCATTCATGTTTTGCACATGCTTTGATAGTCCAGGAATAACATCCGCGCAATAAATTGAGGGAGAAAGTATAAAGCATTCATCACGTAAGCACCCCCACGAGAAACGCGAAGCTAAATAAATCCCCGAAGCCTGCTTCGGGGCTAAACGATAAGGAAACCCCCTGCGGTGCAAATTAAATATGACCCACAACATAAACCCTTCGACTCCGCTCAGGGCTAAAGACTGGTTTCGTTCAGAATGACAAAGGAGAGATTGCCATGTCGCTTCGCTCCTCGCAATAACAGATTCCTCGACTATGCTCGGAATGACCCCTGCCGCAAGCGGCAGGGCTAAACATTTTGGATTCCTGCTACCCGCCTTCGCGGGCACATGGTTCGCAGGAATGACAAAGAAGAGATTCTTCATTTCGTTCAGAATGACAAAAAAGAAAAAGTATACACGGCCAGCGGTTCGACAGGCTCACCATCCCGAGCAAAGTCGAGGGAGATGGCCGTGCTACAAAATGTTAATCGATTTCTACAAGTTCGTAATTTGCGCTTCCCAGGCCGAGGCGCTCGGCATGCTCAATTTGATAGAGAGGATTAAGCTCTTCGCTACCACGCAGTATTGGCAGTTTCTTGCCACCCTTTTTTTCCACTAAGTCCAGCGATGCCTTATCGATTGCTACGGGGTCTGTCGAGGCGGTTATACCTATATCACCGACTATTTTGGGCATATCGGCTACGTCGAAACAATCGCAGTCTTTCGTAACCGAGATTATAAAATTAAAAAAAGCGGCCCTGTTTTCTTTTCCCTTTAATACTCCAAGTGCGTGTTCTGCTATGTTTTTTTGCAATACTTCGGTTTCCTCACCCCAGTTACATTTAACCGCGCCGAATCTGCACACGGCCAAACACTCTGCACAGCCGATGCACTTATTCTGGTTGATACGGGCCATAGTTTTGCCGAGTGTAATTGCATCGGCGGGGCAGTGACTGTAACAGAGGCCGCAAAGGGTGCATTTTTTGCCGATGCTGAGAGTAACAGAAGCGTGCTGTTTCAACTTTCCTCTTTTGCCGGCACAGCCCATCCCCAATGTTTTTAGCGTAGCTCCGAAACAGGTTCCCAGATGGCCGGTAAAATGGGCCACTGAAAGAATCGATTGGCAGCGTGTGATTTCCGATGCAATAAAAACTTCCTTATTTATTTCTCCGTTGATTTGTATTGCCGTCTCAGAGGTTCCAAACAATCCATCGGGAGCGATAAATGGTATACCCAGTTTGTCTGAGCAAAAGCCATGCTTGGTAGCCAGGATAGTATGGTCAATGGCGTTGTGCCTTTGGCCTATATACAAGGTTGTAGAATCAGTCACAAAAGGCCTTGTTTTTATTGCGAGCAGCTCATCCACTAATCCCTTGATGCAGCCGGATTTTATATATGTATTGTTTCCTTCTTCGCCGACGTGAACTTTGACGGCTGTAAAATCATTTTTCTTAAAGCAGCGTGCAAAGCCAGCGGCCTTGAATAACTTGCGGGCCTTTTCGGATATTTTCTTTTGGCCGTCTTTGATGGATGCCTTAATGAAGTAAACTTTCGAGGCCATATCTATTTACTCCTATATGATTAAATCTTTTTAGTGCAGCATAATGATATCGTGATTGAGTTTACTCTTATTGATAACGACGCAATGCAAGGTGGATAATGCGGTCAATTAGTTTTTCATACGAGATACCGGCTTTTTGTGCCGCCTCAGCCACTTCTTCGCCATAAGCAATATCGGCGTTGGGATTAGTTTCGAGTATGACGAGCTTGTTCTCCGGCGTTAGTCTCAGGTCAATTCTTCCGTAATCGCGCATCCGAAGCAAACGATATACCCTTTTGCAGATACGCTCGACGTTTTTAATGATGGGCGTCTCAAGCTCAGCGAAATCGAATCTAATGTTCCATTTTTCACGATATTTGCGATTCCATTTCACACGGTATGTTGCAAGCTGGGGACCATCCTGGCTGTCGGAATCAAACATACATTCGCGTATGGGTAGTACTGTCAGCCGCTTATTTCCAATAACACCTACATAAAGCTCCCTGCCCTCGATGTACTCCTCGACTATGACCGGCTGCTGCCAGCCCTCGTGGACGAACTTAACTCGCTCCAGCAGAGCAGATTCGTTGTTAACGAGAGATGCATTGGAGATGCCCTCAGAACTGTCTTCGAACGCCGGTTTGACGACCAGCGGGTAATTAAGTGGTTTGGGTATCCGTACCTTCTGATTCTGGGCAATAGACAAAAAGCCGGGAACACGTATTCTATGCTGAGTCAGCAGTTCCTTACATAGTCGTTTGTCTCGGCTTAACATCAGTCCCGCAGGGCCAGAACCTGTATAAGGGATATTGAGCATCTCCAGCATTGCGGCGATGTTCATATCCATGCTGCGGTCTCCGCCAAGCTGCTCGGTAAGATTGAAGACGATATCCGGCTTGTCCTTGCTAAGTGTGGTTACAACGATTGTTATATCATCGCCAAGGCCAAGGATAGATACGTTGTGCCCAAGCCCGCGAAGTGTCTGGATGACATGATGTTCTGTGGAGGGCTCTTTTGGCATTTGCTCGAAATTCGGGTCCTGGCTGGGTATTGTCCATTTATCAACCAGAACGGTGATATTTAATTTTTGTTTCATTAGCGTCTTTGCCTTCTTCTGATTCTAAAGGTATTTCTTGCGATAGCTGTAAGCAGCACAGTTACGGCTATTATGTCGTCGGTCTCACTGCTTTTGACATATAAATCAAGCGCGTCACAGCGAAGAATTATTCTACTGACGAGCTGGTGGATGTCATATTTTCGGTGTCCGGTCCACCTTGCAACATTGTCTGTAATCTGGCGACGATATGACCGAAGAAGGTCAGATGCCCTGGTCGCAGGTGGGTCGGAATGTTTTGTTTTGAACAGTTCTTTTAGACTATCATCATAGTAGCCCTGGAAGCTGCTTCCGAGTAATTTTCTCTTTCTATCGTAAAATCCGGCGAGTGTGGAGGTCATTCTTATGGCCGACCAGGGAGGATTGCCCCTGACGGTAGTAACGGGGTCTTTGTTATTTATCTTTGCCATCAGGTTATCGACATAGAGTAGTTTCTTAAAAACGGGCCAGCCATTATATTTTTCCTGCCAGCGGCTGTTCGGAGTGAGCCAGACGGCAAAGGTTTCTGCGAAGTCCTCATCGGGATGTGCCTGAGCATAGTTGTCTTTTAGGTGGATAACAAAGCGTCTGGAATAAGGCTGGTAGTAATAGCTCTCCGAGTACTTGTCTGAGAATCTGCCGAACAATTCTCGCCATCGAGTCCGCTTGTGAAATTCATACGCGTAGTTCAATGCGTGCCCACACTCATGTCTTAGAAGCTTCAGGAACGATTTTTCTGTCCCGCCTTCTACGTCGTACATCATTTTCTTTTCAATGCTTTTTAATCTCGGCTGGGTCAGGAAAAACGGAATGCCGATGATGGGCTGTTTGTCAGGGCAAAGCCACTCGTCAGCAAGATAGCAGAGGGGGTGAAAACTTATGCCTTTTGAAGTAAGCTCTTCATAAAGTTTCTCTATAAGCGGTTCGAGACAAGAATCCTTAATTTGTAGCTTGAGGTCTCTAACTCGCATCTGCAGGATTTCTTCATCCGTTAACTTTTTCCAGTTTATTGCCTTCGTCGTTTTTACCATAAGAGCCCTTATTAAGCCGCGTTGGTTAAAACTATTAGTGTGTGTCTTCTTAGCATATTATCTATAACAAAAATAAGGTTTTTTGCAAGGAGGAGGTAGCTACTTTTTTAGAAGAAAAGATGCTGGATGAGTATTTTTACGCCGAGGCCGATGAGAATAGCGGCGCCGAGGGCTTCGATTTTGTTCTCGAAGAAGTGCCCGACCTTCCTGCCGATAGATACGCCCAGATATGACAGCACAAAGGTTACTGAGCCGATGATTATCACTGCAGTAATAATGGAACTTGTAATAAGTGAAAGCGTAACACCTACAGCCAAAGCATCGATACTCGTGGCGACAGACAAAACCAGCAAAACGAAAATATTTGATGGGTCAAAATTCTTCTCAGCCGAGCCGATTTTGAACGACTCGTAAATCATTTTTATCCCGACAGTGCTCAAAAGACCAAAGGCAATCCAGTGGTCAAATCCGGCTGTATATTCTTTTATACTCAATCCAGCCAGGGAGCCAACCAATGGCATAAATGCCTGAAAACCACCGAAAAAAACCGCTATTCGCAACGTGTGCCTTAGCTTAAGCTGCTTGTATGCCGACCCGCTGACAATAGAGACCGCAAAGGCATCCATTGCCAGACCAACGGCTATTATTATGATTGTAACCAGTTCCATCTATTGTTTGACTATTTTGTTTCGGACAGCAGCCATCTACGGCTTGCACATCTTACAGGGTCTTTTGCCGTCATTTATGGCATCTTCTCTGGTCTTGTAACGCACAAGATTTTTCGCCGCAATCCTCCTTGCCCAGGCACAGTCGGATTTATGGAAGACCTTGCTGTTCTTTGATGCAACATAAACATTTTCAGCTGGAACTTGTTCAGTGGGAGCTTGGATTTGCCTGGCCGGCTTTATACCAATAGCATTGGCATCAACAGGCTGAATACCTTTCGGATTGGCTGCCCGCCAGGCATTGATAAAGACATCGGCGTGTTCCAAAATGATATTGGTAACTTTGGCGGGCGTGTTTTGTATGGAAGCCACCTGCATTACCGGCTCGGTCTTCCACACATCGACTTTCTGGCGAATTGCCGGTTTTACCTGCACATAGGTACTTTTAGCTAATAATGTTTGAATGTGAAATACATATTGTTTGGCTTGTTCGAGTTTGAGCATATCCGCGCGAATTTGAAGTTCGGGCCAGATAGGCAATTTATACATAACCCCCGGCTCGGGAGAGAAAACTTTAATGCCGGCTTTGTTTAGTTTGTTTTTTACCTGGTTTTCTAATTTCTCCCAATTAAGGGCATTTGGTTCTTCGTTGGGGTGAATAATAGTGACGTGTAAGTTATCTATCCCAGTTAGAGCAGGATTAGCCCGGCCAATCAGTAAAGGTTGATATTTGGGCTCGGGCGGCTCTATCTGGCCCAGGGCAGGAACATATAAAATTCCGGTAACGACTGCCAAAATTAGACAATACTTTTCGATTTTCATAACTTTCCTTCCTTTCCGAACTTTATGCTATAAGCGAAAAGGCGTCGCTAACGTTCATACCTTCCTGTATGCCGAGTTCTTTGGCCTTTGAGTTTGTTTTTGTAACTTTACGTTGTGGGAAGCGTTCGAGTGTTCCGATGGGATTATCCGGCGCACTTTCCACAATTGCCGCGGCGACTCCATAGCGCCGGCACGCCTCTGCATCGATAGCCGGACAAGCAAGAAAGCCCTTGCTGCCGGCCACCAATAAAATATTGAACCCGGACCATTTAGCTTGTACGCCTTCGACCAGACCATTTGGCGTCTGATATGTTTTTGTGTATATCTCCATTATTATCTCCCCTTGTCATTCCAGGCGATGTAATTCTCTCCTGTCCTCATTCGCAAATCGCAACTCGTAAATCGCAGGTTGATATGTCACACCGGCCTGCCGAGCTGGCTCTCGATTTCTGCCAGCTTTTCGTCAAGCAGCTCTTTACTCTTGGCTTCCACGGTTAGCCGCAGCAGCGGCTCGGTATTGCTTGGCCGACAATTGAACCACCAGTTTTTATACTGAATAGTTACTCCGTCAAGATTATCGATTTGGCCGTCGCTGTATCTTTTGGCAAGCTCATCCATTTTGCCCTGCTTATCCTCTACCTTGAAGTTTATCTCGCCGCTGTTGTAGTATCTTTGCAACGGCTTGATTAGCTCGCTGATGAGTGTATTGGCTTCACTGATTATATTTAACACATGCACAAAGGTAATCATAGCCGAGTCGGTGCAATAATTATCCCGATAGTAGAAGTGTCCGGAGACTTCACCGCCGAATATGGCGTGCGAATCTCTCATTGCCTTTTTCATAAACGCATGTCCCACTCGTTCTCTGCGCGGTGTGCCGCCGTTTTTGAGAACCTCTTCTACTACAGCCCAGCTGCTCCGCAAATCGTACACAATTGTTGACTTCGGATTTTGCTTTAGAAAATATGCAGCCATTAAAGCCGTCAACAAATCGCAGCCGATGGTTTTGCCTTTCTCGTCGACCATCATTAACCTGTCGGCGTCTCCGTCGAAACAGATGCCAAAGTCACACTTTTTTGCTTTTACTGTTTTTTTTAGTTGTGCCAGATTTTTTTCAATGAGTGGATTTGGCTCATGCTTGAATTTACCGGTATGCTCGAAATTGAGGGGGATAATTTCTACCGGCAGCTTGCTGAATATCGCAGGCACCGTCTTTCCCGCCATTCCGTTTGACGCGTCGATGGCTATGTCGAGTTTTTTTATAGTTGGGTGTAAAAACTTCAGAACGTGATTTTTATATTCGGCAGTTAAATCCACCTCTTCGACAGAGCCGGTAACTCTTCCCTTCGTGTGCAATAATGCCGTCGCAATATGTTTTATATCTTTCAGGCCCGTATCGACGCCTACCGGCCTGGCACCCTGGCCGGATATTTTAAAGCCGTTATACTTCGCCGGATTATGCGATGCCGTTACCTGTACGCCGCCGCATGTGCCCAGATGATTGATTGCAAAGTACATCTGCGGCGTATCAATCATTCCTATATCAATTACGTTTGCGCCGGTGGAATTGATTCCTTCTATAAGGGCCTGCGACAGGGCTTTGCTGTGCGTTCTCATATCTCTGCCGACACATAGTGCCTGAGAGTTTGTCTGCCCACGCTCATAGCCGGTAAGCAGAGAACGCAGAAATCGGGCTGTGGCACAGCCAATCTTCCACGCATCTTCCTCGTTGAGCTGCTCACCATAAACGCCTCTTATATCGTATGCTTTAAAAATCCCGGGGTCCATTATTACAGACTCCTAATAGTGTTTAACGATAGTTTATCACTTGTTATTCGGCTCATATATTACGGTTCGAAAGATACCAATTCTGCCTGCTGTTGCCTACTTTATATCGCTCTTGTGTGAATTGTCAATAATGAACATGCAGCTAAGTTTTGATGTGGTTTGGTTAAATTTGCCGATTTAGAATGTTTTTGTGGAAAATTAAGGTTCGCCCTGTTATACTGTTTTGGACATAGAGGCATACTAAATAATCCATAATAGATTTATGGCCGGGTCCCATGCAGGCCGAGCCCGTGAAACTGGTCAGGCGGGGAACCGAGCAGCCATAAGCGTGAGCCTGGCTGTGCTGTGGGTAAACCCGGCCTTCTTATGAAAATGAGTTACACAGTTTTAGCAAGAAAATACAGGTCGCAGACGTTTGACGACGTTGTCGGGCAGGATGCTATCAGCCAGACACTCAAAAACGCTATCAAAACCGGCAGGGTGGCTCATGCATATTTATTTACGGGCACACGTGGTGTCGGTAAGACCACGATGGCGAGAATTCTTGCAAAATCGCTTAACTGCTTGTCTGTTGATGAGCCGACCACTAAACCGTGCTGTAAGTGCGATAGCTGCACGGCAGTAAATATCGGCGAAGATATCGATGTTATTGAAATAGACGGAGCATCGAACAACAGAGTTGACGAGATTCGTGAGCTGCGCGAAAACGTTATATACCGTCCCGCCCGGTCAAGGTTCAAGATTTACATTATTGACGAAGTGCACATGCTGACGACCGGTGCATTCAATGCTTTACTTAAGACACTGGAGGAGCCGCCTTCCCACGTTAAATTTATATTCGCCACCACGGAGCCGACCAAGGTCATCCTGACTATCCAATCCAGATGCCAGAGATTCGATTTTAATAATATTCCTGCCTTAAAAATTGCTGGGCAGTTAAAGTTCATCCTCAAGCAGGAAAAGATAAAATATGAAGACGATTTGGTTTTGCCGCTGGCGAAAATGGCAAACGGCTCGATGAGAGACGGCCTGAGTTTACTGGATAGATTATTAAGTACGGGCGCAGAACCTTTGAAAACTGAGCTTTTGGAGCAGTATTTGGGCAGCCCCAATAGCGAAAAAATCTATAATCTTATCGCAAAAATCGGCGACAGCGATGCAGCCGGAACTCTTGCCTCCATCGAGGATTTAATAAATAGTGGTATAGGTGAGGTTCAGGTCGTTGATTCGCTGATTGATTATATGCGGGATTTGATGGTAGTTAAATCCACATCAGCCGACAGCGAGCTTCTGGCATTGACCAGCGAGCAGCAAAAAAGGACAAGCGAATTAGCGGAGAGATTCGATACCGCTGGGCTTATTTACAATATAACCGCCCTTGAAAAATTGCGATGGGCGCTGAAGAACAGCGATACGCCCAGAGCACTTCTGGATGCACTGATGTTACGGTTTGCCTTGAGCGAGCATTTTCTAAACGTCGATGAGCTTATGTCGCGATTGCAGGGCGGTTCTGCTCCTGCCGTTAAAAAAAAAGAGATAACAAACACAGAAACTAAAACAACTAACGAATCTCGACATACGACAGAAGCCTGCCCTGAGCGTGGTCGAAGGGACATACAACATACTAATAGCGAAAAGATAAGCAAGCCCCAGCCGCAAATAGAAGAGCGAACGCAAGCGGAAGTACCGCCAAAACGAACGAAAACCACAAGCCAGAAGAGAAACGAAATCATCAGCGACCCCGCAGTCAAAACTGTCCTTATCGGCCTGGAAGCAACCATCACCGGAATCGAAGAGAATCCAAACAATTGATTAGTGATAATTTTATTGGGACGATGGGTGGCAGCCTCAAAGCTTGTCCTGAGCGAAGCCGAAGGGCACAGCTTGGGGATGGTCTGTGAGTGATTGATTATGAGTAGCATATATACTGGAACTTTGAACAGGTTGATCGAGGAGTTCGGGAAGCTGCCGGGGATAGGGCCCAAGACGGCGGAACGGCTGGCTTTTTATATATTAAAAGCCAAAAGCGATGAAGCTATAGCCCTGGCAGATGCCATCCGGGACGTCAAAAACAAAATCAAACGCTGTAACGTATGCTTCAATTACTCGGAACAGCCGGTTTGCGATATCTGCTCTGACCAGAAGCGGGACAAGAGCTTAATATGCGTAGTCGAGCAGCCAAAGGACGTCATAGCCCTTGAAAAAACCGGAGCCAGCAAATGGGTATATCATGTTCTCGGCGGCCACATCGCGCCTCTGGAAGGAATTGAGCCGGATGATTTGACTATCAATAAGCTCGTCGAACGCGTTCGAAAAGGAGGCATCAAGGAAATCATAATGGCCACCAATCCCAATATGGCCGGCGACGGAACAGCACTTTATATAAGCTCACTGCTTAGAGATTCAAGCGTCAAAATCACTCGCTTGGCAAGAGGTCTTCCCACCGGCAGCACTATCGAATATGCAAGCGGCAAAATGCTTACCGACGCTATAATCGGCAGACAACAGTTTGAGTAACTGTGGATTTTTGAGTCGGAACGAAAATCTTGACGGAATCTTTTAGTGCATTTATGATATAATAATGAAAGCAACCGCTACGGATATAAGTGAATATTCAAAGCAAACCCCGTTGGAAGAATTATTTCTAACGGGGTAAAGATTTTTGTCAGGTGCCTATATGAAGTTGGAGATGAGAGGTGACATGCGGATGGAGCAGCGAATGAAGCTTGCTCCACATATGATTCAATCAATGGAGATTCTCCAGCTTCCCATCCTTGCCCTGCAGGAAAGAATTGAGCAGGAGCTGAACAGCAATATTGCTCTGGAGCTGGCTGAGTCCTCAAATCCCGAAGAAATCCAGGCGGCTGATGAGCAGGTTCAGGATGATATAGATAAAAAAGACCTGATTATCAATACTGACAACGATAAGGTCGAAGACTTTCAGCGCCTTGATAGTATCAGCGATGATTTTAACGGCTATCTGCAGCAGACAGAACTTTTCCGTCCCCGCACTCGAGATGACCAGCCGGACAGAAAGCTGGAGGCGTTAAAAAATACGGAAGCGCCTCCTCAGTCACTGCATGAATATCTTTCAGAGCAGTGGGGGCTGGTCGAGGCCGCTGAACCCATAAAAAAAGCCGGCGATATGATTATAGATTATATTAATGACAGGGGATATCTCTCCGTAAGATTAGAGCAGTTGCACAACAAAGATAAAAACGATTTTACGCTCGACGATTTGAAGCAGGCGCTGGAGCTTGTACAAAAATTGGAGCCGGCGGGCGTCGGTGCACGAGACCTTCGTGAGTGCTTACTTATCCAGATGGCTCAGAGCGGCAAAGATATGAGCTTTGAGCAGCGTCTTGTTTCCGAGCATATGGATGAGCTTCTTGAAAATCGTCTGCCGGATATTGCCCGGAAGATGAACTGCGATATCGATTCAATCAATCGAGCCGTTGAGCGTATGAGCAAGTTTGATACCTCCCCGGGCCTGCAGATTAGCCAGGAGCAAAACCATCCTATTACTGCTGATGTGATAGTGGAGCCCTTAGAAGACTCTGATGGTTATACTGTACGCCTGGCCGATTCCAGTCTGCCGCGTCTGAGAATAAATAACTACTATGCAAAAATGGCGAGAGATACCAGCGTTGCTGAGAAGACGAGAAAGTTTTTGCATAACAACATCCTTTCTGCTCGATGGATTATAGATGCAATAGAGCAGCGGAAAAATACACTGCTGAGGGTTACCAGGGCCATAGTCAAATATCAAAGGGATTTTTTTGACAAAGGTCAGCTTTATCTTCGGCCACTGCCGATGTCGAAAGTTGCAGATGATGTTGGTGTGCATCTGGCTACCGTTTCCAGGGCTGTTGCCGGCAAATACATGCAGTGCTCACGGGGGATATTACCGCTGAGAAAATTCTTTAGCGGCGGCACCGAAGCCGTCAACGGCGAATGTTTGAGCTGGGAAGCTGTAAGGGCAAAATTGCAGCAGATTATAGACGCCGAAGATAAATCCAGGCCCTTAAGCGACGATAAAATACGAGAAAAATTGGCCGAGGCCGGTATCAAAAACCTGGCCAGAAGGACCGTCGCCAAGTACCGCAAGCTCCTGAAGATCCCCGCCGCAAGATTAAGAAAAAAATACTGATTTAACCGCAAATTTTATCTCAAATTTTCCAAAAATGCTTGATTTTTCCAAACTATATATTACTATATGAGTATATAATCACATAGTTACTAAATATAGAAAGGTGAAAAATGGCGGATTTGAAGAAACAATTGCTATTTGAAAAGCAGGCAGAGATTGCAAAGGCCATAGCACATCCTTTGCGGATTGCAATTATCGATTTCCTGAAAGACGGCGAGCAATGCGTCTGCGATATCGCTGAATACATTGGTTCTGAAAGGTCGAACGTTTCACGGCATCTTTCGGTGATGGTTAAAGCGGGAGTCTTGGAATATCGCAAAGAAGGACTCAAAGTTATATACAGACTTAAGTGCCCCTGTATCCTCGACTTCTTTTCCTGTATGAGGCGGGTTTTGAAACAGCAGGTAAAAGAAAACGAAAAATTGCTAAAAGCCCTGTAATTCGAAAGGTTCGTAATGAACTGGAAAACGGAATGGAAAAAACTGGCCTTAATAATTGTTGTTTTTTTGGCCTGTTTCTTTTTGCCTGCCGGTATAGCCCGCTTTGATAATGCCATCATAGATTCTTTGCACCTGGTTAAATGGTATGCCCGCGAGCACGTAATACTTTGCCTGGTGCCTGCTTTTTTTATCGCTGGTGCAATTTCCGTTTTTGTCAGGCAGACCTCGGTAATGAAATATTTAGGGGCCAGGGCAAACAAGATCCTGGCATATGGTGTAGCATCTGTTTCGGGAAGTATCTTGGCCGTTTGTTCCTGTACGGTTTTGCCTTTGTTTGCGGGAATTTACAAAATGGGGGCGGGCCTGGGACCGGCGACGACGTTTCTTTATTCCGGCCCGGCTATAAATGTCCTTGCAATAATTCTGACTGCCCGCGTCCTCGGACTTCAGATGGGCATTGCCCGTGCAGCAGGAGCAGTTATTTTCAGCGTAGTCATCGGTCTTTTGATGCATCTTATCTTTCACAAAGAAGAGCTTGCCAAGG
>Ga0315541_1003035_pt1 | contig 13283 bp, 9 predicted proteins | sample SalMarSW160190MG_FD_203095 | JGI IMG/M metagenome (GOLD analysis project Ga0315541, IMG submission 203095) | Salt marsh sediment microbial communities from the Plum Island Ecosystem LTER, Massachusetts, United States - Salt Marsh Sediment SW1601-190 ...
CATTATCGCTACCGATGTCAAGTTTTTTAGCCTTTTGTGCAGCTATGTATTTATTTGGATGGCTTGTTTTCGCCTTATACCGTGGCCGCGCTTCTGCTACAGAAGCAGCTTAACCTTATTGTTGCCTGCCCCCGAATGAATCTTACCTATTAAATGCCGAAGCTGGTTCCGACGGCCTGTGCCGCTTTTATAAGGTGATGATTTTTGGGGACGGTCTTGATTTTGCCGGCAACCCGTGAAAGGGTGATGCTCGAGAGTTTGCCGTCCTTCATTACCACCAGATGACCTCGGACGCCCAGCATCAGAAGTTCAACCGCCTTATGGCCAAGATCAGTTGCGAGGGCCCTGTCAAACGGCGAGGGCGTGCCGCCTCGCTGTATATGGCCGAGAACAATAGCCCTGCAGTCAAGTCCGGTGCGTTTACAGATTTGCTCGGCCAGCACATTCGCAATCCCGCCGAGGCGAATAGGGTCGGGACTGCAGGTGAGTTTTTTTGCGACGACCATTTTGCCGCCTTTTTGCTTTGCGCCTTCGGCCACGACTATTATGCTGAACCTCTTTCCTTTCTTCGACCTGCCAAGGACGAATTCGCAGATTTTTTCCGGCTGATATGGTATCTCAGGTATAAGAATAACATCGGAGCCGCTTGCCACGCCTGAATGAAGTGCAATCCAGCCGGCATATCTGCCCATAACCTCAACAATCATAACACGATGGTGTGAGCTGGCTGTCGTATGGACCTTATCAATCGCCTCCGTGGCGGTGGTGACAGCGGTATTGAAACCGAAAGTGATGTCCGTGCCGTAAAGGTCGTTATCAATCGTCTTGGGGACGCCCATAACTGTAAGACCCCTTTTGACAAACGCCGCCGCGGACTTCATCGTTCCGTCACCACCAATACAGATAAGGGCATCGATGTTACGCTCTTTCAGCACCTTGACGCAATTATTAGAGATGTCCTTGGCCTGTCCCGCTTTACCGTTTTTGGCTTGGTATGCGAAAGGATTGGCTGTATTGGATGCGCCGAGGATTGTGCCGCCAACCGTTAAGATATTGCTTACTTCGCCGTAGCTTAGAATGTGCATCCGGTCTTCAATCAGGCCCAGGAAGCCGTCTTCGACTCCCCAGACTTCAAGGTCGTATTTGTTCATTGCGGTCTTGGTAACGGCCCTTATGACGGCATTTAGGCCGGGACAATCCCCTCCGCCTGTCATTACAGCTATGGATTTAATAGCTTTCGCTGCCATAATTTTCGGTAACTTAGAACCGGTTATAGTTTGGAATTCATAGTTTTCTTTGCGGCTTTTATGACGTTGTCTGCTGTAATACCGAATTTTTCGAAGCAAGTTTTAGCCGGCGCAGATGCACCAAACCGAGACATGCCAATAAAGACACCCTTATCGCCAATGTATTTGTGCCAGCCAAGTTCGATGCCGGCTTCGATACCAACCCTTGCCTTGACATTCGGCGGGATAACCGAGTCTTTATACTGCTGAGTCTGTTTTTCAAACAACTCCCAGCAGGGCATACTTACTACAGAGGCCTTTATGCTTTCTTTGGCTAATCCTTCAGCGGCACAAAGGGCAACGCTGACCTCCGAGCCACTTGCCAGAAGCAGGACGTCGGGCTTGTCTGCAGCGAGCAATACATAGGCACCTTTGCTGATATTTGCAGCGGAAGCGTATTTGTTCTGGTCCAAGACAGGCAATCCCTGACGTGTTAGAAGCATTGTTACCGGGCCATCGTGATATTCGAGGGCAAACTTCCAGGTCTGTGCCGTCTCGTTAGCATCAGCAGGACGAAAAACAAGCAAATTGGGAATCGACCGAAGAACTGCAAGATGTTCCACCGGCTGGTGCGTCGGGCCATCCTCGCCGACGCCGATGCTGTCATGGGTGAAAACAAATATAGTCGGATATTTCGAAAGGGCCGCCACGCGAATCGCCCCACGCATATAATCACTGAAAACAAGGAACGTTCCGCCATAGGCCCTGGTTAGGCCGCTTACCGAAATACCGTTCATTATCGCCCCCATCGCGTGTTCCCTGATGCCGAAGCGCAGATACCTGCCGTCACGTTCATCTTTTTGGAAGTCCTTTGCGCCGGCAAATTTGGTATTATTGGAAGGCGTTAAATCCGCTGAGCCGCCAAAAACAAAGGGGAGCTTCGGCATTAATGCATCGAGCGTTTTGCCGGATGCCTTGCGTGTTGCGACGGAGCTGCCTGCTTCAAAGTCCGGCAATAGCTCATCAAGATTGACGAGGGGCCTGCCTGCCGCTGTATCGCGAAACTGCTGCGCAAGGTCGGGGTGCTTTTTTGCGTATTGTTCGAACATCTTGTCCCACGCTTCTTGTTGGTCTTTGCCTTTATCTGCCGCCTTTCGCATATAAGCAGATACTTCGTCCGGCACAAAGAAGGACTTTTTCGGGTCCCAGCCAAACCTTTCCTTGGTCAGCTTGATTTCATCCTCACCGAGGGGGGCGCCGTGCGAGCCGGCGGAATCCTGCTTATTGGGACTGCCGTAAGCGATATGCGTGCGTAATTTTATAATCGAAGGCCGGCTTTTTTCGTTCTTGGCATTGACGAGCGCCTTCTCGAAAGCGGCCATATTGTTGCCATCGCCACCTACTTCCTGGACGAACCAGCCATACGCCCTGAAGCGTGCTGCCTTGTCTTCAGTAAATGCAAGCTCGGTGCCGCCGTCAATGGTGATGTAATTATCATCATAAACGACAATCAGATTATTCAGCCCAAGATGCCCGGCCAGTGAGCAGGCCTCGGAAGCAACTCCTTCCTGCAGGTCGCCATCGCTTGCAATACAATAGATTTTATAATCGATGATATCAAAGCCGTCCCGGTTGAGATAGTTGGCCAGATATTTTTCGGCAATTGCCATTCCGACGGCGTTGGAAATTCCCTGCCCCAGAGGCCCGGTTGTAACTTCGACTCCGCGGTCGGGGTCATATTCCGGATGGCCGGGCGTTTTACTTCCCCACTGCCGGAAATTCTTCAGCTCATCGAGCGTGATGCCATAACCGGTCAGGTGCAGCAGAGAATACAGCAGCATACATCCGTGGCCGGCCGAGAGAACAAAGCGGTCTCTGTTGTGCCAGCGGGGATTGGACGGATTATGTTTGAGGTGCCTGTCCCACAAAACAAAGGCCGCCGGCGCCATACCCATCGGCATACCGGGATGGCCGGAATTGGCCTTCTGCACGGCATCTACCGACAAAAATCTTATCGTTTGGACACAAAGCTCGTCAAGCTCGGATAGACCTAAACTATTCACGGATTTACTCATCGCCTGCTTCCTAAAATAGAGTTTTCTGATATAGCTCTAACGCAAAAACAAAGTAAATATAATAATTCCAAACATTCATTTTGGCAAGCTTTTTTATGTTTTATTCCCGCAGGTAGCGCTCCGTAAAGATATTTTCCTTAAGGCCAACATTGTATTTGGTGTCGCTAAATTTCATCTCTGTCTTGCGGCCGGTCTTTAAATCCGAAACCAGCGATTTTACAACCGTTGGAAAATCTTGAATAAATTCGACCCTTTTGGATTCGATTACACGATCGCTTGTCCCTTGCGGCTATTCGCTTTACCAAATCAAGCTCTCGGCGAGAGAGCATATATCATCGGCAAAGACATACCGCTGCCGATGACCTGCTGGGTAGATGAGCCGGAAAAAGTCGGCACCGACAGGGTTGTCTCTGCCGCAGCGGCTTATGATGTAGTTGGAGATGCGGTTGTCGTTGCCGATTTCGGAACGGCTGTCACCATCAACCTGGTTGACCAGAACGGCATTTTCCAGGGAGGTGTAATCTGACCGGGCTTTGAGATAAGCGTTCAGACCTTGAAAGACAAATGCCGAGCACAACTATATCGTGCAGAGCGAATTGTTCCTTATTTCGGTTATGAAATACTCTTGCCGGCTCATCCGGCGACAGTATATTTTCAGGGTCGGTATCAACTTTGATTCGCGGTGTCAGCGCACCCAGCGCCAAAACGAAGGCGACCATTAAAACAGTAACTGACTTATAATGCTTTAGAGAATAATCTGCGAGTTGCTGTTTGGAATCCAATTTTATATCCACTCGCCATATCCATACGTTTGCATAGATGAGCATCTGAGCCGGATTTAAGTTTATGCTGCTTCATAGTATTTTTACCTTTTTTGAAATACGCGGGTATGGATATTTCGATACGAATAGTGTCAGATACTTACATGGCACAAAACCGCCAGCGCCCAAAGCAAATCCTTTTTATTCAAGACTTTCGTCTCATACCTCTCGTTTATCGGTATAAGATGGACATCCTTGTCTGTTGTTCTTATGAGCTTGCAGGTAACCCCTATTTGGTTCGCAATGCGGGCAATTGCAATTTGTCCCTGCACCGCTGACACGGAGGGGCTTACTATTACAATGTCGCCGTCATTTATCTTAGGAGACATACTGTCGCCGTCTATCTGCAACGCGAAACTGTCTGGAAACAACTTATGAATCTCCTCGCACTGCACAAATTCGACTATTTGCTTTTCTTTTGTCCCGCTGACCTGAATAAGGTTTGCCTGCTCTATTTTTATGCCATCCAATAGCGCCTTCGTTTGCAGGTCAATTGATACCGAGCCGTCTTTGGAATTGACAATTTTTTTGCCGAGGTGCTCTTCTACGAGGTCTTCAAGCTGTGTGACGGCTTGTTTCGGGTCCGGAAGAAGCGTCTGGTCCCAGAAATGAACAATCCCTGCGGCGGTCCGTCCCAGTATCGGAATCCAGCCGGGCCGAACCCGTCCGGTAGCTGAAACTTCGTAGCCAAGCTTTTCCTCAAGCCCTTTTTTCTCGCACAATAGCTTAATAAAGGCCAGGGCCGGCTCTTTCAGCTCGGGATTTTTTGTAAACAGGACATCTAATTTTTGCAAAAGTTCGCCATTTAACCCAAATGCGGAATTTTCCGCTGCCTCTTTGCCTTCCAATAGCCAGTGTAAATCAGCGCCAGTTACTTCGCATATTTTCAGCAGGAGGTCAACTGGAGGCACCCGGTCGTCTTCGTAATAGCTGTATGTAGAAGGACTTATACCTAAAGCCCGGGCGAATTTGCTCTTTCCTCTGATGCCTGCAAATTGCTGTCGGAGAAATTTGATACGTTCGATTATCGCATTGTCGTCAGATTTTTTCATTTATTTTACATAATTGCGAAATAAGAGGTTGCATTATTTCGCAGTTGCGATAATATTTACAAATGTTCTTACAGTGAAATCGAAAATAAGCGGAAAACCATAATTTGTCAATATAAAGGAGCTGCAAAAATGTCAAAATCCGAAAGAAAAAAAAGGAGAGTAACAACAGCGACAAAAGGCACAAGAAAAATTTCCCAAAGGCGGAAAAACGCGAAGAGAGAAACAAAGGCAACAGAGTATGTAAACCACCTTTTGGAATTGAATAAGCTACAGGGTGTATTGCTTACGTATCTGAAAAAGGAAGTTAGTTAGCATAATAAGCCCTTCTGAAAAAGGTAAAAACTGAATATCGGATTGCTGATATCTTCGGTAGGGCAGCTTGCTTTTCGGTTTTTGTGATGGGAAATTGCACTTGACAGCCGAAGCTCATTAAGTAAGGTGGAGATATAAGAGATGGATGTTATTCTTAATAAATGTCTGAGGGGAATATTTACCTTGTGGGCGAATTAATAATCCTTTTCTATGTGAGGGCAGAATTATGGACATAATGGATTTCCTGGAATCGATAAAAAGACCCCAACAGGGAATGTACACGCCGAAACTGTCCAGATGGTTGGCCGCGGTGGTTTTAATTGTCCTGGCGGTTATTTTGATTAAGACGTCTGTTTACACTATCGCCACTGATTCAGCCGGCGTGGTAAAAAGATTTGGGAAATATAATCGAACAACCGAGCCGGGTATCCACCTGATGTGGCCTTTCGGCGTCGAAAATGCTACCGACGTGCCGGTCAAAAAGGTGCAGAAGGAAGAGTTCGGCTTTAGAACGCTCAAAGCGGGAGTGGATTCGCGATATCTCGGCACCGAAGAAATAGACTCCGGCAGACTGGATTCCGGGGATTTAATGAGATTGATAGAAGAAAGCGGCGAAAGGGTCTCAAGAAGCGGGTCCCGCCAGCTGGTGGCAATGGCCCAGGAGATACTCAAAGGCGAATATATAATGCTGACAGGAGATTTGAATATCACCGATGTCGAATGGATAGTTCAGTACAAAATAAAGGACGCAAGGCAATATCTGTTCAATGTAAGAAAACCCAAACAGACTATAAGAGATGCCAGCCAGGCAATAATGAGGCAGCTTGTAGGAAACGGAAGCGTTGATGAGGCCATCACCATTGGAAGAATAGAGTATGAAAGCGCCGCCAAGGAAATGCTGCAGAAGCTGCTCGATGAGTACGAAACCGGAATTTATATTGTAGCAGTCAAACTTCAGTCATCCAATCCGCCTCAGAGGGTGAGGCCCGCCTTTAACGAAGTAAATAAGGCCCTGCAACAAAAAGAGCAGCGAATCAACGAAGCAATGAAGGCATACAACGAGGCAGTTCCTAAAACCAGGGGCCAGGCAAAAAAGCAAATCGAATCTGCCAAAGGATACGCAGCTGAGAGGGTCAATAGGGCAAAAGGCGATGTCGCCAAGTTCAAAAAAATCTACGAGGAATATAAAAAGGCGCCGGATATAACAAGGAAGAGAATGTATCTTGAGACAATGGCCAAGCTTTTGCCACAGATACCGGAAAAGTGGATAATCGAGCAGGGCGGGGCAGAAGGCGGAATCCTGATGAAGCTCGACCTTGAGAATCAGTAGTAAGAACCGAAAGGAAGGAAATAAAAATGGGTCGCATTATCGTAATAGTGTTTCTTTTAATCGTTATCATCGTGTCTTCTTCTTCGATGTATATAGTTGACGAGACTCAGCAGGCGGTCGTAACCCAGTTCGGCAAGCCCGTAACAGTTGTGATTAATCCGATAGAAGGACGAAGAACACAGGAAACTCTGACCAGACTGAAAGACAAATACACGGGAGAGGGGATTGCAGTTGCAGAGGGTGCAGGGTTGAGATTCAAGGTGCCTTTCATACAAAGTGTGCGAAAATTCGAGAGAAGACTGCTGAGGTGGAATGGTTACCCCGAACAAATCCCGACAAAAGATAAAAAATACATCCGGATCGATTCCACAGCGCGATGGTATATTGAAGACCCGCTTCAATTTTTGAGGTCGGTAGGCACAGAAGAGCAGGCCCATGCACGGCTTGACGATATCATAGATTCAAGCACACGAAACTCCATTACGAAAAGAGACCTTCTCGAGATAGTCAGGACAGATAACCGCGATATGAGGGTGGCCGAAGAGGAGCTTCTTGAAACAACCAAAGTCGGCCAGGTGGCGGAAGGGCGACCCGAAATTGTGGCTGAAATAACAGAATCCTCCAGAAAAGCATGTGAAGATTACGGTATAGGAATACACAGCTCCGGCGTTCTAATCAAGGGACTCACCTATGTGCAGGACGTCAAAACAAAGGTGGAAGACAGGATGATAGAGGAGAGATTGAGGATAGCCAAGAAATATACTTCGGAGGGTGAAGGGGAATTCGAGAGGATTATGGGGGACAGGGAGAGGGACGTGAAAACGATTCTCTCCGAGGCATACAAAACCGCAAAGGAAATAGAAGGAGCAGCCGATGCCGAGGCAACACAGCTCTATGCAGAAGGTTTTGGAATAGACCCGGACTTTTACAGGTTCTGGAGGACCCTCGAACTTTACGAGAACTATATAGGCGGAGAAAAAACCAGATTAATTCTCGGAGCAGATAATCCTTTGCTTGAGATGATCAAGGGTGAAATACTCCAAACCAAAGAAGGGCCCAAAGAAGAGTGAGAATCCCATTTATTGACTTGCTATATCGCCACCTTAATAATGTATTTTCCAGAGGGTATTACCAGTGTTTTTCGTTAAACTGCTTAGAATACTGACCGGGATTTTTATTTTCTTGCTGATTTTCCAACTTCTGCAGCGGCTTAGCAGGAAAAAAACAACGGCGCACAAAGTAAATCAAGGTGATAATGGCGATTCACGCAGAAAATTTGTTGAATCTCAAGTCGTGGAAAATCCACAACAAACCGACGAGGAAGTCCAGTCTTGATTTTTTGTCAACTTTTTCCCGAAAAAACTTACACGCCCGAAAAAGATAGGTCACTACATAAGACGGTCGTATTTTGAGCCCAATTTGTGGGACTGGAGGTGAACCGGCCGAAGACAGGGTCATATTGTCTGGCGCGGAGGTAATATTCATCTATCTCGGAATCATAATACTGGCCTGTGAACAAAAAGGAGTTACTCGCTGAAAACATATCTTGATTCGATTCCAGGACTTCGCCGAAGGGCTTATATGTATAATATTTGACCACACTGCCGCTATTATTGATGACCTGTCTGGCGCTGCCTAATCTATCGTGCATATAGAAATACCGCGGGTCGGTATCATTGCCATCGTGCTGGCAGAGAAGCTGGCCGTTGGCGTAAATATAGGTCTTTTTGATGTTCATATAGTCCTGCGGGTCAAGCTCCATCAATATCACCGGCAAATCGCCCACAATATCAACGATATATTTGCGAGCAGTTTCATGAAATTGCTTGAAGATACGATTTCCATCCGGGTCGTACTTAATATCGATGCTATATGCGCCTTCTTTCTCGCCATTTCGAAGCTTATTATCCCAGTTATACTCTAATGTCGTATCGTTAGTAAGAGTCAGGTTACCGTTGTCGTCCCAGGTAAGCGCAAAGTTATCGCCACCGGAGGCCGATTCCATAAGGTCGCCGTCATAGGTAAAGGTCGTTGATGTATCGTTTAACGTCTTCGATTCCAGATTTCCGTCTTTTCGATAACTATAGTCTATTTTCCAGAAAGAGCTGCTGAATTTATCTATGTCCGCCTGCTTTAGCTGCGAGCGCATATCATAATCGAAACTATAGCTAAAGTCAACAACATTCTCGCTGGCATTAGAGATACTTTCATCAGCGCTGGTTAGTCTTCCCAGACCATCGACTTCAGCATTTTCAAGCTCCTGCTGGGCATTGTATTTCCCAAACTCAAATGTCGACCCACCAGTGGTTTCGAATTTGGTCAGCATATTATCATTGTTATAGGTGTAATCAATGGTTGTAGCTGGGCCGGAATCACTGCCGTCGAGGTAATATGTGAGCAGAGAGCGGTTGCCGTTCTCATCGTATTCAAAGCCGGCGATGAGGTCATTAGGGTCGAGCAGCGGCTCAGTTACGCCAATCAGCCGGCCAGGCAATAGTTTCAAAACCGTCTGTTACACAAATATCAGTCGGTGCTGCGCCGCCACTGGTAATTATTGAAAGAAAAGCAACTTCGAGCGTGAACGACCAGGTTTTCCACATAAAGGTAACAGCCGGTTCGAATCCTGTCACCAAGTGGACTATCGATTTCGGAGACAAAGCAACACAACCGTCGAGTCTCTCCGGGAAAGGCGAGGTCGATAAAGATGTTACCCATCATTATAAAAAGAGAACAGGAAAAATCAAAAACGAACTGACAGGTAAAATCACCGAAGTTCCGTCTTACAAAGTTGAACTTACAGCTGTGGATTCACAGAAGAATGAGGTAAAACAGACATTGAGTGTCGCGATCAACCAAGATGATACAGGAGGCACGCAGAGTACTGATACAACAGCTCTCCAGACAAAATTGAAACAAAAGACGAAGGGACCCGTTGAGGCCGGCCCCATAGTAGATGTTTCAGTAAAAACCTTGGAGCTGCCGAAAGAACCTTACCTGGGTAAAAGCTGCAAAGTGAACATGGTCGTGAAAAATAACTCCAGCAGTGCGATACAGGGATGCTACGCGTTTTTCGAGTCCGAAGACGGCACGAAGCGAAGGGTGAGAACTTCATTAACGCCGGAATCTGAAAAAACAGTAATATTTACCTGGGTGCCGAAAAAAGAAGGTAATCAGGTCATAAATGGCTATGTAGAATGTGAAGGTGATAAGGATACAAAAGATAATAAGATAACAAAAAAGGTTTTTGTAAAAAAGTGACGACCGGGGAAGGAGCTAAAAAGAAGCCCTAAAGAGTTGCTGGATTTATGATTTTTTGTTCTCGTGACCGGCTAAAAAAAATAGCGGGGGCATAATATGGGGACCTATAGATACAACCTAGGGCAGAATTCAGCATTAAAAACGGCTAAATGAGTGGCGGATTTGTCGGTCGGCAGACCCATTGTAAAGTTATAAGTTTTTGTTACATAAAATCTTAAGCGATGTCGCCTGTCCGAACCCCGACAACATTTTTATTTTGCAACTTTGTAGATATCATTTATAGTCGGATTTAATTTTCGGAAAGGATTAGGTTGGATTTGTGAAGACTTTGAGTTTAGACTTTTGCAATTTTAGTATCAGGCCTCTCGAACATTTTATGCTCTAACAGGCCAAAGAGGTCGACAGTGATCCACAACCTTTGGGAAAGTTCGTTCTTCTTACGGAAAGTAAACCTTTCAGGATGATTATTCTTGTTGTGAAAAAAAAGATACTTGTCATTCAAAAAGGAGGTTGTGAACTAACTTTGGATCTTTGGAGGTGAAGTGACCATTCGACAGGTGAACAACAAGTTCAGTAGCAACAAACGATCGGATATTATGATTCACAATCTCGACAACACCTCTTGTAAATAGAAGCACCTCCGGCACAACCTAAAAAACGGGGGCAAAATTAACATAAGTTCTTATATGCCAGTTAGTTGTGGAAGAATAATTGTTACGCCTCGTTGGGTTTCGGTCTGAGAAACCCTTGACTTTTTATTAAGTATATGTCAAAATAAACAAGATTACATACAGTATGAGGGAGTTAAAAAGGGGAAGTGGTGTTTTAAACACACTTTTATCCTAAAGGATTTATACCGTGGGTAAAAAACTTGTTTTGCTGGTCGGCGTTTTTATTATCATTTCTTTACCCAACCTTACAGTTGCCAGGCATTTGCCTTACGGCGACCTCAACGCAGATTATAAAGTCGACTTCGCTGATTTAAACCTGTTTGCTCAGCAATGGCTGAATCCTTCAGGGTGTTCAGGTTCCAATTGTGCTGATTTTGAAGGCATAAACGGTGTAAGTTTCAGGGATTTTGCATTACTTGCGGATTCCTGGCTAAGTAGTGCAAAACCGGTAACGCTTGTGATAAACGAATTGATGGCTGACAACTCCGGCTACATTCTCGATGAATACGAGAATTCTGACGACTGGATCGAGCTTTACAACTATGGTGATGCACCTGTTGATATTGCGGATATGTATATGTCGGACAGCCCGGCAAATCCGACAAAGTGGCGCGTGCCTGATGATAATCCGTCGGCAACAATTATTCCGCCTCACAGCTATTTACTTATATGGGCAGATGATGAGCAGGACGAAGGAACACTGCATGCCGCTTTTAAACTCAGCGCAAATGATGGTGAACAGATTTACCTTTACGATGCAGCGGGCAATTTAATTGATAGTGTTGTTTTCGGGCCTCAAAATACTAATGAATCTTACGGACGGTTGCCTGATGGATCCGAAAACTGGCAGACTTTCACAGTGAGCACTTCTCCACCACCGACTCCCGGAAAAGCCAATGCCGGCGCACCTTCTGCAAACCAGATTGTCATAAACGAAATTATGTATAACACTTCGAGTTTTAATGAGCTTGAAGAATACATCGAAATTTATAATCAGGGTTCCACTACCGTGAGTTTGGGCAACTGGAGATTTATCGATGGTGTCAGCTTTACATTTCCGCCTGATTTGACCTTACCAGCAGGGCAATATCTCGTTATTGCAGCGGATTTGGCTGCTTTCCAGGCAAAATACCCATCTGTTACAAACGTAATTGGCTCCTGGTTCGGGCAGTTGAGCAGAAAGGGTGAAAGGATTACTTTGGTCGATGAGATAGGAGTTGTTATTGACGAGGTTAAGTACGCAGATGAGGGCGACTGGGCACAGAGATTTCTTGGTCCGCTTGATTATGGCCATAGAGGCTGGAAGTGGTCGGATGAAACCGACGGCGGCGGAAAATCGCTTGAGCTGATAAATCCCGGTATGCCCAATGAATATGGGCAAAACTGGACTGCCAGTGCAGTTGACCAGGGAACGCCCGGACAGGCCAATACTGCTGCTCAATCGAATATTGCACCTTTGATTACAAATGCAAAACATCATCCTTTTATTCCGAGTTCATCCGATTTGGTAACAGTAGAGGCCAGCGTTATCGACGAGCTTTCAACGGGTATAACCGTAACGTTGCATTACCGAGTCGATGGTGCCACATCCTTTACTCAGGTTGCTATGGCTGACGACGGCCTGAACGGCGACGAGATAACCGGCGATGGTATTTACGCCGCTCAGATTCCTGCTTATTCCCATAAAACGATTATCGAATTCTATATCGAGGCCGAGGATTCATCGAATAATACTCGAACGCTTCCTGCTCCGAGTGACGTTGACGGCACACCCACCCAGGTTACAAATATGCTTTATGTGGTGGATGATACTTTCAATCCTGTCTGGACTGCGGGAAATCAGCCTGTTTATTACATTATTATGACTGCAGCGGAACGGGCTGAGCTCGAAGATATATCCGATGATGGTAACCCGTTCATAGGCGAGGGAGCAAGTAATGCGCAAATGAATGCAACATTTATCTCTCTCGACGGCACCGATATGAAAATACGCTATAATACAGGTGTAAGAAACAGGGGTAATCGTTCACGAGTTGACCCTCCTATGAATTATCATGTCAATTTCAGAAATGATGATTTGTGGAAAAATGTTGCAGCGATAAATATTAACAGCAAGTATGCTTTTGTGCAGGTTGTTGGAAGCGCTTTTTACAGATTAGCTGGCCTGCCTGCACCGGTAACCAGCCTTGTCGAGGTCAGGGTAAACGGTGACAACATTGCATTGACTGACGAGAGCCATATGTGGGGCTCTTATGCGGCCCTTGAATGTTATGATACCTATTGGGCTGACAATCATTTCCCGGATGATCCCGATGGCAACCTGTATCGCTGCTCTTATTTCGAGAACATTGTTGACCCAATAGTTTATGCAAACCTGATTTACAGGGGAACGAATCCTGATGATTATGTTTTGAACTATATAAAACAGACCAACGAGGAAGAGGCCGACTACAATGATATCTTCAATCTCACTTATGTTTTAAGTCCTGAATATATCAGCGGTATTGCTGATGCAAACTTTTTTGAAGACGTAAATGA
>Ga0315541_1003039_pt1 | contig 13272 bp, 14 predicted proteins | sample SalMarSW160190MG_FD_203095 | JGI IMG/M metagenome (GOLD analysis project Ga0315541, IMG submission 203095) | Salt marsh sediment microbial communities from the Plum Island Ecosystem LTER, Massachusetts, United States - Salt Marsh Sediment SW1601-190 ...
AGGCAGGCCAGTATCGTCGTGTCCAACCCCCCCGAAAGCAGCAGCCCGTCGGTCAGGTTGCGCTTGACGCTCTCCTCCAGGGCCTGAACGATAACGCCGTAGTTAAAAGGCAGTGACTGATAGTTGGGAACCATCTATTACGGCCATCTTTCTAGCAAACCGCCAGGGCTACTCCTCCTCAACCAGCCGCCTCGCCCAGAACTGGGGATAGCTGGCCACGACCTGCTTCAAGGCAGCCAGCTTACTCCTGATATCCTCAGCCACCGACCGGTCGGTAATTAACGCCTTAAGCTTGGTCGTATCCAGGCTGAGCGCCCGGTCCAGCAGCCCCGCCGGCTCCAGCAGGGCCCTGACCTCCTCCTCGCTGAAACCGCTCTTCTCCACCAGCTTGTAGGTCAGGGCGTAATCACTGCCGTAGACCCGCTTTAACCCCTCCGCCCGGCAGAAATCGGCCAGCATCCGCTTTAGCTCGTCAAGCTCCAGTTGCAACGCCTTTATCTGGCTCTGCAGGGAAACGTAGCGCTCCACCGCCTCAGCCGCCGCCGTCTCCCCAACAACCCCGGCCTCTTCAGTCGGGGCAAACTTATGCCGGTAGTAGGGGCAGTGCTCGGGAAAATCACAGGGGCAGCGCTCGCTCTCAATAGCGGGAAACCGGCTCGCCTCAATGCCCTCAGCCACTGTCAGCACCAGCTTTTTAGCCTCTTCCAGCTGGGCCTCACCCCGGGGCGGGCAGCTGCAGGGGGTGTTGGTGCGGAAGTGATAGAGGGTGAGCCTCTCCACGGGCAGGAACCAGGACTTCTCCACCGCCATCTGGTACAAAGTCAGCTGCAGGTTCCGGGCCAGATAGTCATTGGTAAACAGCTGCCGGTCGGTCTTGTAGTCAACGATAGCCAGCCCGCCGCTGTCCAGCTTATCAATGCGGTCGATAAAACCCCGCAACTTTATTCCCTCAACATCGATGTAGAACATCCACTCCACGGCTATCGGCATCCGGAAATCGGGCTGATGAATCTCCCAGAATTTAGCCAGCATCTCCCGCCCGTAAGCCTTATAGTTGGCTTCCTCCTCCGCTGATTCATAGCCCGCCGAAAGCCAGTTCTTCTCGTAAAACTGTAATAGCTCCTCCCGCGATGGCGGCGGAGGAACTCTTACCTTGAAGAAATACTCGGCGCATTTGTGCATGGTGGTGCCGAAGCTGAAATACCCCTTATCCTTGGTCTCCAGGCGGTCAATATACTGGAGCTTATAGCTCAGGGGGCAGGTCTGGTACAGGGAAATCTGGCTGTAGCTTAACGGCCTCATCTTACTCACCGCTATTATAGACCATTATTAGCCAGAAGTAACCTGTACGGCTAACACTGCCCCGCTTGATATTCAGCGCCAAATCAATTAGCATTAGACCTGTCTATGGAACAGGTATCGCTTTTGGTCGCCTTCGGCGCCGGGCTGCTGTCTTTCCTGTCCCCCTGCGTCCTGCCCCTGGTGCCGGTCTACCTGGGCACCGTCTGCGGCCCGGAGATACTGGAGCCGGGGGCGGAGAAGAAACGCCTGCCCCTGTTTTTCCACTCGCTCAGCTTCGTTGTCGGCTTTAGCCTGGTCTTTATCATCCTCGGCGCCAGCGTCGGGCTGCTCGGCTTCACCCTCAATTTCGACATGGCGCTGACCCAGTACATAGCCGGCGGGCTGCTCATCGCCTTCGGCATCTTCCTGCTGGCTTCCCTAAAAATTCCCTGGCTAAACTACGAGCGGCGGCTGACACCATCAACGGGCGCTACCACCGGCTACCTGCGCTCCCTCATCATCGGCGCCATCTTCTCTTTGGCCTGGACCCCCTGCGTCGGCCCGGTACTGGGCGGCATCCTCACCCTGGCCTGGAGCTCGGAGACCGCCTGGCAGGGTGCCTGCCTGCTGGCTATCTACTCCCTGGGGCTGGGCCTCCCCTTCCTTATCATCGGCGCCGCCTTCGACTCCGTCCGCCCGCTGTTAAGGCGCATCCACCGCTACTCCACCTGGAGCTATATCATCAGCGGCCTGCTGCTCATCGCCATCGGCATCCTCATCCTCACCGGCAACCTTAGCTGGCTTCAAGGTGGTATTTAGAGTAGAATTAAAAGGGGTTAGCTATGAAGAAGAAACTAACGGCAATACTGGCTATAGTGCTGGTCTTGGGCGCGGTAGCCACTTCCTGCCCGGCTGAAGCTCCGGCTCCGGAGGTGGGCAAGCTGGCGCCCGACTTTGAGCTCAATACTTTGGATGGGCAAACGATCGTCCTCAGCGACTTCCAGGGCACGCCGGTACTGCTCAACTTCTGGGCAACCTGGTGCGGCCCCTGTGTCCATGAGATGCCCTTTTTACAGCAGATTTATGAAGAACGGCCGGGCGAGGAGCCGGTAATGCTGGCTATCAATATTGGCGAGAGCCCCTCTCAGGCAGCCGAGTTCATGCAGAGTTACGGGTTCTCCTTTCCCGTCCTGCTTGATAGCAACGGCAATATAGCTCAAAAGTATAATATTCAATATATTCCCACCACCTTCTTCATCAACTCGGACGGCATAATTCAGGAGATTAAGGTCGGTTCCTTCCAGAGTAAGGCGGAGATAGAAGCTATCTTAAGCCAGCTCGACTAGAGACGGCCAACGGAGGTTTAGCTATGAGCGATGTTTTAGACGAAGCCTATGCCATAGCCCAATGCAAGGACTGCCCCTGGTACAAGGCATGCGTCACCCCGATGAAGTTCAACGCCGAAGACATCCGCCGCCAGCTGGAATCCTCGGCGCCGGGAATGGGGGCAACCCCGCAGGCCGACCTGGGTATGCAAAACCTGCTCTCCAGCATGGCCAGCGCCGCCCAGAACACCCTGCTGGAAGGGTGCCCTATCTTTATCCAGCGCCTGCGTGCTGACCCCAAGCTCGCCCAACGCTTAAAGCAGCTCATGCAGAACTGGGGCAAAGAAGAAGAATAGAGGTTTAATTCTCTATATGAGGCCCCTGTTACCCAGAATTCTGAGACAGCTTTTCCCGGGCAGAAAAGATTCGTTTATCTTTGAGCACCAGCCGGTCATACTGCCAGCCAAGCCGGAAAGCTTAAACCTCTACATCCACCTGCCCTTCTGCCGCCAGCTCTGCCCCTTCTGCCCCTACATGAAAGAGGTCTATGACCCGGCGGTGAGCGCCGCCTATCAGGGTGCCCTTCTCCAGGAACTGGACAGCTACCGAAGGCTATGGGGCGATGTTAACATCGAATCGGTCTATTTCGGCGGCGGCACACCCTCCCTGACGCCAGAGATAGTAGAGAGCACCCTGTCCTGGATAGCCCGGAATTTCCACCTGGGGCACGAGGTAGGCGTCGAGGTTTACCCTCTGGACATCCAGCCGGCTGTTATTAGCACTCTTAAAAATAGCGGCGTCAGTCTGGCCAGTCTGGGGGTGCAGAGCTTCAATGGCCGGCTTCTCCACCAGCTCGGCCGCGACTATGACGGAACTCTGGCGCGGCAGGCCAGCCAACGGCTGCTTGAGGCTGGCTTCGCCACCGTGGACATCGACCTGATATTTGCCATTCCCACCCAAAGCCAGGAGGAGGCGGAGGCCGATATTGAAACCGCCGTAAAGCTGGGTGCCGACCAGATATCAACCTATCCTTTGCTCTACTTCTCTTACGCACCGATAAGGAAACAGCTACACAAAGCGGGACTGACCGCGCTGCCGTGGCAGCGGGAAAGGCAAATGCTGGAAGCAATAGCCAGAATAACGCGGGAGGCCGGCTACCAGAGGACCTCAATCTGGAGCTTCAACAAACCGGGGACTATCCGCTACACGACTGTTACCAAAGACGCATTTATCGGCATCGGTGCCAGCGGCTCATCCAGGATAGGCGACTATTTCAAGCTCAACACCTTTTCGGTAGCCGAATATATCAAGGCAGTAAAAGAAGGCTCACCGCTGGCTCTGGCTACCCAGCTGAACGCCGGGGATAAAATGGCTTACTGGCTTTTCTGGCGCGGCTATGACCTGGCTGTTGACACCAACACCTTCCGGTCTATCTTCGGCCAGGACCTGCCCTACCCGGTCCGGGCACTGTTCTCTCTGCTTAAACTCCTGGGCATAACCCGGCGGCAAGGCAACACCATCCGCCTCACCGAGACGGGTGCCTATCTCTTCCACCTTCTTGAGAAAGAATACACCCACGCCTACCTGGAAACCCTGTGGAACGCCTGTCTTCAGGAAGCCTGGCCCCGGCGGGTGGTTCTCTAATCCAGGGCAAAGAAGAGGAATAATAAAGTGGGCGGTACCGGACTAAAATAATAATCTTACCGACAAATTACAGGGAGGTCAACATGGCTAAAAAATTGCGTGACTACTCCATATTCAACAGGTTCAATTTCGAAAGGAAGCCGGTCGGCGTCAAGTTCCTCATCACCGAACCCGAAGGCATCAAGCGGCGGGGTAAGGGGCTCAACATGTGCGAGATGTTCAAGGAAGCCCAGACTTCGGAGCCCTTCTACGTGGGGGAAGAAGACTTCGATTGCATTGAACCGATGATACTGGGCATGCAAGACCCGGAGCCGATGTTCGTCAGCGGCTATGTGGGGGAGAAGGAAAATATCTACAGCGAAGCGCGGGCAAACCGCAAAATCTACCAGTACCTGCCCAAGCTGATAAAGGGCTCGGTCAGGTATGTCGCCTTCGCCTCCATGGACAAGCTCACCTTCGACCCGGACGTGCTCATCATCACGGCTAATGTCAGCCAGGCACGGACAATACTCAGAGCTTCGGGCTACTCCAGCGGGGAAAGCTGGTCCAGCCAGGGAACGCCGGTAGCGGCCTGCACCTGGCTGTATCTCTACCCGGTATTAAGCGGCAAACTCAACTTCACCATAACCGGCTTAAGCTTCGGTATGCACTCACTAAAGGTACTGCCGGAGGGACTTTTCTTAATATCGATACCCTGGCAGCTGCTCCCCGAAATAATGGAAAACCTGCAGGATATGGACTGGAGCCTGCCCGAGACAGGCGGCACCCGGGACGAAAACAGGGAAGAGGTCCAACAAAAGTTCAAACAGTTCAGAAAGGAATTATCTAAATAGCTGAATTTGCGCCAAAATATCAGGCTAAGTCTGCGATACTACAAGTAAAGAGGCGCCTTAATTACAGCTGCTTGCCTTCTTTAAGGCGTTTTATCACTGGTGGAAAGATATCGGAATAAACGGTGCGGTAAGGGCCATGTAGCATATTGGCTTCAATCTACTCCCCTACTTCTTTCCTGGCCACCACCTTCCCCACCTCCCGTGCTTGCTGTAGTTCTGACTTTTTCCCGGTCATATCGCTTCTCTCTTTCAGCTGTCTTGGTGGGCCACTCTGGACTCGAACCAGAGACCCCAGTCTTATCAGGACTGTGCTCTAACCAACTGAGCTAGTGGCCCACACAAACGCCTAATTTTACTTCAAAAATTCAGGGTAAATCAAGTCGGGCTATGAAATTACCCCACCCCACTTTATATCTTAACCCGCCCGCCAGCCCTTTGTGGAAGGTCTTTAAGCCCTTTTCACCACCCCCCAAAAAAAGAAACTGATAGAAGTATCACTCCTGTAGGGCGGGAGGGTGGGACGCAAGACAACCAATAAAAAGAGGGGGCTTTAGCCCCCTTTTAAACTCCCCGTTAGATTACTCCCCCCTCATCCCCCAGAAAGCAAAAGCCAGGTTAACCAGCCCAACGAAGTCCACCACGGCAAAGATAATGGTGCGCGTTGAAGAATATTCCAAGACAAACTCATTGAGCAGCAGCCCCACCGTGCCGATGATAATGAGAACAAAAGCGCTAATCTTGATAAAGTTTCTCATAAAAAAACCTTAACTACTGGATAGTGGAAGGAAGGGAAAAACGCCAACTTTATAGGTCGGCGAACGACCTAGGAGAATAGGGGCGTTGCCACCCCGGGTAATCTCCCTAGAAAGGAGGTGATCCAGCCGCAGCTTCCGCTACGGCTACCTTGTTACGACTTCGTCCCAATCATCAACCCCACCCTCGGCGACTGCCCCCCGATAAATCGGGTTAGCCCATCGACTTCAGGTGTTGTCAACTTTCATGACGTGACGGGCGGTGTGTACAAGGCCCGAGAACGTATTCACCGCGCCGTGCTGATACACGGTTACTAGCAACTCCAACTTCATGCAGGCGAGTTTCAGCCTGCAATCCGAACTGAGGATAGCTTTGTGGGATTAGCTCCGGATCGCTCCATTGCTGCCCAGTGTACTACCCATTGTAGCGTGTGTGTAGCCCAGGGCATAAGGGCCATGCTGACTTGACGTCATCCCCACCTTCCTCCCCGTTTTGCAGGGCGGTCTCGCCAGAGAAATTAACTGGCAACGAGGGTTACGCTCGTTGCGGGACTTAACCCAACACCTCACGGCACGAGCTGACGACAGCCATGCAGCACCTGTGACGGCTCCTGACTCAACAGGTCGTCCCCCTTTCGGGTTTCTACTTCCGACATGTCAAACCCTGGTAAGGTTCTTCGCGTTGCATCGAATTAAACCACACGCTCCGCTGCTTGTGCGGGCCCCCGTCAATTCCTTTGAGTTTTAGCCTTGCGGCCGTAGTCCCCAGGCGGGACACTTAAAGCGTTAGCTTCGGCACGGAAAGGGTCGATACTCCCCATACCTAGTGTCCATCGTTTACAGCGTGGACTACCAGGGTATCTAATCCTGTTCGCTCCCCACGCTTTAGGGCCTCAGCGTCAGCAACAGCCCAGGAAGCCGCCTTCGCCACTGGTGTTCCTCCCGATATCTACGCATATCACCACTACACCGGGAATTCCGCTTCCCTCTGCTGCCCTCTAGCCCAACAGTATCGAATGGCCCCTCCCGGTTGAGCCGGGAGATTTCACATCCGACTTGAAAGGCCGCCTACGCCCGCTTTACGCCCAGTAAATCCGGATAACGCTCGTCTCCTACGTATTACCGCGGCTGCTGGCACGTAGTTAGCCGAGACTTATTCCTCAGGTACCGTCATTGTTCTTCCCTGAGAAAAGGGGTTTACAACCCGAAAGCCTTCATCCCCCACGCGGCGTCGCTGTGTCAGGCTTTCGCCCATTGCACAATATTCCTTGCTGCTGCCTCCCGTAGGAGTCTGGGCCGTGTCTCAGTCCCAGTGTGGCTGACCATCCTCTCAGACCAGCTACCCGTCAAAAGCTTGGTGAGCCGTTACCCCACCAACTACCTGATAGGCCGTAAGCCCCTCCCCAAGCGCCTTGCGGCTTTAGTGATGGTGCCTTACCTCCATCACCACATAAAGTATTAGCTCCAATTTCTCGGAGTTATCCTCTACTTAGGGGCAGGTTACTTGCGTGTTACTCACCCGTTTGCCACTCTCATTTACTCCGAAGAGTAAACTACCGTACGACTTGCATGCATAAAGCACGCCGCCAGTGTTTATCCTGAGCCGGGATCAAACTCTCCAAAAAAAACTGTAAAGCTTAACTAAAGAACCTTCCTTCCACTATCCAGTTGTTAAGGTGCGATTTAGAGTACCCAAAATCATATCATACCGCCTATTCTTTGTCAATATTACCAATGTCATGCCCAAAGCTAAAAAGAGCCTACTGCATCCACTTCTGGGTAGGTATTATCCGGTATATGGTCACCTTGGGTTCCTCGGCAAGGGAATCCTTGTACTCGTCAATTATAGCCCGCCTCGTCCTTGAACTCTCCCAATCCCTGAAGTATTCCACATCTTCCCAGGTGGTGATTATCGCCACTATAGAGACATCCTTATTATTAACCAAGTTCTCAGCACCCACATAGCCGGGGCAGGTCATAGCGTGCGACCGGAGCTTTATCAGCATGGGCAGCACATCCTTTTTCGGTTTCATCTTGTAGCCGATGATAACCTTTAACATCACCCTCACCTCCTCTGTAGTTTTAAGTAAGGTTTCACCACCGTTACCGACATTTTAGCCACAGCAGGGCGCCATTGTAAAGTACTCCATACTACATTCTACCCCCCTTCTTTCTTCCTACTCCCCCCAATTTTATCTTTACCCACCCGCCACCCTCTTTAAGGAAAAGAGGGGGCAAAGCCCCCTCTTAAACACCCCCCCTTAGATTATCCCTCTCCCTATCCCAAAGCCTAGATACCTTTCGAGGCAAGGGGGCAGGGAAGAAGCAAAGTCTTAGAGGTACAACCTCTATCGGGCGGGCGGGTGGGAAATTTAACAAATGCTAAAACAGCCCAAACCCAAAAACTTGACACCGCTTTAAAGCCTTTGCTATAATAAATTGTTAGACAAGACTAACTTTTTCAGTCTTAAAATGGGTGGGAAAATGGCAACAAAGCACAGCGCCAGCATGGAAGACTACCTGGAATCGATACTCATGCTCGGTGAAGGCAAGAAAGCGGTCAGGGTAAGCCAGATGAGCCAGGCGCTCGGGGTCAAGATGCCCAGCGTCACCTCGGCACTAGCCAAGCTCTCCCAGGAGGGGCTGGTGGAACACGAAAGGTACGGGCGGGTGCAGCTCACCCCGGAAGGGGAAGGGATAGCCCAGGACGTCTTCCACCGCCACGAGGCACTGCGCCACTTTCTCACCGAGATACTTGATATTGACCCCGAAACAGCCGTTGACGATGCCTGCAAGATGGAACACTCCGTCAGCCCGGCTACTCAGGAGAAGCTGGCCAAGTTTATTGAGTTCGTCAGCCAGCCGCCTGAAGGACAGCCCAAGTGGCTTAAAATCTTCCACCACTACCTCAAGCAGCCCCGGCTCCCCAAAGAGTACGTCACCAAGTGCCTCAAGGAGGCCTGAAAATTTAAGAAGCGGAAAGGATTAAAGGAACAGCAGATATGCGCAGACAAATGCACGGGTTCGGAGGCAGGTTCAACCCGGAAGCAAACCTGGTAACCCTGGTTCAGCTAAAGAGCGGCCAGAGCGGTACCGTGGTTGATATTCATGGCGGCCGCCGCATTATCGACCGCCTCAACGCCCTGGGCATTATCCCAGGCAAGAAGATAACCAAGACCAGCGCCATGCTCATGCGGGGGCCGGTGACCATTGCAGTGGACCGGGTGGAGGTGGCTATCGGCTTCGGCATGGCTAACAAGGTAATAGTCACGCCGGAGCGGGTTCCTTGACCAGAATACTCCTCACGGGCAACCCCAACGTGGGAAAGAGTGTCCTCTTCTCCCGCCTGACCGGTGTTCAGGCAATTGTCTCCAACTACCCCGGCACCACCATAAGCTACACCCGGGGGCACATGAAACTGGGAGAGGAAATGGCCGAGGTCATCGATGTCCCCGGCACCTACACCCTGGAGCCGACCTCGGAAGCCGAAGAGATAGCCCTCCGCCTGCTCGATAGCGGCGATATCGTCATCAACGTGGTTAACGCCATCAACCTGGAAAGGAACCTCTATTTAACCCTGCAGCTGCTGGAAAGAGGCATCCCAATGGTGGTGGCGCTCAACCTCTGGGACGATACCAAGCACCGCGGTATTGATATTGACCTGGACAAACTGAGGCAATTACTGGGCGTGCCAGTCATCCCCACCGTAGCCGTAACCGGCCAGGGGGTAAAAGAGCTGGCGGAAAACATCCCCCGGGCAACCTCCCCCCAACACCCTCCGGCCACCCGCGATGAGCGCTGGGCAACCATCGGCAAGATTATCGAGCAGGTCCAGCAGATAAGGCACCGCCACCACACCTGGCGGGAGCGCCTGGCCGACGCCAGCGTCAAACCGGTCAGCGGGGGCTTTATCGCTCTGGCCATTCTAGCCGCCTCCTTCTTCGTGGTGCGCTTCATCGGTGAAGGATTAATTAACTATGTCCTCGACCCCCTCTTCAACACCCTGTGGTCACCAGTTCTGTCGTGGTTAAGCAACCTCATGGGTGGTACAGGCTTTCTCCATGATATCGTCATTGGCAAAATAATCGGCGGTGAAGTAGATTTGGTTCAGTCGTTCGGCTTATTATCCAGCGGCCTCTTTGTCCCCTTCGGCATGGTGCTCCCTTATATCATCTCCTTCTACTTCGTGTTGGGTATATTAGAAGACACCGGCTACCTGCCGCGGCTGGCGGTCTTAATGGATACCATCATGCACCGCCTGGGCTTACACGGCTACGCTATCATCCCCAACCTGCTGGGGCTGGGCTGCAACGTGCCGGCGATACTGGCCACCCGAATCCTGGAAAGCAAAAGGGAGCGCTTCATCGCCGCCACCCTCATATCCATCGCCGTGCCCTGCGCCGCCCTGCAGGCAATGATTTTCGGCCTGGTCGGGGCGCGGGGAATAGGCTATGTCGCCATCGTCTACGGCACGCTATTCATCGTCTGGATTATCCTGGGCCTTATCCTCAACCACACCGTAAAAGGCTTCAGCCCCGAGCTGCTTATAGAAATACCCCCCTACCGCCTCCCGCCCTGGCGGACGGTACTGCAAAAGCTGTGGATCAGAACCTACGGCTTCCTGGCGGAGGCCATACCCATAATTCTGGGGGCTATTCTGGTAATCAATGTCCTCTATATACTGGGGGTCTTCGATGCCATCGCCAACTTCACGGCGCCGGTGGTAACCGGCCTGCTGGGACTACCCAAGGAAGCGGTAACGGCGCTGGTCATCGGTTTCTTACGTAAAGACGTAGCCCTGGGGATGCTGGCGCCGCTGGCGCTCAGTTCCGGTCAACTGGTAGTCGGCAGCGTGGTACTGGCGATGCTCTTTCCCTGCATCGCCACTTTTGTCGTCATGTTCCGGGAACTGGGATGGTTGAATATGCTCAAAGCGGTCGGGGTAATGATTGTGGCGGCACTTGTTACCGGCGGGATACTAAACCTGATACTATGACTCCTGGCCGTTGTCAGCAGGTCGCCCATCACCGTGATTGGCATTAAGCCTAGCCAGGAAGTTAAGGATTTCCTCCCGGCGGTAGCGGCGGTCACCCCGCGGGGTAATGCGGTAGGCTTTTATCAGCCCCCTATTACTCCAGCGTCTCAAGGTATTAGGATGAATATGGAGTAGCCGGGCTACTTCCTGGACTGTCAGCATATTACCCATCTGTTCCTCATCTACCAGATCCTTAACCATATTGACCATTTGTCCCCCATCTACTCTCCAACTGAACTATCCTGATAGTAACTTACCCCGTGTAAGCGCACAATCACCCAAAGGTACCGATTGGGCATAAAATAGTCATAGGAAAGAAGTACTAAAATTGGTAAGAAAGGTTAAGTTATGTGCTTGACTTTAAACCCTCAGGGAACTATGATTATCCCCGCGAAGACAGTCAAACCGACCACTCAATTTTTCCCCTTGGAGCCGGATTTGAACCACCACAGAGACCAAATACTCAGCAAATGGCAGGACCGCATCAGTCTCGTCCCCTCCGCCTACCGCTGGTTAGCCCTGGGGATAGCCAGTGCCCAGATACTCCTCTTCCCCTCCGGCTACTACTCGCTGACACCGCCCCTCTACCTGATTGTCGCTGTCGGCATTTACACCCTGCTCAAGACGCTGCGGCCCCTCCGCTGGCAGCAAAAGAGCAGTTTCACCTTCATCCTCCTCAGCCTGGATATTCTGGTCTGTTTCTTCCTGGTACTGACCACCGGCGGGCTCTACAGCCCATTCCTGCTGTACAGTTTAGCCCCGGTACTGACGGCGGCGTTACTTCTAGACCGCGGCGTAACCTTCGGCATCACCGCCCTATCGGGGGCTTATGTCATTGGCGCTCACCTGTTCAATCCCTTCTTCCCCACCCAGCTCTTCCTCCCCGAACTGAGCTTCTTCCTGGCCTATATCATAGCCGTCTCCCTGGCGGCGGCACTGCCCTACCTCATCAATGTCAACCTCAGGCAGCGCCTCCAATACGAAGACATAATTCAGGAGCGGCAGCGGATGTCCCGCGAAATCCACGACGGCATTGCCCAGACCCTGTCCGCACTGCGCTGGCAGGCTCAGCTTCTAACCCGCCGCCTGAGAGCAATGGGTATTGAACTCGAAGAGATAAAGCAGCTGGAGGTACTCACCGAAAAAGCCCGGCTGGACACCAGAGAATCCATCGAGCTTCTCCGCAGCTATACCGACAGCGGTTTTATGCCCAACCTTAAAGGCTACCTGAAGCAGCTCGGCCAGGAAAACAACCTTGTCTTCCGCCTCGATACCGAAGAAAAAGAGCTGCGCCTGGGAGCGCCGGCAGAATTAGAGCTAATGCGTATCTGCCAGGAAGCCTTAAGCAATGTCAGGCAGCACGCCGCAGCATCCAATGTTGATATAAAAGTAAAATCAGTGGACAACCACTTCGAAGTAAGCATCGCCGATGACGGCCGCGGCTTCGATGCCCTGGCTTACTACCAGGGCGGGATGCAGAGCAAGGGTCACGGCCTGGAGGTGATGAGAGAAAGGGCGGAGACGATAGGTGGCAAACTGAGAGTGCTGAGTCTGCCGGGCAAGGGCACCGAGGTTCAGGTAGAGGTACCGGCAAATAATCAAACGGGAAGGTGGCCATGGCTGAAGCGATAAGGGTTCTAATTGCTGACGACCACGCCGTAGTCCGTTCCGGGCTGGCTAACATACTGGGCGCCGAAGCGGATATCAAGATTATCGGCGAAGCTAAAGACGGCCTGGAGGCGATACAGAAAGCGGCGGAACTAAAACCGGATGTTATCCTCATGGATATCTTCATGCCCCGCTGCAGCGGTCTGGAAGCCACGGTAGCCATCAGGCAAAAACTGCCTGATGTCAAACTGCTCATCCTCACCATCTCTGACCGCGAGGAAGACCTGTTCAAGGCGCTCCGCTTCGGCGCCTGTGGCTATCTGCTCAAGAGCGCCAGCGTCACCGAGGTGGTAGAAGCGGTCAGGAAGACGGCCGCCAGCGAGGCTATGCTCTCCCCGGATATTGCCACCAAGCTCGTCGCCGAATTCAGCAGCCGGGCTAACAAGCCCAAGCTCAGTACCCGGGAATCGGAAATCTTACAGCTCTTAGGTGAAGGCTTAACCAATACCGAAATCGCCAACCGCCTCTTCATCGATGAAAGCACGGTCAGGACCCATTTCCGCCGCATCAGGGATAAACTGCACCTGAGGAACCGCGCCGAGGCTGTTGCCTACGCCACCCGCAACCACATCCCCACCCCACCCTCTTAAAGCCTTAATCCTTAAGCCGGGGGGCTTTCCACTATCTCCCGCCAGCGCAGGAACCAGGGGCGCGTATTGAGCACCCCACCCGGGTAGCAGAAGTAGACCGCCAGCGCCAGAACAATAAGCGCAATATCTACATACAGAGAGCCT
>Ga0315541_1003041_pt1 | contig 13270 bp, 17 predicted proteins | sample SalMarSW160190MG_FD_203095 | JGI IMG/M metagenome (GOLD analysis project Ga0315541, IMG submission 203095) | Salt marsh sediment microbial communities from the Plum Island Ecosystem LTER, Massachusetts, United States - Salt Marsh Sediment SW1601-190 ...
TATTTAATATGATTATATCAAATTCTGCAGGCTTTAATCTTAGTTCATTAATTATTAAAAAATCACTATTGCATAGCTTTTTAGATATGATTTTATTTAATTCAGATTCGAGCATATTTATCCTAAGATTTGTTGCTTCTCCCATTCGTCTTTTATCGTATTATTTCTTATCAGAAGAATTAAAAGATTCGATATTGCAAAAAGAAATATAATAACTGTTACAATTATGTAGAGATGTATCCAAAAAACGTCAGGTGTATAAAGTTTCCCTATTATACCTACAATACTCAAAATACTCAACCCAAGACAACAAAACCATACTATCTGACATTTCTTCTTCAGATTTGTATACTTCGTATTTATGTTATTTTTTTCGTCATAAAGAATGTCTAGGTTTTTCATAAAATTAATACCTTCAGAAGTAAATGAATATTCCTCTGCGTCCTCGCTAAACGAAATTTTATCAAAATCTTTAAATGACTCTAAGGTATCAATAATAACTTCTTCAGGTTGAACCTTTATATATTCTTCCCCTTTATCCTGATCAAATTCTTTGAAAATTATACTTTCATATATACCATTTATTGCTTTAATATATCCTTCCTTTTTTACCTTTTCATATAGTGTAGTAATCTTAATGTCTATCTGTCGTGCTCTGTATCCAAGGTTAAGTTCTTTTATTTTTACAGTATTTTGTTCTCGTATTCGCTCCTCAAACTTTATGAACTTCCAAAATAATTGAATAAATACGATTGCTGCAGTTATTAGTACTGCAATAACAGTAAGGTTTGGTTGAATTAATTGCAGAAATTCCTCTAGTGACATTTCAAATAATTTATAAGTATAATTGATCTTTTATTTCAGAATTCGTAGTATATTCAGGATACTTATTATATACGTATGTTAAAAATTGTTTTAGATTCATACGGTTAAATCTCTTCTTTATATCTATAATAGACTTTTTTTCTTGAGGACTAAGTCTATTCCATATTTCTAATGCTTTCTTTTTCCCTGACTCAGAAAGTTCAAAAATATTTGATTTTCTATCATCAGTATATTTGTTCTTTTGATATTTATCTATAATTGAATTTGTAAGTAGTTCATCAAAATATGCATTATCTGCAGGTACATTCTTAATAGTTTCTTTCTTCTTTAAAAGATTTAATGATTCTAAGAAGTCTATCTCATCATAGATTTGATTAGACCAAGGCCCCATCTTAAATGGAGAAAAATTAAACTTTGAATCAATATTTACATCCCCCAGAAAATTCTTTTCTTGGATTAGAAGAAATATTAATTTCTCTAATCTGGTTATACCTTCAATAGATAAAGAAGCTTGATCTAATAGCTCTTCTTCATCTATTCCAGAATAGAGTAAAGTCATTAATAATTCTGCTCTGTTTCTAATATTTGACATATTTGAAAATGATTAATTACATATATATAAATACTTAATCTCACCTGGACATTACTAATCAAATTATATTGAAGAATCTTGCACAGTAAAGTTAAGAATTTAAATAGAAACAAGGGTGGCGCATATTTGAAATGTCTCGCTGCATTTTCTACATACTGTAGAATTAGGATGCGCCACCCTGAGCTCAATGCCTAAAGTCAATGTCTGCAATACAAAATCTACTGTCTGAAAGTAGAAGGTAGGTAATAATGCATCGAGCATTACTAAAGTATGAAATATTTTTCAATAATTATACAATAACCTGACCATAAGTTTCCTGGGGGATTTTTGAGATTTCAATTCAAGAAAGTTTTGTAACTTGCTTATTGCAATATTCTGATCTACTAACTAATCAATTACTCTCAAAATTGAGGTTATGATTAGTTCTGTTGATCATAAAAACAAGTTGGCCTAATGCTTAAACAAAAATAGATATGAGCGTATCTAATTGGTTTCATACTTTTTGTAATAACCTAACAATGTCGGACAGTGTAGTTGATAATGTGAGTAATAGGTATAAACAGATTACAAAAAGAATTAATCTTGATTACTGGGATTCAGACTCCGAAACAAAGCATAGTCTTTTGGTTGGTTCATACGGACGTGGGACTGCCATTAAAGTTAGTGATATTGATGTTATTGTTCAACTTCCATATAGTACCTACGAAAAGTTTAATAAATACACCGTTAACGGGCAATCTGCTTTAATTCAAGAAGTAAAAACAGTTCTACAAAAGACCTACAGTACATCCTATATACGTGGTGATGGTCAAGTAATAAAAATCGATTTTGCAGATGGTATTTGTTATGAAATTGTACCAGGTTTCATTAATAAAGATAGTGAGAGCTACACTTATCCCGATACGAATAGTGGTGGTTCATGGAAGATTACAAATCCGAGAGCTGAAATTAGAGAAATTAATATTAGAAATAGCGCATGTAATCAAAACTTAAAGAGATTATGTAGGATGGCAAGGTCATGGAAAGAGAAATGGGATGTTCCAATTGGTGGATTGCTTATTGATACTTTAGCATACAATTTTATTGGCTCTTGGGAATACCGTACAAAATCTTATACATATTATGATTGGATGTCTAGAGACTTTTTTTATTACTTGAAAGAACAAGATGCAAATAAACAATATTGGTTAGCGCCAGGTAGTAACCAAAGAGTATATAGAAAAGATGGTTTTGAATATAAGGCATTAAGATGTTATAATATCTCTTTGGAAGCAATTGAAATAGAAAAGAATTACCCAAATATGGCAAAATTAAAATGGAGAGAAATTTATGGAACCAAATTCCCAAATTGAAATAATTGAGGCACAAATTAGAGAACTTTACGGTAGAGTTGTCTGGACTCAAAAGACACAAGAAAAATGTGCTGATATAATACTTAATAGGCACAAAACCATTAAAGTTACACAGATTGTCTTGTCAGCTATAACTACTACTGGTATTCTGGTAGCAATATTCGGAGAACTTCAAATTATTGGAATTATTTCAGCAGTATTATCTGCACTTTTGTTTGGATTAAATACATATACAAAGGATTATGATTTAGGTGAAATTTCACAGAAACACTCTTCAGCTGCAACAGAATTATGGAATATAAGAGAGAGTTATCTTTCATTATTAACCGAAATAAAAGCAAACAAATTATCATTTGAACAGATAAAAAATAGGCGTGATGCTTTACAAGAAGATTTGTTCAATTCTTATAAAGGTTCTCCAAGGACAATAAATAAAGCATACATATCAGCGACAAAAGGATTGAAATCGAATGAAGAAATGACATTCTCAAATGAGGAGATTAATAATATTCTACCAGAAAATTTAAGAAAAATATAAAAGCACTCCATACAACAAGCGGTATGACCAATGTTTCGCTAATTACTATGAAATATTCTAATTTAATAAGTAAAGAAAAGAACCATCTTTCTGGTAAAATCGGGAAATTTATGGATGATTATATCAGAAGAAATCAACTATGGAATCCTAAACAAATGCTTGAAGCTTTCATGCAAAAAATTGAAGATGAAATACAAAAAGGGTTATATACTGTATTTTATTTTGGAGTAGGAATGGAGCTTTCAATGGAAAGAGCTATTAAGTGGCTAAAAACTTCGGAAGGTAGAGAATTAGTTATGAATAGAATGATTAAAAAATATGAGAAAGATGTCGACATAGCTAATAACAAAAAGCCTATAATTGAAAGAGTATTCTTTGGAAAAAAATGGTCTAAATCAGAATTTTACATGGTTAATTATGGAATGAAAACAATGGCAGGTTATGTACCAATGGAGGAATTTCGAAAATTGAAAGATATCCCTTGGTCAGTTGGATTCTTGAACAAAGAGCTTATACAATATAATAAATCTTTTAAAGACGTATTAGAACAATTAAGTGAAAGTCACCTCGAAAAAAAATTCTATAAATACTGGTTAGAAAAATACTATCATAAAGATTTCCCAGCACTTATCCCTGAGATTTGTGGATTTAGAAGGCTTTTCAATTATTATGAGTTTAAGGGTGATTTATTTGGGACATGGGATGAAATACCGGGTACAACAAAAGAAAAATGGAGCTTAGTAAAGAATCATAATTTCAGATATGATTTCGGAATAATCAATTATAAACGGCAAAAGATTTGTCTCATAGAACTTGATGGTTTCAAGTACCATAAAGATAGAATGACTCAAACAATTGATAGTATAAAGAGAAATCATGCAATGAAACTGAATTGTACTTTATTCAGCTTTACATCAAAAAGGATAAATGACGACATTGCATCAGTTTTCAGTGAAATTGAGACTTTTATAAATTAGCACTTTGCATAAGAAGCAGAATGCTTAAGCTTGAGACAACAGAAATGGCATTATTCTGCCAAAATCCTAAACATAACGGTATAGTATTAAAATCTCGATCTCAATAATTAAAGATGGGAATATTATTTGTAGTAAGTATTTTAATACCCAACTAACAACTGTTCATATAGAATTACAACACAGTGATAACTAAAAAATAGTAAAGTACCTAAAATATAATAACTTATTGAAATGAAAAGAGCAATAGCACTACTTTCAATAACCTTCGTCCTAACATATATTCATTATGACTAAATTAGAACGGGGATTAACAAGAGCTTAGTAAATGATTTACCAAAAGACTTTTTGAATCATCCCGAGGACGAAAAAGAAAATTATATTAACTTTACCTATGGCAGAACCCTCATAGCTTACAGCACGAGGGAATGCAGCACACCCCTGGATTTATTTTCCGGGGGTTTTTATTTATATTGATTTATATTAGGATTATAGGTAACTTTGAAAATACCAACACATCTGTTTAAAAATCATGAAAAACATAATTGGCCCTATTTTTCTGTTTGTTTTACTCATGTTATTGTTTTCATGTGCTACTCATCCTCCCTCAGTAACCCCGTCTGTCTCGATTACTACTCAGCCTCCCTCAGCAACCTCTTCTGGCCCAAGAACAATTATACTTGATCGAGACACGATTCCTGAGGACAGTATCGGAAGATTCACATCTTGGTACTGTGAGGACTATATAAATGGTGGGGCTACTTTGGTAGAAGTAGGATACTTTACTTTCCCCGATTCTGTGATATCTAAGTTATCTGAATCAACTGAGTTATCTGAGTTACTTGAGTTATCTGAATTACCTGAGTTGTCTGAGTTACTTGAGTCTGGAGGATTCGTTCTTTACGATGGCGGATATACAGGCGATTATGCAATTTACCATCGCAAAGGCTTAGAGCACCGTTGGGATTGGGGAGATAACCACATTTACTCATTCGTGATCCTACCAGATGGTACAGGCGCTTACTATGACTTTTCAACCGTGCCAAAAGGTGAGACTACGAAACCCAGAGAAATCTACAAGTGCTATAAAAGATAGTACCTAGATGAAATAATCTTTTGAAATCTAAGCGACAATAGAAAACCTTTCAGAATTGAAATTTACTTGGTGAATGAGGAAATACAGCCCCCTAAACACCTAGTTTTGGGGTGTTTGTATATCGTTACCTGTTAGATGATCTGGTTCACTTTCCTCAATACCTCGTTGTACTCTACTTGGTAAAACAAATAAGAATTCAGCCAAAGCCTTAGCAAATTCGATTGTTTGAGCAGCTTCTTCAGGAGCAGGTAAATCTATTTCCTCGTCCGCATGTCTTTGCTCATTAGCATCCAATCTGACTTGATCTGCCCATTGTTTCATTTCGGGAGTAAGCAAATGATCGTTGGTAGCCTCGCCAATTCTTGCATAAAGAGTGCCTTCTCTGTATCCTTTCACTTTTAACATTGCATCTACCGATGAAGCACAGAGCATTATTGCCCCTGATGGAGCATGCAGACTATCTATGGCCTGTTGAAGAAAATTTCTTGGTTTTTCGGGTATTGATTCACTGAGTACCGAAGGAGTGGGGTACATTTCATCTATTAGTTTGCTAGATTCGGATTTACCTGCTAATACTGCTCCTCCACAATTAACACATTTATATACCTTCCAGTTTCTTTTATTAAGATCACGATAATTTACTGTATTGAAATTTACTATCTCTATTAAATTGGGTTTGTGTATAGAACAATGTGGGCATCGTTCTATGAGCAATTGTTTTTCTAATCTTGGCATAGTAATTATAATTTACGAAAGAGATGTATTTACATACACACAACAAGTTACAACAAATTCATAATCAGATCAAAAATTATTTCTTAACTTTATTTAGTCATTAGTCTAATCAACAACCTATTACTATGTCAAAGTCAAATTCTACTAATGGTGACAAGGCTTGTTTTATTATTATGCCGATTTCCACACCTGATGATCTTGTTAGATATTATAAAGAGGATAAAGATCATTTTAGCCACGTACTAGATAATCTTATTCTACCAGCAATTAGGAATACTGAGCTTAAGCCAATCCCTCCAAGTGCAAAGGGCTCAGATTTAATCACTCCAGGAATAATCGAAAAGCTGTGGAATTCTGATTATGTATTATGTGACATGAGTTCACTAAACCCAAATGTATTATTTGAGTTAGGTATTCGAACAGCATTAAACAAACCTGCAATTTTAATTAAGGATGAATACGTTGATAAAATACCTTTTGACATAGCAGGAATTAACTGTCATAAATATGAGTCCTCTTTAAATGTGTGGGAAATAAAAACACAAATTAGCAGACTTGAGAAACACATTAATGATACAGTTAAACAACCAGAAGACACTAATACACTGTGGAAATATTTCGGAATTGAAGCTCAAGCATTTCCAGTTACCGGAATTACTGAACAGGATAAAACGGATTTGATTATAAATCGACTCCAACAAATTGAAAAATCACTCGAGAGTACAAGGATCAAATACTTTATTAAAGATCCATTTAATGTACCGCTGTCTCAAAGATCCAAAAGTGAAATAATAGAGATGATTCCAGAAGCATATAGAAAATATATTACTGATGTTATTTTTGTTAATGATACGCTTACTATTTATCTTAGAAAAGATCTAAATGAAGAAAACCGGGAAGTTCTTAATAAGTTTTTACATAATTATATTCCATTTAATTATGTGATTGATTAGAAGTGAGAAGCCATATTTCATTAGATACTAAAAAATTCTTAATTTGTAAATGTTATTGCTGCCTTCATTTAATGATTGCAAAATCTCAAGTTTTTATATAGTGTAGTTATGCAGAAATATATTCTTGCTAGGACAAATAGATCAATTATATAAGGTATATTGACTAAATTAGCAGCCCCCAGCTTCCCAAATAGAGCATTTCTCAGGCTTCAATTCAAACAGCAGATACTAGCTGGGGTTTTATATTATTACATATGATGTTTGATTTCGCGATAAAAGAAATGCGCCTTCATATAAGGGTGCTTAAGGTTCTAGTTATTTCTTTATTAACTCATAATTATGATAAGGTTTATATTTCATTGTCCACAAGAATGGGAAAAGGAAAAATATGCCACCTATAATGGCACCGACATCTACTTCTTCATTTCTTGAAAAGCTAGCAATAAAGTCCTCGTAACCATCCATTGTTAAACGTACAGTAGTAGTAGAGCCAATAATTTTTGTGTCCTCATGAGTATAAGGTGTAGTTCCAACTGATTCACCATTTAGGTATAATTTTGCACCAGAAGGATCGGATTGAATGATAGTTGTGCTAGCGCAACTTGCGAATAAGAGGGTCATAGCTAAAAGCAAAGCTATACCTCTTAGGGGTAATGAAATCTTTAACATGTCTTAGGTTTTTAGGTTAGAAATTATTTTATCTCTAAGGTAAAAATAAATAATACCAATACCCAATTTTATCTAAGACGAATGTTAATATCTAACTAGTAGGGAATGCAGCACACCTCTGGACTCACTGTCTGGGGATTTTTAGTTGATATATTGTTAACAACAGAGACAGTAAGTAAGAGAACAATTCAAAATGGTTTAATAACTTTGACAGAGTCAATGTATTATAATCATGATATTTTATTAGCAGCTCCCGGAAAAATTATCCACATATGAAAATATGCATGGTTCAAATTATATTTTAGTTAGGTTTCGCTGGGAGCTGCTTTTAGCGATACTCACAACTGTACCACCTAATATACTTAAAATTGTACCACTGTGAAATTTGCTATTGAAAAAGCCTAATGATCTACCGGGCTACTTCAGTTCTCAATGCTACAAACTTAGTATATGCTTTAAAAACGATTCAACGCTGAAGTTTGGGCAAGTCTTAGCACTATTGAAATGATAATGCCCCACAACCTGTAAATGAGGGTGATTCTCTAACTCCTTCAGCACGTACATTTTTAATGCTTCGTACTGCTGTTGCGTGAAAATATTGAGAAATTTGTTCATCCCGGAATAACCGTTTAAGGTGCGTCCACCTTCCAAAGCGATATGCCGGGAAATGCCATTAACGCCGGCTGCTCCCCAGGTCATCTCATGAGATTGAATAATGTCATCACCGTTGTAAGGTGTCAGATTAATTATAGAACCGTCACGTTTAATGAGGTCTGAATATCCTAACCTGTCCCATCCCCGGCCTTTTAATATTTCAATAGGTTGACCGGCTATTTTTTCCTCTGGAAGTTCAGCCCTGTTATTATATGTTTTACCCTTATAGCGTACCTTTCCGTCCGGCAAATCACGTGGTGACAAGTGCCACATTTCAAGCGTTGCCCTGATAACAACCTGATTTGGGTAAGTGTCCGTGCAATGTACTGTCAAATATTTATACTTTCCCATCTTGTTTGCTCCTTTCCTTTTCAATTAGTTTCAATACTTTTCGCTTTGCGTTCTCAATGTTAATAGCTTGCAGGTACAAACATTTCGGATTGAAGTTTACCCGGCTCTGTTTAACCGGTTTTTTATCCGTGACTGATAAAGCTACCTTGCGTTCGATCTTTACCTCTTCCAGCATCAAGGTTTCAGTATTAAATGAATACAGTTTGCAACCTTTATGAAGCTTTACACTTCCATGGAACTTATATTCCTGTTTCTGCTCCGCTTTCCGGGTAACCGCTTGCTGTGGTTGTGCATTAAGATCAAATAGCTTTGTCATATTGCAAGCCTTTCAAATTGTTCCTTTTTATCTTCTGGCAGCTTAACTATGTCAAGCAACTCTTCAGGTGTCACCCTTAAGAATAATTTTTCAATGCCGTTGCTGTTGCGGATTATAAAAATGAAGTCATGAGCCAAGTAAATTGAATAGGTCTCAGCTTCAGTTTCAAGGTGACCTATTCTCATAGCTTTTGTTTTTTTAATCAATTCTTTATGTTCCTTTGAGTGTTCAAATGTATCTGTCATTTTGTAGATTATTTATAATACAGAAAAGAGCTTCAAATTAGGTCTAATGAAGCTGATAATTAAGGATTGTAAAAAACTTTAAATAAGTCTGCTTAATTCAGGAATAAGAGCGTATTTGCCAATGGAGACTCAGTTATTTTATACTTTGCTTCAGCGTATTCTTTAATCCGTTTATATGTTTCATTGTCAACTTGTACTCTCCATGTGATATCACCCTCTTTGCTAATATGAGCTAAGGTAAGATAGTCATGTGTCCCCGGATCATCAAAGGCAGTAGTATAAACTGTGATGCCATTCCCCAAAGAGCCAAAGCGAAGGCTCTCCGGAGGAATTAAATAAGTAATGTCTTTTTTCATGATCGAAGTCTTAAAGGTTATTAAAGAAAAGGTGTAAAATCATTTGTGTCAAAATGATGGCAGCAAACAGCCATTGAACCGTTGCTTTCAGGTGAACCAACCCACCAACCGGAAGGGCTTGTTAATAGCCTTTTTGCAAAGTGAAGGCTGCTTACGTCGCCCTGCTGGTAGTTATAGGCTGCGTCAAAAGCATAGTCATCGGTATAAACGCCCCTGCATACCACTTTACCCTGGTCGTTAACCAAAGCTCTTATAACATGCTTTAAAGTCCATTTTGAAGGTGTTTCATTAAGAGGCTTGAGAACATCAAGGTTAAAAGGTGACCAAGTGCGTACTGACTTGCGGTCTGAACGATATATTCTCATTTCGTTGCCTCTTTCATCGTATTCGTAAACTTCGTTATAACCGCCCCACTTGTCTTTTTCCCAGTTCTGAGCTTCACAAAAATTGAAAACTGATTCTATGTTCCAATTCATATCATTCATAAAATTGAGGCAAGCTATTTGCTCCTGATCGAGGTTTTTATCAACAAAAGTAATGCTGTATTCTGTGCAAATCTTACCTGTTTTCATAGCGTCTGTCAGGTCTGTAATCCTGATCTGACGGTTGAGAATAACGTGCTTTTTAACGTCCTCAATATAAAGTTCTTCGTGTTGATTGTTCAGGTAAGCCTGTTTGTTGAATTTTTTGAGTTTCATTGTTGTAGTTTTTAAAGGTTTGTTTTATTAGTTTGTTTATATAAATATACGTATTCGTATATTACTGACCAAATATTTTAATGCTTTTTTTCGTATATATTTATACGAAAACGTAATTTATATCGGATACAATTAACAGGGCAGGGGAAAAGAAAAAGGCCGGGGAAACTACGCCCCGGCCAAACCTTTAAAGACTACAATCGTTTAAGACAGTAATCAATAACACAAATATATATCAGGATTCCGAGATAATCAAATATATTTATTTACCTTGAAGCATAATTATTTACATCATATTTTTACACCTATCATAAGAACATCGTCAACCTGATCATTTTTACCCTTCCACTGGTCAAACTCCTTTTCAAGTAACTGCTTTTGAACTGAACAAGGCTGCCTGTGAATGTGAAGCAGCTTTTGACGTAACCTTTTTGAACTGTATTTCTTATCACGCTCTCCACCGAACTGATCCTGAAACCCGTCGGAATAGAGATACAAACAATCGCCGGGTTGAAGAATTATTCTTTTGAGGTTAAAGACCTGGCTTCGTGTTCCTTTATATACACCTATTGGAAACTTGTCTCCTTTGTATTCCATTACCACATTATCCCGGACTAGTGCCAATGAATTATAAGCACCTGAAAATTCCACTTTTGTCTTATCCTTATCGAATACGCACAAAGCAAGCTCCATTCCGTCTGTTACCTGACTTTTATGAGTCTCTTCAGCAAGTGTCGCATGTACTCCGATATTAAGCTCATTAAGTATTCTGTCCGGACGCCTTGCTTTTTTAACATTAACTGCATTGTTGAGCTGATGATAACCGACTATTGACATGATTGCCCCGGGCACACCGTGACCTGTACAGTCTATTGCAGCTAACATTATTTTATTATCCGTTACATGAAACCAGTAAAAGTCACCGCTCACAATGTCTTTCGGACGTGAAAAAATAAAATGCTCTCCAAGATTTTTTTCTATAAAGTAACCTGAAGGAAGCAAGGCAGTCTGAATTTTCCGTGCGGACTGAATAGAGTCCTGAATATTTTTTAGTTGCCGCTTTGTTTGCTCTTCGTGCAGCTTTATTTCAGTGATCTTTTCCCGGACTAACTGTTCAAGCTCATTATAATATTTTTCCAGTTCGCACACTTACAATTTAATTATGTCATTGCGTTGAATAACCGGCTTATAAAGTCTTGAATGAAGTACGAACCGACCGCCTTCAAAAATATCAACATAGGCTATGCCATAGTCAACAATCTTGACCATTCTTCTCTGACCATATTTAGTCATGGCTCCCTGAAGAGCCGGAAGGGTTACAGCGACGCGGCTACGGTCTGTTATCTTCAGGTAAGTATGTATATGAGAACGGACTATTATATCAGCCTTGTCACGATTCTCAAATTCAGCCCAAAGGTCAGTCCAGAGAGCGTCTTTCAATATTGCCGTACCTGCTCCATGCGGAACGCTTGAGTTGCCGGTGTGATGTTTAACGTTAAAATTGACGCCTTCGATCTCAATATTAAGCTCAGGTTTTAAAGCTATTGCTCCGACTCTTTCTGCAATATGGTTTTCAAAGTCCTCACCCTGACCCGTATGATAAGGAGTTCCGTAAGTCATTACGACTTTTTTCGCACCTATTTTCCTGATAATATCAACTGCCATATCCACCTGAACGTCACGGTCTGCGGAAAGCAGCTCAGTACTCTTTGACCGTTCACCACGCCCGTCTATCAGATCCCCGTTTGCTATACATACGTCAAAAGGCTTAAGCTCTTCGATCTGATTATAAAACCAGTTCCATGTCTCTGTTTGAAACTCTCCAAATTCACCTAGCCTGCTGTGATCTTTGTTAAGCTGATAGGGTGGGGGTGTTAAGCCGGCAAGGTGTCCACAATGAGTATCTCCCATGAGAAGTACCCTTTTCTGGGGACGTACACCGGCTGAGACACTATGTCCACCTATTGTCTCACGATTATTAATTGCAAAAGCAATTTTCTGAGCTAAATTTTGATTTATATTAAGTCGCCTTTCTATCTCAAGCCTGCCAAGTGGCTTGCTCAGAAGAGCGTACTCATTTGCAAGCTCAATGGCTTTGTTCCACAATTCAGCGTTTATCTCTCCTTTTCTCATAACTTAAATTTTATTCCGTACTTGAGCATTACAAAATCATTATTACCCTTGATAAATTGAAGGCCATAAGCCCTGTTTTTCTTTGTAACAAAGTCTAACCCGGCTGAAAAATAAAGTCCCTGAAAGTCTGTCCCGAATCCACCGGAAGCGATGAAAAAAGAATGTCTGATATCCCGGTATTCGATAACCGGGACGGGTACTTCTTTTGTGACCTGTTCTGTTACATATATCTGCGTTGGAGCAAACAGCTCATAAGCTATTTTCTGACCGTACAAGCCCGTTTGAGTATTTAGCCAGGTGTTTGTGTTAATAGCAACTTTTTCGTCTATGAGCGAGTCGGCAAACGATATGAGGGTATTGTTCTCAAATGTGCCTGTACCGGCTACGTATTTGACTATGATCTCCGGCTCTGGCCTGATAGTATCATATCTTATTACTGTATCAGGAACTGAGTTTGCTACCTTGAGAAGTGAGTCCCAGGACTCCCGTGCCATTGTCACCGTATCAGGTGAGGGTGTTTCTCTCAAACAGGTCTTAAAGCTCAGGAAGACCCAAAAAGCGACTATTGAAAAAACAGTCCATGTAATGAGTTGATCTATAATTTTTTTAATCATAACAATACCTTTTGATACTGCTTAGCAGCTAACATTTCATAAGTAAACTGGAATACTTTGAAGCCGTGTTTTTGAGCTAAATTGATTTTTATCAGGTCGGTTTCATATCCATTGCCACCTCTGTTATGCCGTCCGTTGACATATTGCCCACCGTTAATTTCGATAATGA
>Ga0315541_1003045_pt1 | contig 13265 bp, 12 predicted proteins | sample SalMarSW160190MG_FD_203095 | JGI IMG/M metagenome (GOLD analysis project Ga0315541, IMG submission 203095) | Salt marsh sediment microbial communities from the Plum Island Ecosystem LTER, Massachusetts, United States - Salt Marsh Sediment SW1601-190 ...
ACTCCTCGGAGATAAAATCTGTAAAGATGCTGGGTGTTGATGAAGTACTGTCGTGGAAGATGACCGAAGAAGGCCTCAAGATCAAAACACCTACTAGAAAACCCTGTAACCATGCTTATGTGTTTAAAATTGAGAGAAAGCGTCCATTTTGATCTTACTATTCACAGCAAGTGGCATCTACACACTGAGCCGAGTGGATTTGATTATTAGAACGTATTATCTAGTGTGATTTTGTTAGCTTTCACAACTCACCAATCTTTTCAAATCCTTATGGAGGTTTCTTATTATGTTACTTAAAGTAGTTTCTCCAGATCTTCAGGTAGAAGTCTTTTTTTCGCTTAATGAGGAAAAAGCCCCAATTTATTCTGTGAACTACGAGGGAGAAGTCATTGTAGCTGAGTCACCCCTCGCCATTGAATTTAAGCAGGGAGGACTTTTATCAAAAAATTTGAAAATCATAGGCGTCAAGTACAATAATTATGATAAAGTCTACGAATTGGTTGTTGGTAAGTCAAAACAAGCTCGAAATCGTTGCAACGAACTGGTTATTTCCCTACAAGAGAACGAATCGCCTAAAAGAAAACTCGATTTGGTCTTCAGAGCCTATGACGATGGCGCTGCGTTTCGCTATGTCATACCAAAACAAAATCCATTGAGAGAATTCAAGATTTTAGCAGAGAAAAGCGAATTCCATTTCCCAGAAAATCATGCCTGCTGGATATTACCTCTGGGAAGTTTTACTACAAACTATGAAAAAGAATTTGACAAGGTCCACTTCAGTGATATTAAGCCTGATACTATTCTGGGACTGCCTTTGACGATTGAAGCTGAGAATGGCCCGACATTGGCTTTGACCGAGGCGAATTTGACTAATTACGCCGGCATGTACCTAACTGGCGTTAAGGGGAGTAAACTTGCTTTAGTTTCCAAGCTCTCACCACTGCCTGATAGCGATGGTGTCTGTGTTAAAGCCTGTGCGCCACACGAGTCACCCTGGCGAGCCATTATGATCGGCGATAAGCCGGGGGATTTGATCGAATCCAACATCATTTTGAATTTGAATGAACCATGTGCCATTGAAGATCCTTCCTGGATAAAACCAGGTAAAGCCGCCTGGCCATGGTGGAATGGTCGCATCGTTACAGGTATTGATTTCGAAGGTGGTATGAATACCAAAACCATGCTTTATTTTATCGACTTTGCCAGTGAAATTAACCTTGAATATCTGTTGATTGATGTCGGCTGGTATGGAAATGAGGAAGAAGCCATGAGCAATCCTTCAAAGTTCGATATTACCAAAACTATTCAGGAAATTGATCTGCCAAAGATCATCTCATACGGAAATGAGAAAGATGTTGATATCATTTTGTGGTTGCACTGGTGGAATGCGAATCAACAGATGGACAAGGCCTTTTCGCTTTATAGACAGTGGGGAGTTAAAGGGGTAAAAATAGATTTTATGGATCGCGATGATCAGGAAATGGTGAATTTTTATCACAGGATCGTGAAGAGAGCAAGCGAAAACCATCTCCTGGTCGATTTTCATGGAGCTTACAAACCTACCGGTCTGCGCCGAATCTATCCAAATTTGATCACACGTGAAGGAGTTCTTGGTCTTGAATATAACAAATGGAGTGACCGCGTCACACCGGAACATAATGTAACTATCCCATTTACGCGTATGCTGGTTGGTCCTATGGATTATACGCCCGGTGCCTTCTATAATGTCACACGTGAACAATTCAAGCAACAACACAAAGCGCCCATGGCCATGGGAACCCGTTGCCATCATCTGGCTATGTTTGTAGTTTATGAGAGTCCATTACAAATGGTTAGCGACCATCCAGGTGCATATCGGGGACAGGTTGGCCTAGATTTTTTGCGGATTATTCCAACAAGTTGGGATGAAACCAAGGTATTGGCTGGTAAAATTGGTGACTATATTGCCATTGCTCGTAAACATGGGCACGATTGGTTTATTGGCGCTATGACCGACTGGGACCCACGTTCACTGAAGCTTTCCCTCGATTTTTTAAAGCAAGGAGATTACAACGTTACAATTTATACTGATGGACGTGGCACTGACCATAACGCGATGTGCGTTTCGGTCACGAAAAGAAAAGTGAGAGCTAAAACCGTTCTGAGAACCGAAATGGCTTCCGGTGGTGGATTCACCGCTCATTTGACGCCTGTGAAGTAAATGTAGCTGGATTACGCTAAACTTAAACTTGAAACTATATTAAAACTTCAGGGGGAGGAAAAGATACAGAAAAATGTATTCGCTGAGAGGGGTTTTAAACATATACTTGGACCCTCTCCAGCCATAAAGCCAGGAGATAAAAAAAAGTGGGATGGATGGCTTCTGGAATCCTGTGATATTTTGAAGGATGAGCATACTTACTATTGGTATTTCCATGCCCAAGAAGAAGAGGGTCTCTATCCCAAAGGATTCCGAGTAAGGGTAGCGATGGCACCAACTTCTCTTGGGCCCTGGAAGATATACGAAAAGAATCCCATATTTGGTTATGATTTTCCCGGAAACTGGGATGAGGAGTCAGTTGACTGTGTTAGCGTTATAAAAGAAGGTGCTTATAATATTGATGTTGATTTCGTGCCCGGAGAAAGCATAAGAAAAACTATTGGGAGAAACCCCAAAGTAAAATTTGTGAAGGTAATAGCTGAGAATTTGGTTGAGTCCTACGCTCTTACTTCTTTAGGAGTAACAGCAACCCTTTGGAGGATAGAAAATGAAGGAAAGTTACAGGATTAAAGTGGATGCAGAAAAAGTAATTGGCAGGATAGACCCCAATATTTATGGGCACTTCATAGAGCACCTAGGAAGATGTATCTAGGGAGGAATCTATGAGGAAGGCTCCCCTCTTTCTGAGAAAAGAGGTTTCAGAAAAGATGTATTAGAGGCAGTCCGAAATATCAAATGCCCTCTCCTGCGATGGCCAGGAGGTAACTTTGCCTCCAATTATCATTGGGAAGATGGAATAGGACCAAAAGATGAAAGGCCAGTGCGATTCGATTTAGCCTGGCGTAAAGAAGAGACTAATAAATTCGGAACCGACGAGTTCATTGAGTATTGTCGAGCAGTAGAAGCCGAGCCTTATATTTGTGTTAATCTGGGAACCGGCAGTTTAGACGAGGCTATTCATTGGCTGGAGTACTGCAACAGTACAACAAATACCCACTATGCGAAATTACGAGAAAAAAATGGTCGCCCCGAACCTTATAAGGTCAAATATTGGGGGATAGGAAACGAGAATTACGGAGAATGGCAGGTAGGCTATAGGTCAGCCAAAGAATATGCTAAAGTTTTAAGAGAATATGCCAAGTTTATGAAAGTGGTTGATCCGAGTATAAAAATCATCGCTGTGGGAGCTGATGATCCAGAATGGGATCTGGAAGTAATTAAAACTGCGGGAAAATACATAGATTATATTTCTAATCATCAGTATCTGGGTTCAAATGATCATTATGAGACAGTAGCTTCTGTTTACTGGGTTGAAAAAAGGCTAAAAACTTTAAAGAGTGTTATAAAGATAGCTCAACCTCTAGAAGAAGAAAAGAAAAGAGTGAAAATTGCTCTGGATGAATGGAATATTTGGTACAGAAGCAATCCAGAAAATGACCTGGAAGAGAATTATGCTCTAAAAGACGGCCTCTTTGCTGCCGGAATATTTATAGTGCTGCACCGACTATCTCAGAGTGTAACTATGGCTAATCTTGCCCAACTAGTAAATGTACTGGGAGCCATCCATACAGGCAAAGAGGGTATTTATCTTACTTCCATTTACAGAGCCTTTGAACTTTTTGTCAATCATACGGGAGAAATAATATTAGATGTTTTGGTTAAATCAGAAATGTATAATATTGAAGCAAAAGCGCTTTTGGGCCAGAGGAAGCTCAAACTGAGCAATGTTCCCTATTTAGATGCCTCTGTGAGTCTAAACAGAAGCAAAGATAAGTTATATATCGCTGCCGTTAATTATCATCAACAAGAAGATATAGAGTGCCCTATATCTGTAGAAGGCTTTTCTCCCAAGAAGGAAGGAAAAGTCTATGAGCTCAACGGACCCAGTGTCATGGTCACAAATAACTTTGATAACCCAGAAAGAATCAAGATAAGAACTAGAATGATTGAAAACACTGGCTCCAAATTTAATTATAACTTCCCTTCTCATTCCTGTATAATAATTGAACTCTATAGCGGAGTTTGATGTGGAAGGGTTTATAGGAGTAAAATAGAAAATGGCAGAAAAGAATGTTAATATTAAAAGACATACTATAAACTGTCAAGTTAGAATTCGTTCTTTCTCAAATTGAAAGAAGATCCTTTGAGGATCATAGTCTGCTTCGTATTTGAGCATACTATACATGATCGAGAGAATCTTTTTACCTACACAGACAAGAGCTTGTTTACTCTCTTTTCCTTCAGATATCTTCCTGTGGTAAAGAGATCGAAGATAGGGGTTGTGTTTTAAGGAAGCTACCGCAGCCATGTATAGTGATGCTCTTAGGGCAGAAGGCCCCTTCTTGGACATCTTGGGATGAAGATTCTTCTTCTCTCCGGATTCTGATATCTTAGGATGCCAGCCAATGAATCCAATAAGTTTATTGGCTGAGGAGAATCTAGTTACATCTCCACCTACTTCTCCTAAGAAGGCAGCTACTGTCTTAGGACCAACTCCGGGAATTTCAAGAAGTCTTTTCTCAAGGAGAAGAAGGCTCGTTAGAGGAAAGAATCTCCTCAATCTTATCCTCGATCTCTTTGATCTTATTCTTTAAGAACTGAATCTCATCAATGATGATTCTTAAGGCCATTCCTCGTACTTCAGAGGCTTTACCAGAGTAGATAGATTCTTTGGCTATTTGAATGAGTTTCTCAGCCAGCTCAGAGGAGTAGTTGTTACCCTTAATTCTTCTGGCCATCTTTACTAAGTCAGTTCTCCTTGCTCGGGCCATATCTATGGCTGTAGGGTATTTTTTAAGAATCATCGAGGAGACTTTCTTAAAGGGACTCTTAATTAAATCGGTATACTCAGGAAATACTAAATTTAAAAGACTATAGGCCTTTCTGAGATAGTTCTTCTTATCTTTTTGAAGGTGATGACGCAGTCTTACCAGCTCCCTGAGAACCTGAACTTCTTCTTCAGGAACATAGGAAGCCAGGGCTTCTTTTGAGCGAAGTAGGCCCGCTATCACCAGGGCATCAACCTTATCAGTCTTGGCTTTCTTGGAAAGCACCTGGTGATACTTTCTGGTTTGATAGGGGTTGAGAATGATAACTTTATATCCTTCTAAGAAGGAGTAAAGATTCTCCCACAGGTTTCCTGTGGCCTCAATCCCTATCACAACCTGGCTCTTTTTAAGCTTTAAGGAAGAGATTTTATCCACTAGTTTCTTAAATCCTTTACCAGTACAGGGAAAGGTGATGACCTTAGTAATAGCTTCACCTTCTTCATCGAGAATGGAGACGGTGAATGACTTCTTGGAAATATCGATACCCAGGTAATGCATAAGTACCTCCTTGAATTTTTACTTTGAAAGAAAACAGGCTTCCTTTTTCTTATTGAGCACATAGCCTGGGGAATTTGATAAACGATGCCTTATTAGGCTCGTAGCATACTAAATAAATGTCTATACTCGAAGAGTAAAGGAAGGGGCAGTCTTTGGGCAAATGGTCCATCTTATCAAGAGGCCATAAGGAGAAGGCAAGCCCTCTTCCTGCTTTCTTCAAAAGCGTTTTTTAAAGAACTAATGAAACTTTAATCTTGAAACTATAGAAAGTCAAATAACAATCTTCACCTATAGTGAAGATTATACCAGGAGAACATCTATGCCATATAAACCATCCTGGAATTTACTCCAGACCCATATTATTCCTACATGGTTTCCGGATGCCAAATTCGGAATATATACCCATTGGGGGATATATTCGGTCCCGGCATGTGGCCCTAACGGTAGCTGGTATCCCCATAACATGTACCGTGAAGGAACGCCGCAATACGAACATCACACCAAAACATATGGACACGCTTCAAAATTCGGCTACAAAGACTTTATTCCTATGTTCAAGGCAGAAAAGTTCGATCCGGATGAGTGGGCTGAGTTGTTTAAGAAAGCTGGTGCCCAGTTCGCTGGGCCTGTGGGCGAGCACCACGATGGTTTTAGCATGTGGGACAGCCAGGTTAATGAATGGAACGTAGCGAAGATGGGACCAAAGAGGGATGTTGTAGGGGAGCTAGAAAGGGCCATCCGAAAACAGGATATGCGGTTCATGGTAGCGCTTCACCACGCGGCAAACTGGTGGTTCTTTCCTCATTGGAAGAAAGATTATGATTCCTCGGATTCGCGCTATGTTGGTCTGTATGGTCCACCACATAATCTTGAATGGACCAAGAATATGCCTGAAGTGAAAGATAGAAAAAACGAATGGCAATTGCAAGATAAGCCCAGTAAGGAGTTTCTTGATAAGTGGTTAGCCAAGATTCTGGAAGTTATCGATAAATATCATCCTGATATGCTGTGGTTTGACTTTGGGCTTAATTTTGTCCAGGAACACTACAAGAGGGAATTCCTTGCTTATTATTACAACAAAGCGGAAGAGTGGGGTAAAAAGGTAGTTGTGACTTACAAGAGGCACAATCTTGTCTCTGGCAGCGGTATTTTAGACCTCGAGCTTGGAAGGTTTGATCACCTGACCTATCATGTCTGGATAACGGATACGACGGTAGATGACGGGTGTGGCTGGAGCTATTTACGTGATGCCAAATACAAAACAGCAACTACCCTGGTGCACTATCTGGTGGACAATGTGAGTAAAAATGGCTTGATGCTTCTTAACGTAGGGCCCAAGCCCAACGGTGAGATACCAGAAGAAGCCAAAGAGATTCTTTTGAAAATGGGCAGGTGGCTGAAAGTAAATGGAGAGGCTATCTATGGTACCACACCCTGGATGGTATATGGGGAAGGGCCAAGGAAGATGACCAAATCCGGAGCGTTTAGTGAGGAAAAGGAGGTTCAGTACACGGCAGAAGATATTCGCTTCACAGTGAAGGACGACACGCTTTATGCGATTTGTCTGGACTGGCCGAAAGGGGAGATAGCCATCAAATCCATACCGGAGAAGCTGTACTCCTCGGAGATAAAATCTGTAAAGATGCTGGGTGTTGATGAAGTACTGTCGTGGAAGATGACCAAAGAAGGCCTCAAGATCAAAACACCTACTAGAAAACCCTGTAACCATGCTTATGTGTTTAAAATTGAGAGAAAGCGTCCATTTTGATCTTCCAGAGAGAATACATAGGATTTGACTTATCTTTGGAAAGGAGGAGAATTTGCTATGGAAAATAATGGTTTCTTACTAGAAGTGAACAACCTGAAACTCCGTTTTATCATGATAGAAGGCAACCTTCAAGTAGTGGATGGATTTAATTTTAAAAATAAAGAAAAACAAGACTTGGGCCTGGCAGGAGAAACTGGATGCGGTAAAAGTGTTAGTGTTGCAGCTATCCTGAGAGTCAATCCTCCTCCAAAAAAATTAGAAGGAAAAATATTATTCTACCAAAATAGGGAGGTGAGAAAATGAAAAGGCCGTTAGCTGTGATAAAGGAAAGTTTTTCAAAAAAGAGAAAAGTGTTGGAAAACCAACCTCTTTATTTTTGAGAGCTTTCCATAGAATGAACCACGTTAAACTGAAGAGATAATTTCCAAAAGTCACAGAAGATAAATAATTACGGAAGTTTTTCCAAAACTTCAAAGGGAGATAACTGATGAGAAGAGGAGTGACCATATATAATTCAAATAGAGCCTGGAGTGGCTACACATTATTCTGTGAGATGTTTCCTCATCTTAAACGAGAGAACGAACCCAAACGATCAATCTATTTGATTGACATGCAGGGGAATCTTGTCCACGAGTGGTATGTGGAAACGACGCTACAGTCATATTCTCACTTGCTACCCAACGGAAACCTTATCTATCCCACACATGATCGCAGTGAAATTGCACCGGGTACAGCAGGACTGTATGAGATTGATTCCGATAGTAATATAATTTGGCATTACCGTTGTCGAGCCGACCATGACTTTCAAGTTTTACCTAACAATAATCTTATGATTAATACAATCACCGAAAGTATGTGCCCGGCTTTGGGGCCAGAGCTCAAACGACATCCCTATATTATTGAAATAACTCAAGATAAAAAACTAGTTTGGGAGTGGCGAGGGGAGAAACATCTTGAGGAATTGCGCCTGCTTTTATCGCCTGAGAGCTGGGAACATCTGATGGAGCGTGCTCATGGTGAATTTGCCTTTGACTGGGCTCACAACAATACCCTTCAAATTATTCACCCAAATGTAACCTACGAAAAGGAGAAAGCATCTGGCTACCCTATCCGGTTTAAGCCTGGCAATATCTTTATCTCTTATCGGAGTCTCGATGTGATTGGCGTAATTAGTCGGGAGACGAGCAAGATTGTATGGGCCTGGGGGCCTAGCGTATTGGACGGTCAGCATAAACCACATATGTTGGAAAATGGCAACATTCTGATATTCGACAATGGTACACTGCGGGGCTATTCCCGGGTTATCGAATTCAATCCTCTTAATGAGCTAGTTGAATGGGAATATAGGGCCGATCCGAAAGAGGCATTCTTCAGTCGGGCTATATCTGGTGCTCAACGACTTCCGAACGGTAATACACTTATTTGCGATGGTATGAATAGTCGTCTTTTTGAGGTAACTCCAGAGAAAGAGATTGTCTGGGAATTTATCAACCCTTACCACAAGGGCAATGCGCATCCATCAATTTATCGCTGCACTCGATATTCACCTAAATATGTTGAACCTCTGCTCAAAAAAGGAAAAAGATAGCGTTCTCATGGATGAATTAAGCAAACAAATCTTTGAAACGGTTCTGAAAAATTATATGCAACATTGATTTTTACTTAAGGATCTACCCTTTTTTTATTTACGGGTGAGCTTGCGAGAATATAGAAAAAAACGTAGACTTTTCCTACGAGTGAACTTGCATTTTCCTCTAGTCTGGACTGCAGGCTTGCCGGCAGGGAAAATAAAACCCATTATAGAGAATTAAGAAGCCAAAAAATAGGGCCGAAGGGAGGTGAGAAAGCAAATAGGCCCATTAGCTGTGATAAAGGAAAGTTTTTCAAAAAAAAGAGAAGTGTCGGAAAATTAATTTCTCTCTTAGGAGTTTTCCACAAGAAAAAATTCTTTAGTCAATTTTTCGATTTTGGGAGAGGAATTTTCAACACAAGTTCGCAAAAAACAGGGTTGAAAGAGAGATAAGAAAAGCTAGAAAGGCAAAAAATCAAAGCAAAGGGATTAGCTGATGAATCTGATACCACATACCACAGGACAAACGCCCAGTTATTGGTGCACATGGGCGGTGCAGAATTACTCGCTGGGGAAAGATGACTTGGGTGAGCAGCCTATGGATGCCCGGGCTTTTGAAGGCTCTCGGGGTGCTCGTCTGGCACGAACCAAGCTTAATGAAAAACTGGTTTTTCAGCATCCCGGTTGGATAACAAATTCCTATTCCAAGGTTTGTGGCGATTTATACGTTGTGTTTGACGATGGGTGGGATGTGCCATATGGTGTACATCCCCAGGAGGAGCAGTGGCGTTTTGGTTCTCTGGAACTTAATGAGGAAAGATTTCCTTCGTGCTCTGGGACGCCTAAGGAAAGGTTGAGAAGATTAAATGAAAAGGTTAGGGCAGCGGGGTAGCGTGGAGCCGGTCTTTGGGTAGCCGCTCAGTGTATGGGAGATGGTAAGGATAGGGGCACGCTTCTTGAAGATTATAAGGTCGAAAAATACTGGCAACAGCGTGCGAAGTGGTGTGATTACGCGGGCATAGAGTATGGAAGGTGGATTGGGGGATGAGGGACAGTTCGCTGGATTTTCGCCGTATGCTAACGCGCATCTCTAGAGAGAAAGCGCCAAATCTAGTGGTGGAACATGCTGTAAGCTGTAGACCGTTGAACGATGTGCCGGATGGTACAGGACGGTTTCGTGGGTGGGATAACGTTCTCAGACGCTCAGTGGAGACGATTGCCTTCAGTGACGTGTTTCGCACATATGATGTAACGAGCCATCTTTCTGTGGCCGCTACACTAGATCGTATTGCTGAACTTTTCACAGCTGGGACAGTGGAGCCTAACGCGCAGGGTTTGCTGAACAGCGAGGATGAAGTGTTTCTCGGTGCGGCTCTTGGCTGTGTCCTTGGCATTGGGCGACATCCTCTTTGGAGAGAACGACCGGGTCAGGATTACGATCCACGGCAATTGTGAAAAAGAGCTGATGAAGTAGCTCGTGCTGTACGCTGGCAGAGACTTGCACCAGCATTCGGGATTGACAAGAGCAAAACAATTATTGATGAGAACATTCTCACAGATTCATGGTACTTTAAAAGGGGTGACACCTGGGCCTCCTCTATCATCGGGAAAGAAATAACTCAAAGTGCTCCGGCAAAAGTTGCACGAGATATTGGATTGCCCAGAGTCGAGGCTGATGGACTGGTACCCTTTGTGATTGCATCGCGTAATCCCAATGGAGCAATTGCTGTAGCCACACTACCGAGAACATTTAGAGAAAAAGGAATCTTTACGCCTCTAGTAGATGTCTCCATTGATGTTGGTGAAGGCCACTCGCCCATTGGCATTTTCGGGTTCTATCGCACGTTAACTCTTAATTTTTCCTCTCCCCTGAGCAATAAACGTATTTGGGTTCAGGACCTAGCCAGTGATGAGGCGATTGATGTCACGGATCAAATCATCCGTGTCGAGAAGACAGTAACTTTGACCGGCGATTTGATTAATGAGATAGGATTAGCTGCAGCGAGTCCAGGAGATGTGTCAGCTCCAGGATTGGTGCTATTTATACAGTAAAAACAAGTTCAGCTATCGTTGATTTGTTGAGTAATTTCCTTGGTGACGAAAAGCTAAAAATAAGGCTGGAGGGAGGTGAAAAGCAGGTAGCCGTTAGCTGGGATAAATGCCAAGAGAGTGTTGAAAGAAGCTTGGGCAAAAGTTTGAGGAGACAACACAAGTGAAACCAAAGGTGTTTGTGACGAGGAGAATTCCAAAGCTAGGACTTGATATTTTAGAAAAAGAATGTGAAGTAAAAGTTAATCCTTATGATAGAGTCTTAGCCAAGGAAGAACTTATAGAAGAGGTAAAAGGAATAGACGGCCTTCTTTGCCTTCTCACCGATACCATTGATGGGGAGATAATGGATACAAATCATAATTTAAGAATTATCAGTAATTACGCCGTGGGTTATAACAACATCGATGTAAAGGAAGCCACAAAAAGAAAGATTATGGTGACCAATACCCCGGGGGTATTAACTAATACCACAGCGGATTTAGCCTGGGCTCTTTTGATGAGTATAGCCAGAAGAATTATAGAAGCGGATAAGTTCGTCAGGCAAGGAAGATTTGAAGGCTGGTTGCCCCTGCTCTTTTTAGGCTCTGATCTTCATCACTCAACTCTTGGCATCGTTGGCCTGGGTAGAATTGGGAAAGCTGTGGCCAGAAGGGCTAAGGGATTTGAGATGAGGATTCTTTACGCGGATATAAAAAGAGCTCCCAAGGAAGTGGAAGAGCAGTTGGCAGTAGAATTTGTGTAATTGTTCAACATCCTGTGGATTGGGAAATCTTCACTGACTCAGTTAAACTCCCATTCGACAGTGCCTGGTAAAAAATATCTCTGTAAGCCTTATACAGAGAGCGATTGCAAGGATGGTCAAGAAGAGGCGTTTACCTGGTTTTCTTTTTAAGTGGAATTTTACCTATTCGGGATTTGGTGTGACTTTCAGAGAATTTTGAGGACTTCTGGAGGCGGTTTAATTGAAAATTTTTTCAGGATACTTCTTTGTTCTTTATTAGACTCGGTAGTTTTAATAAAGGTTGCCTCAGGAGAAGAGATACATCCAGCATGAAGACCTCCCAGGCAGCTTCTAATCTTTTTCCAGCTCATGAGGCACGTATTCTCGGCATGAGTGCTCAAAAGGTAGGATAGAACACAGATACCCACATGGGCTCTGATCCTTTGCTCTTTAGTGTGGTTCACTGGTCTAATATCCAGAACATGCTTCATTGACTGGAAGGCTGTCTCTATTTTACTAAGGTTTTTGTATCCCTGAGCAATTTCGCCCGGGGAAAGAGAAAAATCATTGGTGGAGAGGATGTACTTTCCGTCAAGTCTTGCCTCGGCCCGAAGTTTAGCTTTGTCTAGTCCGATATTACCGTTCTTTGACAGTTTCAGGTATCTGCCATAGGTTCTGTGGGTGAGAAGTTTGGCTTTTGACTTGGTCAATCCTTGAGAGTGAGAGAGTTCCTCCTCAATGAAGCTGAGTGCTCTTTTTCGTTTTTCTTGGTCCCTTTTGGCCCCTTTAGGGTTATAACAAAGGATGTAGCGCATCTTTCTCGCCTCATCCTGAAGGATTTTCTCCTTCACCCAGAGACTCTCTTTCACCTTGATGAAACGACCCTTTTTGGAGACAGCCTCACTGGCTAAAGGATCAGATCGTCCTTTAACTGCCAGGATGTACTTCAGTCTTCGTGATTCCAGAAAGTCAATATTTCTCTTTGAGACCATTCCTCGATCACCTACAAAGACAAATTGTCTTGGACGCAGAGCCCCCAGATCCTTAACTACTCTGGCAACGGTGGTGACATCAGTAGTATTGCCGGGAAAGACCCAGTGACGGATGGGATAGCCGTCTCTGTTGATGGCCATCCCCACAATAACTTGGGGGAGATCACTTCTATGATCCTTGGAGTGGCCGCGCTTTCGAAGACCGGATGTTTCTTCCTCATCCTCATCTTCTTCCTCAATCTCAAAGTAAATGCTGGTGGTATCATAAAAGATTACCGAGACATCCAGGCTAAGAAGGTCCACCAACTGATTGTAGAGGTTAACCTCCAATCCTTCAAGATGCTCGAAGAGAAAGTCCATCCCTCGGTAAAGATGCTGAACTTCAAGCTCATCTGTTTCGGGAAAGTAGACAGCATTCTTGATCCAATCCTGACATAGGGAGAGCTTTGAGGAAGGAGCAATAGCTCTTTGGGCCACCATGGCAAAGATGGCTCTTTCTATTGGCACTTCAAAGGATCTTCTCTTCAGCTCAGATAAAAAGAACTCATCCAAAGAGAGCTTTCTCCAGAGATGATCTAATAGATAAAGGTGGCCAAAAGAGCGGGAGAAGAGAAACTTAAAGTCCTGGGGCAGAAG
>Ga0315541_1003048_pt1 | contig 13257 bp, 9 predicted proteins | sample SalMarSW160190MG_FD_203095 | JGI IMG/M metagenome (GOLD analysis project Ga0315541, IMG submission 203095) | Salt marsh sediment microbial communities from the Plum Island Ecosystem LTER, Massachusetts, United States - Salt Marsh Sediment SW1601-190 ...
CGCGGCATTATGCACCGTGCCTACGGATATCATTTGTTCGACAATTTCCGCCTGGCTGTGCTCGTTGTACACGGCTAGCCCATGAATTCAAGGAGACCCCGAAGCACTTAAATGGCTGGACAAGTCAGATGCTTACATCAAGCCAGATTATCACATTGAAGAAAGCAGCGGCCTTCCACAGATTGAGGAGCCAGTCCAGGGGTACTGGCTGATGCTGGGCAAGACCAACCTGCTCCGGGGGCACATTGCTCTGGCACAGAGCGAGGTGCAGAATGTCGAAGGTGAAGTAGGCGTTTCCCAATGCCAGGAGGAAGCAATCCGCCACTATGTCCTCGCCACCTGCTATTTTCTTGCTTACTCACCAAAGGCACCGGGGTTAGATGCTACTCTATACAGTATGTATGGCTACCTGCGCAGATTGTCAGTGCCTCAGTTGTATGCCTTGCGTGAGTACGCTGCTCAGGTAGCCAATGTCTATTCCATAGACGCAACTCGCTTCCTGGAGATGTTTGACAGCACTCTGGGCGTCCTTGAGTTGATCAGCGGATAGTAAGGAGCACTATGAAATCCGATCCAGTCAGAATAGTGAGTAAGAGGCACGGCGTTTCCAGGCTGTCCCAACCACTGTCGTTGTTTGTGGCTCGTCGCCTCCTAACCGGCATTACCGAACTGCCAGCCGTCGAGTTGGTGGAGGAAGAGATAGAAAACGCCAGGGCACAGCCCCTCCTGAAGTTCTTCGACGATCAGTGCGGCTGCAACTGACATGCCGTGATCCACGTTCTCTCCACACCGGTCCTCTACTCGCTGGAGCTCACCCCCGTCTGCAACAACCGCTGCCGGGGGTGTTCCAACGTTTTCGCTGAGGCGCGGGAAGCCCACACCGTCCCGCCACCTCTCGGCGCGGCAGAGTGGGGCATCATCCTCGACCGTATTGCTCCCCACGCCGAGCAACTGAAACTCACCGGCGGCGAGCCTACGCTGCACCCCAAGTTCGAATCCATCGTCCGCCGCGCGAGTAGCCTGGGGCTGAACTTCTCGCTCTTCACCAACGCCCGCTGGCTCAACCCTGAGCGCCTGGTGCGCTTCCTCGTGGACATTCCCCAGTGTGTGGGCCTCCTCGTCTCGCTCCACGGTCCCACCGCTCCTGTCCACGAAGCCTTCACCGGTGTTCCTGGCTCCTTCGAGGAGGCTGTCGCCAACGTCCGGCTGGCGACCTCGGCAGGGCTGCTCGTCGCCACCAGCATCGTCGTCACGCGCCAGAACCACGACCGGATCGCCGAGACGGTGGCCCTGGCGGCCGATCTGGGCGCCGACCATGCCGTCGTCAGCCGCTATCTGGGCGAGCTGCTGCCGGGCCTGGAGCCCACTGCCGAGGAACTGCTGACCGCTATCTGTACAACAGAGGAATTGCGCAGTTCGGGAGCGCGGGTACGGTACGGTGACTGCATCCCCCAGTGTTTCACCGAGAACTCATCCACCGGCTGCCTGGCGGGGGTGGCCTACTGCGCGGTTGACCCCTGGGGCAGCCTGCGGCCCTGCAACCACTCGCCCACCGTCGCCGGCAGCCTGCTGCACCAACCCATTGAAACCCTCTGGCACTCGGCGGCGATGGAACGCTGGCGCGACCTGATCCCGGCCGCGTGCCACACCTGCGCTGAGTTCTCCCGTTGTCACGGCGGGTGCCGCGCACTGGCCGAACTGCGCCCGGAGCGGCGTGACCCGCTGGTAGGTGCGCCTCTGATACAGGCACGCCCACCTGAACGGGTCAGGCTGCACGAAGGGCTGAGGCCGGTGAGACAGTATCGCATGCGCCGGGAGGACTTTGGCTACGTGCTGATGCGGGGCAACCGCGTCGCTCCGGTACCGTTTGAGGACAAACCCGTCCTGGATGCCTGCGACGGTCGGACTACCTTGCGCCAGATCGAACGGTGTTTCGGGCAGCACGGGCTGGGTCTGGTGGCAGCGTTGTATCAGAAGGGACTGCTCGAACTGGAACTGGCTGCCTGAACCAAAACGCAGCAATCGGGGGCGGGGAGAGGCACTTGTCTTTCCCCGCTTTGCTTTGGAACAGCCAGATGTCAGATTCGGGCAGGCCAGATGCAAGCCAGGCATGGGCGAATTCACAGATAATCCCTGGATAATCGCCAGTCCACTGTGGGTGGGTTTCTGCGCTTATGCGGTACAATAATGGCGTATGAGCAAGCAGGAACGGTGACAGTGATGAGAGGGGGTACAGCGATGAACGGAACGTATCTCCACAGGTGGGACTGGCCAGTCGGGCTGCCACAATGGCTGCTGCGCTGGCTGGCTATAATTCGGGGCTGAGGCGCGTCATTCGGGAGAGCCGCATAGGGCATGTCTTCGCCGATTGTCTCCACAGCAGAGGGTGATTCCCTTTTCCCAGTCTCGACGGCAAAACCGCATACTGCCCATGTGTAATGGGCGGACTCAGGAGAGTCCGCCCATCGCTGTCATTGACCAGGCCACACGGCCCTGCTATACCCAAACAACCCCGCCGTCCCGCCCGTGTGCCAGAACAACACCCGCTCGCCACGACTGAAGGCGCCCCGGCGGATCAGATCCAAGAGGCCACCAAAGGCCCGGCCGGTGTAGACGGGGTCGAGCAGCACCCCCTCGGTGCGGGCCATGGTACGGATCGCCTCTCGCTCCAACTCTCCCACGATGCCGTACCCGCCGCCCAGGTAGTCGTCGTTCACGGCAAAGTCCTCCGACGCGAAGGTAAACCCCAGTCCCAGGTGATCCGCCGTCGCCGTCGCCAGGCCGGCCAGCCGTCGCTGGAGGGTATCGGCCTGCAGGTCCACGCTGATGCCCAGGATGTGCCCTTCGTACTCCAGCGCCCGCGCTCCCACCACCAGCCCCGCCTGCGTGCCGCCGCTGGAGGAGGCTAGCACGATGTGGTCGAAGTGCAGGTCCCGCTCCGCGCGCTGCGCCAGCAATTCCTCCATCGCTGCCGTGTAGCCGCTGGCCCCGGTAGGGTTGCTCCCGCCGTAGGGGACAACGTAGGGGCGACGGCCCGCCGCCTGCAAATCCCCGGCTACCTGGGTCATCGCCTCGGCCAACGCCTGGTCCCCCGTCCAGATCACCTCCGCGCCCAGCAGCCGGTCCAGCAGCAGGTTGCCCTGTACCTGCGGTGGCTCTTGCCCTCGCAATACCAGCGTACAGGTCAGCCCGAACTTGGCCGCAGCCGCCGCCGTCTGGCGAGCGTGGTTGGACTGAGCCGCGCCTGCCGTGATGAGCGTGTCGGCCCCTTGTGCCAGTGCGTCGGCTACTAGAAACTCCAGTTTGCGGGCCTTGTTGCCTCCCGTCGCCAGCCCGGTCTGATCGTCCCGCTTGATCCACAGCTCTGGGCCGCCCAGTTGTGCCGTGAGACGGGGCAGCGGTTCCAGTGGGGTGGGCAGGTGGGCGATGGATACCCGTGCCAGTTTATCTGTCAACATTGACACCTCCCGAGGTTTCTATTCCTTGATTATCGGTGGTATAATGAGTCGGTAGAAATGAACACACTCTACCGCATTGTAAGTATGATACTCATATTCTTCCTGTTGACAAGTGTGGGCGTTCCTGCATTTGCTTCCCCCCCGGTGGGGGAGATTGAAATGGAGAGCCGTCAACTTGAGCCAGAACTACTGCGGGCTCTGCTTAAGGCAGAGTCCGACGAGTACTTCCGCGTCGTCGTCCACCTGCGCGAGCAGGCCGATCTCGATGCGGCAGTTGGCGGGGCGCTGAGTGTGCTTGAGGCCCGCTCACGTGTCGTCTCGACGCTGCAAGCCAATGCTGCCCGTTCTCAAGCCCCCCTGCGCGCCTACCTGGAGAGGGCACGGGCAGCCGGGCTGGTGGATTCCTACACTCCTTTTTGGATTTTCAACGGCATCGCCGTCCGCGCGCGCCCGTCCATTGTCCGTACCCTCGCCACCCACCCTGCCGTCGCCAGTGTGCACCTCGATCACTGGCGGCAGTGGATCAGCGCAGAAATCCCAAATCCCAGGCCTCAAACCCAAAATCCACGATTCGTAATTCGCAACCTCCAATCTCCAACCTCCAATTTCCAACCTCCAATCTCCGACCTCCAACCTCCAATCTCCGACCTCCAACCTCCAATCTCCAATCTCCAATCTCCAATTTTCACCGAGTGGAACGTTGCCCGCATCCGTGCCGATCAGGTCTGGGCATCCCTTCACGTCTCCGGCACCGGGGCCGTCGTGGCTGGGATGGACACGGGGGTGGACTGGCTTCACCCGGCGCTGCAGGCCAACTACCGGGGATATAACCCCCACGGCCCGGCCGTCCATGCCTACAGTTGGCACGACGCCACCGACGGCGGTGCGCTTTATCCGGTGGACGGCCACAGCCACGGCAGCCACACGCTGGGCACCATCCTGGGGCAAGACGGCATCGGCGTCGCATCAGGGGCACGATGGATCGCGGCCAGAGTTCTGAACAACCAGGGCTATGGCTACGACTCCTGGATCCACGAGGGTTTCCAGTGGCTCCTGGCTCCCGGCGGTGATCCGACCAAGGCCCCCGACGTGGTCAACTGCTCCTGGGGTAACGACAACGGCTCCCTGACCACTTTTCAACCCGATTTACAGGCTCTGCGGGCTGCTGGTATTTTCATCGTCTTCTCCGGCGGGAACAATGGTCCTGGTGGGGGCACGATTGGCTCACCGGCCTCTCTGCCAGAGGCTTTCGCCGTCGGCGCTACCGACTCCGACGACGAGGTGGCCAACTTTTCCGGCCGGGGTCCCTCCCCGTGGGGGGAGATCCGTCCCCACGTGGTCGCGCCTGGGGTGCACGTGCGCTCCAGCCTGCCCGGGGGGGCTTACGGCCTGATGCAGGGCACCTCGATGGCCGCCCCCCACGTCTCCGGCATCGTCGCTCTCCTGCGCTCGGTCAGCCCTACGTTGAGCATCACCCGTGCTGCTTCCTTCATCACCAGCACCGCCGTTCCCCTGGGTGATCCCGTCCCCAACAACGACACTGGCTGGGGCCGGGTGGATGCCTTTGCTGCCGTCGCCGCGCTGGCCCGGCCTGGTATCATCAGCGGGACGGTGGCACGGGCCGGGGATGGCATGTCCATCGCCGGGGCGACGGTCGCGGCCACGCCCCACGGGGGCGGGGGTGGAGGGAGGGCCACGACCGGCGACGATGGTTCCTACCTGCTGGCGCTGGCCCCCACTACCTACGACTTGACCGCCTCTGCCTTTGGCTACGAGTCGGCTACAGTCTGGGGCGTCAGGGTGACGACCGCGACGACGACCGTGATGGATTTTGCCCTTATGCCGTGGCCCACCGGCACTCTGCGAGGTGGCGTCACCGACGCTGCCTCCGGCGCATCGGTCACTGTCACCGTCGCCGTGCTGGACACCCCTTTTGAAGTCACCGCCAGCGCCTACACTTTCACCCTCCCTGCCGGCACCTACACTGTCCGCGCTCGCAGTCTGGGCCACCGGGTCATTACCGCCACCGTGCACGTCATCGCTGGGCAGGTCACTATAGCGGACCTGGCTCTGCCTCCTGCCCCATCCATCCTTCTGGTAGACAGTGGTTGCTGGTACTACGACAGCCAGGCTGACTACTTCCGCCAGGCGCTGGACGGCCTGGCTTACGCCTACGACGATTGGGCCATCAAGCGCCTGCCTGATGACATCCCGACTGCAACCAACCTGTCCGCCTACGATGTCGTGGTCTGGAGCGCACCGCAGGACGCTCCCGGCTACGTCGGCGCGGAGGAGGCTATCGCCGGATATCTCTCCGCCAGCGGGTGGCTGTTTCTGACCGGTCAGGACATAGGCTTCTGGGACGACGGCGGATCGTTGGACTACTGGCGCGCCTACTACCGGGACTACCTCAAGGCCCGCTACGTCAGCGACAATGCGCCGACGCGGGTGCTGGAGGGATTGGGAGGCGACGTCTTTGCCGGTCTGACCATCACCATCACAGGCCCCGGTGGGGCCGATAACCAGGGCTCTCCCGACGAGATTGCCGTCGCTGACCCTGATGCTGTCGCGCCGGTGCTGGTCTATCAGGGGGATGGCTGCGGTGGGATACGGGTAGGGACCTGCCTGGACTACCGGGCCGTCTACCTCTCTTTCGGCTTCGAGGCTATCAACGACCGGGCTGTCCGCCAGGATGTGATGGGCCGGGCGCTGGATTGGCTGGCCGCACCACCGCCGGCCGTTGGGCTCGAACTGAAGCCTGCTTCTCAGATGCGCATTGGGCTGCCCGGCTCTATCGTCACCCACACGCTGCGGGTGCGGCACGTGGGACAGGCAGGCGTCACAGATACCGTCAGCCTCTCGCTCGACGGTGCATCCTGGGCCACCCAACTCAGCGCTCACTCTCTCACCCTGACCCCCTGCACCTCGGCCACTGTTGTGGCGACCGTTACCGTTCCCTTCACCGCCGGGTGGGATGCGCGGGATGTGATCACGCTCACTGCTCGCTCATTCCTTTCTCCCACTCTGGTCCAGACCGCTGTATTCACGACCAAAGCTCCTGCCCCTATCCTGCTGGTGGACGATGATCGCTGGTACAACCAGGAGGCCCAATACGAGGCGGCATTGGCAGGCAGTGGTCTTCCCTATGACTACTGGTGTACCGGGCAGGCTGCTGGCGGACCACCGGGGAGCAGCCCCCCGTCGGACGTGCTGCAGCGCTACCCTGTCGTCGTCTGGTTCACCGGTTACGACTGGTACAAGCCAGTGACCGCCGACGAGGAAACGACGCTGGCGGCGTATCTTGACGGCGGGGGGCGGCTGTTCCTTTCCTCCCAGGACTTTCTCTACTACCACCACGACGATTCCTTCAGCCGGGACTACCTGGGGGTGATGGTCCACACCGAGGACGTCACGCCAACGCTGGCATCGGGAGTGCCGGAGAGCCCTATCGGCGACCGGTTGGGCCCCTACCCGCTGGATTATCCCTTCCGCAACTGGTCGGATGCGGTCGTGCCCACGCCCGACACGGCCGTCCCTTTCCGTGACCAGGAGCGCCGTCCTATCGCGCTGGCGCGGCAGGAGGAGGACTATCGGACGGTCTTTTTCTCCTTCCCATTTGAGACGCTGCCGGAGGCGGGTCGGGCTGAGGTGATGGAGCGTGCCGTCGGGTGGCTGAGTTGGCTGGGTGGCTCGACCTTCGCTGCCGACCGGGGGGCAGCCGCCCCCGGCGATACCCTCACCTACACCCTGAGGATGCAGAATGACGGTTCCACCACCGTCACTGCCTCACTTTCCAATACCCTGCCGGCCGATCTTGTCATCGTTCCCGGCAGCGTCACTTTCCCTGGCAGCTACGATCTGTTCACCCGTTGCCTTTCCTGGAGTGGCCTGCTTGACCCCGGCGAGGCCGTAACCTTTACCTACCGCGCTACCGTCGTCGCGGGCACCGCGCTCAGCGACCCCATTGTCGACACTGCCCGTCTTGGGTTGGAGGATCACCACATCCACTTCTACCGCGCTGCTGTGGTGCGGGTAGGCGCGCCAGACCTCTCCCCGTCGGATCTCTGGTTCGTCCCCTCTCCCGCCCGGCCCGGCACTGTGGTCTCCTGCACGTTGGCCCTCGCCAACGCCGGTCCCGGAGATGCCCTTACGACTACAGTCACTAACCTCCTCCCGGCGGATGTTGCGCTTGTCCCCGGTTCCCTGGCCTGGGTGGGCGGAGGCACGGCGGAGGTGCCGACCGGGACGGTGCGCTGGACTGGCCCCCTGAGCGCTGGTAGCCAGGTAACCTTGACCTACCGGCTCACCCTGACCGTCAACCCCGTTCATCCGCCCCTGTACAGCGTGGCCTTTCTGGAGGATGGGGTGGGGGGGGCGTGGGAGCGAGCGAGGTGGCTGCTGGTGGAGCCGCTGCGCTGCTATTTACCGTTGATATTCAGGGATGGCCCATGACTGGATGCTGTGCTCCTGCATCAACCAGCATTCCTACCGGGCGGAAATGAGGTAGTTGAGGTCGGCGTGAGCCACGGCCGGGTCAGCCTGCAACCTGGCCAGGAGGGCCCATTCCTGCCCCGGAGGAACTCGCAGCCGCCAGGCTTCAATTTCGGGCAGGAACTCCGCGCTGGCCCCATATCGCCATGACGCCGTCTCTACCTTGATCCCAGGCCGGAAGGAGACGATGATCTCGCCGGGGACAAACGGTGTGTTGACTGCTGCCTCCGCCGTCGTCTCTATAGTGTCCACTGCCCACGGCTCCACTCCCTGCAGGCAAAGGGGGGAAGAGCCCTGCTTGCCCTGGAGCAGGCTGTGATGGGCGTTGATGCGTCCGCACCCGTAATATGAGTCCCAACCAGTCGCGCCCAGGTCATCGGCGTTGTCCAGGATGGCCGACGCGACCTCATCGGGTGTGTAGGAAGGGTAGTGAGCGCGGACGAGGGCGGCCAGCCCGGCTACGTGTGGTGTGGCCATAGAGGTACCGCTCTTGTAACAGTAGCCGCTGGTGCAGTTGGTCTCCTTGTCTTCGTTCCAGCCTGTGCTGTAGATGCTAGAACCCGGCGCGGCGACGCTGACATGGTTGCCGTAGTTGGAGTAACTGGCGCGGCTGTCGTAAGAGTTGGTGGCGGCCACCCCCAATACGTGCTCGCAGTTGGCAGGGAAGTACTCCAAATTCGCCCCGTCGTTCCCGGCCGCTGCCACCAGCACCATCCCCTTCGCGTAGGCATAGTTCACTGCGTCCTGCATATACCCGGCACACCCACCGTCGCCTGGCGCGCCCAGGCTCATGTTGATCACGTCCGCCCCATTATCTGCGGCGTAGCGGATAGCTTCGGCCAGGTCGTCGGCGTGACCTTCGCCGTTGACGTCCATCACCTTGAGCGGCAGGATCATCGCTTTCCAGCCCAAACTGGCTACTCCTACGCTGTTGTCCGTCGCTGCCGCCGCGATCCCGGAGACATGGGTGCCGTGGCCGTGGTCGTCGTCGGTCTCGTCATCGTCGTTGACGAAGTCGCGGTCAACGTCGGTGCGTACTTTGCCTGCCAGGTCGGGGTGATCCAGGTCGGTGCCAGTATCCAGGATGGCAATGAGGACGCTTTGGCCGGTGGAGTAGCCCCAGGCTGCTGGCGCATCCACTTTCTCCAGTGCCCATTGGTTGCTGTAATGGGGATCGTTGGGGTAGCGGGGCGACGGCGGCGGTGATGTGTAGTTGTGCAGGATGAGGGGGAGATGGACGTGGCTTAGTGATGTGTTCACCACTTGCAGGGTCAGGTCTATCCGATGTGGGGAACCCTCCGTCTCGGCCGGGTCCACGACCGTCACCGTGACAGCACTGGTGTAACAAGCGGTCGTACCCGTCCCGAAAGTGGTAGGCGTGATCCAGAAGGAGGCCGGGGTGATGCTGGTGAGGGGTGCTACCGTAAGCCAGGTCTCCATAGTGGCGACTGTCCAGGTGAGGGGATCCTCGTTCCCCACGTTCAGCGGCGTCACCTGGTGGGCAGTGGGGAGGAGCCGCTCGTCGGGAATGCTGTACGTGAATGAGAGAGCATCAGGGAGGTTGCCCAGGACATGGGGGCTGAAAAGGCTCTCCAGCGTTTCGTCGGGCAGTCCCAGGAAGGCGTTGTTGTACTGCCAGTAGCCGCTCCAGTAATCCTTGTCCAGCCACATGGCCATCTGGGGGTGGTCCGGGTGGGTGGTACGGTGTACGGTGTTGGGATTGAAATCGAAGTAGGACTCGTATGCTTCTCCGAGGGTCTCGCCCTGGAACAGGTAGCGCACGAACATTTGAAAGGCACTGCCGAACCAGTTGGCATAGTAGCCTGCCGCGCCGATGTCGAAGAAGGGATCGGAGTACTGAGCAACCCTGCGGCGGGCTTCCTCAACTCCAATGTCTTCCCCGTCGAGACTGGACGTTCCGGCAGTGAAGCATCCGTAAAGCATTACGATAGCGTTGGGGGCCAGGCGAATGTCTTGCCGGATGTCGTCGGAGGAGACAAAGCGGTCTTTCAAAGCAAAGCCACCCACGGTGGGGTGGGGGAAATTACTCCAGTACACGCCGTGTCCTCGATAGAACAAGAAATGGGCTCCCTCAGCAGCTTGTTTGATCTGTCCCCAGTCATTGCTTGGTGTATAGAAACGATGAACGGTGACGTCGTTGGCTTCCAGCTCGGCAGCGGCGTCTTCCATGTTCTCTATTTCGCCGAGGGTCCACTGGCCGGTATCCCCGTCAATAGGTCCGACAATAAGCACTGCCTTGAGGGGAGGGAGACTTTGAATTTGGGGCTGAGCAATGTCTGCCGGTGCAATAGGCTCTGCATAGGGAGGGCGGGGGGGAGCAAGCGGGGTGCAGGGGCCTGGCTCCTGGGCGCCGGTCGTTGCGACCACGCCGCTCAGAATCAGCACCAGGCAGGCAAGCAGGCGAACCGTTCTCAAAATCCTGGAATCCTTCATACCAGATCATACGCGCCGCTGTCGGCGCACGTACCACCAGGTGAGCAGTGCCGCCGAGATCAAGATCAGGGCAGCTATCAGGTAGGGAGCCACGATGGCCAGCACCGATGTCACAAGTGAGATAATGTCCTCAACCGTGCTCACAATCGGATTGCCCAATCCTGCAGTTATTGCTGTCACTACCGGCCGTCCTCCCGCCTTGACGGCGTGCACGCCGCCGGCCAGGATGACCCCGCAGATAGCGGCCAGGACGGGGTGGACGCCGGTGGTGTTCGTGGTAGCGGCGAAGAGAATCGCCCCGGCTGCCGGCCGGATGAAGGTTTGGATGATGTCGTTGACGGTGTCGGCAGCGGGCACCTTATCCACCAGGATTTCAACGGTCAGCAGCACGGCCAATGTGCCGATGGCCCACCAACTGCTCAATGCATCGTAGGGCTCGCTGAGCGTGACCAGCGGTGTGAGCCGCGCCAGGAGAGCGACGACGAGAAGCGGGATGTAGGCATTTAACCCGGCCGAGGTCGAAAGGCCAAAGGCCGTCGCCAGGTTCAAAAATGCTTGTGCTATCATTTTACATCTCCCAGAAAGGCGATGTATACCGGCATCGCGTTGTTTGTAGTGACGACTTTCCGTAACCCGCTTAGACCGCGAGGGGGGCCATCCCAGCCTGGCGACCGATCTGACCGTACATGTGCCCGGAGAAGACAGTCAGCCAGACACCAACAGGGAGCATCAGCAGGCCGAGGGCGGCTGCCAGAATCCACCCACAGATGGGAATGATGCCCAGAACAGCACCCAACCCGCCTACCACGCCCCCGATTACCATGCCCGCCACCCATAGGAGCAACTGGCTGATGATGATGCTTCCGATGTTGGCGAACAGGGATCGGAAGACCTCTCCGAAGCGCAGGCAGGCCCCGATCTCACCAGTCTCCGCGTACCGTATCTGCAACATGGGCATCAGGAGTCCCAGCAGGATGCCGTACAGAGCTGCCAGGCAGCCCAGTCCCAGGCTCACAAGCCCTGATATGCCAGCCAGGATGGCCATCCAGTCCTCTTGCTCACCAACGAGCCCTGGCAGGATCCAGACCACAGCGATCGGGCAGATGAAGATCAAAAATGGCAGCGCGTAGAGCAAGGTGGCGACCCAGAACATCAGCCCGTCCATGAAGTAGCGCCCCAGGTCGTCCCAGGCGGGCAAGGGCTGAAGCTTGTCAGCCATGACGTTGCGGGTAACCGCGATGGCATACCCTATGAGCGCAAGCGCGCCAAAGACAGGGATCAGCGTGATCGCCGCTCCCAGCAAGATTTTGCTTATCCATTCCTCGTCTTCGAACACGAAGGTAAGTGCTTTGCCGATGTCCATTGCATTCTCCTTACGTCATTATTGCTTCCTGTCTCACCTGGTGCTCGGCGAGGGTCTCCTGACCCCGCCGCAGGGCTGATCGAAGGTCTCCAAACGGGTGGTGAACAGGAGCATATTATAGCCCATGTGTGTGCACAATACAACTATTGCCACGGCGGGATGCCTCCCAAGGTGCTGGTGAGCACATACCTCGCGACGTCAATCGCGCCGATCTGGATGAGACTCGCCGTGAAGCCGGCCAGCAGCGGAACAAGGCCGGCACGCCAGGTGTCCACCACGTTCTCCCGCCGCACGATCATCAACACCAGCATGCTGTTGACGCAGGTGAGTAGGGTCAGCACGCCTAACGCGCTCAGCAGGGCCAGCGGATAGAGCAGGAAAGACCATCGGGTGAGCACCAGGCCGACCATGCCGGCTTCGAGCAGGAGCAGCAAGCCCAGGTCGCGCAGGTTGCGTATAGTCCGTTCAGGCACTGGGTGCCGCCACAGCGTGAAGTTGAGGACCGGATAGACGAGCGCGCTCATCATCAGCCCGTTGAGCGTGCCGGTGGTCAGTCTCAGCCAGTTCCGGGGTTCGTAGAGGTGTGGGCCGTTGATGAGGGTCATGTAGGAGTTGAGGCCATCGGTTGCCCACAGCAGCGTGAAGCCGACGAGGATGACGATGATGGGAGATGGAGGGAACTCGGCGGTGCGGCGGCGGCGCAGCACCACAGCTTGCCCGAAGAACCCGGTCAGCGCACCGAGGAAAGTGCCGGTGCAGCGGGCACAGAGCGGCAGTTGGCGCCCGGCGATAGTGAAGGAGTGCGTGGTCAGGCGGCCGCACACAGCGTAGCCGATCATATCCGCCTTGGTCAGCAATCCGCCTGGCGTGGCGATGAGAAAGGCCAGGAACGTCGCTGTCGCCAGCACGACGACAAGCCAGGGCAACGGGAAAGCCGACCCGTGTGATTTTTCGGGGGGTGGGGAGGTCAGTACATCCATACGCCTTGATTGCAGCTCCGTCTTCCGCCTACCGCCACCGCGCGGCGAAGGCTTTCAGCGTGTCCGGCGTGATGGGCGGCGTCGCGCCGCGCTGCGTGGCGATGTAGGCCCCCACCAGGTTGGCGAAGCTGGCTACCTCGGCCGGCGGCCAGCCCGCCACGTACTTCACGACCAGCGCCGCCGTGAAGGCGTCCCCTGAGCCGACTGTGTCCACCACCTGGCACGGGTAGCCAGGCGCGGCGACCCGCTCCTGGCGCGTGCGCAGGATACACCCGCGTGCGCCCAGCGTCACGCAGACCAACTCCAGGCCGTAGGCTTCTAGCAGGTGCAGCAGGAACGCGTCCTCGTCCATGTCGTCTCGCCCCAGCATTCCCTGCACTATGCGTAGTTCGCCGTCGTTCAACTTCAACAGGTGGCACTGTGCCAACGAATCGCGCACGACCTCGACGGAGTAGTGAGGTGGACGCAGGTTGAGGTCGCAGACGAGGAGTGCCCGCGCGATGCCCTGAGC
>Ga0315541_1003052_pt1 | contig 13247 bp, 11 predicted proteins | sample SalMarSW160190MG_FD_203095 | JGI IMG/M metagenome (GOLD analysis project Ga0315541, IMG submission 203095) | Salt marsh sediment microbial communities from the Plum Island Ecosystem LTER, Massachusetts, United States - Salt Marsh Sediment SW1601-190 ...
GACGGCACGACTCCTTCGAGCCGTTGGGTCGGCTTCCGCGAACTTCCCGATGGGCTGTTTTACGTCCAGGCGTTCCAGGGCTACACCGGGGATCGGCTGGTGCGCGAACTGGGGGGCGGCATTGAGGTGTTCCGTCGCGCTGGCGAGAGGCTGGGCGGCGGGCCGCTGGAAATCGGCGATGCTGGCTACGTCTTCAGGGTGTTGCCGCGAGTGCACTTAAGCCTGGTGTACTGGGGGGGGGATGAGGAGTTCCCCTCGCAGGCGCGGGTGCTGTTCGAGGACACCGCCACGCACTACATGCCCACCGACGGACTGGCTATTCTAGGCAGCCAACTGGTAGGGCGAATGCTGAAGGCGGCGCAAGATCTTGGACGCAGATAAGCGCTAGCCTGCTCTAGCGGTTCCGCATCACCACGGGCAGGTAGATGGGAGGGGGCTCCTGGCACTGAAGCATGATGGGCATGTCAACGGAGTTTGTACAGGGGGCGTTGTGGAAGATGCGCAGCATGCCGGTGTAGTCCCTCGTCTCGGTGCAGTGGAAGGTGACGTCAATTTCGATCATACCCGGCCCGGGGATCGTTCCGGTGATGGGGTCCTCCCAGACCCACGGCAGGTCGCACCGATTTATCGCCGCCTGCACTGCAGCGGAGGCGTTGATCTCGCCCCAACCGGTGGCGTGGTTGGGCACGTCGCCCGGCCCCTCGCTGCCGCAACTGGTGGTATAGGAGATCGGCGTGGCTGTCTGCTCAATGAGGGTCTCGGTGGTGGCGTAGTCGCCCACCAGGCAGGGTGCGGCCTGCCACATCAGGGCGATCATGGCTGTGACGTGCGGCGCCGACATTGAGGTCCCGCTCCAACTAGCGTAATCGGAGTCGCTCCCATTGAGACTGGAGCGGATGTTGACTCCCGGTGCCATAACCTGCGGCTTGAGGTTAGGGTATCCGCGCGGATTCACTGCGTCCAAGTTGTCGGTGGGGCCCCAGTTGGAGTAGGTAGCGTACTGGCCGTTGGACTGGCCGGTGGAGCCGACGCCGGTTACGTTGCCGTAGCGGGCCGGGTTGCCCACCGTGTTGCATCCCGGCGGTGTGGAGTACCCGCAATTGGTGCTGTTGCCGTTGGAGAAGACCGGGTAGATGCCCGCCGCGTGCCAGGAATCCACCACGCCCTGGTACCAGTCGTCGTAGAATTGCTCGCAATCACCCCAGGAGTTGTTGACGGCGTGCGGGCGCATGTCGGGGTCGTGCGAAGCGGGATCGCCGATGGGGTACGGCGCGGCGACCCACTGCGCGCAGGTCAGCAGCGCCGCGCCGGGGCAGTCGCCGTTAGCATCGCATGCATCGCAGGCGATCCACTGGGCACCAGGCGCCATGCCGATCTGGTTGGTCCCGCCGTCGTTGCCGATCATGGTGCCCATCGTGTGAGTGCCGTGGCCGCGGTCGTCGAACGGGGTGGTGTGACCGGTGTCCGCGTCGAGCCAGTTATAGTCGTGGTTGTACGAGCCGCCGCCCTGATTGCCCCGGTACTGGTTGACCAGCGCATCGTGGGTGTAGCGGACGCCGGTGTCAATGTTGGCCACGACCATGCCCTCGCCCGTGAAGCCCCTCCCCCACACCTGATCCGCCCCGACGTGCGAGATGTTGGGCTCAATAGCCATTGGAACAGAGTCCCCTGGACTGTCTTCCTGCACCGGCTCGATCACGTGCATGATGTGATGCGTGCGGAGGGCGGCGATCTCGGGGAAGTTCATCAGGCCGTTGAAGGTGTTGCGGCCCGACGAGTTCACCACGATCACATTGTCAATCCAGAAGACCTGGTAGTCGGCCCCCTGGGTGTCCAGGTAGGCACGCACCTTGGCCTGCGAGTGCTCCGCCGCGGCCTGCAGTGCGTTCATCACGAACCAGCCCCGTTCGTGCCAGTCCATCTGGAGGGCCGGCGACAGGTCGGCCCGCTCGCGGAAGTAGATCATGTAGCCGGTCGTCTTGCTGGCGTCCAGTTGTGCCAGGAGTCCGGGCTCGACCTCAATGCCAGGGTTGGACTGGGGTTCAGAAAGGACTTTGGGGGGAAGGGGCGAGGGCATATCGCGGACATCGAAGTCCAGCGGCAGGTGACCGTTACTGCTGATAATCAGGGTGTAGGTCACTGATTCGCTGATAGCGGCGGTGATTGAGATGAGGTCCGTCGGCGTCACCTCGATCATCGGCCGCCACAGGTTGAAGTCTTGGGTGGTGGTCACATCGGTCGTGATGGTCACGTCGGCGGTTTCCACGGAGAAGCAGGAAGCCGAGGCTTGCAAGGTGTAGGTGTCGGAGATTAACTGCACAGGGCCGTAGTAGCCCGTGGCTGGATCCGCCGGGACGTTCAGACCGCCGGGCTCGATGTGCACGATCGCGCTGGTGCAGGTGGGCTCCGTATCGCCCAACTCGGAGTCCATAACGTGGCCATCCAGCCAGCCTTGCTCCTCGCAGACGGGGCATGCCTCCAGATGCTCGACCTCGGTGGCCATGTGCCAGCTGCCCTCGTCGGTGCGGCCGCTGACCAGGTAGAAGTTCGTCCCATCGCCGTCGCCCTGAGAGCCGTAGAGACGGCGGTTGAGGTCCGGCAGAGTGCCCCATTTGTTGGTCACCGTGTCGAAGTAGCAGGCGTCCTGATCGCAGGTGTAGGCGGTGCCGCCGCCGGCATCGTACGAGATCGCGTCACCGTTAAAGACGACGAAGTAGCGATCGTTCAGAACCCCATCGCCAAACGGCGCCCAGTCTCTGGGCAGGTCAGGGCCAAAACTCCACGAGTCGGCCACCGGGTCGTAGATCTCCAGGCTGTTGTGCACCGTGGTCTCGCCGGCGAAGCCGCCGGCCACGTAGATCTTGCCGCCGGTGGCGGCAGCGGCGGCGTAGCCGCGCGTCTCACTCATTGACGCGCCGTGGGACCAGGTATCGGTGGCCGGGTCATAGATGTGGAGCGTGTTGGTGTAGGAGCCGTCGTTCAGTTCGCCGCCGATGACGTACAGCCTGCCCTCGTAGGCCACTGCCGAGGCATAGGCCAACGCGACTGGCATCGGCGCTGCCAGTGACCAGCCACCGGCCGTGGTCGAGTAGACCTGCAGGGCGTCCAAGAAAGTACCGCCATCCCCGGTGTCATCAGTATCATCGCTCCCGCCGGGGACATAGATATTGCCGCCGATAGCCACGGCGTCTATGCCATAGGCAGCGGCGATCATCGCGGTGGCAGGAGTCCAGGTATCGTTGACGACGTCGTACCGGTTGACTGCGTCGGTAATCGTCCACCAGCCCGTCTCACCACCGATCTGGTACAGGTAGCCATCGTGGTAGGCCACGGCGTGATAGCGCGTGCCCTGGGGCGTCGGTGTCGCTGGCTGCCATTCGGGAGAGGTGACGGTAGACACGGTCTCGGTGATGACAGAGGTGTCGCTGTAGCCGTTGCCTGACGCCTCAATTGTGGCAATCACCTGGACACCGGGCATTATGCAGAGGTCGGGGGTCAGGGTGACGGTGAAGGTTACAGTATCGCCGGCGTTGAGGACGTGGCTGGCCGGGCCGCTGATGGAGCCGTGGCCACTGGGCGTGTCGTAGGTCAGGTTGAAGGTGCCGCCGGCGCCGGTGTTGTTAAAGAGGTTGAGGGTGTGGGTCTGGGTGACGGCGACGCAGCCCTGCACTTCGAGGGTGTCGGGGGTCAGGTCCAGCGGCAGACACTGGGCGATGTCTAGTGTTCCGTTGACGTCGTGGGGAGGATCCTCATTGTCGTCCCCCGACAGCGCCCAGTCTACTGATTGCACGCCAGAGGCGCTGGCGGGCACTGTCACATCCGCGCAGAAGCCCCATTGCTCTCCATCGTAAATCTCGCCAAAGCCGCCGTCGTTATCTGTGTAGGATACCTTGTTCCCGGCGGCGGTGCAAGTAAAGGCAACAGTGTGTCCGCCGGAGTCGGTCGCATCCTGCGAGTTGCAGGCTACCGTCCACGCGGCGGGGAACGTGAGGGTTACTGCGTCCAGCCACTCGAGATCGGGTGAGGCATTATGCGCAGTGAAGCAGAGGGTCGCCGTATCGCCGGGTTGATAACAGTCGCTTCCCGTGACTGTTGAGCCAGCGATGCTATTGACCTCCACGTTGCGAGAGGGGGCCGAGTTTGTTGTAAAGGATTCGGTCCGTTGGGCCGACGGAGCAGTTCCGGGGGAGACCGGCGAGGGCGGCTGTGCCCAGGGTGGCAACACGTCCAGCACGGGGGCATTGAGGGTGGGGAGGGGTGGTCTCTCGGCCAGGACCGCGCCCACGCTCGTCGTGAAAGATGCAATCAGTATCGTGAGTGTCACACCCAGGCTGATGAGTCTGGAAAACCGCACTGGCATTGACTGTCTCCTTAACGCAAAGTGGTGAAGGGGCACCGCCGTAAAACAGACGGTGCTGGTCGCTTTTACTGGCGTAGCGCTTTTATACTATGTTTTGGGCGGGGTGGCAAATGCACGGCGAGTTTCCCGCTTGCCCATCTTGTGGTACAATTGCTATTGATGAGCACCAGAACGAAAGAGGAAGCGACTGGCCCGCTGGGGGTGATTGGCTGCCTGGCAGCCGGGTTCGATATGCTGGGCCGGCATGTGTGGCTGGTGACATTGCCGGTATTGCTCGATTTGCTCCTGTGGCTGGGGCCACGGCTTTCCATGGTCACGCTATTGCAGCAGTTCGTCGCTCTCTTGACGGCGCAGCCTGCACCCGACCCGACGATGGCCCGTCAGGTCGCACAGGCGATGCAACTGCTAGAACAGTTTGGTGAGCAGTTCAACCTGCTTGCGCTCCTCGGCGGGCTGCCTCTTTTGAACGTGCCCAGCCTGCTGGCCCGGCACGCGCCGGGGATAGTCTCGCCGCTGGGCGAGGCCCGCGTGCTTGTGGTCACGAGCGTGCTGGCGCTGATGGCCTGGGTGGTAGTGCTGGTTCCCATCAGCCTGGCGTTAGGAGCCCTGTACTTGAGTAGTCTGGCTCACCAGGTCCGTGCCATGCGCTCCCCTGACGAGCAAGAGATAGAACAGGCCAGCGGAGTGGGCAATGAGGTAGGGAAGATCATCCGTGTCTTCCTGTTTGCCGCCGGCGTGTTGGCGGTCGGGATGGTGCTTGGCCTGCTGTGGTTGCTGTTGGTTGGGACGGCTGCGGCGATTATACCGTCACTGGGCTTCCTGGTATGGGCACTCGGCGTAGGGATGGGGAGTTACATGGCGCTGCATTTACTGTTTGTCGTCCACGGCGTGTTGCTCGGCGGGCGCGGGCTGCTGCGGGCTACCTGGGAGAGTATTGTGCTGATCCATACGCAATTTCCTTCCGTAGTGGGGCTGGTGATGCTCGTGGTAGTGATCTATGCAGGACTGGGATTCGTCTGGTCGCTCCCGTCCGGTGACTCGTGGTCACTATTAGTTGGCATCCTGGGCAACGCTTGCATCGCCACGGGGTTGACTGCGGCCACTTTTGTGTTCTACCAGGAGAGGCTAGTGGTTAGCAGTCAGCAGTCAGCAGTCAGCAGTTAGTGGCCAACGGCTTGAGTGGAGGAGGGATGGCAGGAAGAAAAGAGCAGACGGTTAATCAAGTGGAGCGCTACGAGGCAGCGGACGTGCAGGTGCTGGAGGGGCTGGAGGCAGTCCGCCGCCGGCCGGGGATGTACGTCGGCGGCACGGACGTCAAAGCATTGCATCACCTCGTGTACGAGGTGGTGGATAACGCGATTGACGAGGCATTGGCCGGGGCTTGTGACAGGATCGAGATCATCATCCACCCGGACTCCAGCGTGACGGTGACGGACAACGGGCGGGGCATCCCTACCGCCCCGCATCCTGAGAAGAAAATCTCGGCCCTGGAATTGGTCATGACCACCCTCCACGCCGGGGCCAAGTTCGGCGGCAGCGGCTATAAGGTCTCCGGTGGCCTGCACGGGGTAGGCGTGTCGGCGGTCAATGCTCTCTCTGAGTGGCTGGAGATCGTGGTGGACGATCCCCGCGACGGGCGACGCCATTGCCAGCGGTACGAGCGAGGTGTGCCGGTCGCACCGGTCAAGGAAATTGGCAAAGCCCAGGGACAGGGCACTCAGGTCACGTTCTGCTTCGACCCCACCATCTTCAAGGAGGTGGACTTTCGTTTCGAGACGCTGGCCCAGCGCATGCGGGAGATGGCCTTCATCACCCGGGGCGTCACCATCAAACTGGTGGACGAGCGGGCGAAGCCTTTCTCGCACCAGATGACGTTCTACTTTGAGGGCGGCATCGAGTCCTTCGTACGTTATCTCAACCGCAACCGGGCGGGTCTCCACGACGCGGTGTACGCCGAGCGCCAGGTGAACGGCGTGGGTATCGAGGTGGCGCTGCAGTATACCGACGCCTACGCTGAGTCGGTGTATGCTTTCGCCAACACCATCCACACCGTGGATGGCGGCACGCACCTGACCGGGCTGCGCTCTGGCCTCACCCGCACGATCAACGATTACGCCCGCAAGGCGGGTCTGCTCAAGGAGAAGGATGCCAACTTCTCCGGCGAAGACGTGCGTGAAGGGTTGACCGCCATCGTCAGCATCAAGCACCCCGACCCCCAGTTCGAAAGTCAGACCAAAGTGAAGTTGATGAACGCCGAGGTCAAGGCGATAGTGGAGTCGGTGGTGACGATGGCGCTGGGGGAGTTTCTGGAGCGGGATTCGCGGGCGGCCCGGCGCATCGTCCAAAAGTGTCTCACGTCGTCCCGGGCACGGGTGGCTGCCCGCCGGGCGCGCGACCTGGTGATTCGCAAGAGTGCGCTGGAGAGCCTGACCTTGCCCGGAAAACTGGCCGATTGCTCCGAGCGAGATCCGTCCAAGACAGAGGTTTTCATTGTGGAAGGTGACAGTGCTGGCGGTAGTGCGAAACAGGGCCGTGACCGTCACTTTCAGGCCATTCTCCCGTTGCGAGGCAAGATCCTCAACACCGAGCGAGCACGGCTGGATAAGATCCTGAACAACAGGGAGGTGCAGTCGCTCATCTCGGCCGTGGGCTGCGGCATCGGCGATCGATTCAACCTGGACGGTTTGCGCTATAACCGCGTGATTTTTCTCATGGATGCCGACGTAGACGGGGCCCACATCCGCACGCTGCTTCTCACTTTTTTCTTCCGCTACATGCAGCCGCTCATTGAGGAGGGGCACCTGTTCATTGCTCAGCCGCCTCTCTACCGCATCGCCGTCGGCAAGAAGGTGCGCTATGTTTACACCGAAGCAGAAAAGGATGCGATGCTCGAAGAGCTGGGTGACCGGAAGGCCACCCTCCAGCGCTACAAGGGGTTGGGCGAGATGAACCCGGAGCAACTCTGGGAGACGACGATGAACCCAGAGAATCGCACTCTTTTGCAGGTGACCATCGAGGACGCGGCTGCCGCCGACCGCACCTTCGATATGTTGATGGGCAAGAGTGTCCCCCCCCGTCGTCGTTTCATCCAGACCCACGCTAAAGAGGTGCGCAACCTGGATGTGTGAGGGCTCGTGATGGGGTGTATATATCACACGCATCAGATGACGACGATGCGCGTGCCCTCTGCTCGCTCGGCATTCACTCTGTACTCGTCGTAGGGAACCATGGGGTCGGCCCAGCGGAAAATCCACTGGGCTGCCTGGTTGGTCACGTTCACACAGCCGTGGCTATGCCGCCGGACGAAATCGTTATGCCAGTAGGTGCCATGGATGGCGACGGCTGACCAGGTGAAATAGACCGGGAAAGCAACGCCTGGCAGGTCATAGCGACTCTCTTCATTTCCCCCTGTCATACGGCTGGTGTGACGCTTGTAAAGCACGTGGTGCTCACCGCGCGGTGTCGCCGTCCCGGGCAGCCCTGAAGAGATCGGTGTGCCGAAGACAGCCCTCTCGCCCTCGAAGCAGGTCAGTGTCTGCGCGTCAATGTTGATCTCGATGCGCTTGTCGGAGCGACCGGGTGAGATGGGGGCCATCTCGTCGGGCGAGATGCGGCGCACGGACCAGGCAGGCACGTAGGGACCGGGCGCGTAGGTGATGCCTTCCTTGAGCCGATACCACCAGTTGCCGTCGGCGTCCGCCGTAGCGCTGGCGACGCGGTAGATGGTACCGTAGTAGAGTCTGTACCCCACGTAGCAGTTGGTGGGCCGCCAGCGGGCCTCGGCGATGGGCACGCAGACCTGGGACCAGAAGCCCGGCTCGGCCACCTCGGTGATGACCTCGCTGCCAGGAGTGTTCTCCACAGGCTGCACGTAGCCGCTGTGAATGAAGCCTCCGTCGGTCTGGTACCAGATAGGATTGCCGGGCCAGGGCGCTTCGCCCACGACGGCGGCATAGAGCGGGATGACTTCGTCGCGCCTCTTCCATGCCATACATTCGGCGCCCCGGTCGGGTTCTCTGCGCATGGCCTGACGCCACCAGGTGGCGATGCGCCCTAGCGAGGTGGGCAGCACCGCAGATGCCGGTTGATCAGTGAACGGGTCAGCGACGGAGGGTGTGCGCGGCAGCGCCAGCCAGGCCAGGGTGGCGCCGGTGCGCTTCAGAAACTCACGGCGGTTCAGCGTTTGCATGTCTTCGTCTCTCCTGGCGTCACGTGCCCAACCATCGTGGCAGGTCCTGGCCTAAAGATACCACGGGTGAGCCAGAAAGAGGGTTTCAGGGGGGTTACAGTTGGGTTAAGGCGAGCGCGGGGGTCAACGTGTGCTTTCAGTGGGCCGGCAGGTACACGGGCTGACCCGGACGACCTGGTCTGGCCAGGGGGAGCCGTCAGCGGCGGTGGCAGGCAGCCGCGTTCCGCTGGCAGGGTTCCACACGCCTAAGACGACGCTGTACTGCCCCGGCTGCGGGGTGTCGAAGTGGCGCACGTCGCGCATGACCTCGCCGGGTTTCCACAACCAGAAGGGGAGCATCCCCAGCAGCGGGTAGCCGTCGGCCTGCGCGACCAGTGCGCCATCTGGGCCGAGCAGGTGTGCGAACACGGTCACGTCTGTCTCCACATCCGCCTCGACCCGCCAGTACGCGGTGAGGTGTACCTGCCCGGCCTCATCGCAGGCGCAGGCCGCGTTCAGCAACGTCACGCGGTCCCCGAAGCGTGCCAGCACCTCTCCCCTGGCCCCTCCCCTGCCAGGGGAGGGGATGCCGCCAGCCTCGACCAGGTGGATGTGTTCGGACCCGTAGCGCGCCAGGTAGGCGGCGCGAGTTCGACGAATGGCGGCTGCCAGTTCCTCCCAGCCGGCCGGCTGGCCGAAGAATTGATAGGTGTAGGCCGGCGGCTCGTCCACCGCGACGATGCCAAAGGCGACGGCCTCGGCTGCGTCGCGGAGACGAGTGTGCACGTAGACGAGCCCATCGGCGGTGACGCGCGCGGGTAGAGGGGTGACGCCCTCGAAGCCCAGGGGGTAGATGCGACTGCGGGGTGTGATCCGCATAGGCAGGTTGACCAGCAGCAAGGGTTGCTCGTGCGTGGCGGCCTCCGCCGCATTCCAGATGCTCTCACCGGCCATCTCGTAGAGGCGCATCCCGGCGCGGACGAAGGCAACCGCCGGGGTTGTCAGCGCTACGAGCAGTGTCCCGGTGGCCACGATGCGCCAGGATGGGTGCAATCGTGCGAGCCAGGCGCTCGCGGCTGCTGCCCACACCAGGGAGACGCCAGCCGCCGTCGTGTAGAGGAAGCGGGGGGCCAGCGCGAACCAGTCGGCCTCCATAGAGATCGCGGGGGGCAAGGCAAAGAGCGCGAACCAGCCCACTCCCAGGCAAAATGCACCCCGGTTCCACCGCAGCCCGCTCCACGCCAGCAGCGCCAGGGCCGGCAGGGCGACGAGCCACAGGCTGAGTTCGGGATCGAGGCCCCACCGGGTGGCCAGGCGTTGCGCCAGTGGTGCTGTGGGATAGGTCAGGCCCTGCAGCAGGTAGGCCGCGTTGTGCCGCAGGTCGGGTGGGGTGAGGCCGAAGCCGGTGACCCCGGCTCCGCGCATGGTGCGCCAGAGCGCGAGGGTGGCCAGGAACAGGCCGACGAAGGCCAGGGGCCACCAGGAGCGGCGCTGCCAGCGGTGCTGCAGCCAGCCCACCGCCTCGCTCAGCACGACCAGCGGGCCGACCAGTAACCCGCTCTCGTAGGTGAACGGGGCCAGCGCGGCGAGCAGGAGCGACAGCCCGATCCAGCGCGTCCCATGTCCCCGGCGGCCACGGTCGTAGGCCAGCAATGCACCGGCGGCCATCGCGCTGACCAGCGGGTTGTACACTGCGCCGGGCCAGGCGACGGCCTGGCGCGAGAACGGGAAGGCGGCGAACAGCGCGGTGGCCAGGCAGGCGGGAACGTAGGGGCGCGGCCTGCCTGCGTCCAAGAGTCCCGGCCTGCCCGTGGCCGGTTGTATCCAGGCTGCGGCCAGCAGGCCGGCGAGCCAGGCGGCAGCGAAATGGGCGGCCAGGTTGAGGAAGTGCAGGCCCGGCGGGTGCAGGCCACCGGCGAGTTTGCCCCACAAGCGCCAGAGGGTATACCACAGGGGCCGGTAGTAGCCGTAGGGGCTGGGGCTGGACCACAACTCACGCCACGAGATGGACTCCAGCCAGGGAATCTGGACCAGGTCGTCGGAGAACAGCGGGAGTGTGAGTGCGTCGCCATATAGCAGGCCGGTGAGCGCCAGCGCGACGAGGGCGGAGGCGACGGCGGGGTGGGTCAGCGAGCGCAGGAAGGTTTTCATTGCGCGGTAGTTTAGCACAGTGACCGGAGAGTGCAAGACTGGCGTTAGGGAAGTGACGAGAGTTCACTTCCTCGGTGCGGTGCCGTAGCCAGTTATCGAAGTAGACAAAAGTTGTGTGCAGGGTAAAGGCCAGTGCCGGCATAGCGAAAGCTGCCTCCCTTCTCTTGACAGTGGCGGCCTGCTGTGCCACACTACGCTCGCCAGGCCGCCCCGGATGGTCTGGCCATCGTCCCAGTTGGGGGTAATGCCGCAGGGCGGTTCTTCCGCGTTCAATTTGGGATCTACTGATCTGATCTTAACATAATTGTATCACACGATGTGCAAAAGAACAAATGTTTCACTGGCTGTCGTGGACTTGTGCGGGCAATGCTATTGCGTATAATAGGGGCAAATCGGAGCATAACATTGCTAGAGCGGACGGCGCGGCAGCGCGTGTCGTAAAAAGGAAGAGGCTTCATGGACGAAACAGAATGGTCACAGGCGGCACAGGAAGCGATGCAGATTTGGCAAAAGATCAAGACATTCGAGGGGTTGTGTGAACTGAATGCCCGCTTTATGGAGGGCCCTGAGGAGAGTACTCGATGAAACGTGATGATATTTTGCGTACCCTGGTGAGATTTCGGGATACCAAGCAGGACGAGTTCGGTATTGTCCGCATTGGCGTGTTTGGTTCTGTTGCCAGAGATGATATCACCGACACCAGCGATGTGGATGTCGTGGTTGAACTCGACCGACCTGATTTGCTTACGCTTGTCGGAATCAAGCAAGAGTTGGAGGAATCATTACACCGGCCGGTCGACGTCGTGCGCTATCGGGAAAGAATGAACGCATATCTCAAGCGGCGGATTGAACAGGAAGCGGTCTATGTATGACACCGAATTGGTCAAAGGGATTCTGCGCCAGATTCTTTGGTCTGCTCAGACAATTGCTAAACGCTTTGCTCCGATCACGTCTCCTGAAGACTTCGTGGCTTCTGAGTCAGGGTTGGAAAAGCTTGATGCTATTTGTATGCAACTGATAACTATTGGCGAAAGCGTCAAGCATCTCGATAAGGTGACGGCAGGCGGGCTGCTGTTCCGTTATCCACAAATCGAATGGAAGCGAGTTATGGGGATGCGGGATGTGCTCAGCCATCATTACTTCGATCTTGATGCAGAAGTGGTGTATGCGGTCTGCGATACGCACATTAAGGAACTTGGGCAGACGCTCCAACGTATGCTTGCGGATTTAGAAGAAAGTTGATATTGCTGCCCAGCAAGCAGTTGCATATCGAACCCTCAGACTAACCTTAACGAACACATTCCGTCTACCACTTTTTCAGCAGGAGTTTCCCGTGCGCCATCTCTGCGAGTGGCCCATCTTGGCCGAAAATCGGTGGCCCCATATCGGGCGAAAATTGACACCGTGAGGAGTCCCCCCAATGGTAGAACTGACCTGGGAAGGCAAATACGACGCCGACGGCAAGCGCACGGCCCGGCTGCGCGTCCAACTCCCCTTCCAAACCGTCGAAACGGTGAACGAGAGTGCCCAGGAGCGGTAGATGGCGCTCGACCTGTTCAGCGCGGGGCGCCTCGCTGCGTCCAGATTGTGGTGAGAGGAAGGACAAATGACCAAGAAAAATCAACATGTGGTGCCCCACGATGGTGGCTGGGCGGTGCGGAAGGAAGGGGGTAAGAAAGTGACCCGCAAGACCCACACCCAGCGAGAGGCTATCGAGATTGCCCGCCAGATTGCCCAAAACCAGAGTTCGGAGGTAGTGATCCATAGGCGGGATGGCACGATCCGTGATAAGGACAGTTACGGTAAGGACCCGCATCCGCCCAAAGATACGAAGCACTGATCAAGTGCAAGGGGCGCTCTCCCGCCGTCGAAGTGGAAGGCGACCTCGCCAACCCGGGCGCAAGGCGGGAGGGCGGCCCGCCGTGGGCGTGATGATCACCTTTCGCCAGAGGACTAGCCCGTGACCCCGCGTTTTTCGTCTGGCGGCACCGGTCGTGGTGGGGGAAGCGGGGCGGCGGGCGTTTGTGCGAGGGTCGCTGTTGGGTATAATAGAGGGCGGGCTACTATCTACAGCAGCATCAACGTGCGCACTAGCCAGAGGCGATGTCGACGGTGGTGCAGACTAATCGTTTCTATACAGAGATTGACGACGAACTTCGTGCTGAGTACGATTGGCCTCAGTTGAAGGGAGGCGTCAGGAGTAAATATATGCAGTGTTACAGTGCAGGCAGCAATTTAGTGCTATTGGCCCCCGACGTGTGGGAAGGCAAGAAACTGGACGTCACGAAATATGAACAGGTCTGATTTACAGGGTGTTTCCCGACTAAGGGTCAAAGAAGCTAGGCTTCTACTCGATAACGGTTATTTCTCAGGTGCATATTACTTATTGGGGTATGCGATTGAATGCGCGCTTAAGGCCTGCATAGCAAAGCAAATAAAGCGTGTAACTACTTGTATATTAAATAATGTAGACAAGCACCTTAACAATTCGAAATAGCGCTGAGCTCCCGTTCTTGTCCAAGAGGGTGTATACTATTCCTGGGAGGGCAGGAGTGGCTAGCAAAACTA
>Ga0315541_1003058_pt1 | contig 13227 bp, 11 predicted proteins | sample SalMarSW160190MG_FD_203095 | JGI IMG/M metagenome (GOLD analysis project Ga0315541, IMG submission 203095) | Salt marsh sediment microbial communities from the Plum Island Ecosystem LTER, Massachusetts, United States - Salt Marsh Sediment SW1601-190 ...
CTGGGCAAGTACACCGGCTCCGACGGGGCGGCGACGGTGGACGGCGCCGACTCGACGTGGACGAACACCGAGAGACTGCGCATCGGATATGAAGGTCGCGGGGCCCTGCAGGTGCGCAACGGCGGGAGAGTTTCCAGTACGGCCGGGCTCCTGGCCGTGCAGGAGCTTTCCGAGAGCGCCGTGACGGTGGACGGGCCGGGCTCGGAGTGGGAGATGGTCGGCTCTCTCACCGTCGGCAACGGGGGGCAGGGCAGCGCGCAGATCAGCAACGGCGGTGCGATTATCTGCCACGGGTCTAATTCGTCCGTCGCCCACGATCGGGGCAGCCAGGGGTCGGTGACCGTTGACGGGGTTGGCTCGATGTGGACGACCGACAGCCTGACGATCGGCCGCGACGGCACGGCCACGCTGGAGATCCTCCGCGGGGGCAGCGTCTCCTCCACGACCTGCAGGATCGCCTCTTGCACTGGCTCCCAAGGGAGCGTGCTGGTGGATGGGGCCGGCTCGGCCTGGAACGTCGATCAGTGGCTGTGGGTCGGATACTACAACACAGCCTCACTGAGCATCCGGGATGGCGGCCTCGTTTCCTGCACGAGCGGCCGCATCAAGGGCAGGCGGGGGGGAACGAACACGGTGACGGTACAGGGCGCCGGCTCCAGGTGGAGCACCCAGGAGCTGGTCATCACGAACGGCACGCTGGAGATCCTCGACGGGGGCAGCGTCTCCTCCGCGCGCTGTGTGACCGCCCAGGACCCGGATTCCCACGCGACCGTGGTCGTGGACGGGCCCGGTTCGACATGGACCACCGGGAACCTCGGGGTTGGCGGGGAGGGCACGGCGGCGGTGCGGATCCGCAACGGCGCGAGCGTTTCGAGCGCGGCGGTCGGCCTCAACAGTCCGCGGGGTCACGCGGCCACGGTAACCGTCGAGGGGTCCGACTCAACCTGGACCTGCGATGGGTACCTGCGCGTGGCCGGCTGCGGGACGTTCCGGATCAGTGATGGCGCCAGCGTCTCCAGCACGAGCGGACATGTCTACGCGTACACGTACGGCGGAGGCGCAGCCACCGTCGAGGGAGCGGGCTCGAGCTGGTCCATCGCCACGGACCTGGAAATCGGGGGGGACGAGGTGGGCCAGAACGGGCCTTCCTCGCTGACGGTCCGGCAAGGCGCCTCGGTTACTGTGGGCAACGAGCTGAAGGTTTGGCCGCCCGCGAGCGTCCTGCTCGAGGATGGAACGATCACGGCTGGGACGGTGGTGCTGGAGGGCGTTCTCGAAGGCCAGGGCAGCACTCAGGGAGACTTGACCAATGCCGGCGAGCTTTCCCCGGGGAGCTCGCCGGGAACGCTCGTGATCGAAGGCCACTACACTCAGACGGCCGATGGACTCCTCCGTGTGGAGGTCGGCGGCACGGGCGGCGGGCAATTCGACGTGGTCACGGTCGCCGGCGGCGCGACGCTTGGGGGTGCGTTGGAGGTCTCTATGCTCGAGGGGTTCGTCCCCAGCGCCGGCGATCGTTTCCCCTTCATGACCGTCGACTCCCTCAGCGGGCAGTTCGCCGGCGTGAGCGGCTGGTGTTTGGGGGGAGGGCTGTACTTGGAGTTGGCGTACGCCACGGAGAGCCTGACACTGGTTGCCCGGCAGGCGGTTCCGGGCGACGCCAACTGCGACGGTTCGGTCGACGGCGGCGATTACACCGTCTGGGCCGATCATTACATAATGAGCGGCTTGAGCTGGTGCCAGGGGGATTTCAACGGGGACCGATGCGTCGACGGGGCCGACTTCACCCTCTGGGCCGACAACTACGGCTCGACGGGGCTCGCCGCAGGCGGCTGCGTCACTGCGGCCGCGGCCGTTCCCGAGCCCTGCTCGACGGGTCTGCTGCTCTTGGCTTTCTGTGGGCTGATGAGGAAGCGCCGCCGGTAGCAGGCCCAATCCTGTCGCCGGCTGCCGGGCTCGGCGAAGACCTGTCGCTGCGATTCCCGGATGCAATGAAATTGCCCCCCCGGCCGTGGTTGCATGTGCCGGGGCGGCGGGTATAATTCCCGGCGTTGGCGGGCCCCGGCGGGCGCCGCCGGGACGGTCTGGAAACGGGCGGCGTTTCGCGCGGGATCTCATGCGGGAGCCGGGCGGGAAGCCGCGGCCGGCAAACTGATTGGATCTTGTCCGATGAGATACTTGGTTACCCTCGTGTTGTCGTCGGGACTGATGGCGTCCCTGGTCGCCGGCCAGGAGGCCGAACTCATCTGGCGGGAGGGCAAGTGGGTTCGCCAGGCCCCCCCCGCCAAGGGCACGCCGGCCGGCGAGCTGTCGATCATTCGCGGCGACGTGGACGGCGGGCACTACCGCCCGGCCGTGGGGCACGCCAAGAAGTTCCTCAAGCGCTACCCGAGCAGCCCCTTGCGGGAGGAGGTCCTGCTGCTGGCCGGCGACGCCGAGCTGCACCGCGGGCGGTACTGGCAGGCGTACAAGTGGTACGACAAGGTGCTGGACATCCCCGGCGCCGCCAACGAGGACCGCGCCCTGGAGCGGCAGATGGAGGTCGCCCAGGCGTTCCTTTCCGGCAAGAAGCGCCGCCTGTGGGGGTTCATGCCCCTGCCGGCGGAGGACTCGGGAATCGAGATTCTCACCAAGGTCGCCCAGCACGCCCCGGCCGCGGCGCGGGCGGAGATGGCGCTGCTGGCGATCGGCGACTATTACTTCCAGAAGGGCCGCTACGACGACGCGGGCGCCAGCTACGAAGGCTTCATCCAGCAGTATCCCAACTCGCCGCGGACGGTGTACGCCGAGCTGCATTTGGCCGAGTCGCTGTGGCGTTCGTATCGCGGCCCGTGGTGGGACGAGGCCGCGCTGATCGAGGCCGAGCAGCGATACCGGGCCTTCGTCGCCGCCCGGCCGGCCGCCGCCCGCCGGGCAAACGTGGAAGAGATCCTCAAGGAGATTCACTCCGCCCGAGCGCGGAAGCAGTACGAGGTGGGGCAGTTCTACGTGCGCACGGACAAGCCGGACGGGGCGGGCTATTACTTCCGGATGGTGATCGAGGACTACGCCGACACGCCCTGGGCCGCCCGCGCCCGCAGCGAGCTAGCGAGGCTGCCCCAGGCGCCGGGGCGGGAGGAGTCGCCGCAGGCCACCGGCGGCGCCGGTGCAGCGCAGGCCTCGCGGGCCAAGAAGGAATCGGGAAAATGAGCAGGCTTTGGACCGTCCTCGCCGTGGCGTGCCTGGCGGCGGCCGCCGCGGGCAGCGGCTGCGCCAACACCGACCCGACCCGGGCCTACACCACGCGCAGCCAGTACCGCCAGGGCATCCAGACCGTCGCCGTGCCCATGTGGAAGCGGGCCGCCGGTGAATTCCGGCGCGACATCGAAATCCGCCTGACCGAGTCGCTGCTCAAGCGAATCGAGGCCGAAACCCCCTACAAGGTCGTGGACAAGGCCCGGGCCGACACGCTGCTGACCGGGACGCTGCTGTCGGTCAAGCAGCACGTGTTGAGCTTCGATCCCCGCAGCGGACAGGCGCGGGAGATCCAGGCCCGCTTCCTGGTCGAGTTCACTTGGAAGGACTTGCGGACGGGCAAGATTCTGGTCGAGCAGAAGAAGTTCCCGGTCACGGCCGAGTACGTCCCGGAAAGGCCGCTGGGGCAGGACTTCTTCACCGTCAGCGAGGACGCGCTGAACAAGCTCGCCGGGCGGATCGTAGAGCAATTGACGGAGCCTTGGTAGGCCGGCGCGGGCGTTTGCGGCCGTCGGGGCCCCGCGGCGTCGGGGGAGGGCTTTTTCGTTGGAGGCCTGCAAGCGCCGGACCGATACATTCGAACAGCGGCCGTCAGGTCCGTCTGCCGGGGCATTCGCCGACGTCCCCGCGCCGGCCCGGCCGGTTGACCGTGCTTGAAGGCGGCCTCGGGCGCGCCCGCTCTCGGAAACTGCCCCGGCCAAGGGTATAATGTGATAGCGCAGGCGGAAGTTTCGCCGCTTCGTATGGAGTAGCCTTAGATGCCCATGTGGCAAAAGCCGCCGAACAAACCCCCGGGCAAGGGACCCGTGCCGGCCCCGCCGCGCTTCGGTCGGAACCTGATGGCGTGGATCGTCTTCGCCGGGCTGGCGGTGCTGCTGATGAGCGTGCTGCTTCAGAGTTCGCGCGAGCCGATGGACGTCAACACCTTCTGGGTGCACGCCAGGAACGGCGACTTCAAGACCCTGGTGATCAAGTCCGACCGGGTGGAGGGGGAGATGAAGCCCGACATTCCCGGCCGGGACAAGAACGCCCCCACCAAGATCTACATGACGGTGAACTTCGACGCCGAGCAGAACTTCGGCAAGGAGCTGCGAGAGGCCATCGCCGGCAAGGGCACACGCCTGACCAACGAGAAGCCGAGCTGGCTCCAGCAGATCCTGCCGTACCTGCTGCTGTACGGGGGGCTGTTCCTGCTGGTGTGGTTCCTGCTGTTCCGCCGGATCGGCCAGGCGGGCAGCGCCGGCGGCTTCCTGGGCAGCTTCGGTCGGAGCCGCCACCGCGTGCTGACCAAGGAGCACACCAACGTCACCTTCAACGACGTGGCCGGCATCGAAGAGGCCAAGGACGAGGTCGCCGAGATCATCGAGTTCCTGAAGAACCCGCGGAAGTTCCAGCGGCTGGGGGGGCGGATCCCGCGGGGGGTGCTGCTGATAGGCGAGCCCGGCTGCGGCAAGACGCTGCTGGCGAAGGCCATCGCCGGCGAGGCGGACGTGCCGTTCTTCTCCATCTCCGGCAGCGACTTCGTGGAGATGTTCGTGGGCGTGGGCGCCTCGCGCGTGCGCGACCTGTTCCGCCAGGCCAAGGACTCGGCCCCGTGCATCATCTTCCTGGACGAGATCGACGCCGTCGGTCGCCGTCGCGGGGCGGGCTTCAACGGCGGCGGGCACGACGAGCGCGAGCAGACGCTCAACGCCATCCTGGTGGAGATGGACGGGTTCGAGACCAACGACCAGGTGATCGTCATCGCCGCCACCAACCGCATGGACGTTCTGGACCCCGCCCTGACGCGCCCGGGGCGGTTCGACCGCCAGGTCCAGGTCCCCCTGCCCGACCTGCAAGGCCGCTACGAGATCCTCAAGATTTACGCCGCCAAGGTCGAGTGCGGCCCGGGGGTGGACCTGCGCCGGCTGGCGCGGGGCACGCCCATGTTCAGCGGGGCGGACCTGGCCGCCCTGGTCAACGAGGCCGCCATCGCCGCCACCATGGCCAACAAGGACGCCATCGATCAGGCTGACCTGGAGGAAGCCCGCGACAGGGTCCGCTGGGGGCGGGCCAGAAAAAGCCGCGTCGTCGACGAGCAGGAAAAGGAGATCACCGCCTATCACGAGGCCGGCCACGCCCTGGTGCAACTGCTGGTGCCCGAGGCCGACCCGCTGCACAAGGTTTCCATCATCCCCCGCGGGCCCATGGGCGGGGCGACCTTCTCCCTGCCGGTCAAGGACCGCTACCTGTACACCCGCAAGTACTGCAACGCCCTGCTTGCCGTGAGCTTCGGCGGCCGGCTGGCCGAGGAGATCTTCTGCGGAGACATTTCCAGCGGCGCCCAGAGCGACATCGCCCAGGCCACCGAGATCGCCAAGAAGATGGTGCTGGACTGGGGCATGTCCGACAAGGTCGGGCCCATCAACTATTCCAACGACGACAGGCATATCCTGCCGCTGGATCTCCGCGGCAAGGAATATTCCGACAGCACCGCCCAGCTCATCGACGCCGAAGTCAAGGCCATCATCGACGCCGCCCAGCAGGCGACCCGCCAGTTGGTCGAGAGTCATCGCGACGCCCTCCAGCGGCTGGCGGAGGCGCTGCTGAAGTACGAGACCCTCAGCGCCGATGAGGCCCGGCGCATCGTCGCCGGCGAAACGCTGGAGAGGCCCTCCGTCGGCGAGCTGCTGGAAAAGGAGCGGGCCAAGGCCCCCGAGCCCAAGGAGGCCGCCCCCCCGCGGCCGGAGAAGGCCCCCGGCGTCGGCCCCATCCCCGAGCCGGGATGAGGGTGCAACTCGATCCCCGGATCGAGCTCCGCTGCGTTGCGCTGGTAAACCATGTTCCCACCGCCATCGCCCGGGGATGACAGTGGCACCAGGCGAATCAACGCTGCTTTCCGCAACCCGAGTGTGTACGTGATGAAAACGCCTGCGGGAAACAATGCAAAGGCGAGCCCTGCTGCGTGAGTGGTCGGCCTTGTTGTTGTCCTTCGGCCAGCCCTTTTTGGGCCTTGGTCAGCCGAGCACGCGCTTCGTGGCCTCCTGCCAGGCAACGCCCTCGGCTCTGAGGCGCTTAGCCTTAGGTCCGGCTTTGCTTGACTTCTTGTTCACGCTTCTTCCGTGTCCGTGTATAGGTGTGGCGCGATCGTCGGCAAGTGCTTTGCCACCATAACCGTCTCGGCCATTCTGAAACAGTCTTTGTCCTCTGTGTAGAACACCCGTGCGCCATGGTTACAGGCGGTCGCCACTATGAGGGCATCGGCCCGCAAGCAGACTCGCGCACCATGCTTCCTCATTTGGCGCCTGTCCTTCCCGTCATTCCATAGTTTTGCCGCCCGAATGGCGTCTTTGGCGTCAAAGGGGGCTATTAGGAACCTTTCCCTCATTGCGGCAACCACTTCCTCCCTTTCTCGGGGCGACGGTAATGGCGTCACAAATTCCGCAATGACAATCGAAGGAAGGATGATCTGCGCCTCTTCGGATTCAAGCTGCGCAAACAGATACTTGGCGCGCTGCACCGCCTCGGGGCTTCCCTTCTTGCGGATGCCCCACACAAGAGTCATTGAATCGAAAGACACAATGCTCTGGGCGGTCTTGGTCACGCGCCACGCATCTCCGCGATGAGGCCTTGGGCGTCATCTATGTCATCCCAAACCTTTCCGCCAGCCTCATAAATCCGATCAAGAGTGCGGAGTATAGAGCCGCCCTTGGAGGGCTCGAAGCCCTTCACGAGTATGTGCTTGACGCGCCAAGTCTTCCTAAACCACGTCACCGTGCCCGATACAAGGACGTTCTCGTAGATGTGCTGCCCCAGCTCCCGCACCAGGTCCTCCGTGTGGACGGTGCAGTAAACCATCTTGTTCGGCTGATTGGGCACACGGAGGCCGCAGCGCTGATCCGTGGCCCCACCAACTCGTTCCAGGTATCCATACACCGAACTGTCGCCTGCCACAAAGGCCTTCGCCGCCAGCGTGGCATACGAATCGGCCCTAATGCTTGCTAGAAGGGCGCCATCCCGTCCTGGCCGCTTGAACTCAATCGTGCATCCCAGCAATCTGGCTATTCCGCTCAGTTCTTCGATTGGCGAAAGGAGTTCCGCGTCCCAGTCCCGCGCATCAGGACTCTGGAGGATTTGGCCGGTGTCCGCAAGAGTTGCGATTGCTTGGTCGGCGGCGCGGGCAGAAACGCTATACCCCGCGGAACGGGACACGACTCCGATTAGGTGTAGCGGCGCGACGACCGATGCGGCTTCTTCTCCGCGATCGGCCTCGTCCTCCGGTTCTTCGACCGCTGGCTCCATGAGCCGCTGCACGGCATTGAGAGCCCGTGCTAGCGCGCGCATAGGCACTTCCCACGGTTTCATCTCATCCCGCACGAGCCGAATCTCAAAGTCCGGCCTGGGCTTGCGACGGCTCGGTTTTGTCATGTGGTCCACGCGAATGTCTCCATGACTAGCAAGCCAAAAGACCTGCGGGCTCACGATACATAAGCCGCTTGCCCTGAGCCCTCTTGAGCGCCCGGGACACCTGCTCACCGTTGCACCGGACGTTTCCCGGATGAGTTACGCTCCCCACTTTACCCAATGCCACCACAATCATCGACCTCTTTTCTTTCATTCTATCGCATCTGCAGGTTCCGTCAAGCCACTTTCCGATGTCCCGCGGGATCCGCTTATTGCCCGGTTTGTGTATGCGGTTCCCACGCCCAAGCTGCCCTTGGGCCTGGAACGGGGGGCGCTGGGGAAGTACAATCCATAATCGACCATGGGCGCGAGCGTGGAAGAGATCCTGACGTCCCACAAGACCCGCCGGCCGATCGTGACGGGCGTGCTGAACGTCACGCCGGACAGTTTCTCCGACGGCGGGCGTTTCTACGATCCGGCGGCGGCGGTGGCCCAGGCCCTGCGGATGGTGGCCGAGGGCGCCGACGTCATCGACGTCGGGGCCGAGTCCACCCGCCCGGGCTCGGCCCGCGTCAGCGCCTCCGAGCAGATCCGCCGGCTGGAGCCGGTGCTGCCGGAGGTGGCCAAGGCGGGCGTGCGGGTCAGCATCGACACCACCCGGGCGGAGGTGGCCGCCTTCGCCCTCGACGCCGGCGCCGAGATCATCAACGACGTCTCCGCCGGCCGGGACGACCCGCAACTGCTGGCCCTGGCGGCAAGCCGGGCCAAGGCGCTGGTGCTGATGCACATGCTGGGCGAGCCCAAGACCATGCAGGTCGAGCCCCGCTACGATGACGTCGTCGGCGAGGTGCGCGAGTTCCTCGCCGATCGGCTGGCGGCGGCGGAGAAGGCCGGCGCGGAGCGGCGGCGGTGCATCGTCGACCCGGGAATCGGCTTCGGCAAGATGCTGGTTCACAACCTCGCCCTGCTGGCCAACGTGGAAGAACTTGCCGGCCTGGGCGTGCCGGTGATGGTGGGGCCTTCGCGGAAGCGTTTCATCGGCGAGATCAGCGGCGAGGACAACCCCGACCGGCGCGCCGGCGGGAGCATCGCCGCCTGCCTGGCCGCCTACGGGGCCGGGGCGAGCATCTTCCGCGTGCACGACGTGGCCGAGGTGGTCCAGGCGCTGGCCGTCGCCCGGGCCATTTGGCAGGCGCGGACCAGGCGAGCGGGCCGCGGCGATCTTCCGGCGGGTGGTGCGGGCGGCTGACGGCGGTCGCCGGATGCGAAAAAGGTCAGCCCCCGCCGACGGCTTGACGATCTAGTTATAATGCGGGCGGTGCGCGTCGGGCGGCGATGGCGCCGGCCAAGCCCGCGGGCGCCGCCGCCGAATTCGAGGAAAGGGCCGCCGTGAGCGAGCTGATCAACGCCATTGCACACTACCTGCTCCGCATCGGCACCTACGATCCGGTGGTGGTGATCGTGCAGATGGTGCTGATCGCCCTGGTGGTCTGGTGGGCGGTGCGTTTCCTACGGGGCACGCGGGGGGCGTCGCTGGTCAAGGGTGTGGCCGTGATGCTGGCGACGGTGTACCTGTGCATCCGGCTGCTGCCGAAGGGGCCGGAGTGGAAGCGGCTGGAGTTCCTGTACGGGCAGTTCCTGCTGTTTGCCTTCGTGGCGGTGGTGGTGGCCTTCCAACCGGAGCTGCGCCGGGCGTTCTCGCAACTGGGCAGGACGCGCCTCTTCGGCGGGCCGCGGCGCTACCTGGAGGAGGAGATAGAGGCCCTGGTCGAATCCGCCGGCTACCTCTCCCGCAACAAGGTCGGGGCCATCATCGCCCTGGAGCGGAAGGTCGGCCTGAGCGGGCTGAGCGAAACCGGCATCCCCGTGGACGCCGAACTGCGCTCCAGCCTGTTGAACACGATCTTCTACCCCGGGGCGCCGCTGCACGACATGGGCGTGATCATTCAGGGCGGGCGGATCCTGGCGGCCGGCTGTCAGTTCCCCCTGGCCGAAAGCGAAGATGTGGACGCCTCCCTGGGCAGTCGGCACCGGGCGGCCCTGGGGCTGGCACAGGAGACCGACGCCGTCCTCATCGTCGTCAGCGAGGAAACCGGGCGAATTTCCGTCGCCTGCGAGGGCCAACTCTACGTGGGGCTGGAAATCGACGCCCTGCGCGAGCTGCTGCGGGCCAACTTGGCGCCGAAGAAGAAGCGAAGGCTCCCGTTCCGGCGCGCCGCCCGGGCGGCGCCGGGCAAGGGCAACCCGAGAAAGGCCGAATGAACGCCAGACTGGCCACCTCCGGTCGGGTTCCGCTACGGCGCTTCAGCCGGCAGTGGTTCTTCGACGCATTCCGCACAGGCTTGTGGGTGGCGATCATCACCGTGCTGATCTGGGTCTTCGCCGACCTGCAATTCACCGACGAGGAAGACATCAGCGCCAAACTGCAAGTCCGCGTCCGCTCCGGCGAGAACCTGGCCCTGCTGGAGCCGACCGAGGAGGTGGCCGTCAGCTTCCACGTGAAGGGCAACCGGTACGCCATCGGCACCCTCAAGAGCCGGCTGGCCGACGCCGGGAAGACCCTTCGCTACGATGCGGCCAGGGATCTCGGACCCGGGCGACACTCGGAAACGACCCGGGAAATCCTGGCCAGGCTCCCGGAGATCCGCGACACCGGGCTGGAGGTGGTCTCCGCCAGCCCCAAGTCCCTGGTCATTCACCTGGACAAGCTGGAGCGGATCGACGCGGTGCCGGTCAAGCCCGAGTTCATCGGCGGCGAGGCCGAGGACCCCAAGGTCGAGCCCGAGCAGGTCTCCCTGCTGGTGCGGGCCGGCCAGTTGAGCCGAATCGACAGGAACAGCCTTCTCGTCAAGACCCGCCCGTTCGATCTCAGCGGCCAGCCCGTGGGGAAGGAGGTCAAGCCCACGCCGGTGGTTGTGCTTGCTCCGCCGGGCCTGCCGGGCGCCAGCGTGCTTCCGCCGGTGGTCCGCGTAAGCTGCAAGGTCGGCTGGCAGGCGGAGGAGGAGTTCATCGTCCGCATCGACCACATGACGCCCAAGACGTGGACGGACGAGCAGATCTGGAAAGAATACGAAATCAAGGCCAGCCCCCCCGAGTCGTGGACGCGGACGATCAAGGTCCGGGGCAATCGCATTCGCCTGGAGCAGTTGCGGGGGCGGAAGGCGGAGATCAAGGCCTTCATCGAGCTGACGAAGGCGGCCATCGGCATGGAGAGCTGGGAGACGGCCGAGGTCAAGGTGATCCTGCCGCCGGGCCTGAACGTCATGCTCTCGCCCGGGCCGATCCGCCCGGTGAAGTACCGCTTGGAGAAGCGTGCCCCCGCCCCGGCGTCGTAGCCAATGCCGCCCGGGCGGGCCGTTATAAAGAAACGACCATGGACGCCAAAGCTTACGTTGAAAGGCTCTCCTCGGCGGCGCTCTCGGCCGCGAGCGAGCTGGCCGTCTCCCCCGGGACTCAGCGCAATGCCGCCCTGCTGGCCGCGGCCAAGGCCATCCGCCGGCGGGCCGCGCAGCTTCAGGCCGCCAACGCCAAAGACCTCGCCGCGGCCGAGAAGGCCAACCTGGCCGAGGCGATGATCGACCGCCTGCGGCTGACCGACGCCCGCGTCGAGTCGATGGCCGCCGCCCTCGAGGCCATCGCCGCCCAGGTCGACCCGGTGGGGCTGGCCCTGACCGCCTACAACCGCCCCGACGGGCTGCGCATCGAGAAGCGCCGCGTGCCGCTGGGCGTGGTGGCCATCATCTACGAGTCGCGCCCGAACGTGACGGCCGACGCCGCCGGACTGTGCCTCAAGAGCGGCAACGCCTGCATCCTCCGCGGCGGCAAGGAGGCGATTCATTCCAACCTGGCGGTGGCCGAGGCCCTCCACGCCGGCCTGGGAGAGGCCGGGCTGCCCCCCGCCGCCGTCACCGTCGTCGACCGCACCGAGCACGAGGTCGTTGGCGCCCTGGCCACGGCCGAGGGCCTCATCGACGTGATCGTCGCCCGCGGCGGCGAGGGGCTGATCCGGGCAGTGGTGCAGGCCGCCACCGTCCCGGTGATGAAGCACTACGCCGGCAACTGCCACGTGTACGTGCACGCCGAGGCGGACCTGGCGATGGCCGAGAACATCGCCGTCAACGCCAAGTGCCAACGCCCGGGCGTCTGCAACGCCATGGAGACGCTGCTGGTCGACGCCGCGGTGGCCGAGGCGTTCTTGCCGGCCGTCTGCCGGAAGCTCGCCGAAGCCGGCGTGGAACTCCGCGGCTGCGAGCGGTCACGAAAGCTGTATCCCGAAATGGCGGCCGCGACCGAGGAGGATTGGCGCAGCGAGTACCTGGCGCTGATCCTGGCGGTGAAGGTTGTTGACGGGCTGGACGCGGCCATCCGGCACGTCAACGCCTACGGCTCCAAACACACCGACGCCATCGTCACCGACAGCGTGGCCGCGGCCGGCGAGTTCGTCGCCCGCGTGGACAGCTCCTCGGTCATGGTCAACGCCTCCACGCGGCTCTCCGACGGGGGCGTCTACGGCCTGGGCGCCGAGATCGGCATCAGCACCGACAAGCTCCACGCCCGCGGCCCCATGGGCGCCGAGGACCTGACCACCTACAAGTGGATCGTCTCCGGCAACGGGCATGTCCGCCGGTAGCGGCGGCGCGGGCGGCCTCAGCCGGCCAGGCTCTTCAGCATCGGCCAGATCGCCAGAAGCCATAGCAGCGCGCTGACCACGGTCCCGGCGGCGATGTAAGCGGCCGCGGTCCAGAACTCGTCGGTCTCCGGCAGCATCTCCAGAACGACGGGGTTGTGCCGGACGGGGAAATCATAGAGCGGTCGCCGGCGGGTGTATGCCCGCCGCCGGGCGTTGTATCATAGGCGTCATGAACGGCGCCGAGGATATGCTGCTGTGCCACCGCTGCGGGGCGGAACTGACGCCGGGCGAGGGCAATTTCTACGTCGTCCGAATCGAGGCCTTCGCAGACCCCACTCCGCCGAACATCACCGAAGCCGACCTGGACGCCGACCTGGACGAGGCCATCGAGCGGACGATCCGACAACTGCGGGAGCTGTCAGAGACGGAGGCCATGGACCAGGTCTATCGCCGGCTGACCATCCACCTGTGCCGGGCCTGCTACGCGGCATGGATTGAGAACCCGGCCCGCTGAATCGGCCCCGGGGGGCGCGGCCCGCCGCGGCCGGGGTCAGCCTCCTGCATCGATCACGCGCTTGGTCTTCTCGAGAGCCGCCTTGAGCTGCTCGACGGTGAGGGTCTCGACGCGCCCGTCCAGGCGGATGACGTTGCACTTGTCCAGGTGGATGGGCGTTTCCTCGTAGACCAGGATGTTGTCGCCGGGCATGGTCTTGTACTGGTAGGGGATGTAGGCGTAGGCCTGTTCGTCGCGGTCGGGGGCGTGCAGGGCGGCGGGGTTCAGCCCGTCGGCGACCAGGTCTTTCAGCTCCAGCGGGTACTCGCCGTTGGTGACGTAGTAGCTTTCCAGGGCTTGCTGGATCAGGCGCAAGTTGCCCGCCATGGAGACGACCGACTCGGTGGCGTGCTTGGCCCCGAAGATGCCGCCCATGTACCTGCCGATGCCGGTGGGGTCGGCCAGCGGCCGATCGCCGGGCGTCTTC
>Ga0315541_1003071_pt1 | contig 13182 bp, 10 predicted proteins | sample SalMarSW160190MG_FD_203095 | JGI IMG/M metagenome (GOLD analysis project Ga0315541, IMG submission 203095) | Salt marsh sediment microbial communities from the Plum Island Ecosystem LTER, Massachusetts, United States - Salt Marsh Sediment SW1601-190 ...
CGAAAGGCAGATCCACGGCGGGCTGCTCGTTTCCATCGAGATATATCTTGACGTGCCCCTGGTTGGCCAGCGCCGACCATATTCGCCAAATCACCGCCGGGCCTTCGATCTCGGCGAAGACCTGTCTGTCCCCTTCTTTGCGGATGATGCCGTCTCCGTCACCGTTAGCCGCCCAGTCGATATATTTGCCGGATGCACTGTCATACTTGCTCCGCCGGTCATAGCTCGACCACTGGACGCATTTCTCGCCCGGAGCGGGCAACGTCGCCAGATGCTCCATATCCGTAAGCCGACCGACAAGATCGACGTATGTTAATCTCTCGGCGGCGGTTGCAGGAGATGCCCGGCCCAATCCAAAGAATACGCAGATTACGAGAGCCGTTACGATTGAAGGTATGCAGGATTTTCTCATCGTTCACTTCCTTTCATTTTATGACAGGCGAATACGGACAAGTCCAACCACACTTAAGCCTTGATAGCTGCGTATTCTAATAGAAAAGCTCGCTCTTGCCAATGAGTCTTGAAAAATACATTGGCAAAACGAGCTTTTACGAAACGAAGTGATTTACAACGGCCTGATAGTTCAAGCAGCTCTGCCTGAGGTGGCAGCCTCAAGCGCAGCTTGGGGATGGATTCTCTGACATTTACCATCCCCAAAGCCTTCGGCTTTGTGGCTGCCACATACCTGGCGTTTTTGTTATTCAGTTTTTTCCTGTCTGACCGGCCTTTCCCTGCGCTGCCCCGGCTCGCCTTCACGAGGTCTTTGAATTCTGCCCTGGGATCCGCGCTGGTAGCTGACAATTAGCTTGTCGAGACGGTCGGCCGTCTGTGTGGCTTTTTCTCGTAAAGCCAGCTTGTGAATCTCCCTTAACTCACTGAGTCTCGCCTCAGAGACAGTCGCCGGCCTTCTCGGCCCTCTGAGTTTGGCAAGCTCTTGCTCAATAGCCCTGATTGCGATCTGTCGCTCTCTCATTGCCGCCATTATCTTTTCTCTGAGCTTGGCCCTGTCTTCTGCAGAAAGCTCACGAAGCTGGTTGTTATTTTCAGGCGTCCCAACTTCTACGGCTGCTTTTAGCTTGGCAACCTGCGTTTCAATCGCTTTGATCGAATTGAGTTGTGCATCACGCCCCATGCCTCCCGGCCTGGAGCCAAATCTTCCACGCATTTGATCCCGAAGCTTTGCCCTGTCCTCATCAGACATATTCTCCCGTTGCTTTCTTCTTTCGAGCATTTCGGCCCTGAATTTCTCTCGCTCCTGGGGCGTCATATTCTGGAATCTTTCCCTCATATTCTGCCGTTGATCCACCCGGTCGGCTGTTTCCTGATTTTGCCCAAACGCCTTGAACGCTACCATCAGAACTGCCAGAACAATAGCGATTGACACTACATACCTTTTCATAATATTAGTCTCCAAAAATAGTTTAATTCTTGCCCAGCTATCCCAATCGGCCAAAACCGGGCCATTTCTCTACATAGGATATCAAATTCATCCAAAAACGCAAGCTTTCCCGCCGGTTTTCGATCTTTATCGCCCTTAAAAAGCCCAAAAGCACGATTCCGCCGACTAATACCCAAAATTCCCGCCCAAAGCCCGGCGATTGGCTTTGATTGGCTTTGAATTGGGTTTGTTTTTTCGCCGACCAAAAGCGTAAAAATATTCATAATATCCTTTCATATAGATACTTATGCTCATTTTGCCCATTTCAAAATTGGGTTTGTTTTTTCAACTTAAGCTCAATTTTTCGTCGTTTTCTACTCTTTTTCACCTGTTTTTTCCATTATTCTGCCTTTATTCGACACGGATCCGTTCGGCTTCGCTCAGGACGAGTTTACACCGATTAACCCTGTTGTTTGAGCTACATCCCTATGGGACAGGGAGAAATAATATTCATCCCTGCGAAAGCAGGGACAATAGTTCACCCCATGAGATAGGCAAAGCCGCCATCTCACAGGGTAAATAATCAATGACAAAGCCTTTTTACTTTTACCTTTTAACTTTTTACTTATTTATGTATTCTACATAAATCTGTTATCTATTATACGAACCAATCCACAAAAGGTCTGGCAAATTCTCAAAAAATGTCCGTGAGACGGCGTTTATAAAAATGCCATGGAGAAATAGAAGGCTCAGTTTTCGGCTTCAACATCAAAAACTATGTCATCGCAGGAAATCGCCAATCCGACTTTAATAGTTTCAGAAGCATCAATCCCAAGGTACCACAGCTTTAAATGCAGCGTATCCCGGATAAACGAACCAGTAACGATTCCTGTGCTTTCCCAACTATTTTCATCGCCGGGATACAATATTGGCTCATTCTCTTTTTTCCAATCTAAGCCATCACTGGACGTTGCTAATCCTATTCTGATAGTCCCTATTTCGTCGGCTGCATGATATGCCATTACATAGCCGGAATTAACTCTTATAACGTGTGGCGTTCCTATTCCCTCACCATCCTGCCACCAAATGCCCGGATCGGGAGCAATAACCGGCTCACTCCCCGCTCTTTGCCAGTTTATTCCATCATTCGATACAGCAAGACCTATCTGGTCGATACCAGTTAAAATATTATCTCCCCAATACCACATCTTATATGTCGAGCCTTCTTTAACAACGCAGGGATTTCCTACATCCTCATTGTCCCATGCGTCATAGGCTCTGGGAGAAAATACAGGGTTGCTGTTGTTTATATCCCAATTAATTCCATCCGGTGACGTCGCATAACCGATACGTGCAGTGCTTTGGCTATCTACACCTTCATACCAGATTTTATAATTGGGACCGTCTTTAATAACACAGATGCCGCTGAAACCATCAACATTCCACGGCTCTCCTGGCTCCAATACCGGATTATTTTCATTTCTAATCCAGTTTATCCCATCTGGGGATGTTGCGTAACCTATGCCGGCACCTTCGACGAATTGATTGCCTCCTACATACCACATCTTATACTTGTTTACTGGCTCTTCGCTATCCTTAAGGACGGTAACACTTCCGTTTATACGGTTATCCCACTGTCCGTGCCCGCCTGCAAAAAATACCGGATTTTCAGAATATTTTCGCCAGCTCCCCGGAGGCGATCCTTCATCGGGTTTATCGTAGACGAATGGGTACTCATACGCACCCATATCAATCCGTCCGCCGATCACTCGTAAATTGCCATCTAAATCTGTCTCATTCGGATCGCTAATGTAATTCGGATCCCCCCGATCAATACAGGGCGAGCATGGAGTTAGACGGTAGTCGCCATTGACCCAAAAATCGTCATTTGGATCTTCTAACGTTTCATTGGTATCCCAATAGCCCGGATCGACAAAGAGCGGATCCGCTTCAATATTCCCATCTCCTGCCCATCCACCTTCCACATTACTATGAGAAATATCAGTTCTTTTATAGACATTTTCCGAGAATCCACCAATGTCATTCCCCCAGACAACACAATTTTGGATTTGTGGTCTAACACTACAGTAGATTCCCGCACCATAATTCGCTCTATTCTCGCTTATAGTGCAATTGACAAAAGTAAGATCATAATCACCAATAGCACAGAAGACACCTCCCCCATTTGGAGCCTTGTTACCAACTATTTTACAGTTTGTAAGATTTTGAAATGTATGGGGAACAGAACCATTATCTATGAACAAGCCACCACCATTTTCTTTTGATGAGTTCCCAACGAAATCACATTCGTTTAGCGATGCATTCGTCCAGTTCATATATGCTCCACCTCCGCGATGAGTATTTGCAAATAATCTGGCTTCTCGATGGAAGTTGGCAGAATTCTCTATAAACTTACAATCCTTAAAAGATGTATCGCCGAAGAAGATACAGACACCTCCTCCGGAAGAAGCGCTGTTCGCACGAAAAATGCATTTGGTGAAGACCGCAGATGTAGGGCCATGCTCAGCTTGAAATCCCCCCCCAACATCATCTGCTTCGTTTCCAATAAAACGACAATCTGTGAAACTCATCTCCGAGAAACTATAAGCACGTACTCCACCACCTCGCTCTGCAAAATTTTCAATGAATGAGCAGTGAAAATATAATGTGCTATTCGCATTATAATCATCAACAGCACCACCACTTCCTGCTCTGTTTCGCAGGAACATACAGTCCATAAGTACTAATTCGCATTTCTGCTCACTGGACAAAGCACCCCCTCCATAATTTGTATAATTACTAATGAACGCGCAGTTAGTCAGAATCGCACCGCAGTTGTCTCCATTTAGAATAGCACCACCAGAGATTCTGGCTGCATTCCTATAAAATATACAATTGACAATTGAAGGCTTACTGGAATATCGAGTACCTATCGCTCCACCATAGCTCGCTGAATTTTCGGAGAATGTACAATTGGACACTGTCGGCTCGCTGCCAGATCTAAGATAAATCCCACCTCCATATCCAGTCAACTCACGGTCAGGTGCGTTCCCATCACTGATAGTAAAACCGTCCAAAATGGAACTGGAGTCCACCTCAGAACCATACACCACATGATAGCTGTTTTCCGCTCTGTTCGGCTCATTCAACAGATCGCACGGGTCGTCCACGACGGCGTCATTGCCCAACAGATCGCCACTTAGGATTGTTTTGTATCGGGTAGATCTTCTAACGAATACAAATATACCATCTTCGTCATCTTTCTGCGCATTTCCTTCACCCGCTACAATATCCTTACTCTCGTCCATTTGCATGGTCAACTGGGTAGTAACTCCATCGGAATCCGTAACCGATCCGGTTACTTTTCCTGTTGAATTAATCCCCAAACCTCCGTCAATAAACGTATATGCAGGCCCTTCAGAGCTTGCAATCATACCTCCCGTTATATTGCCTTCGCCGTCGATTAAGAGAAATCCGTCCCATGTATGATCGCCTTGAATATCCGAGCCTCCCAGAGACCACCGGCCTTCAAGATCACTTGTAGTAAATCCAGTAGATTTCTTTACGAAAATGAATAAACCATCCTCATTGTCTGCCTCTGCATTTCCTTCACCAGCTATGATGCCTTTGCCCTTGTCCATCTGCATGGTTATCTGGGTAGCAACTCCATTGGAATCTGTAATCTGACCGGTTACTTTCCCAGTTGCATCAATGTTTAAATCCCCATCAACTAATGTATATAAAGGTCCATCAGAGCTTTCAAGTGTGCCTCCTGTTACAATGCCGTCGCTGTTGATCATGAGCAATCCATCCCATGTATGATCACCTTGAATATCAGAACCACATAGGAACCACTCGTCTGCAAGGTCGCTTGTCATAAATCCGGATGATTTCTTAACGAAAATAAATACACCATCCTCATTGGATGTCTTGTCATTTCCTTCACCTGCAATAATTCCCTTGTTCTTGTCCATCTGCATAATCAGAAGGAATTTAATCCCATCGGAATAGGTGACCTGTCCGGTTATTTTCCCCGTTTCATCAATCGTCAAATTTCCACCTGTCAATGTGTATACAGGTCCCTCAGAGCTTTCAAGCGTACCTCCGGTTACTGCACCCTCGCTGTCGATCATGAGCAATCCGTCCCATGTATGGTTGCCTTGAATATCCGAGCCGCCCAAGAACCACTCGCCTACAAGGTCGTTTGTCGTGAATCCAGCAACATCTCGGTCGTTGGGATCTTCGTGGCCAAGACCAGCGTAGCTGCCTTTGATAGTTACGCCGTTGATGAGTTCAAAAGCAACCCATTGAGAACCGGGTGCTTGATTCGCACCTTGATCTGGTTTGTAGATGCCCTGGGCTACGCGAATCTCCACTGGCTTCTCGGCCGAATCTGCATCAGCCAAAGCATCTTGAAGGTAGTTATAGGCATTTTCCCAGTTTGTCCCGTCGTTTGCCCCGGCAGCATCGTCGTCGACGTAGATCACTTGGCTATCGGCAATTGGGCAGAACAATACCACGATGAGGATTATAGGAATCGTCCGCCAAACGCGTGAATATCCCGACTCGACCATATCATCTCTCCTCCCCCGGCTTCACATAACATGAAAATGAACGAATTGCTCTATTTCTCTGATATTTAGTATACAGATTGTTATTATCTCAGTCAAGCAAAAATCGGTTAATTTGGGGCTGAAAGATGGCTTCTGTGGCCTGACGGCGTCATTTAGGCAATTCGACTGACCGGATGGACACTGATGCAGTACAGTATTCCCTCCGAAACGGAACGAACCTGCCCCGATTAGAATTAGTATCGGAGCAGGTCGTTTAATATGCTGCTGCTTTCGATGCTATAACGCTAATTTTTCGCTAAAGCGCATTAGCAAAACATCTGGCGCTTTGGCGAGAAGAAATCTTTACGAATACTACTGTTGTCCGCCGCGCTGGCCGCCCTGGCCCGGCCTTCTTCCAAATCCCCTGCCCTGACCTCTGGCAGCGAGCCTGGTAAGAAGCTTGGCCGTCTCTTTGGCCTTCTCCTTGGTTGCAGCTTCCTGGATCGGCTTGAGGTCAGCAGTGCTGATTATCATGTATTGTGCGCCTTCCGGAGCCGGCTCTCTTCGGCCCTGAATGCTGGCAAGCTGCCCCATTATTGCCTGAAATACTTTCTGCCGCTCCTGGAACATGTTCATCATCCGCTCTCTGAATTTGGATCTCTCTTCCTCGGACATGTTTTGAAATCCGCCTTCTGGCCGCGGCATCTGCGTTTGTTCCTTGAGTTTCGCTAATTGAGCCTCAATCGACTCGATAGCTTTCATTCGCTCTTCACGTCCCATGAACCGGGGCCGCCTGGCTCTTTGATCTTGGCCGAACGAAACCAGGACCACTGCCAGAACCACAAGAACAGCAACGATTGAAATCAGGTTCTTTTTCATAATACTGACCTCCAAAAAGTTGAACGGTAGAAATTCCACCAGCTCCGACTCGGAGAGCGGGCTTGACACTGGTTACTGTTATGCAAGGACGTAAATTAAGGCGTTTTTATTGCCGAAATCTGAAAAAAGTCCCAAAATCGCTGAATTATGGACATGATAATGGATTAAATGATCCGGGAGCCGGGCCGTTATGATTTGGCGAGAGATATGAGAGAAACTGCAATTATAGTGCCGGTCAGACTGTTATTGACGTGATTAAATCGCGCTTTTCACTCCAGCTAAGAAAGCCGAAACCTCAGTGACGATCTTGTCTCTGTCGCTCAGGTTGCTTTCAATTAATCCGACGATTTTCGAGCCGATTATAACACCGTCGGCCCCGGCCTTAGCGACAGCGGCGGCGTGCTCGGGCGTGCTGATTCCAAAACCCACGCAGACCGGCACGCTGGTCAGCTCTTTTAATTTGCCGACGAGCCCTTCTACCGTACCGGAGAGTTTTTCCCTGCTGCCGGTAACGCCTAATACCGAGACGGTATAGATAAAGCCCGTGGTTTTGGAAGCGACAAGTTTCATCCGCTCCGGAGGGGTTACCGGCGTAGCCATAAAGACGGTGTCAAGGCCTGCCGAGGCGGCGGGGCCCATAATTTCGTCCGCATCGTCAATACTCAGATCGGCGATCAAAACGCTGTTGACGCCAGCCTCGTGGAAATCCTCGAAGAATTTCTCAGTCCCGTACTGGTAAACAAGGTTGTAGTACATCAGCAGGCCGATTGGAATGTCCCTGTGCTCCTTGACCTTCCGGACCAGTTCCAGGGCTTTTGCCACGTTCATTCCGCCTTTTATCGCTCGGATACCGGCCTTTTGAATCGTGGGACCATCGGCAATCGGGTCGGAGAACGGGATGCCCAATTCCAGAATATCAGCCCCGGCATCGATTGCCGCTTTTATGACCGCAAGACTCGTATCGAAATCCGGGTCGCCGATTACAAAGAACGGGATCAACGCCGTCCTGTTTTGTTCTTTGAGTTCCGAGAAAACCTGCTTATATGTCTTCATCAAAAAAATCCTTCTTCGAAGAATTAATCATTTATCATTAATCATTCAACAATGGCCTGTATTTTTCCACAATCGAAACATCCTTGTCACCACGGCCCGAGAGATTGACAACGGCGATCTGCTCCGGGTCCAACTTGCCCTTCAAACTGGCAAGGTACGCCAGGGCGTGTGCGCTTTCCAGTGCAGGCAGGATTCCCTCGGTCCTGGAAAGCAACTCGAAAACGTCCAAGACATTTTCATCTTCGGCGGCGACGTATTCGGCCCTGCCGGTATCTTTCAACAGGCAATGCTCGGGCCCGACAGCCGGATAATCCAGACCGGCACTGACCGACTCGGTCTCATCGACCTGGCCTTCGGCGTCCTGGAGAAGATAGGCTTTCGCCCCGTGCAGGATGCCGACGCGCCCTGCTACTAATGACGCTGCGTGCCGGCCTTCGCTAACGCTCCTGCCGCCGGCTTCGACGCCGATGAGCCGGACGTTTTTGTCATCGAAAAAACCGGAGAAAATGCCGATAGCGTTGCTGCCTCCGCCGACGCAGGCGACGACCATATCAGGCAATCTGCCAATCTGGTCGAGACACTGCTGCCGGGCCTCTTTGCCGATGCAGGTCTGGAAATGCTTTACGATAGTCGGATACGGATGGGGCCCGCAGGCCGAGCCGAACAGATAGAACGTATCTCTCACGTGAGCGGTCCAGTAGCGAAGAGCGTCGTTAATGGCGTCTTTCAATGTCCCCGTGCCGCCTTTCACGCCGATGACTTTCGCGCCGCAGAGTTTCATCTTGTGGACGTTGACGCTCTGCCGCTCGATATCGGTGACGCCCATGAAGATTTTGGTCTCCATCCCGAACAAGGCGCCGATCATAGCAGTGGCCAGGCCGTGCTGTCCGGCGCCGGTCTCGGCGATCAGTTTGGTTTTGCCCATATATTTCGCCAGAAGACCCTGGCCCAGCGTATTGTTAACTTTGTGCGCGCCGCCGTGCAGCAGGTCTTCGCGTTTTAAATACACGTTGAAACCGACGTACTCGCTGAATCTTTTCGCGTGATAAAGCGGACTGGGCCGACCGGCATAGTTTTTCGAAAGATCTGCAAGCTCCGTCACGAACTGCCGGTCTTCATAAAAGCGATAAAAAGCCTCTTCCAGCTCTTCCAATACCGGAATCAGAACCTCGGGGACATAGAAGCCGCCATAATCTCCGAATCTGCCTCTGTATTTCATATTTACCCTCTTAAATGCCGTATATTTTCGAACAGTTTCTTCATTTTCCTGTAGTCTTTTTTGCCCGGCCCGGCCTCGATGCCGCTGCAGACGTCGATTCCGTAAACACCGAGCCTGACCGCGTCGGCGGCGTTGTCGGGATTTATCCCGCCGGCTAAAAACACTCGCTTGCTGATGTGTCCTATGACATTCCAGTCAAAAGTCAGCCCCGTGCCGCCGTATTTATCAGGGTCGAAAGCGTCCAGTAAAACAGCGTCCGTGAAGAAGCTTTCCGCCCTTTCGATGTCCGTCTGATCCTTGACGCGTATCGCTTTCATCGTTTTGACATTATGAGAAAACAGCGACCGGCAGAAATCCGGATCTTCGTCGCCATGTAACTGGACCCAATCCAAATAGCAAACGGCGATCATCTCATGTATACGCTCAATCGAAGCATTCACAAAGACTCCGACGGTGTCTATAAAACCCGGCAGTTTATTGATGATATCCGTAGCCTGTGCCGGCGTGACATACCTCGGGCTGTCCGGATAGAAATTGAAGCCCAGCAAGTCCGCACCCATATCCATCGCCGCGACGGCATCGTCATAATTAGTAATACCACAGATTTTAACTTTCACTATCAACATATTTATTTCTCATCGCCCATGAGGGACATCAGCTATACATCTCAGGCTCCATTTGAAACTTCGATTAACTTCTCCAGGCAAGCAAATGCGCCGCCGTCGCTGATCGAGGTCTCTGCCAAAGCGATTGCCGGGGCGAAATCGTCGGCTATACCGGCCACGATTATAGCAGCAGCGGCGTTCAGAACAACGATATCTTTACGAGAGCCCTTATCTTTGCCGGCAAGGATGTCACGAATTATACCGGCGTTGGTTATTGCATCCCCGGTCCGCAGATCGTCGATTGACGGCTCGGAAATCCCGAAGTCCGCCGGGTTGAGCTTTAGCGAGGCGATTTTGCCGTCGATGAGCTGCCGAATTTGCGTGGTTCCGAGAGTGCTTATTTCGTCCATTCCCTGGCCGTGAACGACCATTGCCCTTTTGGCGCCCAGCATTTTGAGCGTCTCGCATATCCGATCGAGAAGCGCCTCTTCGGCGACACCCATAACCTGTGCCGTGACACGGGCGGGATTTGCCAGCGGCCCAAGAATGTTGAAGGCGGTCCTGAAATCGAGACTCTTGCGGATTGGCTGGACAAATTTCATCGCGGGATGGAATTTCGGCGCGAACATAAAACCGATGTGAGCCTGACGGATACATTCAGCAACGCCTTCCGGCCCCGGGTCGATATTGACGCCCAGCTCTTCCAGCACGTCGGCCGAGCCGCACTTGCTTGTGATGCCGCGGTTTCCGTGCTTGGCCACGTAGGCCCCGGCGCCGGCCGCTACCAGCGCGGCGCCCGTCGAGACGTTGAACGTCTTGACAGAGGCACCGCCGGTCCCGCAGGTGTCAATCATGTTGTCGATGCCGGTTTCGACACGCACTGCATGATCGCGTAGCGAACGGGCAAGACCGGCAATCTCGGCAGACGTCGCACGCTTCATTCTCATCGCCGCCAGAAACGCCGCTACCTGGACTTCCGTCACCTCGCCGGCAAATACTATGTCCTGCAATTCTTTCGCCTGATCGAACGTCAGGTCGCCGCCATCCAAAATGATTTCGAGAAATTTTGTTATAGTAGCCATTTATTTCCTTTCCTATCCAATCTTCTCTGCTACCGCAATCGACAGAATATTTTCGATAATCTTACCGCCCGCCGGCGTTAGAATGCTTTCCGGATGAAACTGCACGCCGAATATCGGCAGCTCTTTATGACGTACACCCATTACAACTGACTCGAACTCGGCGGTTTTTTCCAGGCAGTCCGGCATCTCCAGCGCGCAAAGGCTGTGATAGCGTCCGGCCTGCAGCGGATTTTCGACGCCGGCAAAGATGCCTTCTCCGTTATGGGTAACTCTTGAGGGCTTGCCGTGCATCGGCTTCGGAGCATGGCCGACCTTCCCGCCGAAATACCGCACGATAACCTGGTGTCCAAGGCATACGCCGAATATCGGCAGCTTGTCTTTGAAATAGTCGAGGGCGGTAAGTGACACGCCGGCCGTATCAGGCGTACCCGGCCCCGGTGAAATCACGAGCAGGTCGGGCTCAAATTCTTCCGCCACCCGCTTAAGCTCGTCAAGCTTGGTGTCGGCCCGGTAAACTTTCGCCTGGCAATCCCGCTTGCAAAAATCATCGACCAGATTGTACGTAAACGAATCGAAATTATCGATGAATAATACCTTTCTGTTCGTTTGTTCCATAAGATTTCGTCCTTTTTTTCTGCATATCATAATAACCCCGTAATAAATTACGGGGCTAAATATATTTTTATTATCCTCGAATAGCGCGCAGGCAGGATCCCGCCTTGTGCTCGGTCTCCTCGAATTCGGTTTTCGGGACGCTGTCGTGAACGATACCTGCACCGACCCGGATGTAAGCGGTGTGGTCTCTGACCTGGAGGCTTCTGATGGTGATACCACTATCGAACGAGCCATCCACGGTCAGATAGCAAACGGCACCCCCGTAGTAGCCGCGTTTGGTTTTTTCAAGCTGCCGGATGATTTTCATGGCCTCAATCTTCGGGGCTCCGGTCAGTGTTCCCATATTCATCGTGGCAAGATACGCACTCAAGGCATCAAGCTCACCTGCAAGCTCGCCTCTCACATTGCTCACCAAATGCTGCACGGACTCATATTTCTCTACAGTTAACAGTTCGGTGACCATCCTGCTGCCCGGTTCAGCAACCCGGGCGATGTCGTTCCTGGCCAAATCAACCAACATCATATGCTCGGCCAATTCCTTACGGTCGATCTTCAGTTCAGCTTCGTACCTGAAATCTGTATCCGGATCAATTTTTCCCCCAACACGACCTCTTGGTTTTGTCCCTGCTATAGGACGAATCTCCACGAGCCGCTTATCCGTACCGCTTACGCGGAGATTCAATTCCGGACTGGAACCCATCAATATCGTATTAGGTGTATTCAAATAGAACATATACGGCGAAGGATTCAACTTCATTAGTCGTTTAAAAACGTCCAATGGCTCGTCCGGACATGGCTCAGTTATTGTCCTGCTCAATACGACCTGAAAAATGTCGCCGTCGAGAATGTGCCGCTTGGCGGTCTTGACCATTCTTTCGTACTCATCCTGGTTGGTATCCGTAGAGGCGGTCGGCAGCGGCTCGATAAATTTTCTGCCCTGGGGCATATCAAACCGGGCGAGATTGCTGTAGTAGTCAAAACATTCCTGCGCCTCAGAGATAGCGGCCTCGCGGTCGCCGTTCGTGATAATCACGTTCACAATCACGTAGCCCTGGCCCTGGTTGTGGTCCATCAGGAAAATATTGTCGCAAAAGAACAACTCATAATCGGGATTGCCGAGCGAATCATCCTTGCTGGCAGGGAGCTTCTCAAATTGGTCGATGAAATCGTAGCTTAAGGCACCAAGCAGCCCGCAGGTAATGCGGAACGGCTTGCTTGCCAGTTTGAACGCGAATGCCACCGCACGCAAAACGTCCATCTGATTGGTTGTTTTCAGGCGGGTCTGTTCATCGACAAATTCCTGCGACTGTTTGATCTTGCCCGTGATCGCCTCGGTATCGAACTGTACAGATTCGCAAAAGTCAAAGCGGGACTGCCCTGCCGATAGGAATTCTATCATCCGGCGACCTGTCTTGCTCTGGGCCTTGATGGCAAAATCCGCGCCAGTGCCAGTAAGATAGAGTGCCGGCCTGGCGGTCCCGAAACTCAATGCCGTATAGTCTGCCAAGTGCTCTTTAGTCTCGAACAGGCAACAGTTTTTAGCCCGACCGTAATCACTGATCTTGGCAAAGAAGTCCACCGGTTCGGCCATGTCGATCCTCCTGACGATAGGTACGATCTGGCCCGGTTCGGCACCAAGTATTACATTTCTATAATCATCCATATCTCGAACCCTTTATTGCAGTTTCTATGCTCAAACGGCTGAAAATACAAATAAAAAAAGCAGCCTGCCGTCTCCGACAGGCTGCGCTTTTCGCAATTCTAATTAATTGTATTCAGCAAATCGCCGCTTAACCGT
>Ga0315541_1003072_pt1 | contig 13181 bp, 10 predicted proteins | sample SalMarSW160190MG_FD_203095 | JGI IMG/M metagenome (GOLD analysis project Ga0315541, IMG submission 203095) | Salt marsh sediment microbial communities from the Plum Island Ecosystem LTER, Massachusetts, United States - Salt Marsh Sediment SW1601-190 ...
CCCGGTTAATTCTTCAGCAGCCTGATTGCCATCGAGGAAGATGCCTTTCAAGTCATGAAGGTAATAAGTATCCGGGGCGGATTCAAACAGTATCTTTAGGCGCTCCTGTGCCTGCACGGTCTGCTCAGGCGTCGCTAACTCAGACACGGTTACTTAACCTCTTTGTTTCCAGGTTCTTACAGTACAGGATAAATCCATGCTAATTTTAAGAATAAGAGGAATGAAATCTTATCTTTATCATATAAGTCCCCTCTGGAAGTGATATTTACGCCACTTTGCTTCGCCATTGAGCTGCTTAACTACGTCTTCTGCGCGTTCCCTTTTGTGAAACACTTTTGGGCCTTGATTTTTCGCTGCATACCCGCAGGCAAGAGGCCACTACATCCGGATCGTACAGCTTCCCCTTGTTCTTCCTGATCTCCTCCATCGCCTTGTCGATGCCGAGTGCCGGACGGTAAGGGCGATGAGACGACATCGCCTCTACCACGTCAGCAACGGCGAGGATCCGAGCCTCGAGCAAGATGTCGTCGCCCTTGAGCCCCTGTGGATATCCAGACCCGTCCATCCGTTCGTGGTGCTGAAGTACGATCTGGGCCACTGGCCAGGGAAACTCGATCTCCTTCAATACGTTGTATCCGTCCTGGGGATGCATCTTAATCAAGTCAAATTCAGTGCCATTCAATAAACTAGCTTTGCTAAGAACCTCAGCAGGTACGTTGATCTTACCGACGTCATGTACCATTCCAGCCATGCAGCTTCCCGCGATCTTCTCATCGGAAAGGCCCATGTCTTTTGCGATGACGCAGGCGAGACCGGCCACCCGCCGTTGATGACCAGCGGTGTGAGGATCCTTCATCTCGACTGCTGACGCTAGGGCATGAATCGCGCCCTTCAAGCTTCTTCGTTTCTCGAAGCTTTGTTTGAGTTCCCCCTCGGCCCACTTGCGCTCAGTCGCGACCTGCTTGGGTTCTGTCACACGCTGGCGCAGCTGTCTCAATTCTTCCCTCAGTTGGGTGTTCGTCTCTTCCTTTACCACCTTTCAGCCCAACCAAATTCGATGTCCCCCTAGGCTTGCTGCGGGGTTCTTTACTGAGCCTGACCGTAGACCATTTCGGGCAGTGAGACTAGTAGTTGCTCTTGGCAGCCTTTGCCTTCCGAGATACCACAAAAAAGCCTCCGACTATGAGCGCTGTGATGAGCGCTCCAATTATCGCGCTGGCAATAAAATGGGACCTTACGATGTTACCTTGCACTAAATTGTACCTCATTATAAAATACATGAGGATCCAATGGATGGGACTTGTTATCAGACCAGGGGAGTATTCCCTGAAGATCCCTGTTGCGACCACATGCCAAAAACCATTTATGACAAGGATCCAAGCAAAACTCAAAGGGAAAATGATCCAGCTGCCACCCAAAACTTCATACAGGACTATACCAACTATGTAAACTAGCAGAAGAACTGCATGAAACCAGAAGAAAGTCCTTCCGCTATAATCCGACCAAAACCGTTTTTTCACCATGTTGACAAATCTGCCATCCGCTGACTTTTCAACGATTTGGACACATAAGACTATTACACTTGCCCAAAACAAAAAGTTCGCAGGTACGTTCATTTCGAGGCTCCTCCTTTTAGCTTGCCCGAAAAGGCTTGCTGATGATCAGGCAGCATCAGTAATCTCCTCACAGCCCTCCAATCACCTCCTCGTTAGGACCCAAGGTAGCAATCCTCTCGCTGCCCCAGTCAAAGGTTTAATTTTTCAACCCTGAAGGGTTAAACTGGGTTCTGAAGCATTACCTGCGAGAATAGGGGAGTCGTGCAAAGATTCAATCGGGAAATCCCTACATCTCAGCTACGAAATACCTCCATCTGTATCGAGGAATGGATAACAGAGGAGAAGTGTCGTGACCTCCAACCCAAAGTTCTCAAGACTCCAGGAGCGATACCCTGTTGAAGTGGCAGATTGGGCAAGAATGGCCCCGTAGAGACAGGAGGTAAGAGCCTCCCTCTATCAAATGGTCGAGCTTGATCCGTCGCCTCTGTAGTATGCTGGATTCCAGATGAAATCTCTGAAGCAGGCTTATTTTACAAACCCCACCTCGCGGAGGAATCCCACGTCGCTGTAGGGGACAAACTCGTGACCGATGATCTGGTAGGGTTCGTGACCTTTGCCAGCGAGCAGGACGACGTCTTCCTGTTGTGCCAAGCTCATAGCACGGGAAATAGCCTCGCGGCGATCGACGATCTTCTCGTAGCGCCCACCTGTTGGGATGAGCCCCGCCTCGATCTCATCGATGATCACTTGGGGATCCTCCGTCTTGGGATTATCGCTTGTGAGAATCGTCAGGTCGGCGAGTTTCCCGCTGATCTTCCCCATGAGCGGACGTTTCTTCCGGTCGCTCTCCCCGCCGCAGCCAAATACGCAGATTACACGTTTGTAGTAAGGGCGCAGTGATTTAAGCATCTTCTCAAGGGAGTCGGGGCTGTGTGCAAAGTCGACAATCACCGCAGCGCCATTTTGCGCCCGGAAGAACTGGTAGCGACCCTCAACGTTGTGCGCCGAGGCCAAGCGTTCGGCGATCGCGCCAAGAGATACTCCCTTTGACATCGCGACCGCGGCTGCGGCGAGGGCGTTGTACAGATTATGCTCCCCAGGTAAACGCAGTTTGGTCGATACCGCTTCATCGTATGATCGAAGCATAAACGTCGTCTCGCGGAGCTTGTAGTGAATGTCGATCGCGCGCAAGTCTGCATCACTATGGATAGCATAAGTGGCTGCTCGGCCCGTGTTGGCCGCGAGAACTCGTTCTGCAACTGGATCGTCTACGTTCACGATCGCACAGGCCTCCGGCTTCAGGCCACGGAAGAGGAGAAGCTTTGCCGAAAGATAGGACTCCCAGTTTGCGTGGAAGTCGAGGTGGTCGTGGGTGAGGTTGGTAAAGACGGCAGCGTCGAAATCGACTCGATCGACGCGGTGAAGTACAAGCGCGGCTGAGGAGACCTCGATGACGAGGTTCTTTTTTTCTTTCGACACAGCTTCATGCGCGATCTGTTGGATGAGTGAACTGGACGGGGTCGTCACCGCTCGCAGGCCTCGGTCTTCGTTCGCCACGGTGCTAATGAGGGTGGTCTTCTCCTTGTCCAATAGGTGAGCGATCAGGTGACAGACCGTGGTCTTCCCATTCGTTCCCGTCACTCCGACCGTAAACAGCCCTTGCGTTGGGTTTCCAAAGAAGGTGGCGGATAGCCTTGCCAGTGCTACCCTCGCATCGATTACGCGGATACAGGGCACAGAGCAGGAGGTATCCTGTTCTGTGATAACGGCGGTTGCCCCGCGGGCAATCGCTTCATCGATGTAGCGGTGGCCGTCGTCGACGTACCCACGGATGGCGACAAACAGGGATCCAGGCTTGATCAGGCGAGAATCCTCAGTAATCTCGGTAATCTTAACCTCTTGCCACTCCGCTGGGGAGGGCAGCCTGAGCGCCTTAACCAGTGAAGCGAGAGTTCGTGTCATTGTTCCCCTTTGATACGATAGAGGTAGAGGGGGTAACCCTTCTTGGCTTCGCCAATTTCGTCCGGTTTCCAGCCCCATATTGGGTGGTAGTAGGAAACTATCCGCGCTCCCTCCTTGAGCTCGCGGCGCAGTCGTTCCTTTAATCGAAAGTTAGCTTTGGCGGAGAGAAAAAGGATCACAATGTCAGCGTTGAAGAAATCGGCCGTGTACATGTTTCCCCAGATGATCCGCGCGCCACGCTGGGAGAGACCGGCAAGGAGAAGCCATGCCTTTGCCCACAGGACGCGGCAGGGGTCGATCTCGATCCCGGTCGCACGTGCCTTGAACTCGCGCGCTGCAGCGACCACAAACCGTCCATCCCCACAGCCGAGGTCAAGGACATGTTCCCCCTCTTTCACTTTGGCAAGGTCAAGGATCCGCCGCATGGTCATCCGGTCGGTCGGCTGCCATAATGCGTCGAGGGTAAGGTTCCATCCTACCCATGCGACCGTAACAGCACCGAGGGAGATCACTAAGTACAGCGCCATCTAGAACGAGACGATAAGGCCCGCCTCAGAGAAGCGTGCCAGGTAGTGAATATCAAGGAGCGTTCCTATCTGGTCCACAAGCGCGATCCGCGTTCCGATCAACCATTCCGTGGTGAAGCCGGTTAAATAGCCGCGTTGGGTCAGGGCAACGCTCGCTCCCAGCTTGAGGAACGGGTTAAGCCATGCAACCTCAATGACCAACCCGGGTTGTCGTCTCATCTTTCCTCCTTTCACGTGGCCATTGTAGCGATTTCTGGGGACCAGAGCAGTGGCAACTCCTTGCGTGAGAAACGGGGAGAGAGGAAGGTTAGATATCGAGAGTGGTGATCTTGTCGCTGTTCTCCCAGATGAAGTCGCGGCGCAGGGCCACGTCGTTTCCCATCAGGGTGGAGAAGATCTCATCTGCCTCCAGGGCATCGCGGATCTCGACCTTCTTCAGGATGCGTTGCTCTGGGTTCATCGTTGTCTCCCACAGCTCTTTAGGGTTCATCTCTCCCAATCCCTTGAACCGCTTGAGCGAGAAGCGGCCGTCGTTTTCCGCACGGAAGCGCTCTAGCTCCTCGTCGGTGTACAGGTAGAGCGTCTTCTTTCCTTCCTTCACCTGATAGAGCGGCGGCTTGGCGATGTAGACATACCCATTTTCGATCAAGGTTCGCAGGTAGCGGTAGAAGAAAGTGAGAAGGAGCGTGCAGATGTGCGCGCCGTCCACATCGGCGTCCGCCATGATGATCAGTTTATGGTAGCGGAGTTTCTCCGGGGTGAACTCCTCACGGATCCCTGTTCCTACCGCCGTTATGATCGATTTCAATTCCGCATTGTCGAGGAGCTTTGTCAGACGGGCCTTCTCCACGTTTAACACCTTCCCGCGCAAAGGGAGAATCGCCTGGAAGGTTCGGTCACGCCCTTGCTTGGCGCTCCCACCAGCGGAGGGCCCCTCTACAATGTAAAGCTCGCTTTTCGCAGGATCAGAGGTGGAGCAATCGGCAAGCTTCCCGGGAAGAGTTGTGGAGAAGAGAGGGCCTTTCCGTCGGGCCATCTTCCGTGCCTTGGCGGCAGCCATTCGTGCACGTCCTGAGGAGATCGACTTTTCAATGATCGTTCGAGCGACTCTAGGGTTTTTCCCAAAGTAGAGCGAAAGCTCCTCCTGCACGATACTCGTCACTAGGCTCGCCACCTCAGGGTTCCCCAGTTTAGTCTTAGTTTGTCCCTCAAACTCCGGTTGAGGAAGCTTCAGGCTGATGATCGCCACCAAACCCTCGCGGATGTCGTCTCCCCGCAGGTTGGGATCATCCTTGCGCAGGATCTTCTTCTCGCGGCCGTAGTCGTTTAGAAACTTGGTGAGCGAACCCTTGAACCCTGTCAGATGGGTTCCGCCATCGACCGTGTTGATGTTGTTGGCAAACGCGAAGATTGACTCGTCATAGCCTGAGGTAAACTGCATAGCGATCTCGACGGTCGTTCCCGCCTCCTTGCCGCTGATGTAGATCGGCTTGGGGTGAAGCGGCTCCTTATTCGCGCAGAGTTCCTTGACGAAGGAGATGATCCCGCCCTTTGCCTGGAAGCGGCGGGAGATGCCGGCTGCCTCATTGTTCAATATGATTAAGAGGCCGCCGTTCAGGTAGGAGAGTTCCTTCAACCGGTGGGAGAGCTTGGAGAAGTTGTAGCGGATCTCGCTGAAAATCTCCGCGTCAGGAAGGAAGGTGACTGTCGTTCCAGTTCCCTTAGATTCCCCCACGACCTCCAGTTCAGTGAGCTTTCCTCCCCGGGAGAACTCCTGGCGGTAGAGTCTTCCGTTCCGATGCACCTCTACGCAGAGGTGCTCGGAAAGGGCGTTGACGACGGAGATGCCCACACCGTGCAGCCCGCCGCTCACGTGGTAGCTCTTGTGGTCGAACTTCCCGCCGGCGTGAAGAGTCGTCATGACGAGCTCAACGGCATTAATTCCTGTCTCTTTGTGGACACCTACGGGCATCCCACGACCATTGTCGATTACCGTAACGCGGTTGTCCGCATGGACGGTAACACGGATCTCGCTACAGTGGCCATCGAGCGCCTCGTCGATCGAGTTGTCGACAACTTCCTCGATGAGGTGCATCAGCCCGCTCTGCCCGGTGCTCCCAATGTACATCCCGGGGCGAACGCGTACCGCCTCTAGATCCTCCAGCACCTTAATTTGATCGGCTTCGTAAACCATGACACCACCCAAAGAAATTATACAAAAATCCGGTTCAGATTTCAAAAACCCTGAAGTTGACCACTTGTTTGACGCACGATTGAAGCGCGGCGTTCCGGCATGGAGAACTGGCCCGAAAAACCAAATAGCAAGCTACTTAAGGGCTTCTTCTAGCGCCGCATCGGCGTGGATTGCGGCAGTGTCGAAGAGGGGAATCGTACAGTCTCCTTCCTGAACGAGCAGGGGGATCTCCGTGCATCCAAGTATGATCCCATCCGCACCGCGTTCTTTCAGTGAATCGATGATCGCTAAGTAGTGGTCTTTTGATGAAGGCTTTATGATCCCGCGCGTGAGCTCTTCGTAAATCACACGGTGGATCTCCTGTTGTTGGGTTTCCTCCGGGATGAGGGTTGAGATCCCGTGGGAAGTGAGGCGATCGACGTAGAATGCCCCCTGCATCGTATAACGAGTGCCGAGGAGCCCCACTGTTGCACAGTTTTTCGCCTTAATTGCCGCCGCGGTGGTATCGACGATGTTAAGGAGCGGGATTGGGCTTTCGTTAGCCACAGCGTCGAAAACACGGTGCAGCGTATTGGCAGCGATCAGGCCGATCTCGGCACCAGCATCGGCGAGGATGCAGAAGATCTCAGCCATCTTGGCGGCTATTGCGTCCCAGTCTTCAGCCTTCTGCCAATCAACGAACTCCTGGAACGAGACACTGTAGATTAAAATCTCAGGGTAGGAGTAGTCACCAAAGCGCCGCGTGTACTCGCGGGTGATCCGTTCATAATAAGAGACGGTCGACTCCGGGCTTGTTCCGCCGAGGATTCCTATTCGTTTCATCCTACCCTCCGTGATGGTTACACAACACGCCTATCTGGCGGTCTTTCCTCTGCGCCCTCGGCAGTGAGAAAAAACTAACCGCGGAGTGCGCTATGAACGCAGAGATAAGAAACTATAATACTTTGAGCCTCTCCTGGGGCGTTCCCCTTTGTATATAGCGCTTACGGTCTACAGGCAACGAACCAAGGTAATACGTGACTACAAGCTGGTAATACAATACCCCCGGTTGCCTCTCACTGGGGCCCTTCTCCAGATTGAAGATACCGACGAACAACGCTCAGGAATTCGTTCGCCCTCTCAATTAGCTCTTTCACGGCATTTTCGCTTAAGATGATATCAACCTCGTAGTCTGCTTCCAGCCTGCTTTCGAATGCATCAAGCAGATAGCGATGGAATTTAAGGTCCAACTCCCCCGTTTTGGCAAAGTATTTTCCAAATGCAGCATGAACAGCACTATGCTTGCCAAACTCCAGTCCTCTCTCGAAAAGCAGTGCCTCTGCTGCGTAAAACATCGCATAATATGCCCGCCCAGCCGCAAAACTGTCCTTGCTCTCCCGCAAAAGGATCTCTGCCGCTTCAATGGCTTCCTGCGCTTTGACAAGAAACTGTTCCGTTTTCTTCTTCATAGCGCAATAGCTTCCTTCCGCAGATTGTTCAAGAATGGAGAATCAGAATGAAGCCAATCATCCTCCCTCAGACGGATAGGCGAAACGCTAACATCATATTGTAGAGAGAGTGCGGAAATCACGTGGCTTGTTCGCTTTACCTCTTCCCAATAATCTCGAAAATCCTTCAGCACAATTACTACGTCGACATCGGATCCAGGGCTTGCCTTTTGGGTAGCATACGAGCCGAAAAGGTAGAGACCTCGCAGCCGATTGCCGTAGATCTGGCGCAACGCCTTGCTCGTCTCTTCCAAGAGTTTCCTAATCTCACGGGATTGGTTAGTCAAGCGAAGTTTGGCTTCACTTTCTGTCTCTTGCATTCGTTGCCTAACTCCTTCCTCGCCCGGCTGTGCACACTCGGGTTTCCCTCTAATGCAAAACGACTTAAGCTCCCTTCTTTTATGTGCTACTTACAGAGAGAAGGGTACCCTCCTCGTACCGCTGTTGCAAGTCAACTCGCCCCGCTCGTACTCCGCGCCACGAGCTTTCCAAGAAGGTATAAATTCAGAGTTTCACAGAGTGGTCTTACAAAATGTGCACAACCTGTAGCGGCAACATAAACCCTACTGGTATGGACGCACGATCTCCACCACCTCGGGGAAGTCGATCCCAAGCCGCTTCAACGTCTCGATGGTGGGGACCCCATCGCTCGTCCAGCCACGGCGCACATAGACTGCGTCGCACAGCTTCTCATACTGCTCCTCGCGGAAGGCGCGCAGGGCCTTCACCTTCTCTGCTGTGCTCATCCCTTCGGGGTCAATCCCCACCTTTTCCCGCAATTGCTCGTCGTAGCGCTGTGCTCGGGAGTCGTACTCCTCCTGCGTAACTGGACCGGCAGAGCGGTAGGGGATGGCATCGTGTTTACGCCTTCCATATCCCATACGTAGGTTGAACACACGCTGGAAGTTGTATACCCGCTCCGATTGGAGGATCAGATCGTTCGGAGTGACCTTGACGCCGGTTACCCCAGCGAAGAGGTCGCAGTAGTTTTGCACGTGCTCTGGAACCTTAGCTGGCTCGTCGGTCTGCGCGTTGTCTGCCGGTTCAATGTCGTTCCATGGGAGCTTGCACAGACCCACCAACCCGAACCAGGTCCGCCACATCGGGAAGTAGTGGAGAGCCTCAGCCTTATCCTTAAAAGTCGGGATCTGGTTATTGACCATGTCCATGAAGATCAGCCATGCCTCGTCGTGCTGCGGCCCTTTTAAAGCAAGACCGTAACCACCCTGCATGGCAAGCGACTCCTTGGTCACGTACTCGGAGTACTCCATCCCCTTGCACTCCATACCGATGTCCTGCAAGAAGGCGGGGTCGGCCCCATACTTATTGACAAAGAGTTTCTTTATCTTGCGGATCCCCTGGCCAACGATCGCACCGAACCCCTCGCCGCGCCCCATCTCGTGAAGCAATGTAAGTGCGGCTTCGCTGTTGCCGAAGTGAAGATCAAGCCCGTTGGTCGACTCCTCATTTAAGATGCCAGCCTCGTAGCACTCCATGGCAAACGCCATCGCCGTCGTGTAGGAGATCGTATCGATCCCGTACGTATCGCAGTAGAAGTTCATCTCCAGAACAAAGTCGGGGTCGTAGATCCCCATGTTAGCGCTTCCAGCGACGGTCTCGTATTCCGGCCCGTCCACAATGACCTCGGACCCCTTGTAAGGACCGGTCTTCAGCGAAAAGTGATCGACCGCGTGTGAGCAAGACATGGTGCAACCGAGCCAGCAGCCGTCGGGCATCCCCTGAGTAAACCGCTCTCTCCATACCGGAGAAGATATCTTATCCGCCTCGGGGTGGGAGCCAAACTTGTAGTTGTGGATCGGCAAAAGGTCGTACTCGTTCATGATCTCCACCAAGTGCGTGGTCCCAATGTGGCGCATGTCGCACTGCGAGGAATCAAGTTCGAAGATCTCCTTATTGATCCGTTCGCCGGCACGCTTCAATAGTTCGAGATCGGCCGGATGGTTGGAGTCAGGACGTACGCCGGAGTACTTCACCACCAACGCCGCGATTCTCTTGTTGCGGAAGACCGTCCCGATTCCACCCCGGCCGGCCTGCTTCACTCGCGGAATCCTCCGCTTCATATCGAAGAAGCTGAAATTGAGGCAGCCGATGTGCGTGTGCTGCGCGCCAAGGCCAGCGGAGACGGTGGAGATGGCAAGAAGGTCCCTTGGGGCATCCGATTTGGCGAAGGCGTGCGTCAGTCTCTCCGAGAGGATGTGCGTGTTTAGATCCTTCTCCGGGCACTCGAGGATCTGCACCAATCCTTTGTCTCCGTCGATGAACACGATCACGTCTTTGTCGGCTTTTCCCTGTACCTCCAGCGAGTCCCACCCTGAGAACTTGAGGTAGGGGCCGAAGTAACCACCGACGTTAGAGTCAATCACGCTACCTGTTGTCGGAGAAAGGCTCACCACAAGCGACTTCCCAGATCCGGGATAGGTGGTGATCCCCCCGATCGGCCCGGAAGCGATCACGATCTCGTTCTCCGGATCGTCCCACTTTGTATCGTTGTTGACCGCGTTCCACAGCCGCCACAGGCCGAATCCTCGGCCACCGACGAATTTGTCCTTCATCTCTTGTGTCACAGGTCGTGACTCGATCTCACCGGTGCCGATGTTGACGTAAAGCGTTTGCCCCGCGTAGCCGCGGTTCACTGGGGAAGGTTCATATGACATCTCTGAGATCACCCGATACCCCGTGTTTGTCGCCATTGTTTCCTCCTCGAATTTGCACTTTATAATTCAGCTGGTTGTAAACGGCGAGAATGAGTTTAGGAAACCGATCCCCATTTCGCAAACGGGCGGGAAAACCATTTGCATGCTCGTAACAGCCTTCGTCCCTTCCACCGCTTTAGTGTGGCAGCATGTAGTGTGATTGGTTTTAGAGCGGTTCGTCCGGTAGTCGTGATCGGTGCTATAGACTTTCAAAGTATTTTCTGTTATACTGCAAAAAAGAGTTGTTTTGTTGAAAAAGGCAAACCGCTCGCAAGGGTGGGACGCAAAGCCACGGGCCTCTCGGAGGCAGCCAGGCTGCCAGCAATAGAAAGAGGCAACTGACGAAGAGGGGGGTACTGTGGCAAAGCTATTCGCGAATTCTTTCAGAGCCACCGGTTTCTTCAATCACACACGCAAGCGAGTGCTTGTAGCGCCGTTCGTCTTCCCCTCCATGATCATAACGATTACGGTCAATGAAGAGAACCAGGCGCCTTCTGTGAGCCTCCCGGGTGAGGATGCTTCTTAAGACGGGGAAACTATTCAGCCAGGTGAAGCGTGCCGGTGCGAATATCACCTTCAGAGGGGACTTATGTGATGAATGTAATGTTCGTCTGTTTTTACCGTTAGAACTGGCATGCGTTTATCCTACGAGGAGTTGCTCAACGAAAATTGAAAAACTCTGGAAGGAGAATCGAGAACTCCGGACCGAGTTCGCCAAGCTGTGTCAGGAGAACAATACGTAAAAAGCCGGGCTCGAGCGGCTCGAAGTTAAGCCAATTAAGCTCAGGGAGAAAAACGAGAAGCTCAAAGCACGAATGAGTGGCAACAGTTACGATTTGACAATGATGAGGGCGAAGAAGTCGTTCAAGTGGCTTACAACAATGGTGGGAATTGCGCTACTGGTTGCGCTGTTTGGCGCAATCCCGGGTTACGCAAAGCCCCGGGCGCCGACGGACATCACGCTGAGCAGCAACACTGTGGATGAGAATCAGGCCAGTGGCACGGCGGTGGGCACATTCACGACGACGGATCCGAACGCCGGTGACACCCACACCTACAGCTTGGTTGCCGGTACGGGAGGCACGAACAACACCTCGTTCCAGATCTCTAGTGATACGCTCCAAACGAATGCGGTATTTGATTATGAGACGAAGAGCAGCTACTCGATCCGGGTGCGGACGACGGATAACAGCTGGGGCCATCTCTGGTTCGAGAAGCAGTTCACCATCACGGTGACCAATGTCAATGAAGATCCGACGGACATCACCCTGAGCAGCAACACTGTGAATGAGAATCAGGCCAGTGGCACGGCGGTGGGCACATTCACGACGACGGATCCGGACACCGGTGATACCCACACCTACAGCTTGGTTACCGGTACGGGAGGCACGGGCAACGCCTCGTTCCAGATCTCTAGTGATACGCTCCAAACGAATGCGATATTTGATTATGAGACGAAGACCAGCTACTCGATCCGGGTGCGGACGACGGATAGCGGCAATCTCACCTACGAGGAGCAGTTCACCATCACGGTGACTGACATCAACGATGCCCCGGTGGGGGTGGCGGACAGCATTACCGTGGCCGAGGGCGGCACGGCCACCACCCTGGTTGGTGGGGCGTCAAGCGTGCTGACCAATGACACGGATGAGGACAGCGGCGACATGCTGACAGCGGTCAGGGTGAGCGATCCTGCTAACGGCACGTTGACCCTGAATAGTGATGGCACCTTCTCCTACACCCACGACGGGAGCGAGACGACGAGCGATAGCTTCACCTACAAGGCGAACGACGGCGCCCTGGACTCCAACACCGCCACGGTGACGATCACCATTACCGCGGTGAACGACCCGCCGGTAGCGAATGATGACAGCGCGACGGTTAATGAAGACAGCGCAAACACCGTCATCGACGTGCTTAGTAACGACACGGATGTGGATGGGGACACGCTCACGGTGGCCTCGGTCACCCAGCCGGCGAACGGTTCAGTGACGAACAACGGGACAAACGTGACCTACACGCCGGATGCCAACTTTAACGGCAGTGACAGCTTCACGTACACCGTGAAAGACAATGGTGGGGCCACCTCGAATGTAGCGACGGTCACGATCAACGTTGGGGTAGTGAATGACCCGCCGGTGGCGAACGATGACAGCGATACAACGCCGGAAGACACACCTGTGATCACGAATGTTGTCACGAACGACACCGACGTGGACGGCACGGTTGTGGCAAGCACGGTGGCGATTGTGAACGGGCCGCGCAACGGCTCTGTGGTCAACAACGGTAACGGCACCGTGACCTACACGCCGAATGAGAACTTTTACGGCAGTGACAGCTTTACGTACACCGTGAAAGACAATGGTGGGGCCACCTCCAACGTAGCGATAGTCACGATCAACGTAGGCGCAGTGAACGACCCACCGGTGGCACAGATGGACAGTGAAATCACCGATGAGAACATGCCGGTGACGATCCCTGTGTTGGCGAACGACAGCGACCCGGACAGGGACCGCTTGACGGTTGAATCGGTGACACAGCCTTCAAACGGGACAGTGACGAACAACGGCACCGACGTGACCTATTCACCGGACCCTGACTTTAACGGCATGGGCACCTTTACCTACACGGTGAGTGACGGGAACGGAGGTACGGACACGACCACGGTGATGGTAGCAGTCGCCGTGGTAAACGACCCACCGGTGGCACAGGAGGATAGTGCCATCACCGATGAGAACATG
>Ga0315541_1003074_pt1 | contig 13178 bp, 14 predicted proteins | sample SalMarSW160190MG_FD_203095 | JGI IMG/M metagenome (GOLD analysis project Ga0315541, IMG submission 203095) | Salt marsh sediment microbial communities from the Plum Island Ecosystem LTER, Massachusetts, United States - Salt Marsh Sediment SW1601-190 ...
AGGTGGTTGGGGACAGAAGGTGCGAATTACCAAAAAGCCGAAGCAGGAGAATAACCCATCAACGGACCAGTCGGTGACCACCATCGCCGTGGAGCCGAAAAGCGAAGCGGCCAGCAAGAGTCAAATCGCTCCTCCGGAAGTAGCGAAGGTGGTAGAAGAGACAGATCATCTGGTTCCCATAAAGTCCCCCATGGTAGGGACCTTCTACCGGGCACCTGCTCCGGATGCCAAAGCTTATGTGGAACTTAATCAGCAAATTGCCGCGGGAGAAGTGGTTTGCATCATCGAAGCCATGAAGCTGATGAACGAGATAGAGTCTGAGGTGGCGGGGAGGGTGGCCAAGATACAGGTCGAGAATGCCAAACCGGTGGAATTCGGGCAGACTCTCTTTTTGATCGAACCTGCATAACGACAATACGAAATCCGGTGTTTGGGCTCTCTCAATATGCCAGCAGCGGGGTGCGAAACAGCATCCAATTATTTCAATAAGCAGAGTGAATAACCCTTTCGTTTATGTCGAAGTTAGTGGTAGAAAGGCTGGTGGTTGACTTTCTCAACGGATTGAACGGTCACACGGAAAAAGGAGGGGTTATATGACTTTAAAACAGATGCTGGAAAGCATGCTTTCCGCCAAGGCTTCGGATCTCCACATTCGGATTGGGGTTAAACCCACCTTACGCACCGACGGCCTGCTTCGCCCCATTGGGGAACAGCAGGTGACTTCGGAGGAAATGGAAGAGATAATCAACCAGGTCTTAAGCGAAGATCAGAAAAAAAGGTTTCTGCAAAGAAGCGAGCTGGACTTAGCGTTAAGCGTCTCCAAAATGGGGCGCTTCAGGATTAACTTCTACCGCCAGAGAGGGACGGTGGGCGTGGCCATCAGGGCGGTGAACACCGTCATTCCTTCGTTTGAGGAACTCAATCTGCCTCAAGTGATAAAAACATTATCCGACCACAGGCGAGGGCTGATTATCCTGACCGGGACTACCGGAAGCGGAAAATCCACCACTCTGGCGACCATGGTTGACCACATCAACACCACCAGGGCGGAGAACATCCTGACCATCGAAGATCCCATAGAATTCATGCACCGCAACAAAAAAAGCATAATCTGTCAAAGGGAGGTGGGCGCGGATACCGAGTCTTTCGTCTCCGCCTTAAGGCATGCCTTTCGTCAGGACCCCGACGTGATTCTGGTGGGGGAGATCAGAGATCTGGAAACCATGTCCATAGCCTTGACCGCCTCAGACACCGGACACCTGGTCTTGACCACCTTGCATACTCTTAATGCCGTGGAAACGGTAAACCGGATCATCTCGTTCTTTCCACCACATCAGCATCAGCAGATCAGGCTACTTCTGGCCGCCACTCTGAGGTCCATAATTTGCCAGAGGCTTCTGCCCAGGTCGGATCGTCCGGGGCGGGTGCCGGCGGTGGAGGTTTTGGTGAACACCGGGCTGGTGGGTGAATACATGATCGACCCTCTCAAAACCCCAGTGATCCCCGAGCTTATCGAGAGCGGGGCCATTCAATACGGCATGCAGTCTTTCGATCAATCGGTCATGGATCTTTATAAGAAAGGTATGATCACCTATGAGGAGGCGCTGCTTCAGGCAAGCAATCCTTCCGATTTTGAGCTCAGGGTTAAGGGCATTACCGGTGCCTCTGATCGGGGATGGCATGAGTTTGAGAAAGTCACTCAAAAGAAGGAATCTTAAAGGAGTTTTACCGGAATTCCGTGCTTTTTGAGAATCAGCCCCGATGAGGAACGGAGGCCTTGGCCAATATGGGCGCCCGTCGGGGAAAGAATTAGTTGGGAGTATCCTTGTTCAAGAAGATTCTAATCGCCAATCGCGGCGAGATTGCGCTGCGAATTATCCGCGCCTGCAAGGAGCTGGGTATAGCCACGGTGGTAATCTTCTCCGAGGCAGATCGGGGTTCTCTCCATGTCCGCTTTGCAGACGAGGACGTCTGCATAGGTCCCGCCAAATCCCAGGACAGTTACCTGGATCCAAAAAGAATAATCAGCGCAGCCGAGGTGACCAACGCGGATGCGATTCATCCCGGCTACGGTTTTTTGGCCGAAAATCCCGATTTCGCTGAGATCTGCGAATCCTGCGACATAAAATTCATCGGACCCTCCTCCGAGATGATCACCTTGATGGGAGACAAAGCCTTAGCCAAAAAGACCATGCGCGATGCAGGCGTCCCGGTGATACCGGGAAGCGATGGTGTGGTGGAATCGGCGGAAAAAGCCCTAAGCATCTGTCACCAGATCGGTTTTCCGGTCATCATCAAGGCCGCTTACGGTGGGGGGGGGAAAGGAATGAGGATCGTCAGGGACGCCGACCAGTTGAAAAAGGGATTGGAGATGGCGAAATTAGAGGCAGGCAGCGCTTTCGGCAATTCAGCCATCTACATTGAGAAATACCTTCCCAATCCCAGGCACGTGGAGTTTCAAATCCTGGGTGACCAGTTCGGAAACATCATCCACTTGGGCGAAAGAGACTGTACCGTTCAAAGGAGACATCAGAAACTCCTGGAGGAATCCCCTTCCCCGGTTGTGGACGAGGAGTTAAGAAAAAAAATGGGAAAGGCGGCCACCGATGGTGCAAGAAAGGTGGGCTATCAGAGCGCCGGGACCGTCGAGTTTCTGTTAGACCAGGAGGGGAACTTCTACTTCATGGAGATGAACACCCGAATCCAGGTGGAGCATCCGGTGACCGAGGAGGTCACCGATATAGATCTGATTAAAGAACAGATTCGGCTGGCCTGCGGGGAAAAGCTGACCCTTTCGCAGGAGGACGTTTCTGTAAAAGGACATGCCATCGAATGCCGGATAAATGCGGAAGATCCTCAAAAGGATTTTCTCCCCTCTCCGGGAACCATCACCAGCTTTCACGTCCCGGGAGGGCATGGCATTCGGGTGGACACGCATGCCTATGCCAAATACGTGATCCCACCCTACTACGATTCGATGATCGCCAAATTGATTGCCCACGGAAAGACCCGGGAAGAGGCGATTCTGAAAGCCCGAAGAGCCTTGGAGGAGTTCATCATCGAAGGGGTGGAAACCACCATCGGATTTCATAAGAAGATCCTTTCGGACAAAAGATTCATAAGTGGCAGATTCGGTACCTCTTTCGTGGAGGAGATGCTCAAAGAGAGATTGGAGGAGGTGGAAAAACATTGAAACGACGCTCGTTTCGGGGTGAGGATGCTCGAAGTAGGCTTTTAGAAGTTCGATTTTTTTTCGGAGCAGCGAGTTTCTTTTAACCAGCCTGGATGCGAGCTTCGCTAACTTTGAACCAAAAACAAAAGGCAGGTTGAATCCAAGGAGGAATTGTGGAAAGCAAGATTGAAATCAAGGATGACCTCAAATATACCAAAGAGCACGAGTGGGTGAAGGTCGAAGGCGACATGGCCACGGTAGGAATCACCGACTACGCTCAGAAGGAATTGGGGGACGTGGTTTTCGTGGAGTTGCCCCAGGTGGGAGCCAAGGTGGAGCACATGAAGCCATTCGGCGTGATCGAGGCGGTGAAGGCCGTTTCCGATCTTTTCTCGCCTCTCACCGGAGAGGTGGCCGAGGTCAATAGCCTATTGGAATCGCAATCCAATCTGATTAACTCAGACCCTTACGGACAAGGATGGATCATTAAGATCAAGGTGCAAGACTCCAAGGAGCTTGAGGCCCTGCTTTCCTCCGCCGACTATAGGAAACTTATGGAAAGCAAAAACTGATTAGAAAGACGCGTTCGGGAAAAAATCCACATCTTGAATTGTTACGTGAGATCCCGCCTTGTGCGGGCCTGCACCGACTTTCCTTAAAATCAGCAGGATTAATCTTTCGTTTATAACTTCAAAACTATTACTATGAGTTACGTCCCTAATACCGAACACGACAGGGTGGAGATGCTGAAAAAAATCGGGGTGGAGGGTTTCGAAGACCTGATTAGCTGCATCCCGGATTCTGTCCGCTTAAAGGAGGAACTGAAGCTTCCTCAACCTCTCTCTGAGATTCAGCTGAGTAAGCTTTTGGCTGATTTATCTCTTCAGAACAAAGATGCGTCTCAAATCATCAGCTTCCTGGGGGGAGGAGCATATGATCATTTCATCCCCGCAGCGGTGGATCATATAATCTCCCGGTCGGAGTACTACACTGCCTACACTCCCTATCAGGCGGAGGTCAGCCAGGGCACGCTTCAAGCCATCTACGAATTTCAGTCCCTGATCTGTGAGCTCACCGGGATGGATGTGGCTAATGCCTCCATGTACGACGGAGCCACGGCAGTGGCAGAGGCCGCCTTGCTGGCCCATGCGGAGACCAAAAGAAACGAGATCCTGGTGGCTGGCTCGGCAAATCCTGGTTACAGGGAAGTTCTCTCCACTTATTGCAGATCACTCAGGCTTAAAGTCAGAACTTTACCGGTAAGCGAAGGTTTGGTTGATCCTGAAGCGGTCAAGAAGAACGTTTCGGAAAAGGTCGCCTGTGTGATCGTCCAGAGCCCTAACTTTTTCGGATCGATTGAGAACATCGACCAGATAGAACCGTTAACTCATTCGGCGGGAGCTCTCTTGGTTCTGGCCTGTGATCCGATCTCTCTGGGCATTTTGAAAACGCCGGGCGAACATAATGCTGACATAGCGGTTGGCGAAGGACAGGCCATGGGAAATTACCTGTCCTTTGGCGGACCATACTTAGGCTATTTCGCCGGTAAGCGAAATCTGATCCGACGGATGCCGGGAAGAATCGTCGGCACCACCACCGATACTCGCGGAAGACGGGGTTTCGTCCTCACCCTTCAGACCAGAGAACAGCACATAAGAAGAGAAAAAGCCACCTCCAACATCTGCACCAATCAGGCCCTGTGTGCCCTGGCATCCTGTGTTTACCTTTCCCTCCTAGGAAAGTCCGGAATCAGAAAGGTGGCTGAATTGTGCCTGCAGAAAAGCCACTACGCTTCAGGTGAAATCACGAAGATCGAGGGATTCAAAAGGAGATTCGACGCACCCTTCTTCAAAGAATTCGTGGTAGAGACGCCCCTTGCCCCGAAGAGAATAATGAGGTCACTTTTGAAACGGAATATCTTTGCCGGAATCGACTTAAGCCGGTTTGACCGGAAATTGAAGAATTGCCTTCTGGTGTGTGTGACCGAAAAAAGGACCAAGGAAGAGATCGACTATTTGGTGGATGAGTTGAGGAAATTAGCTTGAGGGTTCATCCTGACGGAGTGATCTTAGGGGAAGAGCACATGTTCTGCCCGAATTGCAAATACGAGTATAAACCGGCAATCGAGAAATGCCCCGATTGCGGAGCTGAGTTGGTGGAAAAGTTGCCGGAGCCAGTGTCAAGAGTCGAAGAGGAATCCAAGTTTGTGTTTCTTTGTACCGCGCAGGATCTGGTCTATGCCAGTTTGTTAAAAGAGACATTGGAAGCAAACGAGATACCATGCCTGGTCAAAAGCGGGGGAGGGGTAATGACGACTCTGGAACCCCTCTCTGGTTACGCCAAGATATACGTTCCAGAAGAAAAACACGAAGAGAGCTTAAAGATCAAAGAGCAACTGGAGGAAGATTCATAATTGAGGAGGACCTGTCGAGATCTGAGGAAAGCCTCCGGAGTATCTGCCTTTAGGCAGAAATGCAGACCTGGGATAGAAAAAATATAGATTTTGGTTCAGTTGAAGCTGAACACTCCAGGGAGGTTTTTTTGGTGCGTTCGAGGCCTTCATCAAGGGCTCGACACAAGGTTTTTTCGAAAGCTGGGAGAAGAGATTCATGCCGTTTTGTCCATTATGCAAGGCTGAATACAGTCCGGGAACAAAAAGATGCCCCGACTGCGAATGCGACCTGGTGGAGGAGCTTGCCGAAGAGGAGGAGGCAGAAGACCTGCGAGTGGAGGATGAACCTGAGAATTTGGTTCTTTTATACTCCACCCGGAATCGCGTTTACGTGGAGTTTCTGAAAGAGACTTTGGAGAACAGCAACATTCCCTGCTATGTGAAGTCCTTTGGGAGCTTTTTGGAAGAGGGATTGGGTTATGTTACCAAGGGGAAGAGTGGGTATAAGATTTATGTCCCTGCGGACAAATATGAAGAAAGCGTGGCCATAAAGGAACAGACGGTGGGCGATCTTTAAGTTTCCCATCAAATCATCTAACTGTTAACGGGAGAGGCACAGATGAGAAAAGAGGTATGGTTGGCAGCGGTTCTGTTTTGGGCAGTGGTTCTATTTGCCTCGTGCGCCGAGAAGGCACCAGAGGGAATCCAGTGGGCTGCTTCTTTGGATGAGGCCCTTAGAACTGCTCAGGAACAGGAAAAGCACGTAATCGCCGATTTTTGGTCGGAGGCGTGTACCTGGTGTGATAGGTTGGAGGATTCTACCTTTACTCACCCGGACGTAATTGCCCTTTCCGAAGATATGATCTTTGTGAAGGCGGAGGCCAAAGAGGATACCGTCTTGAGGGACCGGTACGAAATAGCCGGTTTCCCCACGGTTATACTCTTGAAAAGCTCGGGGGAAGAGATAGACAGAATCTACGGCTTTCTCCCGCCCGAGGAATTTGTGTCAACCATTCGGTCCTACCTGCAGGGAAAGGAAACCTTAGGGGATATAGAGAACAGATTTCGGGCAGATACAACTGACGTGGAGCTGGCCTTTAAGCTGGCGGAGAAATATGAGGCGCGCCGGAAGTATGACCAGGCTGCTTTGCATTACCAAAACGTGGTAGCTCTGGATCCCGAGGACAATAAGGGGAAATCTCAAGATGCCATGCTTAATCTGGCCTGGCTTGAGATGAGAAAAAAAGAGTATCTTAAAGCAGTGGATGCATTCAGGAATTTTCTGGAGAAATATCCGGAAAGCGAAATGATCGAAGAGGCCGAGAGATTCATCCCCTATTCTTATGCCAGGGCTGGTGACACCACCAGGGCCGTCAAGCTTTATGAAAAATTCCTTCAAGACTACCCCAATTCCGAGGACACCATCTGGGTGAGAGAAAGAATCGAGGAACTGAAAGAAGGGTCAACGGATTAAGTGGATCGAACGGATCTGAGAGCAAGTATTCGCGAGATATTGTCAGGCAGCGTCGTACGCGCCAGGACGCCCTGCGAGATCGTTGGGAAGTCTCGTGCGTTCTTAAAACGCACAAACAAAAGAATTGAGAGTATGAGATAGAAAATGTCGAACGAAAGAGCCAAACCGTGGTATAAGAGTCCTGCTTGGCCAGGTCTCATAGTAGCCACGTTCGGTGTGGTCACCACTATAATGATATTGATATGTTCGAGTCCACCAGCTGATTTCAGTGTGTATCTTAATCCTATGGAGGCATCAGTACAACAAGGTGGCTTCCTGACACAGCCGATTGTTACTGTGAAGGGCGTTCACGGGTACAAGCATCAGGTTAGGCTTAGTGCTTCCGGACAATCTTCTGATATGATCATCACTTTTAATCCTCAGATCGAAAGACCCACCCCGGAATACCACTCAGCGGTAACGATAAGTGTAAGCCGGGATGTTCCGATGGGCGACTACGCAATAAAGATTAAAGGGACCGGAGCTGATGGAAAAGAGCACACGTGTACATATATTTTAACTGTTAAACCAAAGTCTTCAATGACTCCATCGGACACATCTACACTAAAGAAAGTCGTTAATGTTTCGGATGCATTCGCTCCTGGAGGCTGGATGGGTGATTCGGAGGATATAACATTGGAGGATGCGTGCACGGACAAGCCCCATTCGGCGCCGGTTTGTATAAAAGTCAGCTATTCCGCGGGTTGTTCACAAGGGAAAAAATGGGCAGGGATTTATTGGCAATATCCGGATAAGAATTGGGGAAATATGCCTGAGGGGCGAGATTTGACCGGCGCAACAAGATTAACGTTTTGGGCGAAAGGAGAGAAGGGGGGAGAGAAGGCTGAGTTCAAGGTTGGGGGTATAACCGGTAGATATCCGGATTCCATTCAGCCATCTGTTGCTACAGGCGTCGTGATCCTATCAGACGCTTGGCAACAATATGTAATCGATTTAGCTGGTAAGGACTTAAGCCATATTATAGGGGGATTTTGCTGGGTTACCAACAAAAACCAGAATCCCCACGGATGCCATATTTACTTAGACGATATAGAGTATGATCCATAGGAACCCGTCAGACGAAATCTCAATCGGGAAATCTTAAGGAAATGAGCGAAAAACTGATATTTGAACTCTCTTCCCCCGGAAGAACGGGATACTCCTTGCCCCCACTGGATGTACCTGAAAGGGACCTGGAGGAGTTGTTGCCCAAAGAAAAGCTGAGGGAAAAGGAACCTCTTTTGCCGGAGGTCAGCGAGGTGGATGTGGTCAGGCATTTCGTCAGACTCTCCGTCATGAACCACCATGTAGACAAGGGGTTTTATCCTCTGGGCTCGTGTACCATGAAGTATAATCCCAAGATAAATGAGACGCTTTCGCGCCTTCCCGGATTTTTGTACCTTCATCCTCATCAAACTGAGGAAACCTGCCAGGGTGCGCTTGAGTTGATGTTTGAATTGGGAGAGTACCTCACAGAGATCGGGGGGATGGATGAGATAACCCTGCAGCCCTCGGCTGGAGCGCAAGGAGAACTGACCGGTTTGTTGATGGTACGCGCTTATCATAAGAAAAACGGGAATCCCAGATCCAAGATCATCATCCCCGACTCAGCTCACGGCACCAATCCCGCCTCCGTGGTGACGGCCGGTTACACCACGGTTCAGATCAAATCCAATGAAAGGGGTCTGGTTGATCTAGAGGAGTTGAAGAAGGCAATGGATGAAGAGGTGGCGGCTTTGATGCTGACCAATCCCAACACCTTGGGGCTTTTTGAATCTCAGATATTGGAGATATCCAAGGTAGTTCACGACGCGGGAGCGCTTCTTTACATGGACGGCGCAAATCTGAATGCTATGATGGGAATAGCCAGGCCGGGAGACATGGGATTCGACGTGGTTCACTTCAACCTGCACAAGACCTTCTCCACGCCTCATGGCGGCGGAGGCCCAGGCTCAGGACCGGTCGGCGTGAAAAAGAATTTAGCTCCCTTTCTTCCCGTCCCGATGGTGGCCAAAAGAACAAATAGGAAGGGACTTGAAGAATATCACCTTGATTCCAAGCGTCCAGATTCGATCGGCAGGATGCACGGCTTCTATGGAAATTTCGGGGTGCTGGTGAAAGCTTTCTGCTACATCAGGCAAAACGGGGCTGTCGGCTTAAGGGAGGTCAGTGAGAATGCGGTGATCAACGCCAATTATCTGAAGGAAAGCCTGAAAGATCACTATCACCTTCCCTATCCCAATCATTGTCAGCACGAGGTGGTTTTGTCCGGGATAAAGCAGAAAGCCAAAGGCGTCAGGACGTTGGACATCGCCAAGAGGCTCTTGGATTTCGGAATGCACGCACCTACGGTTTACTTCCCTCTGATCGTTCCGGAAGCCTTGATGATAGAGCCGACGGAGACAGAAAGCAGGGAGAGCTTGGATGAGTTTATCCAGGCTATGATTCAGATCGCAAAAGAAGCAAAAGAGAATCCCGAGATAATCACCTCTGCTCCGCACGATACTCCGGTCACCCGACTGGATGAGGGCAAGGCGGCCAGGGATTTGGACGTGAGATGGAAGGGTTAGGATCCTTCATCGCATTGGTTTAACCTCATCCCCTGTCTTCCCGTCTACACTGAGCGGAGGAGGTAGAAGAACGAGAGAGCTTTCTCCCCGGCTGTATGAGCCGGGTCAAATCCGAAGTTCCATAGCATACTTCTAAGTATCTGATAAGAGTTGCTGGGCTGTAGTTCTCAGCCGGCGCAGATGAAAAGGGTCAGGAGAAAGGAGGATCTCATGTTGGTCTCCTTCAGTATTTTTCCTTTGGATAAAGGCGTGTCAGTTGGGAAGTATGTGGCAAAAATGATTGATATCGTCGACAGGAGCGGTCTGTCTTATCGCACCTCCGCCATGAGTACGGTGGTGGAGGGGAGTTGGGACAGCGTTTTCAAGGTGATCAAAAAATGCCACCAGACACTCATGAAGAACTGCAAAAGAGTCTATGTGGTGATAACCATCGACGACCGGAAAGGGGCAAGAAACAGACTAAAGGGCAAGGTGGATAGGGTTGAACAGGTACTGAAAAGGAAGATCAGCAGATGACGGATTACATAGTCGTCTTTGTGACCGCAGCATCCGAGAAGGAAGGGGAGAGGATCGCCCAGGCTTTACTGAAAGAGAGATTAGCTGCCTGTGTCAATATCGTTCCCGGGTTGAAATCCGTGTTTCGCTGGAAAGGAAAGATCAGCACGGAAGAAGAAGTTCTGTTGCTGATAAAAACTAAGGATACGCTTTTTGAGAAGCTCAAAAAACGGGTGATCGAGCTTCACAGTTACGAGGTTCCGGAGGTTATTGCATTAGGTATCCTGGCTGGCAACGAGAAATACCTGGATTGGTTAAAAAAGGAGATGGAGTAAAGGAGGCCCTTAAAGATTCAAATGGGGTTCCCCTGAAGAGAAGGGTTTATCTGGAGTGTCAAGCTTTAGCTTGACTTAGAATCTATTGAAACAGAAGGAAGTTTCATATGGTTCAGCTGATGACTTTTGAATAATTGTTCACTACGTTAGGGTGGGGGTTGCACCCCCCCTTATCACGGACAGGGGTACAACCCCTGTCCGAACTAGGGAGTAAGAAAATGTATTTCAGAAAGATTCAAAATGGTTATCTGGTAAGGCTGGTCAAAGGGGAAGAGGTGATAGAGGCTTTGGCTTCTTTTGTGGAGAAGCAAAATATCCTGGGCGGTTTCGTTTTTGGACTAGGGGCGTTTAGGGATTTGAGTTTGGGGTTCTATGATTCAGAAAAGAAGGAATACGTGAAGAAGCTCATCAAAGAGGATTTGGAATTTGGGAACCTTACCGGAAGCATTGCTTATGTGGAAGGCAAACCTTTCGTGCATGCCCACGTGAGTGCGGCAGGTTCCGACATGAAGGCATTCTGCGGACACCTTTTCTCTGCCATCATATCCGGTACCGGCGAATTTCTGATCATTCCATCGGAGACAAAGGTGGAGAGGAAACCCGACGCGGAGACGGGATTGAAGCTTCTGGATCTGTGATCTCACTAATGCAAGGACAATAGATGAATTTCGCACCCCCTCGCCCCAACCATCTCCCCCAGGGGGTGTGTCATAATCATGATTTGACTTTGTAGCCGTAATCTTCAGATTGCGTAAGCTATTGGAATTGAACAAACGGTTTTCGCAGACTGAAGTCTGCGGCTACAGAAAACCGAATTATGACGCAGTCTCCCAGAGGAGAGGGGAGTTCATAGGTAGATGAAGAAAAAGATAATCACACTGCTTACTGATTTCGGCACCAGGGATGGTTACATAGGTGCGGTCAAAGGGGTGATCAAAAGGATTAACCCTCAAGCTGAGATCGTGGACGTCACACATGAGGTTGAGTCGTATGATGTTTTGGGCGCTGCTTTTGCCCTGGACAATTCTTACAGATATTTTCCCGAAGGAACGATTCATCTGGCAGTGGTGGATCCGGGAGTGGGGAGCTTGCGCCAGCCCATTTTGATTAGAACCAAAGATTTCTTTTTTGTGGGCCCGGATAACGGAATATTCAGCTTCGTATATCGAAGACAAGATTTAACTGACGTGGTAGTGATTTCCAACAAAAAGTATTTCCTGGCTGAGTTGTCCAGGACTTTTCATGCCAGAGACATCTTCGCCCCGGTGGCTGCTTATCTCTCCTTAGGAGTCGAAACTGATGAGTTCGGATCACCTGCAAAGGAATGCATGAAACTTATCATTCCTGAGCCGGAATCAAAGGGGAAAAGCCTAAAGGGTGCGGTTATTCACATCGACCGCTTCGGCAACCTGATCACCAACGTGACAGCTGCTCTTCTGAGAAAAAAGAAGAATGCAGATATAGTTGTCGGGAAGAGAAGGAAAAAAGGGGTAAGCCGATCGTATTTTGAAATCCAAGAGCGAAAATTAGGTACCCTTGTTGGAAGTTCCGGCTTTCTGGAGTTGGCGGTCAATCAAGGCAGCGCACAGGTGCTGTCGAAAGCGAAAGTGGGAGAAGGAATAAAAATCGATTTCGAATAAAAGGAAAAAAACTGACATTGGCCCAGCTAAGAAGCAAGACCAAGCAAGCACAGATCAACCGGAAAAGGACCCGACCCTCCTGGGACGAGTATTTCATGAAGATGGCCGAACTGGCGGCTACCCGCTCCACCTGTTTAAGACGACAGGTGGGAGCAGTTATTGTGAAGGACAAAAGAATACTGGCGACCGGATACAACGGAGCTCCGTCCGGGCTTAGGCATTGTCTGGACATCGGTTGTCTGAGAGACAAACTGGGTATTCCTTCAGGAGAAAGGCACGAGCTGTGCAGGGCCACCCATGCCGAGCAGAATGCCATCGTTCAGGCGGCTCTGTTTGGAGTAAGCATAAAAGACAGCACTCTATACTCTACCACCCATCCATGTATCTTATGCACGAAGTTGATCATCAACGCCGGGATAAAAAAGATAACGATTAAAGACGGTTATCCGGACGAGATGTCGAGAGAGATGCTGAAAGAGGCGGGAGTTGAAATTCGGATTTTCAAAAGTTAGAAAGTTAGTCCGCCGAAGGCGGATCCGCCTTCGGCGGAAAGGTTAAAAGGTTGGAAGGTTAAAAGGTTTCAAGGCCTGAAGGCCACCGGGAAAAGCGAGGGAAGATATGAAATGCCCTTTTTGCGGACAGGAAAAAGATAGGGTGGTTGATTCAAGACCCTCCCACGATGGAAGATCGGTGAGGAGAAGAAGAGAATGCGAATCCTGCGGCAAGCGCTTTACCACTTATGAATACATTGAAGACGTTCCGTTAACGGTTATGAAAAGTGACGGCAGGAGGGAACCTTTCGACAGGCAGAAACTTCAACGGGGAATCGAGCTTGCCTGTAAAAAGCGCCCCATCAGTTCCAAGAAGATAGCGTCCATAGTGGAGGAGATAGAGGAGGAATTGCAGAATCTTTCCAAAACCGAGATCACCAGCAAGGCGGTGGGAGAGACGGTGATGAGCAAACTGAAGGATTTAGACGAGGTGGCTTACGTCAGGTTTGCTTCGGTATATCACAAGTTCAAAGACATAAATGAATTCATGAACGAGCTCAAGAATCTTTT
>Ga0315541_1003076_pt1 | contig 13175 bp, 11 predicted proteins | sample SalMarSW160190MG_FD_203095 | JGI IMG/M metagenome (GOLD analysis project Ga0315541, IMG submission 203095) | Salt marsh sediment microbial communities from the Plum Island Ecosystem LTER, Massachusetts, United States - Salt Marsh Sediment SW1601-190 ...
CAAGTATGGTCGATTACTGGCTCCTCCAGGTTTCACTGGTTGGCCAATCAAGGCTGGGCGCCCTACGGAAAGACTGTTCGAGTCTCTAGCAAAAGCTGGAGCGCCTCCAAGGGGTCTAGACGGTGGTATTGAATTCGAATTTATTGAACCTGTTGGCGCTGGCGACGTATTAACCGCCACAACTAAAATTGCCAACATAATCGAGCGCGAAACCAGACTGGGCAAGACCATGTTCACCACAGTAGAGGCTACTTTTGTGAACCAAAAGGGCAATGTGGCGCTTAAAAGCCGGTCGACATTAATCCAGTTCTAGCCTGTTTTAACTACTCTATTTTTGGGAGGAAAGATGGCTAAACAAGTTTATTATGATGACATTGAAGTAGGCCCTGAGATAACACCATTAGCTAAGATTGCTACAACTCGCATGTTAGTCCAATGGGCGGGGGCATCGGGGGATTTTAATCCTTTGCATTATGACGATGATTTCGCTAAAGCTATGGCCGTAGGTGCTCCCATTGTGCACGGCGCGCTTAAACGTGCCTGGTTAGTGCAGTTGATGACTGATTGGATTGGAGAGCAAGGAGAACTCAAGAGACTGTCCTGCCAATACCGCGGTATGGATTATCCCCGGAGGATGAAGACGAGAGAAGAGCCTCATGATGGCGAAACCTGGTGGTGTAAAGGAAAAGTGACCAAGAAATATGAAGAGGGCAGTGAGCACCTTGTTGAGTGCGAAATTTGGGTGGAGAATGGAAAGGGAGAAGGGACGACGCCTGGCTCTGCCCTGGTTGCCTTACCCACACGAAGCGGGAAATAAGCGAGAGTATTGGTTTTGATAGCTATTTGGAGGCAGCTTCCTGGAAACACTGAATCGAGCCCGTGTTTTCAGGAGAACAAAGTTCAAGGAGGCAAAAAATGGGCGATAGACTGAAAGGCAAGATAGCTATAGTTACCGGTGCGGGACGAGGTATTGGACGAGGAGAAGCTCTAGCTTTGGCATCAGAGGGTGCTAAAGTCGTCGCAAATGACCTTGGAGGCGCTAGAGATGGCACTGGGGCAGCAAGTTCACTAGCGGATGAGATAGTGGCAGAGATTAAAAAACTGGGTGGAGAGGCAGTTGCCAACTATGACTCAGTGGCCACTATGCAGGGCGGTGAGAACATTGTAAAGGCTGCCGTAGATAGCTTTGGTAAGGTTGATATACTGGTTAACAATGCTGGTATTCTGCGTGATAGAATGGTGTTTAACATTAGCGAAGAAGACTGGGATTTAGTGCTCAAAGTGCATCTCTACGGTCATTTCCATACCATCAGAGCGGTGAGCCACCTGTTCCGCCAGCAGAGGTATGGACGAATAATAAATACCTCATCCATAGCAGGGCTCTATGCCACCACTTACGGGCAGGCCAATTACGGTGCAGCTAAAGAGGGAATCGTTGGCTTAACAAGAAAAGTGGCGCGGGATATGGGCCGGTATGGCGTGACATGTAATTGTATTCGGCCCAACGCCGGGACGCGTCTTACGCTCAGCGATGAAATGAGAAAAACTTGGCCAAAGAGAGCTATCGAGATGCTTGAGCAAATGAAGCCCGAGGATATCGCTCCTTTGGTGGTATGGCTCGCTTCCGATGATGCTGCTAATGTCAATGGGCGAGTATTTTATGTAGAAACAGGCAGAGTCGGGCTCTATTCAGAGCCGGTGTTGGAGAAGCAAATGGTTAAAGTTGGCGGATGGACAATTGACGAGCTATTCATGTTTATGCCAGTAACGCTGACTGGAGAATTGGCAAATCCAGACCCATTCCAACCAAAGTAATGGCTTTTTGCATGCCATCATCGGGGCTCAATTTGTAGTCGAATATTTGGAAATCAGCTCTTTGGCTAGTTGTGTGAAAGTCTGGACATCGACGGTTATCGCTACAATTTGCTCTGTGTGGTTGGGCAGTGTGCTTTGTTGTTTGAATCATCGCTTGCAATATAACAAGGGCAAAGGCGCTACACCTTGGACAACTAATTTTTAGGCAACTTTTAAGAAGGTAAGAATGGACTTTGGACTGGGCGAAAAAGAACTAGCCTTGAAGGAAGAAATTCGCAATTTTGCCGAAGCTGAGTTGCCTCTGGACTGGAGGCGTAGCACTCTAATTGACGGAGAGTGCAGAGACTTTGAATTCGAAATATCCGTGTCCAGAAAACTGTCACAAAGGGGTTGGCTCGTTATGAGCTGGCCAGAGGAATATGGTGGACGTGGTGCCTCTCTCTTTGAGCAAACAGTATACGAAATGGAGATAGCCTACTGGGATATACCGGGGGCCTGGATGGGCATAAGCGGAACACAATGGGTAGGACCCTGCCTGATGATGTTCGGTACCGAAGAGCAAAGAGAAAAATATTTACCGTTAATTGCCTCAGGTGAAAAAGATGGTATCTGGTGCACGGGTTATAGTGAACCAAATGCTGGCTCAGACTTTGCCAATATTCAGACACGGGCGGTGAGGGATGGAGATGACTATATGATAAATGGGCAAAAGGTATGGACGAGTGCTGCTCACCGGGCAAGATGGTGTTGGCTGGCTGCCAGAACAGACCCCAATGTCGCTAAGAAACACCAGGGAATCACTATCTTTATTGTGGACATGAAGAGCCCAGGTGTTACAGTTAATCCTATTCTGAACTATTACGGGAGGCATCACTTCAATGAAGTTTTTTTCGATAATGTGCGAGTGCCAGCTTCCAACTTGGTTGGAGAGGAAAATAAAGGCTGGTATTATCTTATGCAGTCACTAGCTTTTGAGCGGCGCAGCCTAGCGCCTACTACCTACGGTAGCCTAAAGTGGGTTTTAGAAGAGCTCGCCAAGTATGCCGGTCAAACCGAGCATGAAGGCCGGCCATTGTCTCAAAATCCTGTGATCCGTGCCAAGCTAGCTGATCTGGCTATCGACCTAGAAGCGCTGAAGATGTTTGCCTTCCAGCTCACCTGGCGGATAAGTCAAGGTCAAATTCCTACCTATGAATCCTCAAGGAACAAGATAATGAGTGATGATCTGATGAGGCGGGTGGCTATCGCTGGAGCAGATATTTTAGGAATATATTCTCAGGTTGACCCGGATTCCGAATGGGCTAAACTCAACGGCACCATACAGGGTGCGTATCTGGGATTTCCTGGTCAGGCAATCGCAGCGGGCACTGCTGAAATCGAAAAAAACATCATTGCGCAATTTAGATTGGGATTACCCAAATCATATTGAAGTTTTTTAGAGTTTGCTTAATAACATGTCCCTGTCGTTGTGAATAGAGCGAAGAATCTAAAATCTCCGCTACGTTCAGGGTGATAAAAAGGTAGACTTTTTAAGGAGTTATCATGGACTTTATTTTTACAGAAGAGCAGGAAATGCTGCGGATTTTAGCTGGAGATTTTCTGGCAAAGGAATGTCCCAAAGCTAAAATCAGGGATGTGGATAAAGATGAAAGAGGCTATGACCCGCAGATGTGGCACAGCATGGCAGAACTAGGCTGGATGGGGCTCATCTTTCCAGAAGAATATGGCGGCATGGGTGCCAGCTTTATGGACCTGGTTATCCTGATGGAGGAGATGGGGAGGAATATCCTGCCCGGTCCCTTCTTCTCCACTATCGCCCTTTGTGCCCTGCCTCTACTTGAATATGGAAGCAGTGAGCAAAAAACCAAGTTTTTGCCGCGAATAGCTAAGGGCGAGGCTATCTGGACTTCCGCGTTAGCTGAGTCGTCAGGCAGATATAAAGCTTCCGAGGTGAAACTTCATGCCGTATTAGAGGGGACAAATTATGTTCTCCAAGGGTACAAGCTCTTTGTTACCGATGCCCATGTAGCTGATTATATCCTGGTAGTGGGCAGGACCAAAGAGGGGAAAAGACCCGAGGATGGAATCACGCTGTTTATAGTAGATGCCAAGGAACCAAATGTGAAGATGGAGGCGATCCCGACTATAGGCGGTGACAGGCAGTTCAAAATCAGCTTTGATAGAGTAGCGGTGCCAAAAGATAATATCCTGGGCAAGATAGGTAGTGGCTGGGATATAGCGGATTTCATATTACAACGGGCTGCTGTGCTGAAGTGTGCCGAGATGTCCGGAGCGTGTCAAGCTGTTTTGGACATGAGCAGCAGCTATGCCAAGGAACGGATTCAGTTTGACCGGGCAATCGGCTCTTTTCAAGCGATACAGCACAAACTGACTGACATGGTGCTCGATGTGGAGGCGGTTCAGTATTTACTTTATCAGGCAGCGTGGGGAATAAGTGTTGGTTCACCATCGCCTTGGCAGATTTCCGCAGCCAAGGCTAAAGCCAATGAAGCTTACCAACGAATTTGCATTGATGCCATTGCTGTTCATGGCGCTATCGGATATACCATGGACCATGATATTGGGCTCTATTATCGTCGTGTCAAGGCGGCAGAGTTTGCTGCTGGCGACACTGGCTTGCACAGAGAAGTGATAGCCATTGGACTGAGGCTTTAGTTTTACCAGATAAGAGGGCCTCCTTGACCCAGCGAATCCAAAAACCTTCCCTCTGCGGCGACACTAGTACAAGATCTGGTTGATGAACTCAATATTGTAGCTAAGGCAGCTTCGACCCGACCGTCATATATCTCGCTCTTTTTCTTCGGTTTAAGAACTTCTTTGTGTATCTGTCAAACGATGTACTTTCTTGATTGACCGGTATTACATAGTATTCGTCCAGAAGCTGTGTCTTCTCCTTCTCGGCCTTGGCTTTGAAATAGATTTCTTTTACTACTTTGAGACATTTATTGAATACATATCCCTCCTTTCCGATATCCTTCTACAAATTCTTCACGCTAGAAAGTGTAGACTTGAGAACCGATTGGAGTTGACAATTGGCCGAATGATTTTATAAACTTGTGTCTTGCGTCCATCTCGTTGGCAGCATATGACTTGGTGCTGTCGTATGACAGCCGAAGTCTAGAATAACAAAATTAGAAAGGAGCAAAAATGACTGATGTAGTTATTGTGGATGTTGTGAGGTCACCCGTTGGCATTCGGACCACGCGGAGATTCACGGATATCTGCCGGGTGATGCCCGATGAACTTCTGGCTTACTGCTTGAAGGCCCTGGTAGAGCGCAATGGCATTGACCCCATGATAATTGAGGATGTCATTGCCGGGACATCTGACCGCCCACACAATTCCGGAAGGTTCGGCAGTCTAGGCGCTGGGTTTCCGGCAGAAGTTGCCGGATGCCAGATCAACAGACAATGTGCTGGCGCGAACACTGCCCTTCACTTTGCAGCTATGGAGATAATGACCGGTTATGCCGAGGTGACTGTGGCCTGTGGAGTTGAATCTATGTCCCGCGATTGGCAGGTCATGCGCCAAGCTGTTCCACCACCAGCCCAAGCGACGACCGGTGCCCCAGTACCTCCAGATTATACGAGTGAGCTGATGATGTCTGCCTTCGCTAAATACGGCGGCTTTGCCAACATGGGGCAATCTGCCGAGGCCATAGCTCGTAAGTGGGATATCTCACGAGAGGAAATGGACGACTTCGGCTTCTGGAGTCAACAAAAAGCCATAAAAGCTGCCCAGGACGGGAAATTCAAAAACGAGATTGTGCCCATAACGGTGAAAATGCCAGATGGGACAACGAAGGTGGTGGATCTCGATGAGACTATAAGGTTTGATATAGATCGTGACAAGATGAGAAACTTACCACCAGCATTTATCCCACCCCCCTTTATGGACATTACCGAAGGCAGAGTCACTGCAGCCAATTCGAGCCCAGTCTGTGATGGTGCTTCCGCTGCTCTGCTGATGAGCAAAGAGAAGGCTAAGGAGCTGGGTCTTAAGGCACGTGCCTATATGAAGCCTAACCGAGCGTGTGTTCTGGGCTGTGATCCTGGAGCCTACCAATTGACTGGACCTATACCAGCTACTCAGAAAGTCCTGAAGCGGTCTGGCATGAAATTGAGTGACATGGGCTGGTTTGAGGTCAATGAAGCTTTTTGCTCGGTGGTCGTTGCCTGGTCCAAGGAGATGGGCATACCATGGAATGACCCCAGAATCAATCCTCACGGAGGCGCAACTGCTCTGGGGCACCCGCTCGGTGAGACTGGCGTTAAGTTACTGGCTACGGCGATCAACGGTATGGAAGAAAGGGACATTAAGTTCGGTCTGCTCACCATGTGTGTCGGCGGTGGTCAGGGCATAGCTACCATAATCGAGCGACCATAGTAAACAGCCTGATATTATTTTCGGCAATGGGCGGCTGTGGTTAAGCAACTGCCGCCCATTGTTTGTATTCTTTACAACGGCAGGCAACATGTGATGGTCACATGATAGATTGCCGTGGGGCCATGCTGCTTAGGTAATCCAAGAGAGGATGATTGGTGGGCATCTTTTTTGCCATCCCTGCCACCCAATGCTAAAATAATGGCACTCCCAAACAGGCAATAGAAAGCACCAGGGGCTTAAACCATGACACGACGTAATAAACAAAAGACCGTTGGCGAACTCAAAACCTCGGGTTACCAGCCTCTCACCGTCAGAGAGGAGATGAGGCGGAACCTCATCAAAATGATAAAGAAAGGACGAACAGCTTTCCCGGGTATAATTGGCTACGACGAGACCGTCATCCCCCAGATCGAAAACGCCACAATCTCAGGACAGGACATCATCTTCCTCGGCGAACGGGGGCAGGCAAAGTCAAGGCTCATGAGGCTTATGGTTAACCTGCTCGACGAGGAGGTGCCTGTGGTTAAGGGCTGTGAAATCAACGACCAGCCGCTGGCACCCATCTGCAAAAAGTGCCGGGACAAGCTACTTAAAGAAGGCGATGCTATGGAGATTGACTGGCTACCCCGCTATGAACGCTATGGAGAAAAGCTGGTTACACCTGATATCACCGTGGCTGACCTCATCGGCGATATCGACCCGATCAAGGTGGCTGAGGGGAGATACCTTTCAGATGAGCTGGCTATCCACTACGGCCTGATCCCGAGGAGCAATCGGGGCATATTCTGCATCAATGAGCTGCCCGACCTCAGCGAAAAGTTACAAGTCAGCCTGTTCAACCTGATGGAAGAAGGAGATATACAGATACGCGGTTACCGTGTCCGTATGCCTCTGGACATAGTCATCGTCGCCAGCGCCAATCCTGAAGACTACACTAGCAGAGGGCGCATCATAACGCCCCTTAAAGATAGATACGGCGCCCAAATCAGGACACATTATCCGTTGAGTATCGAAGACGAGATCGCCATCATCGAGCAGGAGCGAAGGCAATTTAGCGACGATTATTTCGAACATTATGTCCCTCAATATATGAAAGAGATTATCACCGAAATAACCCATCTCGCCAGGAGAAGCCCGGAGATCAACCAGCGCTCGGGCGTAAGCGTCAGGATCTCTATCGCCAACTGTGAGACCGTGCTCTCAAATGCCATCAGAAGAGCCGTCAGCCTTAGCGAAAAGCTGGCAGCGCCCCGTATCAGCGACCTTCCATACATTATGTCGTCAACCAGCGGCAAAATCGAAGTGGATAGCTTTGAAGACACAAAAGAGGAGAGGATCATCGACCAACTTATAAAGAAGGCAGTGCAAAACGTATTCAACCGCTACTACCGTGCTTATGACTGGGAGGAGATGCTATCCCGCTTCAGACAAGGATTTAACTTCGTGGTCTCTGATACGATGAGCGCTAAGACGTATATGCGTAATGTTAAGGCAATACCAGGTATGACCGAAGCCATAAAGGTGGTGGCTGACTCCAAGAGGCCTGAAGTGGTAGCTGCAGCAGTGGAATTCATCCTTGAAGGACTTCATCAGAACAAAAAGTTGAACAAAGACAAAGTCCAGGGCAAGATAGTTTACAGGCAGTGACATGGCTATATATCGCTACTCCGAATGGGATGGCACACAGGAACTGTTCGACCTCGATGCCGATAAGCTCATGGACGAACTGGGACGTCATTTGCTCTCCTATGGAGACCTCTCTTATGCCCTGCGCCGTCTGCAACACAGCGGCATAAGGGATAGCCAGGGACGGCGTCTGCCAAGTTTGCAGGAACTGCTGAACAGGCTTCGGCAACAGCGACAGCAACAACTAGATAAGTACGATTTGAGCTCTATCCTGGATGATATACGCCTCAGGCTGGACGACATAGTGAATACAGAGCGTCAAGGGATCGAGCGACGCCTCGAGGAGACGAGACAACGAGCCAAAGAGGCTTCCGGAGAGCTCAGCTCTGAGATGATCGAAAAGCTGCTGAAGTCTGTAGAGGAGAGAGTAGCACAGAACCTGAAGAAACTCAAAGAGCTGCCTTCAGATATCGGTGGGCGTATAAAAGAGCTCACCCAGTATGACTTTATGGACGATGATGCCAAGCGCCAGTTCCAGGAACTTCTTGATAAGTTAAAGCGAAATGCCATCCAGCCCTATGCCCACGACTTGATGCGACAAATCGAAAGTATGGACCCATCCACCCTGGCTGAAATCAGACGCTTAGTTGAAGCTATAAACCGGATGCTAGAAGAACGCTTAAGAGGAGAGGAACCCGATTTCCAAGAGTTCCTCCGTGAGTTCGGTCACTTCTTCGGACCCCAGCCACCTCAGAGCCTGGATGAGCTGATCGAGCAGCTACAAAATCAGATGGCACAAGCTCAGTCCCTGCTCAACAGCCTGTCGCCCTCAGACAAAAAGGCGCTGGAAGACTTGCTGGACTCGGTACTGGACAATGCCACGCGCTTTGAGCTGGCGAAGCTCGCCGCTAGCCTTGAAGCCCTTAACCCTACACGCCATTTGCCCCACCCTTACCTCTTCTCTGGCAATGAGTCTATTTCCTACACCGAAGCCCTCAAGCTGATGGAAATGCTGCACAAGATGGATAACCTCGAGGCACAGCTAGAGGAAGCACGATTCGGCGGTTCCTTGGATAACGTGGATGAAAAGCTGGTCACAGAGCTCGTGGGCGAGCAGGCAGCTAAAGAACTGGAGCAGTTGCGCAGCATAACCAAAATCCTGGAGGAAGCTGGCTACATACAGTGGACAGATGACCGCTATGAGCTGACCCCTCATGGCATGAGAAGGATCGGGCAGAAAGCACTTAAGGACATATTCTCCCACCTGAAGAAAGATAGCTTGGGAAGACATAGCCTTAACCTGAAAGGATTTGGCAGCGAGAAAACGGACGAGACAAAGAAATACGAATTCGGTGATGCGTTCCAGATCCACCTTCAGAAAACCATTATGAACTCCCTTCTCCGCCAGCCGCAGGCACCACCACTCCACATAAGCCCAGATGACTTAGAGGTATTCAGGACAGAGACGCTGACAAGGTCAGCTACAGTGCTGATGATGGACTTGAGCTTGTCTATGCCGCTCAGGGGTAACTTTGAAGCAGCAAAACGGGTGGCAATTGCCCTGGACAGCCTCATCAGGACACAATACCCCAGAGACATCCTGGACATCATCGGCTTTTCGACTTACGCCCATGTCATCAAAAGGGAAAAACTGCCCTATATAACCTGGGACGAGTTCGACCCTTACACCAACATACAGCAAGCTCTATCTATGGCTGGAGGACTCTTGAGCAAGCGAAGGTGTAACAACAAGCAGATAATATTGATAACCGACGGCGAGCCTACAGCCCACATTGAGAACGGGCATCTTTTCCTCCAGTTCCCGCCTACCCTGCGCACGCTCCAGTTGACGCTCAGAGAAGCAAAAAGGTGCACGCAGCGCGGTATAAGAGTCAACACTTTCATGCTTGATACACACCGGTTGTCTAGCACTTTTGTTATGCAGATGGCAAAAGCCAGCAAAGGTCGTGTCTTCTTCACCACTGCCGATAATCTGGGGCAATACCTGCTTGTGGATTACGTAGCCAATAAAAGACGCCGGTTCTAAACCCACCCCAAGTAGGAAGAGGCTCTGGTCAAGCTTATAAACGCCGATGTTTGTCATTCAGACATGCATCTGGTCAAGGGAGATCGGGCTGAGGACAGAGGTACGACTCTAATTCTAGTAGGTCATGAAGGCATAGAGGTAGTGGAGGAACTGGAACCCGGGGCTGACAAATTCGTGCAGAAAGGGGCCAGAATCACACTGGGTCTTGGTGGCATGACTACAACATCCACAGCCAGCAGATGAGGGCAACGAAATCGTTTAACCAAAGAAATGCCCCATGCCTGGGGTACTCTGGGATTTGGTCATGTCACCAGCGCCCGGCATAGGCTGACTATTTGACTGGGAACTGAGTGCTCACCTCCGACAGGTAAAGACTTAAATGGTTTGATTACTACTGCTCCCACGGGCGAAATGCTCCCTTGACCTGTCGCTAGTGAGGATAGACAAGCATCCCTATGCCATTAGAAAGCCCACAAACTATGTGGCAAGCCGACTGGGTGATCTCGTTCAAGTAGACGGTGATTCAGAGTCTCAGGCAGCATCTGAGGAAGAATGTCAGAGACGGAACATCAAGCTATTTGTTCCCTCATTTAGGTTACCTAAACTCAATGGATGTATAGAGAGGATTTGGTGGAAGCAAAAACAAAGAGAGGAGGTCATGCGTCACTAATGTGCCGAACGAGCAAATGAGCTTGACACTTGTGTAGGGAGGTGTTAGTATTGCCGTTGCCTGCCCAGAGAAGGAGTATGTTGCGCGATGATTTATCCGCACCTCTCATTAATCGATGATGAAAGGGGGTGATAATTTCGGACTATAGACTAAACTAATCTTGCTACCAAATGTAAGCCGACTGCAGCTGAATATACTGAAGTCTAAGCAAAAGGAGGAAGCGAATGGCATACGAAACAATTATTGTTGAGCGTGAAGATAACGTTGGCATCATAACTTTGAATCGTCCACCTGCTAACCCGATAAATTCCACATTGCTGAGCGAGTTAAATCAAGCCCTAACGGAATTCAAGGCGGATAAGGCGATTAGGGCTTTGATAATCACAGGCGCTGGGGATAGATTTTTCTCAGCTGGATTTGATATAAAGAGTGCTTTCGGACCTGACGCAGCACGAGGTGGTCCGGCTGGCCCATCAGGCCAAGAAGTATTTTTCAATATTGAGAGATTTCCAAAACCCGTTATTGCAGCTATCAATGGCTACGCTGGGGGAGGTGGCTGTGAACTGGCGATGTCTTGTCATTTCCGGATAATGGTAGATGCTGAGCGAGCGGTTATGGGACAGCCGGAAATAGATCGTGGCATTATTCCGGGCTGGGGTGGAACTCAAAGGTTGCCGCGATTGGTAGGAAAAACACGGGCTCTTGAAATGCTTCTCCTAGGTCAAGAGAAAATGATTAGAGCTTCGGAGGCCCTGGAAATTGGGCTTATAGGTAAAGTTACTAGTCCCAGCGAGTTGATGAATGATGCTAAAGAACTGGCTAAGAAGCTAGCTAAAAAGGCTCCAGTTGCTGTGAGTATAATCCTCGACTGTGTTACGCGTGGGCTTGAGACAACCCTTGAAGAGGGGATCAAGATCGAAGCTGAAGGCTCGCGTCGCGTAGGGCAAACAAAAGATGCTCAGGAAGGAATGATGGCATTTGTCCAGAAGCGCGAACCGGTGTTCAAAGGTGAGTAGGCTTTCGGTCTATCTCAGTATGTACCTAAAGAGATTGTAGAGATTAGAGCTCGGGGATCAATAAAAAGCTGTGATGAGTGAAGGAGATTCGTAGCTGCTCAGCACAGTAATGAGCAGTGGCTTTCATTTATGTTCTGGGTACTATCTTTACAACTAAAAATGCCATCAAATAGCTCATGGTTTGGCGATAGCCTAGCAAAGAAATTAGACATTGTCCGATCTTGCCTCAATAAAGGTGGTTACCCTAAGAACGGTACTTCTTGATAGCAAAGATAAGCTCCTCTACACCGAACAAACCGTAAACAATATTGCTCGCTAGGGCATTGCCAGGGGAAAACCCCTGCTGATATGGCCATCGTCCTGAGAAAGTTCTTTAACATTTCACCTCTACTCCAATCTTAGCCAAACCAGCCGCATTACAGCATGTGTCCGAATAATTCGATTTCAACATGTAAAACAGGAGCAACCTTGCTACAATAAGCATAATCCAAAATTCCAGGAGGAACTCAAATGGAGACGACAGAACTAGCAAACTTGATTAAAAGTCGGCGTTCGATTCGTGTCTGGCAGGATAAGCCTGTTCCAGAAGAAATGCTGCGGCAAGCTGTAGAGCTGGCTACCTGGGCGCCAAACGGTGCTAATTTTCAGAACTGGTACTTCTATATCGTTCTGAATAAGGACATTATCAAAGCCATTGCAGATGCCATACAAGCCAGCACAGGGAATATGGCTTCCTGGCCTGAAACAGCACAAGCCAGCGGGTTTGCGTTCCCAGGTAGGACGCCACAAGCAACATCTACTCCACCAAGACCACAGCGCAGTCCTCTAAGCGCAGCACCAGCCATGATCCTGGCCGGCACCAGAAGGATAGAAAACCCAAGGGTTAAGATTCTGGCAGCCCGGGCAAAGGTAGACGAAAGGGCTGTACAGATGCTTGAGTGGGACAGCATCCTCAATCCACGCCTTCAATCAGTATCAGCAGCTATTGCCTATCTCCTTTTAGTGTTGCACCAGATGGGACTGGGTGCTGTATGGATGACCGGTCCGCTGGCACTGGCAAAGGGAGACACAGAGAAAATCCTCAACATCCCATCGGACATGGATATCCTCGCTATGATACCGGTAGGATATCCGGCAGAAAGTCCCACCCGGGATAGACGACCCGTCAGCGAAGTCAGTGAGGTAATCAGGTAGCCACGCCTGCTAGCCACAGTCTTCAAAGCCCAGAAGCTAAAACGGTGATTGCTTTTGAAATTCATGAAGGTAGCGACATATAAAGTCCAGCCCCTACAAGTCTAACTGCACAGTCTACCTGGCAAAGCGTATGTTTGAAAGGTCAACGACTTAAGCTTACCCGCCTTAAACACCACAAGCAGTTGATATCAATGTCCGAGAATTGGTATTCTGTTTGGAATGCCTAGCATCGGAGGTTGATCGGAGGTTGAAATGAAAGTCGTCGCTATTGGGGGAAGCCCTAGACTCGATGGTAACACTAATTACCTGATGGACGAAGTCTTAAATGAATTAGCCAAGAGAGGGATTGAAACTGAGAAGATCGTTTTAAATCAGTACCGGGTTAACCCGTGCCAGGCAC
>Ga0315541_1003077_pt1 | contig 13173 bp, 7 predicted proteins | sample SalMarSW160190MG_FD_203095 | JGI IMG/M metagenome (GOLD analysis project Ga0315541, IMG submission 203095) | Salt marsh sediment microbial communities from the Plum Island Ecosystem LTER, Massachusetts, United States - Salt Marsh Sediment SW1601-190 ...
GTGGCGACGCTCACGGGAGCCGCCCGCGCCGCCGAGATCGAGCGCATCGCCGGGGGCGACGCCGCGCGCAAGGAGGCCCTGGCCAAGGTGGCGCGCACCAGCGAGGCCATGGCGACGGCCCGGGCGGCGTGGGAGAAGGCCAAGGCGGACCCGAACGCCACGCTCCAGGCGGTCAACGAAGCCGAGAAGGTCTACCTGGACGCCCTCGACGTATACACGCGGGCCGTCGAGAACGCCCTGGCCGGCAACCTCGACACCGAGAAATTCGGGGACACGCTCAGGCTGTACGTCTCTGCCCGCGAGGCCGGCGCCATCGGCATGGCCGAGCGCGACGAGCGCCAAAAGGCATTCGACCAGCGGCTGGAGCAGCTTCGCGGGCGGTACCCCGCCCGGCGGGCGAAGATCGACCGCGTGGTATCGGCCTACACCGACTGGGCGGAGAAGCGGATCGGCCTGGACGACCCGGCCGACCTGAAGCGGCTGGTGGCGAAGGTGGGGGTGCTGGAGTTCCGCATCGCCGCGACGCTCCCGAACAGCGCCCGCGAGCCGAAGCTGACCGAGCCGCTGTACCTCTACTACCAGAATCAGTTGACCGAGCAGGGGCCCATGTTCGGGCGGAGCCGCAACGAGCCGTACCAGTGGTTCGAACTCCGCGCCAAGAGCGAGAAGCTCTCCACCGACACCGTCATCGGCAAGTACGCCAACAAGCGGTACATGCTGCTCTGCAACGAGTCCGAGCTGGTGATGCTGCACGAGACGGGCAGGCGCTCGTGGACGCTGAAATCGTCCCCGGGCTCCGACAGGCTCAACCGCCCGGCCGTCGCCTTCCGGATGGACTCCAAGGGCGCCGAGCACATGGGCACTCTGACCGCGGCCAACATAGGCAAGCTGATGGCCATCCTGCTGGACAACCAGGCCTACTCCGCCCCGAACATCAAGGAGGCCATCTACGGCAACGGCATCATCGAGGGCGACTTCACCCAGCAGCAGGTGGCCGAGATGGTCCAGGTGCTCAACGCCGGCGCCCTGGAAGGTCAGGTCAACGAGAACCCGATCAGCGAAAAGACCATCGCCCCCAGCATCGGCGCCGACAACCGCCAGGCGGGCATCCGGGCGGCCATCTGGGGCCTGATCGGCGTGGCCGTGTTCATGATAGCCTACTACCTCGCCGCCGGGGCGATCGCCAACGTCGCCTTGCTGCTGAACCTGGTGTTGGTGCTGGGGGCGATGAGCTTCATCGAGGCGGTCTTCACGCTGCCGGGAATCGCCGGGGTGATCCTGACCATCGGCATGGCGGTCGACGCCAACGTGCTCATCTTCGAGCGCCTGCGGGAAGAGCAGGCCAAGACGCAGTCGATGCGGATGGCCATCCGCAACGCCTACTCCAACGCCGCCAGCGCCATCCTCGACGGCAACGTCACCACGCTGCTGACGTGCGTGATCCTGGGCTGGGTGGGCACGGAGGAGGTTCGTGGGTTCGCCATCACGCTGGGCCTGGGGGTGATGTTCAGCCTGTTCACCGCCCTGATCGTGACCCGGTGGATCTTCCAGTTGCTGCTGGGGACCGGCCTGATCAAGGGCCGCGTCCGCATGCTATCCATTATCGGCACCCCGAAGGTCAACTGGATGGCCAAGCGGCGCGTGTTCTGGATGGTGTCGATCACGCTGGTGGCAGTGGGCATCGCCGCCCTCTCCTGGCAGCGGAACGACATCCTGGGCCTGGAGTTCAGCTCCGGCACCCAGGCGACCTTCACCTTCAAGCGCGGCGAGAAGATCCCCGGCCCGGACGGCCAGAAGGCCCTGCCCCAGCGCAGCGGGATCGAGCAGGCCATTCGCGACAAGGCCGACGAGCTGGCGGCCGAGGCCCGCGCCAAGGCCACCGGGCCCCAGGCGGCCGAGCACGCCGCCGCCGCTGAAGCGCTGAGGAAGCTCGCCCTGACGGCGAAGGTGGAGACGGTGTTGGACGTCGACAAGGCCCAGGACTGGCTGACCGGCTTCGACGCCAACTCCGACCGCGCCATCGACGGGAACGAGTGGCGAGCCGGGAAGCTCCCACCCGAGCTGTTCTCGTCCGCCGACGCCGACGGCAACGGCAGGCTGGACCGGACCGAGCTGGCCGACCGCCTGCCCGAACGCCAGTATCAGGTCTCCACCACCGTCGCCGACCTGAAGCTGCTGCGGAAGGTCGTTTCCGAGGCCTTTGGGACGGCCCTGGACATGCCCGGCGAGGTGACCTTCGCCCTCCAGACGGCCGGAGCGGTGCCGGGGCTGAACACCACCCTGGATGAAAAGAACAAGGGCCTCACCCACATCTCCACCAGCCTGGCCGAAGGCGTCAGCCCGGAACTCCAGGGCAAGTTCCTCAATTTCGTCGGCGGCGCGGTGTTCGTCATTCACGACATTTCTCCGCCCCTGGCGGAGGCCGAGCTGGCCAGCCGCATCAGCACCATGCGTTTGCAGCCGGACTTCGCCGGCTCCCAGTTCAACCAGACGCAGGTGATCGGGCTGAAGGCCGGCAGCGACAGCGAGGGGTTCAGCTCGCTGGCGGTGCTGACCCGGAACCCCAACGTCGATTACATCGGCCGGCCCGAACAGTGGAAGGTGTTCGCGCGGGGCGAGCTGAAGCTGCTGACGGCGGCCCTGGAACGGAGCCCTTCGATTCAGTCGACCCAGTTCAACCCGGCCATCGCCGCCGAGACCGGCAACCTGGCCATCATCGCCTTCGTGCTGAGCTGGATGGCGATCATCGTGTACCTGTGGATTCGGTTCGGCTCGGCCCGCTGGGGCCTGGCGGCCGTGATCTGCCTCATCCACGACACCGTCATCGCCGTCGGCCTGGTCGCCGTCACCGCCTACGTCGGTCAGACCTCCCTGGGCCGGTCGCTGATGATCTTCCCCTTCAAGATCGACATGGCCATGGTGGCGGCGTTCCTGACGATCATCGGCTACTCCGTCAACGACACCATCGTCGTCTTCGACCGCATCCGCGAGAACCGCGGCAAGCTGGCCAGCGTGGACGAGCAGACCATCAACCGCTCCATCAACCAGACCCTCAGCCGGACGTTGCTGACGACCGCCACCACCCTGATCGCGGTGGTGGTGATGTACATCTTCGGCGGGGCGGGCATCCACGCCTTCACCTACGCCCTGCTGGTGGGCATCGTCTTCGGCACGTACTCCTCGGTCGCGATCGCCAGCCCGATGCTGCTGGGCTTCAAGCGGGCCCTGGTGGGCCGGGCGGTCCGCCGGCCAGCGGCGGTGCCGGGCAAGTAGCCGCTGGCCCCGGACGCTTGGTGAATGACAACGCCCCGGCGCGGGCGCGCCGGGGCGTTGTCCGCGCCAGCCTGTCCTTGACAAAATCGCACTTATCGCTTACCGTGTAATCGCTTACCGAAGGGGCATTGTGTTCACTGCGGCCGGGAGCGTCTCCGGCCGACGGCTCCAAGCGAGTACGATACTTCATAAGGAGGAGCGGTTATGGGTCGTGCGCTCAGTTTCCTTGTCGCAACTGGACTGGTCGTTTGTCCCCCGGCTTCGACCAGTATGGGCGATCCGGTCAACGATCTCGAGGTGCTTGTGGCCAAGTACGCGACCACTGAAGGAGAGCTGCTGTACGACGTGGACGTGGACGCCTACAAGATCGGCGCCACCTCGGGGCAGCTTACCACCCCCTCGGGCACCTACCCGCTGGTCTATGACGCCGGCGAAGGCTGGGAGCCCGGTGGCACCTTCGGTTACGACTACGACGAGCTGAGCTGGGCCGAGCTGGCCACCCAGATTTCCGCCAACTGGACGCTTACGTGGGACGCCGGGCAGGCAACACAGACGGTCTGCACCATCAGCTTTCCCAGCATCGCCGAGGAGGATTGGTATGCGCTCCCGATCATCACCTATCCCCTGCCCGCCGACTCGCCCACCCCCGCCAACGTGACCGTCCAATGGTCGTGGTCCGGCAACCCGACCGACCCCGACCTCGACGAGGTCTTTGCCTACGTGACGTGCTATTCAGACCCCGGCCTGGAATACGAAAGCCCGGACCTGCCCAAGGACGCCACCTCGTGGACTCCGCCCGAGCTGGCCGAGGGCAACTGGGAGGCCGGGGCGACTTACATCAAGTGCTTTGCCCGCGCCCCCGACGGGCTGACGATCAGCGACGACCCCTGGGCTCTTCCCGCCGGCGAGTTCTGGCTGTATCTCGACAGCGACGACGGCTCCAACTTCATCGTCAACCCCGATCCTGTCCCCGGCGATGCCAACCTGGACGGGATGGTGGATGGTGGCGACTACACTCTCTGGGCCGACAACTACAACCAGCCCGGCGGTTGGCAGCAAGGGGACTTCAGTGGCGATGGTTTCGTCGACGGCGGAGATTACACCCTCTGGGCGGACAACTACGGCTCGAAGGGGCTCGCCGCAGGCGGCTGCGGCACTGGCGGCGCGCCCATCCCCGAACCGGCGACGATGTTGCTGCTGACGCTGGGGGCGATCGCCCTTATCCGGCGCAGGCCGGAGTAAGCCTGGTTCGATCGAGCCGCGCCGGGCCGGGCCGCGGGCTTTAGCCGCCGGCCTTTGTGTGGGCCGCGAGCGCGGTAGCCTTGGTTTCTCCTTCGTGCCCGACGGCTTGTGGGGCGACCCTCGCCTTTCCCCCCTGTCCGTGCTAATTTATGCGGCGAGTCCTTGAAGTTGGGGAGTGGCGGATGGCCGAGCCTCGGTCTCAGCAGCGGATGTACCTGCGGCTGCACCTTGCCTCCGGCGTGGGGGCGGTGATCTTCCGGCGATTGGTGGATCACTTCGGCGGCGTGGCCCCGGCCGCGGCGGCGGCGCCGGCGGAGCTGCGGCGGGTCGAGGGCGTGGGCGAGAAGATCGCCTCGGCCATCGCGGCCGTGGACGATGAAGCCGTCGACGAAGAGCTTGCCCTCGCCGAGGCCCACGGCGCCGGCATCCTGTGCCTGGAAGATGACGCCTACCCGCCGGCGCTGAAGAACCTTCCCGACCCTCCGCCGGTGCTGTACGTCCGCGGCGAGCTGCTGCCGACGGACGCGGTCGCCCTGGCCGTCGTGGGCTCGCGCCGGTGCACCTACTACGGCCTGGAGCAGGCCGAGCGCTTCGGCGGGCTGCTGGGGCGGGCCGGCTTCACCGTGGTTTCCGGCGGGGCTCGCGGGATCGACGCGGCCGCCCATCGCGGGGCGCTCTCGGCCGGCGGCAGGACCATCGCCGTCATGGGCTGCGGGCTGTGCAACCTCTACCCGCCCGAGAACAAGGAGCTTTTCGAGCGGATCGTCGCCGACGGCCGCGGGGCCGTTCTCTCGGAGCTGCCCATGCGCACGGACGTGAAGGCGGGCAACTTCCCCATTCGCAACCGCATCATCTCCGGGCTGTCGCTGGGCGCGCTGGTGGTGGAGGCGGCCCGCCGCAGCGGCTCGCTGATCACCGCCCGGCTGGCCGTCGAACAGGGCAAGGAGGTCTTCGCCGTGCCCGGGCGGGTGGACTCGCCCTTCAGCCAGGGCACCAACCAGCTCATCGCCGACGGCGCCGCCGCCCTGGTCCAGGACCTGGAGGACATCCTCAACGCCCTCGACCGCGTCGGTGAGACCCTCGTCGAGGAAGGCGCCTTGGCCGCGGCCGCGCCGCCCCGGCCGAAAGTCGAGCTGACCGACCTCGAGCGGAAGCTGATGCGGCACCTCTCCGCGGCGGAGCTGCCGCTGGACGAGCTGATCCGCCGCTCGGGCCTGCCCGCCCATCAGGTCACCGCGGCCATGACCACCCTGACCATCAAGGGCGCCGTCACGCGGAAACCCGGCGGCGTCTTCACCGCCCGGTCGAACCGCCCCGATGGTTGAGGCGGCCCGCCTGGGCAGCACGTAGGGCGGGTCAACTGACCCGCCGGATTCCGTGGTCGTCCTTCCTGCTCGGCCTATCAGAGCCCATCCACCAACCAAGTGTCACCTGAAAAGTAGCCTGTCCCCTATCTCGTCCTGAAAAGTAGCCTGTCCCCTATCTCACCCTATCTCACCTGAAAAGTAGCCTGTCCCCTATCTCCTCCACCAACCAAGTGTCACCTGAAAAGTAGCCTGTCCCCTATCTCGTCCTGAAAAGTAGCCTGTCCCCTATCTCCCCTATCTCCTACCCTATCTCCTATCTCACCCATGCCATGGGTTGACGTCGCTGCTGGCCCTTGGCAGACTGAACGGTCGATTCAGCTTCGATCTCCGGCAAATGGAGATGTTGTGCAGAACAACAAGTTCGGCCACACGGCAGACACCATGGACATCAAGACTCGACCTTACGCGCGGGAAACTGACTTCGACAAGGTGGGGCAGTTCCTCATCAGGACATACGACACGACGGCCGACCACGTCAACTGGCTTGGGCCGCGATGGGAGTACATGCACTACCTGAAGCACTCCCTGATCGGGGAGTATGACTTCAGCGTCATCGGAATCTGGGAAACGGGTGGTCAGATCGTAGCTGTGGTGCACCCGGAGGAGAAGATGGGCCTGGCCTACTTCGAGGTCGCCCCCGACCACAGTGCCCTGAAGAACGACATGCTCACCTATGCCGAGAAACATCTCCACAAATGCGAGGACAGCGCCAAGGTACTCACTATCCTCATTAACGACCGTGACGACCGGTTTCAGTGCCTGGCCACAGAACGGGGCTACGTCAAACAGACGTGGGGAGAGCCGATGTCGCACTTCATCATTCCTGATCCTTTTCCGGAGATCACGTTGCCCGACGGTTTCCGTCTCAAGTCACTTGCGGACGACAACGATCTGGTGAAGGTCCACACAGCGATGTGGCGGGGATTCAACCATGGCGACAATCCGCCGGCTGACGGCATAGAGCACCGCAGATTCATGCAGAGCGCCCCGAACTTCAGGAAGGATCTGAACATCGTCGTCGAGGCGCCCACCGGCCAGTTCGTCTCCTACTGCGGCATGTGGTATGAGCCTGTGCACAGGATAGCCTATGTCGAACCAGTGGCCACCGATCCGGACTACCGGCGAATGGGCCTTGCGAGCGCCGCTGTGCTTGAGGGCATCCGGCGTTGTGGCCAGCAGGGCGCCACGGTAGCCTATGTCGGAACCAACAAGCGGCTGTATCTGTCCATGGGCTTCCAGCAGATCTACAACCGTTCGGCGTGGCGACGCGAGTGGACGTAGGCGCCGGACCAGTCGCTGCAGGCGATCCCTGAGGGCGCCCAACAGCACGTGCGAGCGGACTGCCGCCGGTCACGCAGGACGTTAGCATAGCGGGGGGAGATTCACGCGGCCTCTTCCGCCCGCTGCCAGAGCCGCGAGAAGGCGTCCCGGACGGAGTTCCAATGTGTACACCGGGCCGGGGCTCGCGGGATCGACGCGGCCGCCCGTCGCGGGGCCCTGTCGCCGGTCGGCCCATCAGGTCACCGCGGCCATGACCACCCTGACCATCAAGGGCGCCGTCACGCGGAAACCCGGCGGCGTCTTCACCGCCCGACTTTCCGGAGTACCGAAAGACGAGGGCGCATAACCAGGGGAGAAAGCGTAGAAAAGCAGCCTGTCCCCATCGGTCCCCCGGCCAACTTCTGCACGGCCGTTCAGGCCTCGCGAACCGCTCAGTTTGAGTTAGCACCTACCTTTGTAGACTGCTTGCGAGCGCCAGCTCAGCGGCATTCTCGATTTGGTGCGCGATGGGCGAAGGGGTGAGCTTGGGATGGGTCCCCATTTGGAAGACCGCTATTTCATCCGCTCGCATCCCGTGCTGTATGAGAGAACCAATGCAATTGACGACGTAGCCGGCCTTGTCGCTTCCGTAAACCTGCCCGCCTATCAGCTTTCCGCTGTCCTTCATAAAGATCAGCTTCACGGTCAGCTCCTGCGCTCCGGGCAGTGTTCCCGGGTGTTTGTCCAGAGAGGTTGCTTCACCTACGAGAACTTCAATCCCTTCCTCTTTGGCCGTCCTTTCCGTGAAACCTGCCGAGGCGATTGCGAGGTCCCCCACGACCGTACCGAAAACGCCGATAGGACAGGGCGCACGCTGCCTGCGCACGAACAGGTTCATGGCGGCTACCCTCGCCTCCATCGTTGCGATGGAAGCCAAGCGGAGCATGGATGTCTTGCCCGTGAGGAAGCACCTTTTCCGTGTGCAGTCCCCTGCAGCAAAGATATGAGGATCGTTCGTTCTCATGTAATCATCCACATCCACCCCGGCCTTTTCATCCACACTCAGCCCCGCATCACGAGCGAGTGCAACGTTGGGAGTGACGCCTATTCCGAGGATGACGAGGTCCGCCTTGAGCTGTCGCCCGTCGTCAAGCTCCACAGACTCAACTTTGCCGTTGCCGCGAATGGCCTCGGCCTTTCTATCCGCGATGATGGTCACTCCTTCGTTGCTCAGTTTCTCCTCCACCTTAATACACACCTCGCTGTCGCAGGCTAGAAGGAGGCAGTGAGGAAGCAACTCCACCACGGAAAGACTCCTCAGCTTGCCGAGCTTCGAGAGCTCATCGGCAAACTCCAGGCCGATGAAGCCACCGCCGATGATCACAACGTTCCTTGCGTGCTCAAGCGCTTGTTGCAGGCCCTGCAAATAGCCGGCGTCTTTCTTGGCCGCAAACACGTTGCCCAAGTCCACGCCTGGCACTCGGGGGATCAGCGGATTTGACCCCGTTGCGAGGATCATCCTGTCGTACTCAAGCCGGTCCCCGCCAGCCGTGATGGCCCTCCGCGATTGTCTGTCTATCGACGTAACTTCATCGACGATGAGGTCGATCTTGTTCGCGGTGAGCGCAGCGTCAGAGAGGACGTCCTCATCGACCGATTTGAGCGTCCCGAAGATGTAGGGGATACCGCATGGTATCAGGACCTTTTCCTCGCGACGAACGATGGTGATCTTCAGGTCCGGATGGAACCGCCTCGCCGTGATGGCCGCCGCCAGACCGGCCGCGCTGCCGCCCACGATCAGTATGTCTGTCTTCATCACACCAAACCTTTCAGGCCTCTGCTGTCTGCCCGGGGAGGCAAGCGCCTCCCCGCCGTTACCGATGCCAAAACCAGCCCCCGCGTATGCGCCGCAACCACTCGTATCGTCGCCGATCACCCCGCACGCGAAGACCGCTATGATCTCCGCGAAGGGGGGGCTTGTCAAGGCTCTCTGCGTGAGTGACCCTGTGCCGCGGCTTGTGAAGCGGCCACTAGCGGGGGCGGGATTCGGACCCACGACCGGGGGTTGTGGTGCACCGGCCGCCGGCACCTGGGGGACTTCGGCAGCTAACCGGAGCAAGGGTTCGAAGGAGCAAAGGCTACGCTGCCCGCTCCCAGAGCCGCCAGTATAGGTTTCGTATGGCGTTCCACTGTGTACACCGAGGCGGGGCTCGCGGCATCGACGCGGCCGCCCACCGCGGGGCGCTGTCGCCGGCGCCGCCGGGGCGTTGACAGCGGGCGGAGCAGCGCCGAAGATGTCGTGGTCGGCCATCTTACGGCCGGGGAAAGGACAGGCAAATGAGCACGGTCATGGTGATCTACCACAGCGGCACGGGCAACACGGAGAAGCTGGCCGGATTCGTGGCCGAGGGGGCCAAGAGTGTGGCCGGCACGGAGGTGAAGCTGGTTCGTGCGGACGAGCTGGACTACGACGCCGCGGCCGCGGCCGCCGGGCTCGCCATCGGCTCGCCGGACTACTTCAGCTACATGGCCGGGCAGGTCAAGACCTTCTTCGACAAGGTACTCAACGACGGCCGCTTCAAGAACAAGCCCTGCGTGACGTTCGGCACGCACGGCGGCGGGGGGAAGGTCCTGGCCGTGCTGGACAACCTGGTGAAGGCCGTCAAGCTCAAGCCGGTGGCCGCGGGCCTGCTGGTCAAGGGCGCCCCCGACGCCGAAGGCGCCGAAAAAGGCCGCGCCCTGGGCAAGGCCCTGGCCGAGGCGGCCAAGTAAGGCGGCGCCGCCGAGCCGGCGCGGGGCGACGGAGGCGTGTCCGCGGGCGTGCTGCCCGAAGCGAGGGAGAGACGATGAAATTCAGCTCGGTGACCAGGCGCCGCTTCAGCGAGTACCGCCGGCCGGATGCGGCCGACCTGGACGACGACGCGTCCTCGGCCACCGCCAACGCCGAATTCCGGAAAAGATACTACGCCTTCACGTCGCTCGAGTTCGACCGCCGCGAGGGGAAGCTCTTCTGCGGGACGACGAACTTCTCCGACGATCTGCTGCACGCGTACGACCCGGCCGCGGGGACGTTCCAGTCGATGAACTACGCCGCCATCGGCGAGCGATACGAGGTCAAGATCCATCGCGGCCTGTGCCTCGGCGGCGACGGCTGCGTGTACGGGGCGACGAGCTGCCTGCACGGGATCGACGAGCTGGCCAAGGGCCCCGGCGGGAAGGTCTTCAAGCTCGACCCGGCCACGGGCGAGTACCACGTGCTGTCGGTTCCCATCCCGCAGCTCTACATCCAGACGATCTCGCTGGACTGGCAGCGGCAGATGATCTACGGGATGAGCTACCCGGTCTTCGAGTTCTTCGCGTACTCGCTGGGGCGGGGCGAGGTCGTCTACCGGCAGTACATGGGCTCGATCTCGCACATCGGGGCGGTGGACGACGACGGCGGCTACTGGGGCACGTGGCTGGGCCGGGCCAGGCGGCACAACCTGTTCCGCTACGACCCGGCCCGCAACGAGGTGCGCTTTTACGACCACGGCTTTCCCACGCCGTGCCGCAGCCTGATGTACTACCTGGCCGGGCCGATCGACTCGATGCTCAACGGCGGGGACGGCTGGCTCTACGTCGGCCACGAGAGCGGCGAGCTGTACCGCCTGGACTGGCGCAGCGGGGAAGTCGAATACCTCTGCAAGCCGCTGCCCGGGCAGCGGCTGCCGGGCCTGGTCGCCGGGGCGGACGGGCAGATCCTCGGCGTCGGCGGCAGCGACCGCAAGACCATGGGCTTCGTCTACGACCGCAAGACCGGCCGCTGCGAGGTCCTGGGGGCCATCCGCGACGAGCAGGCCGACGCCGCCTGCTTCCGCACGCACGACTGCTGCCTGGCCGGCGATTCCCTCTTCGTCGGCGAGACCGACAACCCCCAGCGCTCCTGCTATCTGTGGGAGTGCAAGCTGGGTTCGTAGGCGCTCTTGCCAGCGCGGGGCGGGCGGCGTAGAATGACATCGGCCGAGGCCGGTTAGCACTGGTCCAAGTACCAGGTACGAGGTTGAGAAAACCTGGGGCGTCAGGACAAGGACTCTTAGCGGTCCGCCGATCCGGATTCCGGAGCGCCTTACCTCCTTGTGCAGCCGGCTCCGGTCTTTCTTTGCGCCCCGACCGGCGAGCCGCGACCGCCGGGGAGCGGGAGTAGGACAAGACGAATCCGGCAAGTGAGCGCGCTCCCGCTCCTCGGAGCCGGTACATCGTTAGGGAGTGGTGTAACTAATTATGTGTAAGTTTGTGGTCGTGGCGGGCTGTTGAAAGCTGTTGGTTGTGTTGGCAGCGGGGTGACGGTTGAGCGGGCGTGCGAGGGCACGCACCCTACGTATCGAGCGTGCCGGGCAGCAGCCCCATCGGCAGGGCGGCCGGGCGCCGGCAGGTGCTGGAAAGCTCCACGTGCTTGCCCTGCTCGGAGGCGTCGTGGAAGGCGTGCATGACGTCGAGGACGTGAAAGGCCAGCTCGCCGCTGGCGCGGTGGTCCCGGCCGGAGCGGAGGGCATAGGCCATGTCGGCCACGCCGATGCCGCGGGAGTTCTCGGCGTAGCCGTGGCTCAGCGGCATCTCGCACCATTCCTGGTGCGCTCCGCCTCGGCGGAGGCGGACGGGCCCGCCGAAGCCGTTCGGGTCGGGCACGGCGAGCGAGCCCTCGGTGCCGTAGATCTCGATCCGCGGCAGGTTGGCCGCCCAAACGTCGAAGCTGGTGATGATCGTGGCCACCGCGCCGTTGGCGAAGTCCATCACGCCGGCCACGTGCGTCGGCACCTCCACCTTCACCACCGTGCCGTACTTGGGCTTGGAGGTGATCGTCCGCGTGGGGAAGGTGATCCTGGCCGAGCCGGTCACCCGCCGCACCGGCCCCAGCAGCGACACCAGCGCGGTCAGGTAGTACGGCCCCATGTCGAACATGGGCCCGCCGCCGTGCTGGTAGTAGAACGCCGGGTCCGGGTGCCAGCTCTCGTGCCCGTGGCAGGTCATGAAGGCGGTGGCGGCCACGGGCTCGCCGATCCAGCCGTCGTCGATGAGCTTCCGGCAGGTCTGGATGCCCCCGCCCAGGAAGGTGTCCGGGGCGCAGCCAACGCGCAGCTTGTTGGCGGCGGCGAGCCGGAGCATCTTGCCGCCGTCGGCGCGGGTGACGGCCAGCGGCTTCTCGTTGTGCACGCACTTTCCCGCGGCCAGGGCGGCCAGGGCCACCGCGGCGTGGGCGTTGGGGATGGTCAGGTTCACCACGATCCGGATTTCCGGATCCGCCAGGAGCTGCTCCACCGTGCACGCCGTGGCCACGCCGAACTTCTCGGCCTGGGCCTCGGCCCGCTCGGCCACCAGGTCCGCGCAGGCCGCCACCTCCAGGATCTCAAAGACCTGCTGGCTGTTCTTGAGGTAAATGCCGCTGATGTTGCCGCAGCCGACGATGCCGATCTTGGTGGTTTCCATGACTGCTCCTTACGCGGGCGGGGCCGGCCGGCCGGATTTCGCCTCGCGAAAAGGACCTTCACTACACAATCCGGAGCGCAAAATCCATGCCCGCCCGCGAAATTGTGGCCTCCGCGCCCGGCGGGCGGAGTTTCGCCGGCGGCCGCCCGCCCTGCGGAAACGGCAGACAACGAACGCGCGGCGCGTTAGAATGATGCATGGCGGCTTTAGACAAGGAGCCAGCCGTGGCGATTCGGTTCAACTGTGACAACCCTGACTGCGGGCGGGAGGTCCGCGCCCCCGACGGCACCGAGGGCAAGAAGGCCAAGTGCCCGCACTGCGGGAAGGTGCAGGTGATCCCGGCCGTGGCCCCGCCCGGGCCCAGCCCGTTCTCGGCCGAGGGGCTTGCCCCGGCGCCCGCGAAGGCCAAGCCCAAGCACCGGCGCGGAACCGCCGCCGGCACGCATAAAAAGACCTACGTGCAGGAAAGCCGGAACGTCGGGCTCTACGTCAAGATCGGCCTGCTGGCGGCGGTGCTCGCGGGCGCCGTCGTCGGCTTCGTGGTGGTGTTCAAGTTGCTGGCGAAGAA
>Ga0315541_1003078_pt1 | contig 13170 bp, 12 predicted proteins | sample SalMarSW160190MG_FD_203095 | JGI IMG/M metagenome (GOLD analysis project Ga0315541, IMG submission 203095) | Salt marsh sediment microbial communities from the Plum Island Ecosystem LTER, Massachusetts, United States - Salt Marsh Sediment SW1601-190 ...
GGCACCGGGCTTAAGGATACCGAGACCGCAGTAAAGGATGCCGAGCCCTTTCTTGAGCTCCCGGCTGATTTGGCTGGGGTGGAGAAGGCTCTGGGGCTGGCAGAAGGAGGCAGTCATGGCTAAGGTAGTTAACGAAGACATAGGAGCCTATTGTCACCACTACCCGAGGGTAGTGGCTATAGTCACGGCTCAGGCTGGGGGCAAGGAGAACGCCATGGCGTTAGCCTGGCATGCCCCCATATCATTTTCTCCGCCTCTTTATGGAATAGCTCTCTCCACGAAGAGGTTTACCTATAAGCTTATTGCTGAGAGCAAGGAGTTCGGGGTTAACTTCGTGCCCTTTGATGAGGCGGAGCTGGTTGCCGCCGTCGGTGGCAGCAGCGGTGAGGAAGTAGACAAGTTCAGCCGGTTTAACATTGAAAAGGAAAAGCCGTTAAAGACGCAGGTGCCCATTCTACAGGCTGCCTACGCCGCCTATGAGTGCAGGGTGGTTGATGACCATATCTATGGCGACCACAGGCTGGTGGTGGGGGAGATTGTGGCCGTTCATTTACTGGAGGAAGCCTTTACTCCTGAGGAAACACTGGATATAAGCAAGGCTAGCCCCACCCTCTACATAGGTAGCGAGCGCTATATTACCGCCTCCTGCGAGGCGATAAAGCATCTAGACCGCAAGGTCTATGGTGTTGGTTAAAGGAGGCCCGCAGTGATTGATGAAAGCGAGATTAAGGCGGCGGTAACTTCTATCATCAAGGCTATCGGGGAAAACCCGGAGAGGGAGGGGTTGAAGAAGACCCCTGATCGCGTGGCTGAGATGTATGCTGAGCTCTTTGCTGGACTTAGTATGAACCCCAAGGAAGAGCTGGTGGTGGGCTTTGAGGAGGGGCACCGGGAGATGGTAATCCTCAGGGATATTCCCTTTTATTCCATGTGTGAGCATCACCTTTTGCCCTTCTACGGCACGGTTCATGTCGGCTATCTGCCTAACGCCAGCGGGCGTGTCGTCGGGGGGAGCAAGCTGGCTCGGGTGGTGGAGGTCTTTGCCAAGCGCCCTCAGATTCAGGAGAGGATGACCACCCAGATTGCCGATGCTATCGTTGATGGGCTCAGGCCTGACGGGGTGGGGGTAATTGTCCAGGCGGAGCACATGTGTATGATTATGCGGGGCATAAAAAAGCCGGGAAGCGCTATTGTTACCTCCGCCCTCAGGGGTACCTTTCGGCACAAAACGGCAACCAGGGCTGAATTTTTCTCTTTGCTTCAGGGTAAATAGCGGTTAGTCCGAGGAGGGAATTGGTCTTGGTTCCTGGACTTCCATCTCCTGGCCGCAGCAGGTTGGTGTGCCCTCTCCGGCTTTAGTACACAGTATTTCAGTGCCACACTTGGCACAGCGATATCTTTTACCCAGTTGACTTGGCATCTATTTCTTCATCTCCATGGGTTGACCGCAGCAGTGTATTGTGCCTTCGCCGGCACGGGTGACGATAAACTCGGCGCCACACTTGGCACAGCGGTATCTCTTGCCTATCTCGTTTGCCATCTCATGCTACCCTTCTACGGTTTAGTTTACCGCCATCGAGTGGCTGCTGTCAAAGCATTTTACTCGCCCATAATCTGGACTATTATTTGCCTTGACCTTGGCCTGTTATCAAAGTCCACCAGCACTATTTGCTGCCAGGTGCCCAGAGCCAGCTTCTTATTGCTGAAGGGTATTACCAGCGACGCCCCCAGCAATGAAGCTCGGACGTGGGAGTGTCCGTTGCCATCCCCCCAGGCGCGGTCGTGCTTATAGGGGATGTCTCTGGGGATGTTTCGCTCCCACATGTCTTTGAAATCAGCAAGTAAGCCCGATTCAAATTCAATGGTGGAGACGCCGGCGGTGGAGCCGGAGACAAACAGGGTAACTATGCCGTTTTTAATATCGGTTTTAGATAGTTGCTCTTGCACCTCTGGGGTAATGTCAATAATATCGCAGTTCCCCTTGCTTTCAAGGCTGACCTTTTTAGTTGCTACCATGTTCTACCTCCCCCCTTGTTTAAATTAAAGTTTTTCTTCCCACCCAGCCCGCCCAAAAGGGTTTGACCCTCTTATACCCTTCTGTTCTCCCCTCCCCACTATTCAAGGGAGTTTAAAGGCACAGCCTTTGAGGGTGGGAGGGTGGGAAGTAGCACAAACGCTAAAAACCAGCCAGTTCCTCCCAGAGTACCTCGTCTAAATCAAACACCGGTCCGTCCTTGCAGACCTGCTTCAGGCCGCTTTTGGTCTTTACCGTGCAGCCGTAGCAGACGCCAAGCCCGCACCCCATCCTCACCTCCAGGGAAATCTGGACTGGCTTTTTCTTAAGGAGCTTCTGGGCAGCCATGGTCTGGTACATTGAGGGCGGGCCGCAGGCGAAGACTTGGTCTGCTCCGTCAATGTAGTCGGGGAAGAGGTTGGTTACCATGCCCTTTTGGCCGCTGGTCCCGTCCTCAGTGGTGGTGATAAGCTTGACTTCAGGAGGTATAAGGTTTTTGGGGTAAAGCTGGGGGGTGGTTGATGCCCCTAAGAGCAACGTTATCGAGCACCCCTGTTTGAGGGCTTTTTGCCCCAGGAAGAGTAAGGGGGCAACGCCGATGCCGCCCGCCACCAGAAGCAGGTTTTTAGAATTAGGGTAAATGGTGTAGCCGTTGCCTAACGGTCCGAGGAGGTCAAGATTGTCGCCGGCTTGCCGTTGGGAAAGCCAGTGAGTACCCCTCCCCACCACATTGAAGAGCAGGGCGAGCCTCTTTCCGTCTATCTGGTGGATGCTGAAGGGGCGGCGGAGCTGAAATTTCTCCCCATCCCCGCAGCGGACCATGACGAATTGCCCCGGCTTGGCTTCGGGGGTTAGGGTAGGGCAGTCAAGCCAGATAAGATAGACCCCGGGCATGATTTCATTATTGGAAATAATAGCGGCTTCAGCTTGCCTCAATCTGTTTTCTCCCTCCGATACTCCGGCAGTGGCTTGGCGCTATAGATATGGCTCCCGCTTAGAAGTACCTTCAGGGCAGCCTGGACGGTATCAAGGGAGGTGAAGCAGGGGATACGCCTCTCGGCGGCAGCACGGCGGATGCGGAAGCCGTCTTTTAGCGGAATACGCCCGCCGGTGATGGTGTTGACGATGCCGCTCACGGTATTGTCGGCGATGATGTCAATGACGTTGGGGTGTCCCTCGCTCAACTTCTTGGGTATCATTGTTACCGGTAGTCCGGCTGACTCAATCATCTTTGCCGTGCCCTCGGTGGCATAGAGCTTACAGCCTATCCCGGCGAGCTTCTTGATTATGGGCAGTGCTTCAGTCTTGTCCCTGTCAGCGATGCTGAAGAGTATTGCCCCCTCGGGCAGAAGCATTAACCCTGCGGCTTGGAGCGCCTTGGCTAGGGCAGCATCATAGGTATGGTCAATCCCCATTACCTCCCCGGTGGACTTCATCTCCGGTCCGAGGTAGGTGTCAACGCCAGCCAGCTTTGACATGGAGGAAACGGGGGCTTTAATCCCCACCAGCTTTTTGCTTTCTCGCAGGCCGGTGCCATAGCCCTGCTCCTTGAGGGTCTTACCCAGCATGACCTTGGTGGCTACGTTAACCATGGGCACGCCGGTGACCTTGGAGATAAAGGGGATGGTGCGGCTGGCGCGGGGGTTCAGCTCCAGTACGTAGACCGCCGAGCCTTTATCGCTCGAAGGCATAATAACGAACTGGATGTTCATTAAGCCCTTAATCTTGAGCTCCAGCCCTATCCTGACGGTATACTCAACGATGGTTTTTATCTCGGTTTTACTAAGGTTTATCGGGGGATAGACCGCCATTGAGTCTCCACTATGGACTCCCGCCCGCTCAATATGCTCCATTATTCCCGGGATGAGAACATCTGTTCCGTCGGCGATGGCGTCAATCTCTACCTCTTTGCCTTCAAGGTACTTATCAATGAGGATGGGGTGCTTGGTATCCAGCTCCATAGCCTGTTTCACCAGCCGTTTCAGCTCGTTTTGGTTGTGGACTATCTCCATAGCCCTGCCGCCGAGGACATAGCTGGGGCGGATCAGCACTGGATAGCCGATAAGCTCAGCCACCTTGATGGCTTCATCTACCGAGGTTACTCCGGCTCCCGGCGGCTGGGGGATGCCTAATTCGCTGAGGAATTGCTCGAAGCGGCGCCTGTCCTCAGCCAGGTCAATGGCTTCGGCGCTGGAGCCGAGGAGGGGCATCCCGCTGCGGAATAGCGGTTCAGCCAGGTTTATCGCCGTCTGACCGCCGAACTGGACTATTGAGGGCGGGGCGGCGCCGTTTCTGTATTCGTTCTCCAGGATATCACGCAGGCTCTCCTCGTCCAGGGCTTCAAAGTAGAGGCGGTCGCTGGTGTCAAAATCGGTGGAGACTGTCTCCGGGTTTGAGTTTGCCATAATGGCTTTATAGCCGGATTCCTGTAACGCCCAGGCTGAGTGAACGCTGCAGTAGTCAAATTCAATCCCCTGCCCGATGCGTATGGGACCGCTGCCGATAACCACCGCTTTATTTTCTTCAATAGGCTCAGCCTCATTCTCCGTCTCGTAGGTGCTATAAAAGTAGGGGGTGGCGGCATCAAACTCAGCGGCGCAGGTATCCACCATCTTGTAAACGGGGCGGATATTCCAGTCGTGGCGCAGTTGTCTTACCTGCTCGGGGAGGCGGTCAGCCAGAGTGCCGATTTGCTCATCGGAAAAGCCCAGTCGCTTTGCTTGCCGCATAAGCTCCGGCGTCAGCGTCTCGGACAGGAGCGTTTTTTCCATGTCTATAATGTTCTTGAGCTTGGCGGTGAACCAGAGGTCAATCTTGGTGCGCTCGGAAAGCGCCTCCGGGGTTATCCCCCGCCTCAGTGCCGCCATTAACGCCCACAACCTCAGGTCGCTGGGGTGCAGGGGGTAGGCATCGATGTTTCCCCCCAGCTCCCAGCTCGGGTCCTCCCATAATAGTGAACGCCTGCCAAACTCAAGGGAGCGTACCGCTTTCTGCAGGGCGGCTTCAAAGCAACGGTCAATGGCCATTACCTCGCCGGTGGCTTTCATCTGGGTGCCGATAACCCTGTCGCCGGAGGCGAACTTATCAAACGGCCAGCGTGGAATCTTGACCACTAAATAGTCGAGCGCTGGCTCGAAGGAAGCCATGGTCTTGCCCGTTACCTGGTTGGGGATTTCATCCAGCCTCTTGCCGACAGCTATCTTGGCTGCCACCCGGGCGATGGGGTAGCCGGTGGCCTTACTGGCCAGGGCGGAACTGCGGCTGACGCGGGGGTTGACCTCAATTACGTAGTAATCGTTGCTTTCGGTGTCAAGGGCGAACTGGATATTACAGCCGCCTTCGACGCCCAGGGCTCGGATAATCTTGAGGCTGGCTGTCCTCAGCATCTGGTATTCCTTGTTGGTCAGGGTCTGGCTGGGAGCAACGACGATGCTATCGCCGGTATGTATTCCCATGGGGTCGACGTTTTCCATGTTGCACACGGTGATGCAGTTATCGGCGGCGTCCCGCATTACCTCGTACTCTATCTCCTTCCACCCCGCCACCGATTTTTCTATGAGCACCTGGTGGATGGGGCTGGTTGCCAGTCCCACCGTTACCGCCGTGTCCAGCTCCTTCCAGGTGTTTGCCATCCCACCCCCGCTCCCGCCCAGGGTGTAGGCGGGACGGATTATCACCGGCAGGCCTATTTCTTTAGCCACCTTTCTCGCTTCTTTGAGGCTGGTTACGGTGGCGCTGGCTGGCGTTGGCTCGCCAATATTAGACATGAGCTGCTTGAATAGCTCGCGGTCTTCGCCGTTTCTTATCGTCTGAATGGGCGTTCCCAGAGACCTTACGTTATATTTATCCAGAACGCCGGCGTCAGCCAGGTCTACGGCTAAATTAAGCCCGGTCTGCCCGCCGAGGGTGGGGAGGAGTCCGTCGGGGCGCTCCCGCTCAATAATGCGCTCTACCATCTCCACCGTCAGCGGCTCAATATAGACAACGTCAGCGATGCCCTCGTCGGTCATAATGGTGGCGGGGTTGGAGTTGACCAGCACCGAGGTTACCCCCTCCTCCCGCATCGCCTTGCACGCCTGAGTGCCGGCGTAGTCAAACTCCGCCGCCTGCCCGATGATGATGGGTCCTGAGCCGATGATTAGGACTTTAGATGGTTTATTTGACAAGTTTGCTCCTTAATTAATGATAGCCAAGATAACTTCACGAATTATCAAAAATATCCAAGAAGACATTACTATTATTGCAATCCGTTCTAATCCTTCGTAACCTGCTGCTTTGGCATAATGCTTCCTTAAATATTTAATTATCTCCTTCTTGTCTTTGGGTAAGGTACTTTGGTAAACTTTTTCATCTGAATTAAGTTCATCAGGTAAGAAAGCGTACCAGTTCTTCCACATTCCCAATTCAGTTTCTATCTCTCGCATCCTTACATATAGAGCCAGCTGCGCAAACTTTTGCCGTTTTAGCCAAAGTTTCCAAAAATAAAAGATAAAGATGAATGCAATCCCAGTTGCTAAAACAGCAGCGAAGTTACCCCAGTCATGTGGTTTTAGGCTAAATACAAATCCCGTAATAAGCGCATTGGCAGCTAGGAAAATGCCAGCGCTTTGCCAGTTTTGCGTTCCTAATGTATTAATATGTGACTGGCAAGTCTCATATTCCTTGAGTAACACTTCTTCCCTGCTCATCTCTACCTCACCCCCTTAATCCCCCTCTCCTTCAAAGGAGAGGGGGAGGTTTGGGTGGAGAGGGGCTGCGCCCCTCTCGGACTCTCCTGCATTACTACCTTCTATTTACCGATTAAACCTTTCTCTTGCCTATATTTGTATACTGCGCTAGTCGCTTGCCTATATGTACAGCCGTGGCTTCCCATTAAATAGTTAACACATTCCTTCGGTGTCTTATTTGTTGCCCTAAAATCATCTAGTAGTTGGTTGCGGTGCTCACGTGATAACCGAAAACTTGCTTGAGTAGCCCCGCCCTTGCGGTACACGTGTACTGCATTATTAGCTTGCCCATAAGTAAAACCTAGACCAAGTAAATGGATAACACTCTCTTGGAAGGTTTTATTTCTAGCATCGAAAGCATCAAGTAATCTATTATATTTGTCCTGATCGCCTCTTTTTGTCATCTACCCCACCCCCTTATTTTCTCTCACCATCTTCACAAAATCCTCAAAGTGGGAAATCCTGTCCCAGGGGCCCGGGGAGGCTTCGGAGTGGTACTGGATGGAGAAAACGGGCAGCTCCTTGTGGCGCAAGCCCTCCGCCGTGCCGTCGTTTAGATTTATATGGGTGACCTCCCACCCCTCGGGGAAGGTGGTGGGGTCGGTGACATAGCCGTGGTTCTGGGCGGTGATGTGGATTTTGCCGGTGGCGAGGTCGCGGACGGGGTGGTTGCCGCCGCGGTGGCCATACTTCAGCTTGGAGGTCTTGGCGCCGAGGGCTAGGGAGATGAGCTGACCGCCCAAGCAGATGCCCATAATCGGCTTCTTGCCGATGAGCGCTCTTACCGTGTCTATCAGGTAGTCAAGGACGGCGGGGTTACCGGGGCCGGGGGAGAGGATTATGCCATCGGGTCTGAGAGCCAGGATTTCATCAGCAGTCATGGTGCAGGGGACAGCGGTTACCCGGCAGCCCATACGGCGCATGATGCGCAGGATGCTGTATTTCAGCCCGCAGTCAACGACGATTACCCTGGGCAGGGAGGTCAGGGCTTTTTCCAGCGATTGCGGCTCCCACTCATAGGGGGTAGGGGTGGTTACCTGCTTGACATAATCTATTGAGCCGTAGTCGGGCGAACTCTTTATCTTTTCCAGAGCCTGCTGAGGGGTCTTGGTGTTGGTAATAACGCCCATCATTACCCCCACCGAGCGCAGTTTGCGGGTAATGGCGCGGGTATCAACCCCGCTTATGCCGGGAATGGTAGATTCAGCTAGATATTGACGGAGGGTCTTTGTGCTCAGGTAGTGGTTGGGCTGGAGGCACTCTTCTCTGACGACAAAGCCGCTCACCTGTATTTTGCTTGATTCAAAGTCCTCTTTGTTGATGCCGTAGTTGCCGATGAGGGGGTAGGTGGGAACCAGAATCTGCCCGGCGTATGAGGGGTCGGTGAGCATCTCCTGGTAGCCCACCATGCTGGTATTGAACACCACCTCGCCAAAGGCGTCAGCCTCGGCACCGAAGGAGAAGCCTTCGTAGACCGAGCCGTCTTCTAAGACCAGAATCGCCCTTTTGTTTATCTACCTCACCCCTCTCTTTTGTTCTTCCCCACCACCCCCAGCTACTTGAGGTTTTTCTTCCCACCCAGCCCGCCCACTTGGGTTTCGCTCCTAAAACTCTCTTTTACCTCCCTCTCTTTAAGGGCGGGGTGAACCCCTTCCACTTAAGGGCGGCGGGTGAGCCCCTTTTCCTTATTTCGTTACCCCTTCCGCTTAAGGGCGGCGGGCGGGAAAAGATAAAATATATTCGGGATTTAGCCCTCTTTAGCCCCCTTTACATTAACTGAGTCGTCTTTATAGACTATTTTCCCTTGGAATATGGTTGCCATGACCCTGCCCTTGAGCCTCTCGCCGGCGAGGGGGGTATTCTTGCCCTTTGAGGCAAAAGCCTTAGGCTCTACCACCCACTCTAGATTAGGGTCAAATATGGTTACATCGGCGGGGGCGCCAATAGCCAGCGTCCCCAATTTAGCGTACTTATTGCCGATAATCTTAGCCGGTTCAGAGGTGAGCTTGGCAATAAGGGTAGCCAGGCTTATCTCTCCGTTATGCACCAGGCTCATCAGGCTGCCCAGGGCGGTCTCAAAGCCGCTGATGCCGAAGGGGGCGAGGTCAAACTCGCAGAGCTTATCAGCTTCGGTGTGGGGGGCGTGGTCGGTGGCGATAATGTCAATGGTGTTGTCCTTAAGCCCCTGGATCAGGGCTTTTATGTCCTGTTTGGTTCTCAGCGGCGGGTTTACCTTGGCCTTGGTATCATAGCCGATGACCCTTTCCTCGGTCAGGGTGAGATGGTGGGGGGTAACCTCGGCGGTGACCCTGATGCCCTTCTCCTTAGCACGGCGGATGAGCTCAACCGAGCCCTCGGTGCTGGCATGGGCGATGTGCAGCCTGCCGCCGGTCAGCTCTGCCAGAGACAGGTCGCGAGCCACCATAATCTCTTCGGCAGCATTTGGTATCCCCCGCAGACCGAGCTTGGTTGATATTACGCCCTCGTTCATCTGCCCGCCCTCGGTGAGGGCTTTTTCTTCGCAGTGGTCAATGATGGGCAGCTCAAAGGCACGGCTGTAGTCCAGCGCCTGGCGCATAAGGTATGAGCTTGACGCTGGTTCGCCGTCATCACTGAGGGCAATCACCCCGGCTGAAGCCAGCTCGCCCATCTCGGCTAATTCCTCCCCCTTTCTCCCCTTAGATATGCAGCCTATAGGCAGGACCCGGACCACCCCCTCCGAGGCTGACCTGGACTTTATAAACTCAATGGCAGTCTGGTTGTCCAGTGGGGGGTTAGTGTTGGGCATGCAGCAGATGGTGGTAAAGCCGCCTCTGGCGGCGGCGCTGGTCCCGCTGGCGATGGTCTCTTTCTCCTCGTCGCCGGGCTGCCTCAGGTGGCAGTGGAGGTCAATAAGTCCGGGGCAGACAACCAGCCCTTTAGCGTTGAGGATGTCATAGTTGGCTTGGGGTGGGGTTTCCTCCCCCTTGCCCCGCCATGAGATTTTACCTTCGCTGATAAGCAGGCTGCCGCTTACGTCTATCCCTTGGCTGGGGTCGATTATCTGTCCCCCTTTAATAAGCAACGATTTCATTGTTTCTGGCTCCCGCTGAGCAGGTAGAGCAAAGCCATACGCACGGCGACGCCATTAGAAACCTGCTCGTTGATGACTGACTGCTTGCCGTGAGCCACCGCCGGGGAAATCTCAATCCCTTCGTTCACGGGGCCGGGGTGGAGGACAAGGGCGTCCGGCTTAGCCCTGGCCAGCCTTGCCTCGGTGAGCTGGTATAGCTGGATATACTCGCGGATGCTGGGCAGCAGTCCGCTCTTTTGTCTTTCTCGCTGCAGGCGCAGGGTCATCACTATATCGGCTTTATCTAAAGCAAGCTCAATGTTGGGCTCAATATTGACCGGGGGAAGCTGCTTATTGCCCAGTCCGATGGGGCCCAGCCCGATGGGTAGGAGGGTAGGGGGGCAACAAAGCGTGACCTCTATGCCCATGGTGGTTAGCCCCCACATGTTGGAGCGAGCCACCCGGCTGTGCATAATATCGCCGATGATGACTGTCTTGAGTCCCTTCAGGCTTGGTTTGTGCTTATGTTCATGGATGGTGTAGAGGTCAAGAAGAGCCTGGGTGGGGTGGGCATGCCAGCCGTCTCCGGCATTGACGATTCGCGCCTCTGTATATCTGGCGGCGATATAGGGGGCGCCGGAGTGGGGATGGCGCATGACTATGATATCAGCCCCCAGCGCTTGCAGTGTGCCCAGGGTGTCAACCAGGGATTCCCCCTTGGCGACGCTGCTGATTGAGGCGTTGAGGTTAACCACATCGGCGCTGAGGTACTTGGCGGCAAGCTCAAAGGAGAGTCGGGTGCGTGTGCTTGGCTCATAAAAGAGGTTGACCATGGTCTTGCCCCTTAGCGTAGGCACCCTCTTAATGGGGCGAGACAGGACCTCCTTCATTGCCCTGGTGGTGCTGAAGACGGTCTCTATTTCCTCAACGGTGAAGTCGTCAACATCAAGGATGTGGTGATGATGCCAGACCGGCGTCTTTTCCGGCGCCTCAGGCTTTAGCTGCAGGGTGGGGTTATCTTTCTGCTTTATCCTCATCGCTCCTCCTTAGCTGCCGACATAGAGACAATGGCTACCTCGTCTATGCCGTCGCTTTCTTTCAGGTTGACCTTTATTTCCTCGTGCCTGGAGCTGGGGATGTTCTTGCCCACATAGTCAGCCCGGATTGGCAACTCGCGGTGGCCGCGGTCAACAAGCACCGCCAGTTGAATTGACCTTGGTCGTCCCAGGTCAATAAGGGCGTCCATGGCGGCGCGGATACTGCGCCCGGTATAGAGAACGTCGTCAACCAGGACTATGGACTTGCCGTCAACGGTGGCGGTAATATCGGTGAGCTTGACTACGGGCTTCAAGTCCAGTGAAGAGAGGTCGTCACGGTAAAGGCTGATGTCCAGGGTGTCCACCGGCGTCTTGACCCCGGAAAAACTCTCTATGTCGGCGGCGAGACGCTTTGCCAGGGGCACACCGCGGGTGTGCACCCCAACCAGTATCAGCTCTTTTAGTAACTCATTGCGCTCAATAATCTCGTGGGCGATTCGAGTCAGGGTTCGCTTGATGTCCTCTTCGGTCATTATGACTTTCTTTGACATAAAAATAACCCCCTGCCTTAGCTGGCAAGAGGTCTTGTACCCTGACTTCTTGTTTCCCTTGCCAGCCTCTCGGGACCAGCTTAAAGGTTTCTTATTCTGTTAACTAAACATTATACCACTTTTCTCTGGAGATTGCAAGGTTTTATAGCTAATGGTTCTGTTTGGTTGTAGTTGGCAGCTATAAACCCAGCCCTTTATGCAAAGCCTCAAAGTTAAAGTGCCGCTTCATAATTTCAACAAGCCTGGTCAGCTTCTCCTGGTTAAATCGGCTCTTGCCCAGAGCCAGCTCAATGCTATTCACCGTAGCGTTAATATCATCCTTGGTCACAATAATGGGGATTCCTTTATCGTGGGCACTCCGGAGCACGGCGTGTATCGGCGCTACCCCTCCGCTGACAACAAGGCACCTGGTTGAGGTCTCCAGGGCTGCCAGTTGCATATCGGGGCGCTCCCCCTTCACTACCACCGCCTTGTTGTCCTTGCGACCAAAATAGTCCAGCCCTGAGTCAACGGTCATTGCCCCCAGCATAAATTCCTCAATCAGTTCTGACGATTTCTCAGCGCCGTTTAATATCTCTCCCCCGATATGCTCCGCCAGCTCTCCTACCGTCAAAGCGGCTAGAATTCTATCCTCGGGAAGCAACCCCAGAATATTCACCTCTCCCTTGCCAAACTCTGCCGATAACCTGCTTCCCGGCACCTTATTCACCACTACCCCCAGCAGGTACTCCCCGAAATCTTGGTAGCTGGGCATTGCCGCCGATAATCCCTCAGAATAAGGCTCGACAATAACCACCCTGGCGTCCAGCGCCTTAACCACCTCATAAGAAGCTTCCGCCGGCTTGCCCCCCGGTCTCTGCCGCCACACCCCCTCAACAATAACCACATCCTTGCCCTTGGAAACCCTGGCATAGGCTTGCTTGATTTTAGCGGTTATATCCCCCTTCCCCCCGATAACCGGGCAAAGGCTTTCTACCGGCTCCTTCAGAGCCAGAATACGCTTCATAAATTGGGCGTCGCTGTCAATAGCCTCCGGGCTTTTAATCTCGGCAACAATCGGCTTGAAGAAGCCGACCTTCTTGCCATCACGCCGTAGGTGCCTGCCCAGCCCGGCGCAGACCGCCGTCTTACCGGCACCAACATAGGGAGAGGTAACGTATAAGGCTGCCAAGTTGCACCTCCGCTAAACTTTGGAAATACCAGCCTATTATAACCGCTTACCTTCCGTTGGTAAAGAAGTCCTCTCCCCAATTTTTCACCCATCCGCCGCCAATGCTATAATGGGCTGTATGGATATTCTGGCTGAGCTTAATCCGGCGCAGAAAGAAGCGGTGGAGGCGATTGATGGTCCGGTGCTGATTCTGGCTGGTCCCGGTAGCGGCAAGACCAGGGTCATTGCCCACCGCGTGGCTTATCTCATCAAGACCTGCCGCATTAGCCCCCACCACATTATGGCGGTCACCTTCACCAATAAAGCCGCCCGGGAGATGGAAGAGAGGCTTCGCCGCCTTATCGGCAGTTTGGTGGGTAATTTAACCATCGGCACCTTTCATGCCATCTGCGCCCGGATACTGCGCCGTGACGGCAGGGAAATCGGCATTGACCCCAAGTTCGTCATCTATGACGAGGAAGACCAGACGAGCCTGATAAAGCAGGCAGTCCAGGATATAGGGCTTGACCCCAAGCAGTATCTTCCCCGCGCTATCGCCTCCGCCATTAGTATGGCTAAAAGCCGCATGCTGACCCCGAAGGGCTATATTAGGCGTGCCCGTAGCCATTTTGAGAAGGT
>Ga0315541_1003080_pt1 | contig 13161 bp, 14 predicted proteins | sample SalMarSW160190MG_FD_203095 | JGI IMG/M metagenome (GOLD analysis project Ga0315541, IMG submission 203095) | Salt marsh sediment microbial communities from the Plum Island Ecosystem LTER, Massachusetts, United States - Salt Marsh Sediment SW1601-190 ...
CCTATGCCGACATCGTGCGTGCGATTGAAAATATTGTTCAGGCCGGAGTGCCTCTGGAAGGCCGGTTTTACGTTCTGAATCACTGGCGGTGGTAAAACTGCCGTCACCTCGCGAATCGCACCTCATTGATCTCCCGGTACAGGTCGCGCAGGCAGCGATAGAGCCGCTTATAGGCAGCGTAGAGATGGCCGTAGATTTCGGCGTTGCACTCCTGGGGCTCGAAGACACGGCCAACCCGGACGACCTGTTTCAGTGCCTCGAAGTCCGGGTACAGCCCCAGCCCGACCGCCGCCGTGAGGGCAATGCCGACCGCCCCGGCCTCCTGCGGATTGACCACTGTCTCTACCCGCCGCCCGGTCACATCGGCGATGATCTGCATCCACGGCGCACCCCGCGCCCCCCCGCCGATGACGCGCAGCACCGGCAGCGGGAAGCCGAAGGTGTGCTCGACGATCTCAATGATCCAGCGCAGGTTGTAGGCCACTCCCTCGTAGACCGCCCGCAAAAGATGCTCGCGGGTGTGGTCGGCGCTCAGATTGAAGAAGGTGGAGCGCACCCAGGTGTCGGCGATGGGGGCCCGCTCCCCGTACATCCACGGCGTGCAGACCAGGTAATCTGATCCGGGCAGGATGGATTTCACGTCCCGGTCCATCAGCGCGTAGACGTTGGAGATGCTGGGGTCGGCTTGCTCGTGGCGGTAGAACTGGTCGGCGATCCACTTGAGGCACGCTCCGGCTGTCTCCATCTCCGCGAACAGAAGCGCTTTGTCCGGGTCGGCGGAGTGAATAGCCGCCACGCCATGGCGGCCAGTGGGGATCTTCTCGGTGACGACGCCCACCCAGCCGGAGGTGCCCAGGTAGATATGGCCCTCCCCCTCGCCGACCGCGCCGGAGCCAACCGCCGCCCCCTGCGCGTCGCCACCTCCGCCGAAGACGGGCGTTCCCTCCAGCAGCCCGCATTCCTGCGCCGCCTCCACCGTCAGACCACCCACCTGGTCAATTGAGCGCACCAGCGGGGGAAACTTCTCCAGGTCCAGCCCGATGTAGCGGATGACGCCTCGTAGCCAGTCCTTCTTTTTCAGGTCGAGCCCGATGGCCGAAGCACACGACCAATCGAAAACCATCCTGCCGGTGGCCCGGTGGAGGAGATAGCCGTTGACGTCCAGGAAGCAGGCCATCCCGTTGTAAATCTCCGGCTCGTTCTCTTTGAGCCAGAGTAACTTGGGTAAACCGTCCTTGCCGGAGAGTTCTGCACCAGCGACGGTAGCGAAGATTCGCCGCCCCAGGAACTTGCGCATAATCCGCTCCGCCTGCTCCGGCGCCCGCCCGTCCAGCCAGATGATGGCCCGTCGTAGCGGCTTGCCGTCGGCTCCCATCGGGACGATGCCCAGCAACTGGGTGGTGTAAACCATCGCCAGCACGTCTTTGGGCGCGACGCCGGACTGCTCCAGCACCTGGCGCGTGGTGGCGGCGACCGCGTTCCACCAGTCCTCCGGCTCCTGCTCGGCCCAGTCGGGGCGGGGGTAATGGATCGGATAGGGCTGAAAGGCGCTGGCGTGGATGTTCCCCTCCGTGTCCACCAGCACCGCCTTATTTCCGCCCGTGCCCACGTCGTGGGCGACGATGTATTGGGGCATGTTTTACCTCCTGGGATGGCCACAGGTTTGGGGTTTCAGGTTACAGGGTTTCAGGTTGCCGCCGACAAACGTGAAACCTGAAACTTGAAACCTGAAACCTCGTTCATCCAGGGATCGCCTCTTTGATCATCTGCTGGCGGATCATCTCCAGCACCTCGGGTGGAAACTGAGCCACCTGGGTCAGCGTGGCCTTGAAGACATCCAGTACCCTATCCAGTTGCTCCTCTGTGATGGTCAGCGGTGGCTTAATCTTGATGACATTGCGCATCGTCGGCCTTTGCCCTACGATGTCGGGCATGCTCACGTCGAAGATGACGCCGGACTTCATAGCCAGTTCGAGGAAGGCGGCCGCCCGTTCTATCGCTGGCGTCTTGCTCTCCCGGTCCTCCACCAGTTCGATGCCGATGAAGAGCCCGGTTCCACGCACGTCACCGATGATCTCGTATTCTTCCTGCAGCCCCTTCAGGTAGGCAAGGGCTTTCTCGCCCAGGACACGCGCCCGCTGGCACAGTCCCCCCCGCTCGATGACCTCGATGCTGGCCAGGGCCGCCGCGAAGGGCAGCGGGTCGGAGCCGAAGGTGGTGTGCTCCTCGGCTTCGGTGAACCCCTTGAGGTCGGCTCGCGCCACCAGTGCGCCGATGGGGAAGCCCCCGCCCAGCCCTTTGGCGAGCACGAACATATCGGGCTCCACGCCGTAGTACTCGGCCGCGCTCATCGTGCCGATGCGCCCGAAGGCGGTCTGGCACTCGTCGAAGATGAGGAGGATGTCGTGGCGCTGGCAAATCTCCTTCAGGCCGGCCAGGTAGCCAGGCGGGGTGGGCACCTGGCCGCCCGCCCCTTGCATCGGCTCAATGATCAGACCAGCGACAGCGCCGGTCGCGTGGTAGCGGATCGCGTGTTCCACCAGGTCAAGACAGGCCAATCCGCAGCCCCCTCCCCCAACCCTGGGGGAGGGGAATTCTTCCCCTCCAGAATTGGGGGGGACCGAGGGGGGGCGGGAGGAGAGGCCCAGGGGACAGCGGTAGCAGTAGGGGTAGGGGAAGCGGACGAAGTGCTCGCGGCCAAAGCCGGTGAAGCGAATGACGTAGGGCATAGTGTGCGTGGCCGCGATCGTCGCCAGCGACGCGCCGTGGTAGCCACGCGAGGCGACGAGGAAAGTGTCGGCTCCTGGCCGGTTGACCAGCGCCAGTTTCATCGCTGCCTCGACGGTCGCGCCTCCGCCCTGAATGTTCAGGGAGACTTTACGGGGCTCGCCAGGGAAGAGCGTCGAAAGGCGATTGATGAGTTTGAGACGGGGAATAGTGGGATAACCGTAGCGCACGTGCGTGAGGTACTTCATCTGTTCGACGGCGGTCGCCAGCACATCGGGGTTGCAATAGCCGACGTTTAGCGTCCACGCCTGGGCGGTGCAGTCAATATAAGCGGTGCCCTCGTAGTCGTGCACGATGGCGCTGCCCGGCTCGCCGCGATAGAGGATTGTGCTCTTGAGCGGCGTCAGCGAGGAGCGGCGGGCGCTGGCGATCTCTTCTTCGCTGATCTGGCCCAACAGCGCCTTAATCTCCTCCCCGCTGAGCACCTGTGGGGTAAACGGTTCGCTCATCTTAACGCCTCCTGGAACTACCTGTAGTTGGGGCCGGCGATGCCCTCGAACAGCATTTTCAGGACGGCTTCCAATTCCGAGCCGAGGGCGGCCGGCTGCTCGCTGCCCGCTGCGGTCCAGCGGGAGAAGGCGGCGAAGTAAGCGCCGGTGAGTGCGCTGGCGACGTCGGTAGGGTTAAGGCCGGCGCGGATTTCGCCCTGAGCCTGAGCCTCTCTGACCAGGCGATCGAAGATCACTTCCACCTGGGCCACGGGAGTCGGTAGGCTTGAGGGACGCAGCATCGTCCCCAGGAGGACACGCCGCGTGAGGCGGAGGCGGGGAGCGGTGTCAGCCACGAGCAGGCCCATCACATGGCGGATCTTCTCAACCGCGCTAGGTACGTCGGCCAGATTCACTGTCACCAAGCGGCGCAGGTCTTGTACCTCCTGAGCAGCGATCTCGACCAACAGGCTTTCCTTGGTGGGGAAGTAGTTGAAGAAGGTGCTCTTGGAAACGTCGGCGGCTTCGGCAATTTGCTCAATTGAGGTCTTGTCGAAGCCCTGAGTCTGTAAGAGGTCGCGGACAGCCTTGAGCATGCGGGCCTTGTTTGCCTGCTTCTTCCGTTCACGGCGGGAAGGCTCCTGCTTTGCAGACATTGTCACCTCAGCCTGTTTTTCGCAACTGCCGGCAGGGCAGTGGAGACTGCAATCTGTTGCGGCTCATGATGGCCGCCTCGCCGGGAGCCAGGTTGCCTGGACGCGGTTCACTTCTTGCTCCGTGTCTGTGCAACAACTTTAGTATATCACGGTACATTTTCGGTGTCAAGTATAAAATTGGAATTGGGTACAATTACGTGGAGAGAGAAATCACTGACCAGGAGCGTGGCAGGATTGGCCGTGCTACCGAAGTAGATAGTCGCGCCTGGGCCAGACGCAGGCGATGGCGGAGAGGCCGAGGGCGATAGTCCACACGTGGATGAAGAGTTCGACCGCCACGTCGCCGTTCAGCGGCCAGTAGAGGCCGTTTTGCAGGAAAAAGAGCGCGTCAATCAGGCCCAGGAAGACCAGCGCCCCGCCGCCGGCCAGCGTGCAGATCAGCCCTGCCGGGCGCACACGCCACAGGCCAACGGCCCCCAGAACACAGAGCACGACCGTCCACGCATCGGCTGCCGGGAAGGAACGCTCCCAGAGAAACCAGCAGTTACACTCCCGTGCCAGGTAACATTCCCGCTGTGCCTCGTAGTCAGCGAGGAAAGCAACCCAGAAGACGAGCGTACCGACGGCGGTGAGCAGCAGCAGGATGGCGATGATGGTGAATGCGGCAGGACGATTTGTCGTGCTCACTGCCGGCCTCTCTCCTTGCGCGCCCCGGCGATGACCCTGTCCATGTACCAGCGGACGAAGCCGAAGGCAGGATTGGTGAGCCAGAAGTAGAATGTGCTCTCGAAGCCGGGAGTAATAACGTAGCGATTTTTCTCGATGCCCTTGACTACCGCCTGTGCCACCTGCTCCGGCTTCATCAGCCCGGCGCTACCGGCGATACGCCTGGTTTCCAGTGGCTTGAGCGGCTCCTCGTAGTGGAGTTGCGGCGTGTCAGTGTCGGGTGGAAAGACGATGGAGACGTGCACTCCATGGGGCTTGAGTTCCGCGCGCAGCGCGTCGGAGAAGCCGCGGATGGCGAACTTGGCTGCGCCGTAGGCGGTGTAGCCGAAGACGCCCAGGAATCCGGCTACTGAGGAGAAATTGACGATGTGCCCGCTGTGTCGCTTGATCATCAGCGGCGCGACCAGTTTGCAGGGGTAGAGTGTACCGAAGAAGTCTATCTCCATCATCTGGCGAAAGATCTCAATCGGCAGTTCCTCGAAGTAGCCAGGATGGGCTAAACCCGCTGCGTTAATCAGGACGTCGGGCGTGCGCTCATCCGCAGTGACGGCACTGACGGCGGCCTGTGCCTGCTCCCAGTCGGAGAGATCGGCGGAGAAAGCCTGGAAGACCTGGGTCTGGTCCACCCGCACGGCCTCGAATTCTTGCAGCGCCGCGTCGAGCAATAACTGCCGGCGGGCGATGATGGCCACGTTGGCCCCGCGCTGCACCAGCAGTCTAGCCGTCGCTTTGCCGATGCCGCTCGACCCACCGGTGATGATAGCGTGTTTGCCGCGAAAGTTCATTGTCTCCTCCCTTACGTCACAGTAACTTGCCTCACCAGCCGGGCCGCCCCGCGCAGAACGAAGACGGCTGTCAAGCCCGCCAGCGCCGTCACGACGCCGGCCGCTGCAAAGACGGCCTGCACTCCGATCAGAGAGCCGAGCAGGGCCGAGAGACCTTCGGCCATAGCGGTGGCTGCGACGACGAGCAGGTTGACCGCCGACTGCACCCGCCCCCGCACCGCGTCAGGTGAGAGTGCCTGTGAGATTGTATCCAGCGCCCCACGGGCCATCACGACACACGCACCGATGACAGTGATGCTCATCAATACGACGATGTAATTCGGTGCAAAGGCAAAGACGACGATGGCCGCCCCTGCCAGGATCAGCATCCCTCCCACGATGGTGCTCGCCGAAAGCCGTCGTGAGAGCCGATTGACCATCAGCCCGCCCAGCACAGAGCCCAGGCCCAACATGCTCATCGCGCCCCCATACTCCAGGCCACCTGCCCCCACCTGTACCTTTAGATGGGGGATGGCCAGTAGCACAATCGCCCCGATCCCCAACGTGGCGATGGCCGTGATGACCAACACCCGGCTCAAGGCCCGGTTTTGGAGGATGAAGTTGAGGCCGGTCTCCATGTCCTCCCAGACGCTGTTTTCCCCGGCTGTGCATGTCTGGTCCGGTGTCGTTGCAGGGATGTTCATCATGGCGATGACGATAGCGGAGGCGAAGAACGTAATGCTGTCGAAGATGACGGCCGACGGCATCCACAACTCGACCGCCGCACCGGCGATGGTCGGACCCACGATCAGGGCGATGATGTAACTGCCCTGGATCAGGCCGTCGGCCGCCATGAGAAGGCCCGCTGGCACGATGTTGGGGATGACCGCATTGCGTGCCGAGTAGAAAAAGGCGCCCACCAGGGTCAGCCCTGCTGCCGTGAGGTAGAGGATCCAGAGGTGCTGAACGCTGTTGACGAGAAGGATACAGAGGACAATGAGCCCGCGCAACACGTCGGATCCGATCATCGCCAGTTTGCGATTCCAACGATCGGCCATTACCCCGCCTACCAACCCAAAGACGAGTTGTGGGATAGCCATCGAGATGGCGGGGATAAGCAACGCCAGCGGCGACCTGGAGAGGTTGGAGATGAGTGTGATCGCTGCGATCAGCAGGCACTGATCGCCAATCTGGGAGAGCAACTGTCCAGCCCAGAGCAGTTTGAAGTCGCGGTTGCGGAACAGTTCACGGACCGCCTGCTGCTGGCCTGGCGGGCGACAGAATGGGGTATCTGCCCGCAGTTGTTCCCCGGCCAAAACCAGGTCTCCAGACGGTCTCTCCGGCATGTCCTACAGTTCCTTATCATAGATGCAGTAGGTGCGATATACCTGTGCTCCCAGCATCTCGGCTGTGCGGCGCATCATGGCATTGTTTTCCAGCACCCACGAGATTTCGGCCTGACGGTAGCGGGACATGGCGGCCTGAGCCACCTTCACCAGTAGTACAGCCTCCACGCCCCGACCACGGTGGGCTTCCAGGACTCCACCGGCAAAGCCGCACATAGTATCCACGCAGCGGCGCACCTTCCAGTACCAGCTGAGTTTGGCCATCGTCCACCACTCCGGCATGCCAGGGCGGGGGTAGGCCCGGATCAGTGCCTGGTTCAGGTCGGGGAGGGGGAGCATCGCGCCGATAGGCTCACCGTCCTTTTCGGCGAACCAGACGATGTCGGGGGCGAGGATTTGCTTCAGCCCGACGGCGATGTGATCAATCTCGATGTCGGTCAGCGGCACAAAGCTCCAGTTTTTCTCCCAGGCCGCGTTGTAGACATGCTTGAAGCGGGCCACCTCCTCGTCGAAGTGGCGCATATCTATCTAGCGTACGGTCATGCCTCCGCGTTGCTCGACTTTCTTGGCCACGCGGAGCAGTTTGGGGGGCAGGCCCTCCCCGTGCTGCCCGAAAGGGGCCAGGTCCAGAATGTATGCCAGCAGGTCCATCGCCTTGTGGAATCCAGCGCCTTCGATGAAGTCCACGTAGTAGCGTGGGTTGTAGGTCATCTCGATCACTGGCGGGCCGGGATGGCCGTCCACCAGCAAGCCACATTCCTCGTTGGTAGAATAGTTCATCGGCCCCCGGATGGCAGTCAGGCTGCGCTCCCGCGCCCAATCACAGGTGGTCTCCAGCAGTGCTTCGGCTGCCTCCCGGTCCGGCAGCACCTCGAAGAGGCCAAAGAAGCCCACGCGCTCGCCGTGAAACTCGTTGTGCCGGTTGTTCAGGATGGCGGCGATGGTGCCCACCGGCTTGTCGTCGCGGCGGGCCATAAAGAGTTCCACCTCTGAGTGCCGGTGGAAAGGGTGGCGCTCTTTGTCGAGGAACTCCACCGTTCGGAGATTAGAGGCGGCACCCAGTAGGGATCATCTTTGTATACCTCCCACTGAAGGTGGATAAATGCCAGTCGTTCCTCAGACGTGCGTACAGGTTGGATCGTCAGTTTGCCGTTTGTCATAGTCATATTGTCCTTTTCGTCACAGTCGGCCTGTCTGCCTGAATCTACAGTGTCCCTTCGAGTGGACTGGCAGGTGGCTGGCTCTTCCCGGTGATTTGATACCACACCAGGCCGCCGAGGGCACCCAGGCCAGCCCCCAACGCGACGTTTACCACAGCGCAGAGGCAGTTGCCACCCAGGAGCGAAATCCAGTAGGTTTGGGGAGTGAGCGGCACCTGGATGTCAAATTGACGGAAGATTTTGGCTATGCCTTCGGGCCCCACGATGAAGCCGTTGACGACAACGCCGATCATCTGTCCCACCAGGCCGCCTACGGCGGCGATGGCGCCGGCCTTGGCCCCGGTACCGGCGCTATCGCCCGACGTGGCAGGGCGCTCCCATACAGCAGCCAGTGCGCCGATGCCGAGCCCCAATAGAAGTGCCACACAGGGATTGCAAAGGGGTGTTATCAGCGTGGCGATAATCGCTAGCACAAAACCAACTCCTGCACCGATGAGTCCTGCTTTCAGCATCTTGGTCCTCCTCGATTAGACTGTAGCAGCGGCGATATTGTACATCAGAGCGTCGCCAACGAAAAGTCACAACACAACCGTCAGGCCGTCGTATGCCAACGTGAATTCGCCTTCAGGCAACAGAGCCAGCACTTCCTCCGGGGTGCGCCGCAGGTGGCCGATGTGGGTGAAGATGACTCTCCGGGCGCTAACCAACCCAGCCCACTGGATCCCCTCGACAATGGGCAGATGGCGACCCTGGCCTTCCTCCAGCAGCGGCGTGTAGCGGGCATCCATCTGCTCGCGGGTGAGGAAGGAGCCATCGAGGACTGCCAGGTCCACAGGGCGCACCAGGGCCGGGTCGGTGTGGTAGAAGTCGGGGGCATAGAAGACGCGCACGCCGTCTCGCTCGATCAGCAGGCCAGCAGTGGTGAAGGGTTGGGTGTGGTGGGTGTCTAGCGGGGTCACGCTGAGACCGTCGGGGAGGTGGAGTGGTTCGTTCAGGCGGATTTCGCGCCGGGCGAATGGTCGCCGGTCATACTCGCTGACCTCGGCGGCGATGAGGTGGCGGAAGCCCCCCTGGATGCGGTCCCAGCCGTCGGCGAGGGCATATACAGGGAGAATGGGGAGTCGGGAGATGCGGCGGAGTGCCGCCAGGTCGTCCAATCCCAGATAGTGGTCGGCGTGAGGGTGGGTGATGAGGATGTGGTCAATGTGGGCCAGATTCTCGTAGGGGAGAGTCCGCAGTTGGGTGTAGATGTCCGGGCCAGCGTCCACCAGCAGCCTGCCGTTGACCAGGATGGCGGAGCGGGTGCGCCGGGCGCGGGAGTCTGTCTGGGCGGCGGCGCACTGGGGGCAGGTGCAGCCCCAGCGGGGGATGGGGCGGGCAGCGGAGGTGCCGAGGAAGCGGATGGTGAGCGCGCTCATCGCTTACCCGATCACAGTACCTACATTGCCAGCGCTATTGCCTGCGCCAACAGCGCCAGTACGCCCAGGGCCAGGACAGCGTAGTTGGCAAACTCACCCAGCGGGTAGACATAGGTCTTGATGACCTGGCCATTCTCGAGTTTCAACTCGCGCAACTCGAAGAGCGGGCGAGGGGTACGTCGGAACCACCCCTGGGCCTTTCCTTCCACCCCGACCAGGCTATCCACCCGCAGCAGCCCGAACAGCGTCTCCCACAGCCGCGCCGGCTGCCGATAGTCGAGCACGATATAGCCAGATTGGTCTTGCAGGACCAGGTCCTCGCTCCAGTACAGGCCGGGGATGCCCTTGCCGATGATGCGGCCCTGCAGTGTCCCGGGTACAGCGCGCACGCGGCTGACCTTGACCTCGCTCACCAGTTCGCTCACCGTACGTGGCTGGCTCAGATCGCGGGGATAGACGAAGCGCCGCTTGAGCCACCAGGCGGCCCCCCAGGTCAGGAGACCTGCTCCCGCGCCGGCCAATGGCAGTCCAGACAGCACCCCTGCCGCCGCGACTCCCGCGCCCACCAGGAAGCCAAACCCCGGCAGGCTGTTGATCGCGAAGTCCACCACTCAGTCGCCCCCATCTGTCCACTTTATGTGCAGACCTATCTTGACTGTCTCGCCAGCAGAAGTCACCGACACTGTCCCCACAATAGCAGAAGCACAGTCCTTGGCGCTGACCTCGAAGGTCATAGGGCCGGACATTGGCCCGCCTTTGGTCTCTCCCTCCCAGCCATACGTGTACACACAGTCTCCTCCATGCCCTTCAACAAAGATCGTAGCCATCCAACCGTGCTCGGTACGGACTTTACCCACATCCCAGCTATCGAGCCGAAGTGGGCCGCCCTCGCACTCGGTAGATAGAGTTGGAGTGATTGGGGATGTGTGCGACGTAAGCGTCAATGTGGATAGAGGGAGAACTCTGGGCAGGCCACGAAATTCGCGGTCGATTTTCAGATCTACAGTCTGGATCCAGCCGGTTGACGCTCCATCCACAATGCGAACGTACACCCATTTCGAAAAGCTCGGATCATACCCAATGAGCTCCAGAACTGTCCCGGCAGGCAGGGTTTGACTCGGGCGCCACCAGGCGTCGGCGAACGGGTGCAGGCCAGCGCCGTCGGCCGAAACGACGGCAGTGATTGTGGTCTTTGGAGCTGAGGATTGAGTCGGTGCGGCACTGGGAGTTGTGGTGGGGATAGGAGTGTCCGTCGGAGTTGGGGGCTGGTTCAGTGCGGCGCTGGGAGTTGTGGTAGGAATAGGTGTAGGTGTAGGTGTAGGGACAACCGTGGAAGTAGGCGTCAGTGCCTGCGCCCCTATCTTGGCCCTTTCATCGCCAGCAGGTGGGAGGGAGAAGACAGTCTGCTTTGCAGGGGGTACAAAGGGAGAGCCGTCTTCTGCAAGCAGCCATATGTTCACCTGGCACTCCAGTCCTTGCTCATCCACGAAGGTGATAGCGGTGGCGTGGGGGGGGACACCGGCTGGCACGGTGGGGATGTCAGCCTGAATCCAGGCCCGTTCGGTGTAGCGAGCCAGCGGGCGCTGTGGGCCGATCACAGTGATGGTGTTGGGGCCGGGTGCCCCTTCGATGGCGAAAATGGCGATCCAGTTGCCATCGGCGGGTAATTCATAACGCACGGCGACAGCGCGGGCGTAGTGATCCAGCACAGCGGCCGCGTAGCGGCGCGTGACGCGCAGGTGAACTTGCTCCCATGAGCCGTTATAGGCAGCCAGCGCATAATACAGGTCGCCGTTCCCATCACGGATGGTGTGGGCGAGCGCACGCGCGCCCCAGAACAGGTTCGTCCACGGATTCTTCAGTTCCTCGGGACTGGGCCGCCAGTCGAATGGCATCAACCCCATCAACCCGACGGCCCCGGCTGGGCCACGCTCCCTCGGACGGCCCAGGGATTCCTTCCAGATCACGGCCGCAATGAGGTCTGGATCCAGGCTCCGTTGCTGGGCATATTCGACGATGATGGGCTCCCAGCGGCTGACCGCCGGGCTCCAGTAGGGGGAAAGGGCAGGTTCGTCAGGGGGCCTCTCGTTCTGCGCGAGAGCAGGATAGGGGGATGCAAGAACCGTTATCGTCGCCAAGAGAGCAATGGCGAGAGTCGGTCGCCAGGGTTGCATTGGGGTATGGTTACTCCTCTACTCTCCAGTGTGGATTGGGGAATATGGTTACTATATCGGAAAGTGCGCGATTTGTCAAGTACCGGGGTACACTTCGAATCTGGGTTTGGTATATCTACAAATAGCCGTGCGCCCGGTACCAGGCGTAGGCCTGTTCCACAGCGGTGCAGAACGGGGTGCAGGGCAGTTCCAGTTCCTGCTGCGTCTTGCGGCAGTCGCAGTAGATCTCCGCCCCGCTCAGGCGGGCTTGCTCGCCGCTGAAGAGCGGCGTGCCGGGCCAGAGGGCGTTGAAACCATCGGTCAGGAGCGCGACGGCGCTCATCAGCGGGCGCGGCAGGGTGAGCAACGGCCGCCGGCCTCCCACCACCTCGGCCACGATCTCCATCGTTGCCCGGTGGCTGACGTTTTCGCCGCCCAGGATGTACCGCTCCCCGGTGCGCCCTCGTTCCGCCGCCAGGACATGGCCCAGCCCCACTGTCTCGGCGTCCACCCAGTTCAGCCCGCCGGGGGGCGCGAACCAGGAAAGACCGCGCCGCACCTCGCGGAGTATGCTCCCGCCGATGAGGTGCACGTCGCGGGCACCGATGACACCGGTGGGATTGACGATGACCGCATCCAGCCCATGCGCAATCGCCTCCCGCACCGCCTGCTCGGCCAGGTGCTTGGAGTGACCATAGGAGAAGCGGCGTGGTGGGAGGTTGAAGGTGGCCGATTCGTCGAGGAGATGGCCTGGTGGAGGCACCCCCAGCGCCCCGACGGAACTGGTGTAGACCAGCCGCTCGACGCCGGTCTCCAACGCAGCCGCCAGCACGTTGCGCGTGCCCTCGACGTTGACCAGGTAGATGCGCCCGGCCGGGGTGCGCCAGTAGTCGGAGATGGCGGCGACGTGGATGACGAGTGCGCAGCCACGTATCGCCGCGACCAGCGAGGGGGGATCCAGGATGTCTCCAACGACGAGTTCAGGCTCGAGGCCGTCCAGCGCGTCGAGCGAGGAGGTGACGCGGCGCATCGCCCGCACATCGTAGCCCCGCGCTAGAAGCGCCGCCACGACGTTCGCGCCGACGCAGCCGGTGGCTCCGGTGACGAGCGCTCTGGGTGGCATTGCGACCTCCCTCCTGCGCCGCACCAGGCGGACGTCGAAGGACGAAAAAGGGCTGGCTTGACGACGCTGGGCTTCAACTCAAGACCACAGCCGGACGCTGCTTGCTCCCACTCTGACCGGTGAAGGGATAGGGCACGAGGAGCACGTCGCCTTGCCTATAGGCGGTCATAAACGGCATCCTCCTCATTATCCCACACACGGGCGAAAGCGGCCTCTGAAGCCTTCATCGCATTCCACACCAGCGCCTCGTTAGACAATTCTGGTTCTCTGGGAATTGCCGTGGTGAACTGGTGTTCTACGCCAAATATGGGAAACCATTACTGTTCTTACACTATATGTGGCGGTGGTTTCGCGCTACACTACGGAAAACCACGGGAATTCCCAAAGAGCCACAATTCTTCATCAAGGATGGTAACGAGTAGGCGTGTGTTTGGTTTGAGTTCTATCTCCACGTCCAGTCGAACCTGGGTACCGTCGAAGTAAGCAGGAATGGTCGTCAATACTCTATTTATCGTTCAACCTCATTTTCTGAAAACTGCGTATGCAATGCCGCAAGTGTTTAGCCTTCCTTTCCATCACCTTCGTCATCTCAATTGTAGC
>Ga0315541_1003082_pt1 | contig 13154 bp, 7 predicted proteins | sample SalMarSW160190MG_FD_203095 | JGI IMG/M metagenome (GOLD analysis project Ga0315541, IMG submission 203095) | Salt marsh sediment microbial communities from the Plum Island Ecosystem LTER, Massachusetts, United States - Salt Marsh Sediment SW1601-190 ...
CAGATAAATGCGTCTGTGCCTGTGATATTTCTATGATTTTCTTAATCATTGGCCATATGTACCCTGCCGAGCATATCGACAGTTACCTTATGGCCCTTTAATTTGTTGGGAAGTTTACTGATTCCCTTCTGTTTTTTCAAATCTCCTGCATATGTATGTGGACGTAAATAAATCTGTCCGTTTCGACTGATTTTCTGTACACGATACAGCTCCTCTAGCCCGTTATCCATCTCAAGCATAAACATTTCGTTTATCGCCAGTGAGCATACAAACCTTTTTCCGTCGCTGTAATCTTTCTTTACGATTGGCTTGCCTTGTTGACTTCTCTGTACCGCCTCGAACATTGTAATCACTTTTCCCTCTCTTTTGATATTTCCCCTTTTGTCTGTATATTCAAAAATCTCAATATGATGGTTGTTGCCGGGTGCTACTGCTCGATAAGGCCTTCCCTCTCTGTCATTTAAAAAAATCATATTGTTAAATACATCTCTTATCCTTACCTTCTTAATTGGAACTTTTTTGTTGCTCTTTGTTGTTTTCATATACAAGGGTTCTTGCCAGATATCCTTTGGTAGTTTTGTACTTTTCTCTTCTGGGGCATAACCTTTCTCACGTAGCCTTTCCTTCACAATTTCCTTAACAACAGGGTCAACTATTTTCTCAACCATCGCACCTGTCAAATCCTCAAGCTTCTTACGGTAAACAAAAATATCCTGCTCCTTCTCATCCTTACGCCCCGTAGCACCATAGGAGGTTTCATCGTGCAGGCGCCCCCTTGCTCTACGAGTCACCCGATGTGAGACATTAATGTGTTTAGCCTTCTCAGCTAATTCTTCCCGGAAGTGTGGCCACGGTGGTGGAAAACTACTCGTCGCGTTTGAATACTTGCTCTTTCCTAACTGGCGAAGATGCTCAGGCCGAGTAACCGCCACTACCGCCGCATCAATTGAATGGTGTCTGTGGTCGTCACGGTCTTTAATAAGTCCCCATTGATACCTTAATTCTGCCGTTGCCTTGCCCCGTGTCCCGCGAACATTGCTGCATATTTGCTTAAGATATTTCACTATCTCCCGATTTATGTATCGCGTATCGTTAAGTTCCCGACTTATAATCTGCTCTGTATCGATCTCCTTCTGCCAAAATTTCTGCTTCTTCCAATATGGCATTGCTGTCTTGTTCACTCGTTGTTTTATCTCTTCATACCTTTCTGGATTGCTGTTATATGCCTCATAAGGAGTCTGGTCCTTTTTTATGTGGATATTCTCGTGAACCTCACAAAGCGTTTTGTTCATATAGCTGTCATCTAAGCTCCGGTCATAAGGAAGAATATGCTCGATTTGAAATTCTGGGTTCGTACTAAATAAAGCTTCTTGTGAAATAGTCTTGCCCGTATAAGGACAGACCCTGCCACATTCCTCCCACAGTTTGTACTTGATAATATCATCACGACTCGCATCTGATAAACCCATATCTTTTAGCTTCTCTCGAACCTCTTTGTTTCTCCGTTCATTCTCCAGCATCTTGAAATGAAGCTCTCTTCTTTCACGAGCCGAGCCTCTTACATCACGTGCCATCTCGATACGAATTCGGCCCGGCTTTCCGTGGTCACGAACAATCGCATTGGCAACTTTACGAGCCTCAAACAATGCCCGATTGACAATCGGATTCCGCAAATCCCCCGGCAAATCCAGCTTGTCCTTTTGTTCAATGGCGCCCAATTTGTTCCTGTCAGGGTACACCTCATCTAATGCCTCATCTGTCCGCTTTCCTCTCTCCATCAAAGGCAATAGCTTCTGTATCGCCTTACGCGAAAAACTCATATAACGTTGCGGCAGAGTTATCCTTAAAACAGCTTCAATCTGCCCTTCATTCAATCCGCATTCTGCTGTAAGCTTTTCGATAAGCTCGTCATCGTCCAAATCAACCAACCATTCATTAAGCTTAATCTTCATCGCCTCATCCATTGCATCCCACACCTTAGGACCGAAAATCTTTTTGCTCCGCATCGATGCGTTAAATTCGTCACCTTTTAGCTTTTCTCTCCTCTTGCCTTTCTCGTTCGTTTCATATTCAGCGTTAAATTCCTGTGTTTCTAATAATCCAAGTACTTTTCGAAGCTTGCTGAGTTTTACCTCTTTGCTCTTGCTCAAGTGTACTAAAATAATTTGACGCTGTTTCTCTGTTAACTCATTCACTGAACCGTCACTATTGTGAATCTTTAAATTGTTCACATCCTGCAAAAACCGAAACCGGCGTGCATACCAATCTCCGCGAGGACAGCGTTTTTCCTCCGGCTCCAAACCACAGTGGCCAATCAATTCTTCTGTAGGTTTTAATGGCCGCTGAAAAAATATAATTTCGTTCTTTATCTTTTTTCTGAGTTCCTCTGTTAGGATACTTGGATAAAACTTGCTTTGCTTCGCCCACAAAAGGTCGAATTCTTCCTCATACATTGACCGGAATGTATATCTCTCTCTTATCCGTTGCTCCTCCGGGTTCAACCCTGCAAAATATTCGCCAATCGTCCGACATCCTGCCTTCTCTATCATCTTCTGCAGCTCGCCTGCCTCTTTCTTTACTTTTCCTTCTTCTTTCGGCTCGCCGCTTTTTCGATTGCTCTTAAAACCTCTCCGTTGATTGATGTGATACAGTACCCTGCCAAACTCATACCGCTCAAGTTTTTCGTCCAGTCCCTTTTTACGCAAACCGTAAGGATTTGTATGAAACAACGACCTTAGCTCTGATTCACTTGTCGGCAGGAATCCCACTTTCTGCAGGGTTTTCAATAATTGCTCTTTCCGAAGATTTCTCCTTTGATGCGTTCTTCTTGCCCCACGTGCCTCTCGTCTCGTTGCGTTCTTTGATTTCTCTAACCCCTTTGTGTCTCTGTCTACCCCTTCTGGAAACACCCTTACCCCAATACTGACTATTGATGGCTTCTTCTTGGTTTCTACCAAAGCCCAGCCAATACTATTTGATCCGATGTCCAGCCCAAGTGTGTAAGAACCCATTGTTTTTCCTCCCAGAAAATTTTGAAAAATTGCCTATTGACAATTCCTTGTTATTTCCTTATCCTGTTATTCAATTATAACTGATCTGTGCTTTCGTGCTTGTCACAACAAGTGCGTAAGCACGCGGACACCAGCCCGCTAAAAGCGGGCTGTTCCTTTTTAGACCACCCCATTTTACCCGCAGAATTTAAACCCGCAAACCTCAAAATCTACAAAATTTGCTGTTGCATCCTCCAGTTCGGCCCTTATTCCTATTTACTTCGTCCCTTAGGGACTACGTAATACTAAAGCTCCTCATTGCGGCTTCCGGAAACAACAGCAACTAGGTAAAACCAACTCAATAAAAAATCCCTGCGAAGCAGTTCCATAATTTTGCATTTTACATTTTGATTTTTAATTTATCTTCTCATCGCCGCCTCCGCCAGCCTGCCCTGTGGGCTTGCCCTGCGGGCACTTCGCAATCAGTGTTGAGCCACCACTCACCCCAAACCATGATTCTTAAAGCAGTCCATAAGTATATACGCATATACTAATATGCTTTCTGACGCACCGCAGCAAAACCCCGCAACCTTGTCCTGCTTGCCCTGCGTAGCCTTAGCAAAGCGGGGAGCCTGTCGAAGGGCTACCCGCAATCTTCAACTTCTAAATTCCCCTCGTAGCGCAGATCCCCGAGTGCTGCTAACTTGCCTGCCCCAGCATATCTTAGGCCGGGGGCCAAGAACAGGGGACCCAGTATCTGTGGCCCAATTCCCAAAATCCTCATTCTCAAATCCCCCACTTAAAAAAACTTAATCCTTAAAGCACTCCATTAGTATATACGCATATACTAATATACTTCTACCAAACCCCTCTGCGCTCTTAGCGTGCTCAGCGGTAAAATAAACCTGTGTTAATCTGGGCAACTTGCACCTGAATTTTCACCCTCTTGTGCTCTTATGCCTTGTGCTCTTGTGCACTTGCAAAATCTTCAAATATTTTCGAAGATTTTGCATCAGTTTTCGAATATTTTCGTATAGTTTTCGAACGTTTCTGTATAGTTTTTGAACGTTTTTGAATGTTTTCAAACGTTTGGCTCTCTACCAGCGCCGTTACCCCCTTAGAAGCCGTTTTACGAAAAGACTTGATTGATTTTCTTTCGCATTTGCGAAAAAACTTGCGGCATTTTATCCTGTTCGAAAAGGGATTGGTGCGAAAAATCTGCACCGAAAAATGCAGGATAAATGTCGAATATCGAACAAGAAACGCCCAATAATAGTAGTAAATATCAAAGTATAAATCCGCTTGGAAAGCACCCTATTATAATCAAACCTAATTATATATTTAGTTTTGCTGATAGGAAAGCCCCTTAGAATTATAGTGGGTGCAAATTTGGTATTTTTCTGTAAGCTCTTTATCGGCTGTATCTTATATGATTATAGGTCGTTGTTATAGCCCATAGTTTTACGGGTTTTCTGCTATTTTTGCATCTTAGCGTTGACTGATGTGGTTTTAAGTGTTATTATGAATTGTTTATGCCAAAATTAGCAAAAACAACCGGAAAGAAACGGACAAAAAAGCGCACTTCTAAAGTCGCCAAAGTCAGGTCCAAAAAGGCCTTTAAGAGCTATAAAGAGGCCATAAAGTACCTTTATGCGCGGACAGATTACGAAAAGGAAACGGCTCTGCGGTATAACGTTACGACGTTCAACCTCGGCAGGATGGAAAAGCTGCTTTCCTTATTGGGCAAACCACACAAGAAAATCGCTACAGTCCATATAGCCGGCACAAAAGGAAAAGGCTCAACGGCGACGATGCTGGCGAAAATGCTCGAAGCCAATAATTATAACGTTGGGTTATACACCTCGCCGCACGTGGTACACCTTCATGAGCGGATTGCGGTCAATTCAAAAATGATTAGCGAGCGTGAAATGCTGGGGCTACTGAACCGCATTTATGCGCCGGTTGAGAAGATGTCGAAGACGGAGGCCCCTACCTTCTTCGAGATTATGACGGCGCTGGCGTTTATGCATTTTGCAGATGTGAAGACCGACATAGCCGTGATTGAAACCGGTTTAGGGGGCAGACTGGACAGCACTAATGTAATTCGTCCTGAGGTCGTGGGCATAACCAATTTGAGTATTGACCATCAACATCAGCTTGGCAAAACTCTTGACAGCATTGCCAAGGAAAAGGCCGGCGTTTTCAAGCGCGGCGTTCCGATTGTCAGTGTTCAACAGGAGCCGGAAGCAATGCGTGTTCTAAAATCGCATGCAACAGCCGTTAAGGCGCCGTTTAGTGTTACAGGCAAGGATATCGATTTCTCATATCGATTTGAGACTTCACGGGAGCACGGGCCGCATACGAGAATCTGCCTTACAACGCCAACGAGTAAATTTGAGCATCTCCGCGTGCCCCTGCACGGCAAACATCAAGCTATCAACTGCGGTTTGGCCTTGGCTATGCTGGATAAACTTAAATCAAGCGGCTACGAAATAGATGATGAAAAGGCGGTCGAGGGACTGAGCAACGTTTCGTTAGCCGGTCGAATGGAGATGATTTGTGATGACCCGCGAATTATGATTGATGCTGCTCACAATGCCGCAAGTATCCAGGCGATGATACATGCAATAGGTCAGAATATTCCTTATGATTCTATGGTGATAATTTTCGGCTGCAACAACGACAAAGACGTTGTGGGGATGCTGGATAAATTACAATATGGGGCAGATAAGGTGATATTTACTCGCAGCAACTCCGCAAAAGCGATGTCACCGGAAGATTTGGCGGATATGTATACCGAGATGTGCGGCAAGATGTGCCAGAGTTCAGTGAGTCTTGGTGAAGCGTTGCAACTTGCAAGAAGCGCTGTGAATAAGGAGGATTTGATTTGCATTACGGGTAGTTTCTACCTTATCGGCGAGGCCAAGATGCGTTTTGCGAGCTGATTACCGGCCAACAAGCGAGAAAGTATGGCTTCGGCTACCATATGACCTGCTACAGCGCAATTATTGCATTTCAGTTTTGCTCTTTCCCTGCTTGTGCGAAGAGACTTGAAGGTCCTGCAGAAGGTTCTGGATTTGTTTATGAACCTCACGAGTCTGGTGAACGATGAGCTTTTTGTTATAAGTGGTGACCGTTCCTTCTCCACCAGTCCCTTCCCAGCGGTCCGGTTCGACCGTATGAATTATGAGACGGGCGATATCATTTGCGTTGGTGGCACTGCCAGCAAGGTCAGAGATGTCATAAACCCTCGTTTCAAGGCTGACCGGAAGTGCCTCTATTGTTGCTATGAAAATTACTCCGTCCTCAACAGCGTAATCAAGCTCTTCAGCAGCAGATACGGACTTTAACAAAAGCTTCAAGGCCATACCGAGTCGAGCAGACGGTATCGCATCCATACTTATTGGGATAGTCTGGTCGATGTCAGCGTTTTCGAACAAATCTGTCCAAAGCACAACTATATTCAACGGCGGGTCAACGGAATTCTTTAATACCTCTATCGCTTCGCTAAAAGGCATTTCCGGCGTCAGCTCTGAAAGGTCAACAATCTCATCGAGTTGTTTATAAACAACTTCATTAAGCTGGTTCTGTTCGGCTGAAGGTCTCGTCTGCGGGGCTTTTATTTTCTCTTTTGGCTCAATTTGCTTCGTCCGGTTTCCCAATCTGCTAAATTTTGCGCGGGCCTGCTCGATAGCGGCAAAGCGGTCATTTCCTGTGTTTAACCAACGGCCATCCTCTAACTCCAGATAACGGACATCAATAGGGTTTATGATTGGTTTTGATGAGAACTGCTGCGGCAGTTCTGCCGCTACCATCGCACGATTTTCATTCAAAATACGCACCTCAAGAATGGTAGTATTCAAGAGCACCTTAGCCCATTCGGGGTCAATCTTCCTTTGGCCTTTGTCCTTTTGGCCAGCAAAGTGCTTTGCTATTCTTTTAACACTGACCCGTATCCAGCCCGCATTCTTACCGCTGGCTGAAACGCGATTAATCGCAGCGTAGGCAGCCTCGGGCGTTGAAAAATCCTCCTCTTTGGGAAAATCCGCAACGCTGCGATTAACTTCATAGACTCGGAGCGAATTTTCCTTCTCAGCAGCTTGGTCAGACTTGCCCTTGGTCTTTTCCGATTTTGCCTTTTCCAGTCCGGTCTTTGCGTCAGCGTTATCAGGCTCGACTTTTAGCCACATCCTGTAATACTTCACAGCCTTGTCGAACTGTTTCAGTTCCATATAAGTCGTGGCTAAGCCGTTTAAGGCGGCAGTTGCAGTAGGCGCTGCTTTAATTGCTTTTTTCCAATGGGCGATGGCCTCATCGGTTTTGTCCTGTGCTTTGGCGATCCAGCCCAGGCCGTTGAGCGCTGCGGCGTGCTTCGGCTGTATCTTGAGGCATTTCTCAAAAGAGGCCTTTGCATTTAGAAGTTTGCCCTGATTTTGCTGTGACCAGCCCAGGCCGTTCCACGCATTAGCATTGGTTGGGTCTTTCAAAACCGCTTTTTCGAATATATTCTCAGCCTCAGCTAATCTACGCTGCCGCCACAATGCCCATCCTTCTGAAGCTAAATTCTCCGAGGCCATTTTATCCTTATCGCTAACTTTGCTTGCTCTTCCAACACCAGTTAATCGGTACTGAAATGCAGTAGTGATGCTGCCGTCGGTTGGTATCATTTTTTCTACGTGCAGCTCAATCCGTCCAACTTTTGTCCGCCGCTGCATATCCTCTGGAGTTGTGGAAATAAGCTCAGCTCCTTCAGGCAACAGGTATGTTTCTATCCGCAGAGTCGGCTGACCTGCAGCCGGCCAGTGTCTCATAAAATACTGAAACGTATCTTTGCTGCCGGGTACTGGCTTTACAAGCCCCTCCGTTGTCCCCTCGCTGGTATACTCCATTACTTCGCCGGGTAAAACCGGCTCGTTGAAAGTCACCTTATAACGATAGATATCCTCTTCGTGCGTACTTGTAAATTTTATAGGCCTGCCTTTGGCATCGCTCATACCAGTAACATGCACAAAATCGGAATTGATAAAACTGGTATTAGTGATTTCCCTGCCACTCCGATTTATCTGCCTGGTAGCGGTCTTGAACAGAATCGCACCATCTGGCTGAATATCGTTGAACATTTCCTGCGTATACGGTATCTCGGCACGCTCATTTATGCTCTTTGCCTTTGTGATTAACTCTTCAGGGATGGGCGTTGGCTTGCCATCTTTACCTCTTGTTGCGAACACAAGAACATAAGGCTTAGCCGGTTCGCCTGTAACATTCCTGAAACCAATATAGGGTTCAATATTAAATGCTACCAGATATGCTTTACCCGCCTCCAGTTTCACCGGCAGCGTACAGGTTCTCTTTTCGTCATCATAGTAAGGGCTGCCCACCGTTTCAGGATAGGGAGCATCCCATTGAACCCAGGCCCAGGCTCCATCCATCATTGGCTGGTCAAATGTAACTGTTACCTCTCGAAGCTCTGGCGAAACATCATCAGCATAGACAGTGGGACTGGTTCCGACCACCATTGGCCCCTGACCAGTCTTGTCACCGCTTTTATCTGTTTCTCCTTTTTTGTTCTCCCTTAATTGCTCGATAAACTCTTCGTCCATTGCTTTCTGTTCTTTGGGATCCGCCCAATCTGCATTTGATGTCCATTCTACTTTTTCAGTCGAACACGTAGGTTTACCTTTTTGACTGTTCCACCAGTTAGCCCATTTTTGCCAGTCGGCACCGAAATTTTGTCCGGTAAGTCTTACAAGAGAAATCTGAGCCCAGAACCGCGTATTTTGATTATAGTGATAAACAAGGTGGATCAGCTCGGGCATAACCGAATCATCACCGACAATACCTAATGCCCTGACAGCCTGCCAGCGATAGCGATTGTCCTTCTCGATCCGCTCAGCAGCTACTTTAAGCAGAGGTTCTACCGCTCTTTTGCTTTTGATAGCTGCCAGACCGTCTATAGCAGCGTAATACTCTCTACGCTCCGGATCCTGAAGAATCTCTATCCATATTTCTTCTAACTCCTTCTTTGCAGACTTGGAAAGTTTTGCATATTCACTTTTGTCAGGGTCAGGGCCAAATCTCTCTTGTGTCCACTCCATATAGAGTTTTTGTTCTTCATTTAAGGTCTCCGGAAAAGTTTTTTCTGCGCTGGTATATTTTTCTGCTCTTGCCATTGGCAATAGAACGCAACCGATAATAAGAATAGCAGCTAATCCGAGCACACCGAGTTTTGCGGTTTTTGGTATAGGTCGGGTTAACATGCGTTTAATCCTGCCTTTTAGTGCGCTTTTCGATTCCACAACTCCAATCAGCCGCAGCGATAAGGCCGGGCGGCTGAGAGCCATCTTTGCGACGTCTACGAGGGTCTGCGGATACTGCGTGGCCTTGTCGCCCATCGCTACCTGCACGGCCTCGTCAACGGCCTGCTCGCGAATCCTGCGGATTATGGAGTTTGCCAGCCAGAGTAGGGGGTTGTAGAAATATATAATCTGCAAAACAGTCTGTGCCAGATTTATCCACAAATCACCTCGCTTTATATGTGCAAGCTCGTGTAGCAAAACCGGCCTGAGGCGACTTGAGCCGAGAGTCGGTGCCAAATTCTCAGGCACTAAAATCACCGGCCTAAACAGTCCGCACACGGCGGGGCTGGTGGTGTTGGCTGAGACCTTTAAGCCGACTTTACCCTTCAATCCCATCTGCCCGCAGCAGAAGCGGAAGGTATCTTTCATTAGTTGGGTGGGTTTTCTGGCTTGAGTGACAAGTCCGCAGACAAAAATTGCCCGCTGTAGCAACAATAACCCCATCGCTACTACTGTCGCGGCCCAAACCAGGAACACAATGCCTTGCCAAGTTACTGGAGCCGGCGATACCACCGGCGGGCCAGCAGCTTCAGCAACTATCGGCTTGGTATCCGGCGCAGCTGTCGGCGGCGTAACTGCCGCCGGTGTGCCTGCCTCTTCAGCGGGGAGGGCTTGCGCCATTTGCGGTAAACTTACAGGCTCTGCAGGAGTACTCTCGCTGAGCTTTACAGCCGCCAGTTCGTCGCCAAACCAGTGTCCAAGACTCACGGGCGATGACAAGGTGGTCGGCAAAACCAGCTTTAGAAGCACGAGCATCCAGAGCCAGTAGCGAACGACCGCCCGCACTTTTTTTCGCAGCAGCAAATCAGCCAAGAGCAAAACCACTATCAGCACGCCGGATTGGACCAGCATTGGCATAGCAAATTCCACAAATACATATCCGGTAGAATTGATTTGTTCTAAAATCGTATTCATAATTTGTTCTCCGCTTATTAAGATGTTTTTTTACCTTTTATTTTTTGCTTTTACCTTTTTACTTTTTATCATTGCTTCCAGCTTAGCCAATTGGTCTTTAGAGAGCTTATTGCTATCGAGCAGAAACTGCATCATTGGCGTAAAGGCACCGTCAAAGGCCCTTTTTGCCGCCCGCATAATTTCGCTGTGTTGCGCTTCTTTTCTGGTTATAGCGGCGCGGTAGAGAATAAGGTTTCGTATTCTTTCTGTCTTGAGCAGTCCTTTGGTGACCATTCGGTCCATCATTGTCTTAACGGTGCTGTAGGTCCAGGCCTTTTCGCTCTGGAGTGCTTCCTGGACAGTCGGAGCCGCACAGGGCTGATTTTCCCAGACGGCCTGCAATATCGCCCATTCGCCTCCGGTCAGGTCATATTTTTTCTTTGCCATAAAACCTCCTTTTTCTTTAATCATTACGAGCTTACTCTACAACTGTAGAGATTGCAAGGAAAAAATAAAATTTTTTTCAATAATTTTTCCGGTTCGCCAATTATGGCAAAATCTTGACTGAGCAGTGAAAAAAGCTAATATTGGTATTTGGCGCGGATGTGGCGGAATTGGCAGACGCGCAGGCTTCAGGTGCCTGTGCCCCTCGGGGCGTGGAGGTTCGACTCCTCTCATCCGCATTAAACGCGTATATCGTATTACATAGTGTGTATTGCGGGGGTAAAACCGCACTTTTCCAGTTATTAACGCCCAATCTTCTATCATTTCGGTATTGGGCGTTCGACATTCAATATCCGCATTATTGATGCCGTTTTGACCGTATCCAAAGCAGATTAGTCAAAACATCCCATCTGTTTACCTGTGGCGGTCCTCCGTAAGGAGTCCTTAGGACTAGGGACTCCTAACGGAGAGCTAACGGAAATCGTGCCGACAGGCCGATAAATGATAAATAAAAGAAGAACAGATTCGCCCCGCACCTATTAAGCTTAGGCTCATGCCTAATAGGGAGGGGGCTGTGTGCGCATGGCTTGTGGGAGACGATATGTTTGAAATTGCCCAATATTTAGAACAAACAGCGGTACGGCTTAATCCAGCAGTTTTAATCGGCCTGGGATTAGCAGCTGTTCTGCTCGGGCTGTTTGTCTGGCTCGGTGGGCTTGGGTTTAGAAGAGTTCTGGTCGCAATCGTGGGCGCGGTTAGCGGCGGTATTTGTGGATTTTTTATAACCGCCAGAAATGTTATTCCAGCGACGGTTTCGGCAGTTATCGCTGCAGTTATCGCAATAATATTTGAAAGGATATTCATCGCAATACTGACAGGAGTTCTGGCGGCAGCCCTTGGCTTTGCCGTTTTGGCCAAGCCGTACATTGAAAGGGGGAAAGAAACAACTCCGATAGACCGGAACGAAATACAAAGGAGGGGAGAGGCCTTCGGCATTCAGCAAAGTGCAGAAATAACGAAAGAATACATAGCTGATTTTATCACCGAGATGAAACAGATTCTTTCACAGATGCCGGTGTACAACTGGGCAATAATAGCAGCGCTGGCGGTAATTTTTACAGCGGCTGGATTTTTCCAGTGGCGTTTCGCTTCGGCTTTTTGTTGTGCGGCACTGGGGGCAATGCTCATTTTTGCAGGGATGATTCTGCTGTTGTTGTATAAAGGTGCTGCGCCTATCAGCAGGATTTGTCAAAACCAATCACTTTATCTGGGCGTTTTTGCAGCGATGACCATTTTCGGCATGACTGAGCAGTTATTACTCTGTCAACGCATTAAAGGAAAATTGACAAGAAAAAAGAAAACGAATAATGACAGAAAAGAGCCGGAGAAAATACCGACGGACTGGCGAAATAGATAACAGGGACTCTATTTTGCAAGAAAGTCACAAGATGTGAGCCTGTTTGTATTGAGAAGTTTTTGCAAGGGCCAATCGCAGTAAACCTTGAAAAACCAAAAGCTCGTGCTACGCAGAGTAGCAAAGGTTAAGGAGAAAAATGATGGGGCATTTAACGATTCTCGCCCAGGCGGTAGAGAGCCCGGCCGAGCAGCCGATTTTTAGTATGCAAATTGTTCTTGATTCGGTCTGGGAGCAGGTAACAACGTTGTCGTGGCTGCAGGCAGTTATTGCTATTTCATTTGGTGTAGTATATCTGCTTTACGGCTGGCGTATTTTCAAGGTTCTGGTTGTTATTTGCTTCGGTCTTGTGGGTTTATTTGCCGGTATCAAAATCGGTGCTCGATTTGATTCGCAAATTTTGGGCGGCATAGTTGGTCTTTCTCTTTTGGCGGGAATCTCGGTTCCTTTGATGCGGTGGGCGGTGAGCATATTGGGAGCAATTGCAGGCGGCATCTTGGCTGGTGGTCTCTGGTACGCCTTTGAACTGCCGGAAAAATACATACTGGCAGGTGCCATTATAGGCATTGTTGCCGGTGGTATGATTTCGTTTATTATTTTCAGGATTGCCGTTATGCTCTTTACGAGTCTTGGCGGTGGTGCGCTTATTGTAACAGGTATGCTAGCGCTGCTCTATCACTACGAGAGTATCCAAGAGCCGCCGACTGAAACCGTAAAGGCAATGCTCTACAATCACCACTGGTTTGTGCCGGCATTGCTGCTGGCGCCTACCTTTATCGGCATAATATTGCAAAACAAATTCATTAAGGGCTCCAAAAGCTGGAGCGTCTAACCGTCGGATTACTCTTTTACTATCAAGCCTTAATTAGGGTGTTTGGCTGTAACCGCCGTTATCTAAGTGGATTTTGTCCTTGCAAAAGCGCCTTAACTGCTTTACAATCCTTGGCTTGCTACAGGGATTTTGCACCGAAAGGCATCTTTAAGTACAAGGTAAATAGCAGAGATTACAGGTAAAAGCTGTGTTTGAGTCATTAACAGAAAAGTTCAACTTAGTTT
>Ga0315541_1003085_pt1 | contig 13149 bp, 13 predicted proteins | sample SalMarSW160190MG_FD_203095 | JGI IMG/M metagenome (GOLD analysis project Ga0315541, IMG submission 203095) | Salt marsh sediment microbial communities from the Plum Island Ecosystem LTER, Massachusetts, United States - Salt Marsh Sediment SW1601-190 ...
GGTCAATAAAGAACCTGTCAGCCTCACAATCCTGATAGAAGAACAATTACAAATGATAAAAAGCTACGCTGAGGAAAAGAATATCTGTATTCAGGATTTCGGACAAAAACGGATCGTTTTTGACCAGGTATATGCAGACAAGGATATGATTTCACAGGTTATTGTTAATTTGTTAAGCAATGCGGTTAAGTATACACCTTCCGGAGGTTCGGTAAAAATCGAAACCGAGGTCGATGAAACCGTTAACATTGCACGCCTTAGTGTCATTGATACGGGAGTTGGAATTCCTGAAAGTGAAATCGACCATGTCTTCGATAAATTTTACAGGGTTAGTACAAACAACCGTCAGGCGAAGGGAACAGGATTGGGACTTACACTTGTAAAGCAGATAATTGAAAAGGTCCACGATGGACGAGTGTTTGTTAGCAGTTCGCAGGGCGTGGGTAGTACGTTTGGTTTTGAGTTGCCTCTGGCAACACAGAGGTACAGAGGTACAGAGGTACAGAGAAAAGCAAATAATCAATTATCAGTAATCAATAATCATTTAGACTATGGAGGAGAATAGATGTCAAGAAAGAAAGTGCTGATTGTAGACGACGAGATACATATCGTTCACGTAGTGGCGATAAAGCTCCGTAATAACGATTATGATGTAATATCGGCCGAAAACGGTGCCGAGGCCTTTAAGCTGGCCTGCAGTGAGAAGCCGGACATCATCGTTACAGACTTTCAAATGCCGGTTATGACAGGACTGGAGCTTGTTGAGAAAATTCGACAATGCGACCAGATAAAAGATATACCCGTGATTATGTTAACAGCCAGAAACTTTGCCATTGAGGACCAGCAAAAAGAGGATTTGCAGATATCACAGTGTCTGAGTAAGCCATTTAGCCCTAAGGAATTATTAGAAAACATCGAGGATATTCTTTATCACAAAGCTGTAATTGATAGCCGGCAATAATGAGTAAAGCTGAATACCAGATGCAGAATACGGACCGCGAGACCGGCTTATTATCCGATAAGTCGGATAGCCGGCTTACAAGCTCACAATTACGTCTGTTGGAGAGCTTTGGCGATAAGATAAATAAATTCGGCTTTAATTTTGCAGTTTGCGGTACTGATGGTGAACTTGTCTTGCTGTGCGACGGCGGAAAATTCGAAAGTGACAAAGGACTGATAAGTGATAATTGTTCAGCGATTCTTGAAAAAGAGATTAAAGCTCATCAGTCCTCAACAATCGGCAGTCGTTTCTTGGTTACTGTTATGAAACGAGGTAATCATCCCGTTGCGGCGGTTTTGATTGACCTGGGTGACAATTCGTTGTGCTCGCCGTTGGCCGATGATGCGAATCGCGATACGCAATACGATATATGCAATACGCTTTTTAGTGAGATGCTTGGGCTTTTAGCGGAGCTTTTTCAAGGTAAGGTAGAAGCTGAAGAACAAATCGAAATGGTCAGCACCGAGTTGGCGAAGGTCTACGAGGAGCTGGTGCTGCTTCACAAGCTAAGCACAAATATGAGGCTCACCGAATCGGACGCTAACTTTCTGCAAATGGCTTGTGACAGCTTGACTAATATTGTTAGTGTCGAAGGCATTGCGATACTGCTGGAAAAGACCATAGACGATGAGAAGCAGTTGGTTGTAGCTGCGGGGTCGGGATTGATAGATATTGATCACCGAATGGCATCTGTTTTGCATAGCCTGTTGGTGGAGGAAATTAGCAGTGGCAAAGAGGCATTGCTGGACAGTGAGGTGGATTCACCTTTCAAACATGATTGGCCGGAAAACATAAGAAATATTATTGCGGTTCCTTTATGCGGAAAAGACAAAGCCGAATCTCATAACGATGGAGCCGCCGGAGCTCGAAGTGACACCCGTATAATAGGATTGATGGTCGCGATAAATAGAGTCGACAAGCAGGATTTCGACAGTACCGATGTAAAACTATTTAACTCGGTGGCCAATGGATGTGCCGTTTTTATCGAGAATGGAAGGCTGTTCAATGACCTTAAAACATTATTTATAGGTTCATTAAGAGCCCTGACACGCAGTATTGACGCGAAGGACCGTTACACACACGGCCATTCTGAAAGGGTTGCCTTCATTTCTCGATGGATTGCTGAGAGATTTGCCGACGAAGAACCTTTGGACCAGGAGCAAATACACAGGATTTATTTGGCTGGTCTGCTGCACGATATAGGAAAAATAGGGATAGACGAAGCGGTGTTGCGTAAGAAGGGTAAGTTGACAGAGGAAGAGTTTGAGTGCATAAAAAAACATCCTTTGATAGGAGCGGGCATATTACGTGAAATAAAACAGATGCATGATATTGTGCCCGGTGTTTTATGTCACCACGAGCGAATCGACGGCAAGGGATATCCCGGCGGACTCACTGGTGAGCAAATACCTCTGGTAGGCAAAATTATCGGATTGGCCGATGGTTTTGATGCAATGACATCGAAACGAACTTATAGAAATGCCAGGACTATCGAGCAGGCACTTGCTGAGATAGAAAAGGGATTAGGAACGCAGTTTGATGAGAAAGTAGGAAGATTATTTCTCGACAGCGATATTTATCAGCTCTGGGATATTATTATACAAAACGGCCCCGATTTTATCGGGATTTACGACAGCGGCAGTTTCTCGGAATATGGTGCTGCTGCGCTGGAGACTCTAATCAGATGAGAATAAGAACGCAGGATTATAACAACGTTACGGTCATTGAAATGCAGGGTGAGCTGGACGCCGATTTTGCCGAGCAGCTTCAGGGTACTATATCCGATGTAATCACCACGAATAAAACCGGGATTGTACTTGATATGAGGGGCGTGGGATTTGTCGACAGTAAAGGACTGGAACAGTTATTGTGGGCACGGGACTACTGCAATGAAAACAAACGTGGAATTAGAATCGCAGGACTGGATGAAAACTGTGCCAAAATCTTGGAAATCACCCGCCTTGAGAATGAATTTGACCGCTATGCCGAACTGTCTGAAGCTGTAAAGAGTTTCGCGTAGAACAATAGTACGTTGTTTGTATCTCGTTTATTCATCCGATACTACTCTGCGAAGCAGCGCTTCGCTGCGAAGTACGAGTTGAAAACGGGTGGATGGAAGGCAAGGCTATGGGGCAAATAGCAGTAGAAAACAAGATGCAGCTTGGGCAGCTGCTGCTGGCACGTGGGATTGTGACAGACGAGCAGATTGAAAAAGCTCTCACCGAGCAAAAAGAAAAGGGCCATAACAAGCTGCTGGGCGAGCTTCTGGTCGAGATGAATTATTGCACGGAAAACCAGATAGCTTCGGCCCTGGCGCAAGGCTACGGAATGCCTTATGCGCAGATTAGTCCGAAAATATGTGACCCGAAGACCCTTGAGATTCTGCCCAGAGAGTTTCTCGAAGAGCATATCGTTTTGCCGCTCTTTAATGTCTATGATGTACTTACGGTGGCCGTAAGCGAGCCGACAAATGTATTTTTGATGGACGAAATAGAACGCATAAGCGGCTGTAAGATTCAGGTAGTCTGTTCGACGGCAAAGGATATTAAGGGTACATTGCAGACTTATTTACCGGCCGCCAATGTCTTTGTAATTGACGATATTATCGATGACGAAGGGCTGGAAGACTTTACTCTAATTGAAAAATGCACCGCCGATATTAGCAATCTGGAAGAGGTGGCCGGACAATCGCCGGTTGTAAGACTCGTCAATTATTTGCTTTATAACGCGATTCGGGAAAATGCCAGTGACATTCACATAGAGCCGGATGATAAGAAGTTGAGGTGCAGATATAGAGTGGATGGCAGGTTATACGAACGACTTTGTCCGCCTTATCAGATGCATTCGGCAATTGTCTCGCGAATCAAGATTATGGCTGAGCTTGACATCGCTCAGCGCCGTCTGCCCCAGGATGGTGGTATACACGTCTTGATAGAGGGCAGGCCGATCGATTTACGTGTATCGGTTATGCCGGCTAACTTCGGCGAAAAGGTGGTTATCAGAATTATCGACCCGCAGAAGGTTCTTTTCAACCTCGAATCGCTTGGTTTTACCTACGAAAACCTCCGACTGTTCAGGAAGGTTATACAAGCTCCCAATGGTATAGTGTTAGTAACCGGACCTACAGGTTCAGGTAAAAATACCACTTTATACGCTGCTCTTGCGGAGTTAAATAGCGAAGAAGTGAACATCTGTTCCGTTGAAGACCCTGTAGAATGCAATATGCGAAGTATTAATCAGTTTCAAGTAAGCGAGAATTCGGGCTTTGGATTTTCTACGGCGCTGCGAAGTTTGTTAAGGCAGGACCCCGATATTATAATGATTGGTGAGATTCGAGATGAAGATACGGCAAATATTGCTGTGCAGGCGGCCTTGACGGGCCACTTGGTTCTTTCCACTTTGCACACGAATGACGCACCCGGTGCGGTAACGCGCCTGCTGGATTTGGATGTTGCCCCTTATCTTGCAAGTGCCTCTTTGATTGCGGTCTTGGCCCAGAGATTAGTACGAAAGATATGTCCGAACTGTAAGACGGAATTCGAACCACCTGCAAGTATAAAAAGAGTTGTTGAAGAATTGGGCGGGAAGGTTGAAAAATTCCACCGAGGTGTCGGCTGTAAAAAGTGTCGTAATACCGGCTATGTCGGTCGAATTGCTATTCACGAACTGTTTGTGCCGAACGAGGAAATTAGCGAAATGATTAATGAACGGACGAGCTTAAAAAAGTTAAGAAACAAGGCACTTCAAAACGGAATGGTTCCTTTGCACTTGGATGGTCTTGAGAAGGTAAAGGCGGGAATCGTTTCTGTTGAGGAAGTATTGAGAATGACACAGGCAGTTGACCATAAAGAAAGATAGTGTTATGACTTCCGGTAAACGTTGGTAATTAAAAGATGACTATGTTAGCAACAAAATCTGAAGAAGTATCCGGCGAAACGGCAAAACAGCCCGAAAGAGACACGATGAAAGCCGCACAAAGATGGGAACGGGCCGACCGTCGTGCCGCCGGGCAGTTTAATCCTCTCCGCTCCGCAAAGGTAAAACAGGCTGAGTTAATACTTTTCACAACGCAGTTGGCTGTGATGCTCGATAGCGGCGTGGCGCTTAGCGATGCCCTTGATGCTATTGCCGAGCAGGCTGAGCAGGGCACATTTAAGATGATAATTACGGAGGTGGCAGAGACAATTAAGAGCGGCGAGAATTTTTCTGCGGCACTGCTTGCCTACCCGAAAGTTTTCAATTCGATGTTTATCAGTATGGTCAGGGCCTCCGAAGCATCCGGCAGAATGGTTGAAATGCTCAGGGTGCTAAGCGGCTATATAAGTTTTGAAAGCGAAACCCGTAAGCGCATCAAGGCAGCACTTACGTATCCGTTCATAATGGCACTGATGGCAGTGGCGGCAACAGGGACATTGATGTTCTTTGTTTTGCCGAGGTTTACAAAAATTTATGAAGCAAGAGGAGCTTCGCTGCCGAAAATCACTCAAATTCTCGTAGGCTTCAGCCAGATGTTGGGTAATTTCCGCCTGATGACCGGTGTTGTGACCGTAGTTATATTCACCTCCGTTGCATTGTATTACTGTGCTTCCACGACAGCCGGCCGGCGGGTGATAGATTTTATAAAGATTCACACGCCTGTCCTCGGAACGATGTTTATCGATATGGTTGTGACCCGCAGTATGCGTATTATGGCGACAATGATCAATACCGGCGTGAGCCTGCTGGACTCGATAGAAGTGATTAGAAACTCGTGTGAAAACTACTATTTTCAACGGCTTTGGGCCACTGCCGACGAAAAGATTCGCGATGGATACCAGTTGTCGGAGTCGATTATGATTTCCATGGGCAGCGACGTCACTTCGCTCGGCGAAAAAAGCCGCAGCAGTGCAAACCAGTTGATAGCGCCCGGCGTTATCCAGATGCTTCGCGCAGGTGAAAAGAGCGGCAAACTCGGCGAGGTCTGTAGTAAAGTGTCGGATTTTTATGAAAAAAAGCTCGAAACCTCGATAAAGGCTGTTATGGCTCTTATAGAGCCGCTTATGATAACAATTCTCGGCGCTATTATCGGGACGATTGCGATAGCCCTGCTTTTGCCGGTGTTTAGAATTTCCACTGTAATCGCACACTGATTCCATATTCTCAATTCTCAATTTTACCACTTGATTTTCCCTCCTCTTTTCTGCTTTGCATCTGGTAGCTGGTTTTTTTGGCTCTGAAATTGGGTTCGTTCCTGCTTCGCCAGAGGCTACGACAGAATAAATTGGGTTCGTTTTGGGTTCGTTTTGGGTTCGTTTTTCCCGCGTTCACCAAGTGTCCTTTTTTCATAATCCTTTGTTAATACCTTATTTACGTTCATTTGACTTTTTCGGAAATTGGGTTCGTTTTGCATAAAAAGGGCGATTTGTAAAGCGCTCTCTACACTTGTAAAGCGCCGCAGGCGCGAAAATAGCTGGATTCTCGACGCTATTATTATGTAGAGAGATAATTTCATATTACAAATCTCAGATTTCAAATTCAGTTGTTGGTTACTGGTTACTGGTTATTGGTTAATGGTAATTGGCTCCTGACTACAGACTGCTGACTCCTGACTTCTGATTGCTCAATTTTACATTCTCAATTCTAAATTGTCGTTTATATTATACCAAACTTGCTTATAATGTTCAATATTAATCTAACTTATTTAATAAAAATATTCACCACGAAGGCACGAAGAATATAGCCACAGAGAGCACAGAGAGCACAGAGGTTTTTAGCCACGAAAAGGCACAAAATGCACAAAAAAGAACAAAAAATGAAGAATACAGAAGTAAGGAGTAAGAAGCAAGGAGTAAGGAGTAAGGAGTAAGAAGCAAGGAGTAAGGAGTAAGGAGTAAGAAGCAAGGAGTAAGGAGTAAGGAGTAAGAAGTAAGGAGTAAGAAGTAAGATTTGAGATTGCGGCGGAAGGCAGAAATTGTTTTTGACGGGAAGGGTGGGGTTGGGTTTATTGAAAGATTCTGCAAGAAAAAGTACCGGACACCTTTAATTATCCCCTACGAAAAGTGTTCTCGCAGCACACTAATGTACTTTAAGAAAAGAATATCAGCTTGCCATTCCTTCTCATTATATTCACCTACTGTCTTAACAATTGGATTCTTAAATCTATTAATGTCCGACTCACCGTAACCGTTTCGCCCATTATCCAGAGGATGCTTTTCAGACCAAGCAAGGTCAACTGTGTATGTCTTCGCATGGATAATCTTGTTGCAGGCTTCTCGAAAAGTAAGGTCATTCTGCTTGCCATCTTGAGACAATGATCCCACAATGTCCTTTGACCCGAAAGTGTTATCTACATCTAGACTGACTCTAGCCAATGCCGAAAGCTCTATGAGTTCTTTTGCGAATACGTCATCAAAACTATTTACAAAGTTCTCGAAAGGGCACCAGTATTCATGCACTGGGTGAGATAAATCAATGAAATCATATTTACTCAGCAGTATAGCTGTGAGTTGCATGCACTGGTCAGTCACTATTTCACTTAGAATTGCTGATGTAATCATATTATCCTTTCTTTTCTGATAATCATCATTCAGTCCGCACACGAGGGGCTAATTGTCGAGGTTGTTCCAATGAACATGGAGCAGCGCCATATCTATTGTAGATTCAGGATTACCGGTAGCCATCTTGCCGTCTTCTGACCTCGCAATGCAGCGATAACGGTGTTCTGGTCTATTTGGCCCTGCATTAAGAATATCCAATTCGACTTCTTGGACAATGCCATTCTTGTCTTCGCTGAAACCTGTAAAAGTAGTCTTTTGGTATAACTCGACAACATTAGCGTTTTGCTTCAATCGAGTGACTATTTCTCCTATATTCATTTTATTCTACTTATCTGTGAAAATCCGTGCCATCCGTGGAAAACAAAGCTTTTTATTTTCTCTTTACAGTTTCTTTCTGTATAAGAAGTTCCTGTTGCCTTTTTGCTCAACCTATTTAATTAAATGATTCCTCGTGTGCAAACAAGTTGCACAATCTACCACTAAAGCTTTTCCATCATGTCAATAAACTTCTGCCAGGTAAGAATCTTACCGTTGGAGGGATCAGTCCTACCGGGACACCAGATAATCTTAGTCTTGGTGATAACTAAATCACCACGGTGTTTCCCATTAGTGTTGTAAACGTCGAGTTCTATTCCCTTGTTCTTAATCTCCATCGAAATACTTAGGTCTTTTATATTTACTTTCATTTCAGACTTCCCTTTACTTCTTTGAGTTTTTAACAGCAAAACATTGCGCTGCTCACCGGTGCCGCATACGCGACGCCGGATTCAGCCCTTAAATATATAGCCGTCACAGGGGCAGCAAATTCGTCGCTTGTCGCTCGTTACTCGTGTCTCGTAGTTCATAGTTTGTACCTCGTCTGGATTCCTGCCTTCGCAGGAATGACAGACAGGCGGTTCAATGAAAGAATCCGCTCAAAGATGTACCACGCCGTAAAAGACAAAGAATAGCATAAAAAGTGAGAAGTGAAAAGGGAAAAATGTAAAAATGATGAGAGGGGCGACCACATGGGGTCGCCCGTACATGAGAAGGGAGAAGTGAAAGAAAAAAGAGCATAAGGGAGAGGCATAGGGGCATAGTGGCACATCCATGCTTCGCTCCTTACGAGCTACGCAGGACAAGGGGGGCAAAGGGGAATAGCATAAATAAATCAAAAATCAAGATAAAAAAAGGGAAAATGATGAGAGGGGCGACCACATGGGGTCGCCCGTACATGAGAAGGGAGTAGGGCAAGAAAAAAGGGGAAAAAGAATATCGAATATCTGGCTTGGCCATCCCACTTGGGAGAACAAGGAATGTCGAATGAAGAAGGAAAAGGGGAAAATGATGAGAGGGGCAACCACATGGGGTCGCCCCTACGTGGGCACACACAAAGAATATAAGACCGATAAGAATGCGATTTTGTGCTTATGCCTTATGTTCTTATGCCCTTATTTGCATAAAAAGCCGGTCATTTTCCATTTTAATCATTTATTGTCGCAGAAAAGGCTTGCGGATATGGTAATAGCAGATTACAATACTAGGTTTGAATTTTATAATATGAAGATTGTCTAAGGATATATTTCGTATCCGGCCTATTGTGAAGTGTAAATCTAATGGAATACAAGATGCGGATGAACAGGAAGGAATTTGCCTGAAAAATGTTAGCTAAGCAGGAAAAAGAGAAGATTATCAGCGATTTTGAGACTCACGACGGCGACACGGGCTCGCCCGAAGTACAGATTGCTATATTGACGAAACGGATTAATGACCTTACCGAGCATCTCAAGATTCATCGTAAAGACCACGCATCCAGACGCGGCTTACTGCAAATGGTCGGGACAAGGGCGGCATTGCTTAAGTATATAAACAAAAAAGACGTCAGGCGTTATAAGGAAGTTATATCCCGGCTCGGCCTGCGAAAGTAATTAATCGTCGTGCGTATTGCGTATATCGTATTGCGTCTATATTTAATTTACGCGGTACACATCACGCACGACACACAGCGGAATTTAAGAAGGTAGAAGTTTATGTTTGATGTATGTAGAGTAGAAAGGCAAATCGGGGGCAGAAATTTATCAATCGAAACCGGGAAAATTGCTAAACAGGCAGACGGGGCAGTTGTAGTTCAATATGGTGAGACGGTCGTCCTTGTTGCCGTGGTAACGGCACCGCCCAGAAGTGAAGATATCGATTTTTTCCCGCTGAGCGTTGACTATCGAGAGAAGCAGAGTGCGGCAGGCAAGTTCCCCGGCGGCTTTATTAAACGCGAGGGCAGGCCAAGCACTAAAGAAACCATCACGGCAAGGCAGATTGACAGGCCTATTCGCCCGTTGTTCCCTGAGGGGTATGTCCAGGAAGTGCAGATAATGGCGAGCGTTTTAAGTTTTGATGGTGAAAACGACCCTGATGTCCTGGCAATGATAGGTGCCAGTGCGGCGCTTACCATAAGTAAAATTCCATTTTTGGGGCCCATTGGCGCCTGTAGATTAGGAAGAGTAAACGGGGAATTTATAGTCAATCCCACTCACAAGCAAATTGAAGACGGTGACCTGAACCTGCTTCTTGGCGGGCGTAAAGAAGCGATGAATATGATTGAGGTCGGCGCCAAAGAGTTGTCGGAGGATGTGATTGCTGAGGCTATTGCAACGGCCCATAAAACGGTTGCCGAGGTTTGTGAAATCATCGAGGAGCTTCGTGAAAAGGTTGGTGTTGAAAAGGAGATACCCCTTCAGGAGACAAACGAGCAGCTTGCGGCGGAGATTTCCTCGAAGATATCGGATAAGCTTTACGAGCTAAAGCTGATACCGGGTAAGCAGCAACGAAATACCGCTGTGGCGGAATTGATCAAGCAGATTCTTACGGAATACTGTGAAGCCGATGATGGTGACGAAGCAAAATATGACAGGGGAATGGTCAAAAGAATTATTGGCAAGATAGAAGGCGGGGTTATTAAGAAGCTGCTGTTGGAAGGCAAAAGGCTTGATGGCAGAGGCTACGAAGATGTTCGTCAGATTGATTGTGAAGTAAGTATTCTGCCCAGAAATCACGGCTCGGCGTTATTTACTCGCGGCGAAACGCAATCAATAGTAAGTGTAACGCTTGGTACTATCAGAGATGCACAGATTATAGATGGCCTACAGGAAGAGTACACTCAGAATTTTACCCTCCATTATAACTTCCCGCCCTTTTCTGTCGGTGAGATACGCCCGATTCGTGGGCCGGGCCGAAGAGAAATCGGGCATGGGGCACTGGCCGAGCGGGCATTGGAACAAGTCAGGCCGCCGGAGGATGAATTTGCATACACTATCAGGATTATCTCGGATATTACCGAGTCAAATGGTTCCAGTTCAATGGCTTCGGTTTGTGGCGGTTCACTGGCCCTGATGGATGCCGGCGTCCCAATAAAAAAAGCCATTGCCGGTATATCAATTGGTTTGATTAGTGACGAAAGCGGTCGATACGAATTGCTCACGGATATTATGGGTGAGGAAGACCATTATGGCGAAATGGATTTCAAAGTCGCCGGTACTGTTGATGGTATTACGGCGATACAGCTCGATATAAAAGCCGAGGGTTTGGCCCATAACATTATGGTCGAGGCACTGGCGAAGGCAAAAGCGGCCCGCCTGAAGATTTTGGAGATTATGAACGCCGCTATCAGTAAACCCAGACCCGAATTAAGTAAGTATGCACCGAAGCTGATAAGTATCGAAATCGACCCTGAGTTTATTGGCAAAGTAATCGGTCCGGGCGGCAAGATGATTAAGAGCATTCAGGAACAAACAGAGACGACCATTGAAATTGAAGAGGACGGCACTATCTACATAAGCTGTGTTGGTGGTGACGGTTATCTCAAGGCCAAAGAAATTATCGAATCAATGACGTCGCCGCCGAAAGTGGGCCAGATTTATCAGCAATCGAAAGTCGTCTCTGTAAAAGATTTCGGAGTATTTGTTGAAATTACACCGGGTGTTGAGGGCCTGTGCCATATTAGCGAATTAAGCGATGGTTACGTCAAGAGCGTCGATGAAGTCTGCAAAATGGGTGACTTGATACCTGTAAAATTATTGGCGATTGATGACCAGGGCCGACTTAGACTTTCTCGCAAAGCTGCTCTTGCTAAGAAGGACGCGAAAGACCAGAAGCCGGCAGCGAAAGACCAGAAGCCGGCAGCCAAAGAATGATAATTCTGCTTAGGTACGCAGGTTAGGAAGAATATCAGCGGCAGGGCGTACAAAGAGTGCGGGGAATTATAACACCAACGGTCAAGTTGTGGGGCAGTTAAAAAATTAAGATTATAGTCGGCGAACTCAGCAGTGAAAATAGGAGTTGAAGAATTAGGCAGGTTGACGGGCGAGCTTGCCCATGAGATAAAAAACCCCTTGTCCTCTATTAAGATTAATCTTAAGCTCGTCAGGGAGGAATTGGAGGCTGCAAAGTCTGCTCAAGCCGGCCAGGCAGGCCGGGGACAAAGCGGCCTTGGATTTACGAGGGCACTGCGGAAAATAGCTGTTATTGAAAAAGAGACGGTCAGGCTTGAGCAGATTCTGGAGGGTTTTCTTCGCTATATTGACAGGACCGAATTACAGCTGGTCGATGTTGATATAAGCTTACTCATGAGTGACATGATTGATTTTTATTCGCCCCTGGCGGGCAGTCATTCTGTAATTATCAGGCAGCAATTGTATGACAAATCACTAATTTGCAAAGCCGATGAAGGTATGTTAAAACAGGTGATATTGAATCTGTTTATTAACGCCCAGCAGGCTATGAGCGACGGCGGGGAGCTGCTCATACGAACGGCACGGGAGAAAAGAGAAGCAGTGATTCAAATTAGTGATACCGGCAGCGGTATCGCCCCGGATAAATTGCCGAAGATTTTCGATGTTTATTATTCGTCTCGTCTGCAGGGGAGCGGACTGGGTTTGCCGACGGCAAGAAAGATTGTCGAGGCACATAAAGGTAGAATAAGCGTTGACAGCGAGCCGGGCAAAGGAACGTCTTTTACCATAAAGCTGCCTATCCGGAAACCATGAGGTGCCAGTTTGGGAGAAAAAGGTTGTGTGATTTTGGTTGTTGACGATGAGCGTGACCAGGCGGACGGGATCGCCGAAGCGCTTGATAAATCGGGCGCGAAGGCAATCGCTGTTTATAGCGCCGAAGACGCGCTGGAGATTGTACGCAATCAACAAGTTGATGTTGTTGTTACGGATTTGAAACTGGATGGTGATATTAACGGTCTGGCCATACTCGAAGAGGCCAGGAGCGAAAATGGTCAAACGGAAGTTATTCTAATAACGGCTTATGCAACCATTGATACCTGTAAGGAAGCAATAAGGCGGGGGGCATACGACTATCTTGTTAAACCGATTGATATTGACCAGCTTCGTACACTTGTTGGCCAGGCCTGCAGAAAGGCTTCATCTGCAATTCAGCGTAAAGCAAAAGGGAGCGAGACAAGCGAAGGGCGTTTCGAATTTGAGGGTGTGCGGAGCAGGAATCCAGCAATGGAGGGTATATTCGAGGTCCTGCGGCGCGTGGCGCCGACTAATATATCTGTTCTTATTGAAGGTGAATCGGGAACGGGCAAGGAGCTGCTGGCGAGGGCGATTCATAACAATTCACCACGGC
>Ga0315541_1003087_pt1 | contig 13138 bp, 13 predicted proteins | sample SalMarSW160190MG_FD_203095 | JGI IMG/M metagenome (GOLD analysis project Ga0315541, IMG submission 203095) | Salt marsh sediment microbial communities from the Plum Island Ecosystem LTER, Massachusetts, United States - Salt Marsh Sediment SW1601-190 ...
ACTTAAAGCCAGGAGCAGATAAAAAATATCGCTGAAATTAATTACTCGGACAGACTCCTAGTATTGCTAAAAAAAGATCGCTTTTTCTGACTCCCTGCAAGCAGGCATGACGCGGGCTTAATGGCTGAGCGCCAAATTGCTCTGCCATTATAGGAATAAGTCCCAGACTCTTAACAGCAGATTCTGCTGCCTGACGTTCATCTGTAAACCCATGTATTACGCTACTTATAAAAACTGTTTTCATTCACAAAATGTCCCATTAGTGAATGTGAATTACACATTAATATCATATCCCAATACTAAATTCTGTCGAGTTGCTCCGCTGCTGTGATTTGTAATTATATATTCTTAGCCCAAAAAATCAAGCCTTTTTTCGTTATTCTTTTCTCGTGACCCTTGCCCCGTATTTTTGTGCATTTTTGCCCTTCTTGTCCTGAGCGCAGTCGAATGGATCCGTGTCTAATATCCTCCAAGCCAGCCGCATATAAATTATGTGGCCATCACTTAATTTTTAACAGCGTGCATATTATTATGCAGGCCGTTTTTGTACGGCCTAACGGACGTCGGCTGCTGGATTCACAGTTGCTTGCATCGAGAAGACATCTGCCAAGTCCGCAATAGCTGTTAAAATCTATGTCTTTGAGGTGCTCTTTGAGCTCTCCGTAGGGAGTCCCAAGGACTGTGGTTAAAATTATTACAAATTCGTTTTAATTCGTGGCTAATCTTCTGTGCCTTCCTTGTCAGGGCGAAGCTTTAGCGAAGCCTGATTTGTGGCTAAAATCCGTGTAATCAGCGAAATCCGCGGTTTTAATACAGTCAGCTTTAAAGAAGGGCGATAAGCCCATGCCTGCCCTGCGTAGTTGAACAACGAAGCGGGGTGGACGAAGGCAAGATTCTATGACAAAGCTTGCTTTGGGAATAGGATTTGCCGAGAACACCAAGCTGACTGAAATCTCTGTGTACTCTCCGTAAGGAGTCCCAAGGACTGCGGACTCTGTGGCCTAATCCTTCGTGCCTTAGCGCCTTCGTTGCTAAAATCCGTGAAAATCTGCGCTAATCTGTGGTTAAGAAATCTTCGTGCCTTCGCGCCTTCGTGGCTAAAATCGTCAAAAGTGCGTTTTTGGCCAATAAATAAACTTGTGCCCCTGTGCCTTCCTTGTCAGGGCGAAGCTTTAGCGAAGCCTGATTTGTGGCTAAAATCCGTGTCAATCCGCGAAATCCGCGGTTAAAAAACAATTAGTGATAATTCGTGTTAATTCGTGTCTAAACTCCTCTGCGCCCTCTGCGTTCTTCGCGGTTAAAAAATCTGTATAATTATTGAAAAAATTCACTTGACACTTAACATTCCCCCTTGTATAATAAATATCTAACAATTTAATAATGAAATGTTATTATGGAGTTAACATAAATCATTTACCAGTAACCAGTTAACTATGAACTACGAACAATGAACAATGAACTATGAACCAAGCTAATCGGAGGAAATATCATGTCAAGTCAATCTCAAATCATCGCAAACCGTCGTAACACCCAAAAATCGACCGGCCCACGAACTTCTGAGGGCAAGTCCGCCATCTCGCAAAACCCTGTCAAACATGGTCTTACTGCCGCCAACGACGTAATCAGCTCAGAAAGTCAGGCCGACTTCGACCTCTACCGCGCTCGCCTCCTCGCCGAGCTGGCCCCTGCCAGCCCTATGGAATCTATGCTCGCAGAGCGCATCGTAGGGCTGTCCTGGCGGCTAAAACGCATCTATTGCATCCAGAACCAGACCATCGACGCTCTTAACGCTCCTAAGCCCCCTTCCCCCCTTGCCAGACTAACAGAATCCTACATTTTCAAAGGCAGGTTTCAATCCCAGCAGGACCCCTCCGAATCGTCCCCTCATCTTGCCCTTGGCCGCTTGGCCATAAAGGATTTCTCCAATGCAAGGGTCCTCGACCGTCTCTTAATGTACGAACGCAGAATCGAGCACAGTCTGTACAAAACTATACTCGAGCTTCAACGCCTCAACCTCGTCAAAAAGCTAAATCCCACCCCCGAACTATTAACCCTGAATCCAAGCGAAAACACTTTAGGGTACTATATCAAGGATTAGCCAATGGTTAATAAAACATTTAACTGTCGCAGGGGATTTCCTTATCGGTTAGCCCCCAACTTTATGTTGGGGGTCATATTTAGCCCCGAAGCCTGCTTCGGGGGCCGTTTAGCCGTCGCCAGAATGGCGGCGTTTGTCCGCCGTAGCCTTGGCGAAGGCGGAAGTATCCAGCATCCAGTATCCAGTATCTATAATATGCAAAACATAATTAGTGAATATTCGTGTGAATTCGTGGCTAATTCTTTGTGCCTTGGTGTCTTTGTGGCTATAACTAAAATATGCAAAACAAACCCAATTTCAAAAAAAGTCAAATGTTCATAACTGTAGATACGACAAGGAATTACAATGAATAATGGACAATGGACATTTGGTCAAAACAAACCCAAACAAAGCCAATTTGGTGGAAAATTAGATGAATGTAAGTATTGTTTAATCAATGGGTTATGAAAATGAACATCGATTTTTGGCCCAAAAATCCCAAAGCCAATTTCAAAAACACCCAAATGAACATAACTTCTGTTAAAACAATAAACTACGAACAAATAACCATGAACAATGCCAACAAAAACAAACCCAAACAAACCCAATCTGTAGTGAGCTTGTCGTCCTTGGGACTCCTTATGGAGAACCTATTTCAAACCCATCGCCTCTCCAATCTCTTTTTGTTTTTCACTTTTCTTCGCCCCGGCTATAATCTGGCAATGCAGAAATGGACAATACAAAAGCTCTTAAACTGGATTACCGAATACCTTATCGGTAAAGGCATTGATTCGCCTCGTCTTAATGCCGAATTATTACTCTCCCATATACTGAATCTAAAACGCATTGAATTATACACACAATTTGATAAATCCGTCTCCAAACAGCAATTGGACACTCTGCACGATTTAGTCAAACGGGCCGGCCAAAATGAGCCAATCGCGTATCTTACCGGCAAAACCGAATTTTATTCACTCCAGCTCACTGTCAGCCCTGATTGTATGATTCCCCGGCCGGAGACGGAACTGCTCGTCGAACGCGCCATCGAATTTTTGCGAGCTCGCCCCGTTAGAAATTCTATAACGCATAAAATGACACAAAAAGAGAAGGCTTCTAATGGGGCTCGCCCCGGAACTCAGTATATCTGCGATTTGTGTACCGGCTGTGGCTGTATCGCTGTAGCAATCGCCAGGAACTTCCCTAACGCTCATATCATCGCAACTGATATTTCTGCAGCAGCTCTTGATATCGCCGCAAAGAATATTGAAAAAAACGGCCTCAGGGGGAAAATCACATTACTATGTGGTGATTTATTCGAACCTATTGTCCCCCAACTGGACGTTGAGGGATTTGATTTGATTGTCTGCAATCCGCCTTACGTAAGCGCTCCTGAATACGAGAAGCTTGACAAAAATGTAAAAGACTATGAACCGAAAGAGGCACTTTACGCAGGCCAGGATGGCCTTGATATTTACAGAAGAATCATTGAAAAAGTGGACGAATTCCTCAAACCGGATGCTGCATTGATGCTGGAGCTCGGTTATGCACAAGGATTGGCTGTTAAAGATATGCTCGAAAAGACCGGCGTATTCGCCGAAATCAGAATCGAAAAAGACATCCACGACAACGACCGAATCGTAATCGCAAAAAGAACACTATTTTGATTACGGCGCATTCCTCACCATTTGCGTGAAACTTGTCCTCCGTTAGGAGTCCATAGGACTAAGCTTCGTCGAAGTGCCGAAGGGAGCAAAGCCGAACCAAGCCAAAGGAGTGGAAATTCAAATCCTATCGTTGCGGTAGGCTTTCGAAAAACTGGTGAAAAACCTGAGAAAAAAGCATATTATCGGAAGTATTAGTAAAAATCATAAATTTTTCGTCGAAGGTAATATGTTGCCATTCTTATAGTTATGGAAAAATAAGCAAAATACGTTGATTTTTTCGGACTATAACGCTGAAAAAATCTTTGCAAACTTTATAGTCTTGGTATAAATGGTGATAATTCATAATAAGAACCATTCAGTTAAATCATGGAGGTTAAATATGAAATAAACAAGCCAGCATTTCTCAATTGTTTAATTTCCGTTTTCACCAATAGTATCGCAGTTAACCAACAGTAACGGATTGTTCATTAGACTCAGGGAGGAGATAAAATGAGCAGAGAAAGTTTTTTTCTTAGTTGTATAATCACTGTTTTTATCACGAGTGTCGCGTCAGCTTGCTATAAGCCACAGTGCACGGGTGCATACACTCTTCAAACCTGGAACTTCGACACGCTAACCAATCCAACTTTACCGGAATCTTACGACAACATCTACGGTACCCCTACGGCCGAACTGAGCACACCTCAAACACCACCCGACTACTTTGGCTGGATGGACGTGGTAGATGGCAGGCAGGGTGTCTGGACAGGAGACCCGCTTGCTATAACACTAACAATACCAAACCAACCGATTCCTAATGCCTACAAAGAAATCTGGCTTGAGATGGATTTTCAAGCAGTGCTGGAGTGGATCAATATTACGCCAAGCCCTGTAGAGGCGAGCGTGGTGGAAGAAATTTTCCGTGATATATCAACAGTTGACTGCCAGTGGAGTAAATTGACTATTGGCTGGCGTATATATCCTAATCCGCTTGAGGAGACTATTTGCCTGAGTATTACAGGAACCGGGGGCATGGTAGATTACATAACAGTCGAGACCTGTTGTATCCCCGAGCCGGCTACGATAACATTGTTTAGTCTGGGTGCACTGGTTCTGCTTAAAGGAAAAAGAAAATAAGGCGGCTGTACCTGAAGACTTCGGATTACACTCGAAGAAATTGAGGGTTCAGATAGCAACCTGAACCCTCAATTTTCATGTAAACTTTTAAGCCTCAAGCTTAGCAACTACCATCTGACAACGGTTTTTTGCGGCAAGGCAATCAATAAATTATAACGGTGTGAATCTTGTATCCGCCAAGCTTCTCTCTGCCAGTTAATTCACTCAGCTCAATAAGAAATGATACCCCCACAATCTCTCCCCCTATTTTCTCGATGAGTTTGCACGCTGCTGCCATTGTCCCTCCCGTAGCCAATAAATCGTCAACCATCAAAACCTTTGCTTTGTTTCTTATGGCGTCACAATGCACTTCCAGGATATCGGTGCCATATTCCAAATCGTAACTGACGCTTTCAGTCTTGAAAGGCAGCTTGCCCTTCTTTCTTATGGGCACGAAGCCGGCGCCAAGCTTTCTCGCGACCGCTGCTCCGAATATAAAACCCCTGGCCTCCACAGCAGCTACATATTCTACACCCGCCCCGTTAGAAACCTTCCCTTTTTGTATTGTGTCGCCCGTTGCAGAATTTCTAACGGGGCCCGCATCTGCAAAACCGGCACTCAAGGCATCTACCGCCGCGGCAAACGCCCTGGCGTCAGCTAATAACGGCATGATATCTCGAAATAAAATTCCCTTTTTCGGCCAGTCAGGTATGCTGCGAATGTATTCTTTAAGGTCAATCCCTTCGATATTCATTTATCAACCATCCCTGCTATTTACCAACACGGCAACATTTAAACAAACAAGTTACTGGATTGCCACCAACTATTGTTAGCAAATTGTCGATGAAATGCAAGAGCCAGCCACGAAAAGGCACAAAAAACACAAAGAAAATTAGCCACGAATGAACACGAATTTTAACCACAGATTCCTTCGACTCCCTTGACCCAGCTCGGGACGAGTCTGCTCAGGACTATGTAACGCAGATTTACACTGATTATTATTAGCCACAGTCCTTGGGACTCCTTACGGAGAGCACACCGAGGCCACAGAGATTATAAATAGAAAACTTCTAAGTTTAATCTTGGCCATGGAATAACGCATAATCTTCCAAATTTTCTTCTAATCCAATATTGCAGAATTTTGCCGCACCATATATTTCAGGGAAAAGAGTCATGTGGTTTATGTTCATAGCGTCTAAATTTCTGAGAAATTCTTTCCTCTGGTCAGTATTTATTGTAATTTTGATAAGCCAAGGTTCTTCGTCTTTATTTTTGCTCCAATATTCTTTCACAATATCCTCAATGCTTTCTCCTGTATTGGATATTGTAAAAAGCCCTTTCTGATTTATTAACCTGGGATGTTCTGAACTCATCGGGTCAAAATAAAGAAGGCATTTTTCTTTGCATATATCTGGGTTACATTTTTTTGGGCAAAAGTTGCATTTAAATACATTTTTACAATTGCGGCAGACCTCTTTGAAGTTAAACCCCCATACCACTCTATTTTGAAAGCTAAATTTATCTTTTATTTTCTTGTTAATATCAGAGTTATTTTGTTCAGTGCCTTCACACATTTTTTGTAAGTCTTTGAACTTTTTCGAATTGCTTTTCCAATCAATATCTTCTAAAAGATTTTCCTTTTCAAACGTAAAGTAGGCAGCCGTAAAAGGTGAGTAACACCAGTCTAATAATAGCGTTGCAAGTCCATAATGCTGTCCAAGCGCCCACATATGTTCCTTTTCAAGAATCTTGCTTTTATTAATCCACTCCTTTAGTTGCGGAATATTTAGGCCGAATTGTTTGAGCTTTCCTCTGCAAGCGTAAATAAATGAGTTAAGATGTTGTTTTAGCTTTTTCTTCCTATCGTTGACTTTATAAATCCTATCGAATAAAGAAACAAGAGGTTTATCTGAACACTTTTGACCTCTCCAGACAAAATCTTTTAAATTTATACCTTTAGTTAATTTACTGTCTCTTCCTTTAATTTTCAAATTGAGACTTTTGTTTAATAGAAGGTCGTGAAAATCTTTCCAGCTTTCTACAGAAGGTTCGATGAGCCAGATGCCATTATCTATTTTATATCTATATTTGTCTTCTTTTTCACACATATTCTATTACTCCAATTTTGGTTTGTATAATCCCTAAATCTTAATTGTATTTATCGGAGATAATTAGACCGGTCTTTTATCATAAAAAAGAACGCGACCCAAAGTTTGTTTCTGTTTTATTTTCTAACGGCTATGTTAATACTTATCTAAAAATCCCTATTAACTCTGTGCTCTCTGTGGCTGAAATCGGCCTGAAAAGGACCAAAGTGCGTTTTTGGTCTAAAAACCGAGATTTTGAGGGCAACGGATGACCTGTTCCAAGGAACGGAAATTTGGCCGTTTAGATATCAGAGAATGGAGACAAGATGAGATTAAACAGGCCATCGATTCCAAGAAGCTGGACGTGAAGGATGTGGATAAAGCCAAAAGAAATTGCCCCGTGGATGTATCGTTCTATTGGCGGTTCTCGAGCGACTATTTGCCGAGGAGAAAGACATTTGTATCGGAGTTGGTGGGGTAAAGACCCCACCCTACATTCTGAGTAAAACCTGCGGATAAATACACCATGCGGACGGCGGGCAAAGCGGGTTGCTACTCTTCGTTCATATATTCGTACAGCTTTGTAAGCGCATCACGTCGAATTTGCCTAATCCTCTCCCGTGTCAGGTCAAGTTTTTTACCGATTTCTTTTAATGTCATCGGCTTGTTTCCGCCAAGACCGTAATGCCACCTAAGTACTTTGGCTTCACGCGGCTCAATTTTGTTAAGCAATCTCAAGGCCTTGGCTTTCTCTTCATCCGCAACCAAATCGTCCTCGGGCTGGCCGGCATTCTGGTCCTCCAATGTGGCCTCAAGCATTTGATTTTCGCCCGAACTCTCGCCCCCACCGATATCAGTTACAGAGCCAAGGACCTCTACGATTCGATGCACGACTTTTGCCTTTCGCAGGGGCATACCCATAACATCGGCCATCTCTTCGACTTCCAACGCCCTGCCAAGTTTACTTTCCAGCTCCGCTGCGATATGTCTCCATTGATTTATCAAAGCTACCATATAAGTGGGAATATGTACCGGCTGAACGCTCTCCAGAAGTGCACGCTTGATGCTTTGTTTTATCCACCACGCTGCATACGTACTAAAGCGAACCCCACGCTCGGGGTCAAAATAACCAACAGCTTTTATCAAACCAAGATTACCCTCTTCAATCAGGTCTCCCAGACTCATCCCTCGGCCGCCGTACTTCTTGGCGATATTAACGACCAGCCGAAGGTTGCTTCGCACCAACTGCTCTCTGGCCCACGGGTCATTCTTCTCAACGACCAGTTTGCCTAAATAGTGCTCTTGTTCTACCGTCAGCAATGATGCTGCGTCAATCTCCTGCAGGTATTCTTTTATAGTGGCGTCAAATGCTATAGCTCACTCCTGCCCAGCCAAAAGTCTTTCGACCCCAGCCATTAAGGCAAATTCAGCTTTTCCCCTAACTCACTATTATAGGACGATTGCCCTGGTTTCCATTTTGCGACGTGCTGCAAAATGTGGTCCCACTCCTCCATGTGTGCAAAAACCCATTTGAAATATCGACCAAATATGCCTGTGGGTTTACCCCGTCAGAAATTTTCCTTTGTATCCGGCAACATACATTTAAAATATTCTCAGAAAGGCCAATCTTTTAACGAGAACAATATCGTAGAAAAAAACCATGAAACCTGTACCAGCGCAAGCGGGTATCAGCGGACAAATTCGCATTATTACACAACAGATAATGCAAGATATGAATTGCTAAGAAACCTGTTGGCGAGCAGCTTGACTTTTATATTCTTTCAAAGATTTTAGCCACTCTGTCCAGGCCTTTTTGTAAATCTCGCCGGAAACCAAGAAACCGTCATTGTGGCTGCCGAAAATTTCTACAAGCTTTTTCGGCTCGTTCGCCACCTCGTAAAGCTCCAGCCCAAATTCAAACGGCACAACCTCATCGTCCCTGCTGTAAATCAGCATCGCCGGACAATGAATATCTTTGATATAATCGATTGTCCTGTAGCTGAAACTTGCAAACCACCGCACCGGCATATAAGGATAAAATCTCTTGCCGATGTCAGCATAAGATGTAAAGGTGCTCTCGATAACCAGGGCTCTCACCCTAACCTTACTTGCCAGGTATGCAGCGATACTACCTCCCAGGGACCTGCCGAAGACGATGATATTATCCGGTGGTATTTTTTTTTCTTCGGTCAGCCATTTATAGGCTGCCTCAACATCCAGATATGTTCCCCCTTCGCTGGGTTTACCCTCACTTACCCCGTAGCCGCGATAGTCAAAAATAAAGCAATTCAATCCCAGATTATAAAAGATATTTATACTGTCCAGACGATGCATCATATTGCCGCCGTTACCATGGCAAAACAGAACCGTAAACTGCGCGTTTTCAGACGGGATATACCAACCACTCAATCTCAAGCCATCATCACTTTCGAAGACTACATCTTCAAATTCCAGGTCCAATTCGGCTGGCGTATAGGTAACTTCCCCCCTAGGACTGTACAAAAACTTCGGCTGCATAATGTAAAGTATCACCCCCAAGCCCCAATAGGCAACAAATAATATTACACCAATATATATCAGCATCGAAATCATAGCGTATCACGGGCTTCGCTGCCCGTGATACCACGGCCAGGATGGCCGTGGTACATAATCATTCTTTTGAATGGGCGACATTTTAATTTGCTCGAAAGAATAAAACAAGCTACAATCTTGAAAAGAAAAAGGATTAGACACAAAAACACGAAGTTGCAAAAAATTTATAAATTAAAAAAACCTGGTGTCCTGGCGCCTTCGCGGCAAAAATTAAATATGATTAAGAGAAGAAGAACAAAAACTGTTAAGGTTGGCCAGGTTATAATCGGCTCATCTGCTCCTGTTGTCGTACAATCGATGACGAAAGTGCCAACCACTGATATTAACCGCTGCGTAAGGCAGGTAAACCAGCTCGCCCAGGCCGGCTGCCGGCTGGTAAGAATCGCCGTTCCGAGACGGGCTGACACGGCGGCGTTTGCAAAAATAGTGCAGAAGGTAAATGTCCCGTTAATTGCCGACGTTCATTTCAGCCCCAGCCGAGCCATTGAAGCGATAGAAGCCGGTGCTGCTAAAATACGGCTCAATCCCGGCAATATAAAAAATCGAAAAGACATCCATCGAATAATAGATGCAGCCAAGCTGCACAAAGTCGCCATACGCATCGGCGTAAATGAAGCAAGTATCAGGGACCTTAAAAAACAAGATGTCCCGCCCACAAAACGCACCGCTTTGATGTTGAAAGAAATAAAAAAGTATGTACAACTGTTCGAAAATCGCAACTTCACCCAATTGGTTCTAAGCGCAAAAAGCCACGATTGCTTAAGAACTATTGAAGTCAACCGCAAAATTGCAGAGACCTTCGATTATCCTATTCACGTCGGCCTGACCCACGCAGGCCTGCCCGAAGATGCACAAATATCATCGGCTATCGCTATAGGAACGCTCCTGGCGGAAGGTATTGGCGACACTATCAGGGTAAGCGCCGCAGGTGACCCTGTAGTGGAAACTGAAATTGCAAAACAGATACTAATTGCGCTCGACCTTTACGAACGCCCGACTGTGGAACTTATAGTCTGCCCGACCTGCGCCAGGGCCGAAATTGACGTAATCAAACTAGCCCGCCGAGTCAAAAAGACGGTTACTAAAATTAATAAACCACTGCGTATTGCCGTGATGGGTTGCATCGTCAACGGACCCGGCGAAGCTGCCGATGCTGATTTGGCCGTCTGCGCCGCAAAAAATAAGGGCTTTATATACAGAAACGGGCGGAAAATCGCAACAGTACCTGAAAACAAAATCATCCCGGCGTTAATGAAAGAACTACACAAACTATAACATTATGGAAACAAACGAGAGACTATCAGATACATCCGGCGAACCATCGAAGACAGCATTCAGACGATTTTGCATCGTTATCATCTTCGGCATCGCCTTTGCATACATCGAATCCGCTGTCGTTGTCTATCTGCGAACAATCTTCCATCCCAACGGTTTCATCTTTCCCTTAATCAACTTTGGTATCGACCCGCTATGGGAACCGCTTCTGCTAACTGAAATCGGTAGAGAAGCCGCCACTCTAATTTTAATCCTTATCGGTGCCTGGCTGTCCGGCAAAAACCGTCATCAGAGGTTTGCTTATTTCGCGACCATATTCGCCGTTTGGGATATCTTCTATTACGTCTGGCTTAAGATTCTCATTAACTGGCCCAGCTCAATTACGGATTGGGACATTTTATTTCTTATACCGACTACCTGGGCTGGTCCTGTTTTAGCCCCGATGCTTATCTCATTTACACTGCTGTTATTTGCCGTAATAATACTTTACAGAGACTCTTGCGGCAGAAGCCTTAAAGTAACGCTGATTGAGTGGCTCGGTTTTATGCTTGCCGGTTTTGCCGTGGTTGTCTCCTTTTGCATTGCCGGCCTGCACATTACTAAAATCGACTTTCAATCACATTTCTACTGGTGGTTATTCGCCACCGGTAATGTTCTTGCTGTCGCCGTATTTACAAAATGCCTCCTGAAGTCTAAATAGAGCACCTAATCCCACAATTGAAAAAAGCCAAAGACCCATACTTTGGATCTTTGGCTATATACTTTAGGTATTATATCCGTAACTTCGGTCGTCTTTAACTTTTATCGCTCTGCGATGTACTTACTCCAGCCGGCTTCCCATATGACACTTGCCGACCGGTTCTGTTTCTATCCTGCACAAATCCCTCAAATTTGCCAAATATCATCTTGCCGGCCGATGTCTGAAGTGAGCTGGTGATGCTAATAACCACTTCCCGCGCAATCTTGTTGCGAGCACCTTCAACAACAACCATCGTCCCGTCAGCCAGATAACCTATACCCTGCTCCGCTTCTTCGCCGGGTTTTATTATTTTAACTTCCATAGTCTCACCCGGCAATGCAACGACCTTCAATGAATTAGCCAAATCGTTTATATTTATTACATCAACCTCACGAACTTGTGCAACCTTGCTGAGGTTATAGTCCGTCGTAGCAAGACGCCCGCTACAACTCTTGGTAAACAGCATCAATTTCTGGTCAACCCCTTTGGCCTCCTCAACCTCCGGAATCGCAGCGGTGTCATCGATTTCCACATCAATAACAGGATTCATTTGCATCTTATTAAGTATATCAAGTCCCCGCCTGCCTCGGTTACGCTTGAGCTTGTCAGCCGAATCAGCTATCAATTGCAGCTCATTTAGGACAAAACGCGGAACAATCAATGGAGCATCAAACATTTTGCTCTGGCACAGATCTACAATCCGCCCGTCAATAATCACCGACGTATCCAAAACCAACGGCCGGGCCCCTTTGGTTTGTTTGGCAAAATGAACATAAGGAACCACAAAACGCACGTCATCCTTGGTCCGCATCACTACACTGATGGTTAGAAAACATATACAAATCCCCATCATCCACTTAATTGCCTGAAGCGATATCGGGCTTAATCGAAGTAAATATATCTCGTCTACCAAGTCGATAATCTGTGCCGCGCCCCAGCTGAAAAACATCCCCGCTAAAAGCCCAAAAAACACACCCGCCAGCGCTGCCAAAGACTTCTTCGGCGTAAAAACATCAACTATAAGTGTTATCAACACCAGTACCGCACCGCTCAGAAGAATTACATAAAAGTTTCTCCTGCCTTCCTCGCCTGCAATCGGATCCGCGCTTAAGTTAAGAATTAAAACTGCGATAATCATCACAAAAAATATGAATCTAAACATCCAGACTAACATAGCTATTAACCTCCAAATTATGACATAGTCTTTTATTTATAATATCGGCTATTGTACAGTGCATACATATTAATATCAATTTAATATCAATAATTACATTTCTGCCGTTATAAATAATTTACCCTCCGCTGTTGTCTTAAGCTCATCCTGAATCCCCCATAATACGATAAAAAAAGCCATAAAAACAACCGGGGCCTATATCGCTAAACGATATAGGCCCCGAAAAGATGCAAACTCATTGGCCAGCCAATACGTTTACTTATTTACGTATTAGCGTCTCTTGCGAATCAGAGCCAATCCACCCAGACCTAACAGGGCAATTGTAGTCGGCTCAGGAGTCAAGTACGCATGGTCGATAATCCATTCCTGGGGACACTCAGCGTCTGTCCATCCGGCCAACACAAATTCAAGGTACGTATAAAGCGGATCGCCAAA
>Ga0315541_1003089_pt1 | contig 13137 bp, 13 predicted proteins | sample SalMarSW160190MG_FD_203095 | JGI IMG/M metagenome (GOLD analysis project Ga0315541, IMG submission 203095) | Salt marsh sediment microbial communities from the Plum Island Ecosystem LTER, Massachusetts, United States - Salt Marsh Sediment SW1601-190 ...
GCCAGGGCAATCATCACCGCGACAGTGTCGGGGATGACCGCGCGCATGGTGGCACGTCACCGTCCGTCTATCCCTGTCGTCGCTGTGACTCCCAGCCACTCGACGCTGTTTCGATTGACACTCGTGTGGGGTGTAGTGCCCGTGCAGGTGGCGGAGTTCAGGACTACCGATGATATGGTGGAGGTGATGGTGCAAGCAGCACGTGAGAAAGGCCTGGTGGCCTGGGGTGACCCGGTAGTACTGACGGCAGGCATCCCCTTCGGCAGTGGAGGCGAGACCAATATGCTGAAAGTTCACGTAGTGGGCGAGATGGGGAGGCGCAAGACGTAAAACGTAAGCGGGTTACGTTTCAGGTGCCACTTCGTCCGTTGGAGGGATTGCCGCTTCGTCTTCTGCCGGAGGGACCTCCGGCGTCGAGACGGGCACGGGCTCAAGTGCCTGTGGTGCGACGCTTGCGCCACAGTAGGGGCAGAGAGACCACCGCAGGTGAAGCGGGCGACCGCATTCTGGACAGGCCCTCTTGAGCCGAGTGTGGCAAGTCGGGCAATACAGATAGCCACCCTTGACCCGCTGTCCACACCCGGGACAGACCTCCGGCTCTTCTATGGCCTGTAGCAGCGCCTCTTGCTCCAAGGAACGCTCATACGCATCCGCCAGCGTCTCTCGGGGGCGTAGCATCAAGTATACCACCAACCCAATAGCGGGCAATACAATCACTAATAACGTAGCCAGGATATGGGCCAGAATGTCTCGGGAACGCGCGCGAATGTCGCGAAAAGTCCAAATCGCCATCCCACCCAATAGCGCAACGGTTACTCCCCCACAAGCGGTGGATAGAATGGTCAGATAGAAGGGGATGCTCTCCAGGATGTTCTCCATTGGTGGCATGCTCCTTGTTTCAGCCTGCTGTTCGGGCTAAGCGAGACGTATTATACCACCGGCTGGTAACAGGAGCAAGTGTTCAGGGGCGAAACCTGGCGTGGAGATACCTGGGCCATTTGACAATTCTGTACCAATTGCAGTATAGTAGTAGTATGGCGAGTGACGAAACACGGGCCGACTACCGGCCAATGATCAGGGATTTGCCCGTTGGCGAGCGCCCACGCGAGCGGCTGGCCCGCGCAGGCGAGGGGGCGCTTTCGACGACGGAACTGCTGGCCATCATCCTGCGCACAGGCGTGGGTGGCGAAAGCGTCCTGAACATGGCCACGCGGCTCCTTTCCCGCTACAACGGGTTGCCGGGCCTGGCCCGGGCTAGCTTCTCCGAATTGCAGGCCGAGAAGGGACTGGGCGAGGCCAAGACGGCGCAACTCAAGGCAGCATTGGAACTGGGTCGTCGCATGCTGCTCGCCGCCCCAGAAGACCGTTTTGTCGTGCGCTCCCCGGCCGATGTGGCGCAACTCCTGATGGCCGAGATGGCCCATCTGGAGCAGGAGCATTTCCGGGTGCTATACCTGGATACGCGCAACCGGCTGCTCGGATCCGAAACGGTGTACGTGGGGAGTCTCAATGCCTCCCACATTCGGGTGGGTGAGGTTTTCCGGGATGCTGTCAAACGGAACTGCGCGGCGATTATCGTCGCCCACAACCATCCCTCGGGCGACCCTACCCCCTCGCCCGAGGATGTAGAGGTAACCCGCCAGTTAGTAGCAGCGGGCAACCTGTTGGACATTGAAGTTCTGGACCACTTGGTCATTGGACAGCAGCGTTTTGTGAGCCTGCGCGAGCGCGGGTTGGGTTTCACGTAACCTGCGACCGGCATGCTGTATCAGCCTTGACGCACAATAGCGCAAACATGATTCAGGAAAGGAGGCGACAAATGTCACGGAACTTGCTGAAGGACGGGGGGTTCGAAGCTGATTGGGGGGAGGAGAAAAGTCATCGCTGCCTGGTCTTCCCCGAGGGCACAGAGCCGTACGAGCAGGACGTGGGCAACATATTCACTCCCCCTGGATGGGTGACGTGGTTCCGCCACGACCCAGGCACGTGGGACCAGCCCGAGGTGCGGGATGCATGGGTGAGCGTTGACCCGCGCCGTGCTCACGGTGGACAAAAGGGAATGCTTCTGTTTACGTTTTACCGTAAGCACGACGCAGGATTTCTCCAGCAGGTGCGGGTCACGCCGGACACCCGGTTGCGCCTGACAGCCTGGGCGCATGCCTGGAGCAATCACAAGGATGGCCCACATCCTTCCGACGGACGCTGGAGCGAGGGGCCAGGGTACGACGCCGGATTCCTCCTGGAGGGAGAAGCCCCAAATGACGACTGGCGGAACTTTACCTTCTACGTGGGGATTGATCCAACCGGCGGCACCAACCCGTATGCCGATACAGTGGTATGGGGTCAGGGGGCACATATCTACAACCAGTATGCTCAACCTCCCTCTGTGGAAGCAGTGGCCCAGGGTGACGCTGTGACGGTGTTTCTGCGTAGCAAAACATTGTGGCCCTTCAAGCACAGCGATGCCTATTGGGACGATGCAGAATTGATCGCTGTGAACGCTGAGGGTGGGGGTGAGGAGGTGACGCCGCAGGTACGGCTGAGCCACCAGCCAGCCAGTCCGAAGGTCGGCGAAGCGGTGACAATTGAGGCTCGCTCATTGACCGGGCTAACCGATGTAAATCTGGTAGTCCGCCAGCCCTCGGGGGCGGAACTGGCGCGAGGGGCGGTTGTGGTCGGGCATGACGGAGAGTGGCACACATGGGCGTATACCACCTCGCCGCTGAGCAAGGCCGGGGCACACGAAGTCGTGTTCTCTGCTGCTGGTGATGTGATGGTGACCGATGCGTTTGAGTGCCTTCCGGCCGTGACGCCGCAGCGCGGGCTGCCCCGTGAACAGTACAAACGGGCTTACGTGTTGCTTCCCTCTGATGCCAGCGCAGCCTGGGCCCTGGCGGTGGTGGACGGGACGTGGGACCAGCGTAGGTACACCATCGGGAGCAGCGCCGACGACGCCGGTATCGGTGACCTGGATGTGCGGCAGGTGATCGCGGTCAATCCTGGGAGATGGCCCAGCGATTTGCGAGCCTTCTTCGAGGAGCATTACCCCGGCGTGAAGTACACCCCCATTGAAGCCGAGACGCCGGCCGAGTTGACGCAGAAATTGAAGCAATTGTGACCATACGCATGGCAGGAAAAGGCTCCCACCCGCCTCGCTCGCCGAAGGTCTCCCGACCGAGGGGAGAGGGCTCGGTCGAGAGACCTTCGCCCATCACGGGGGAGAGCTAACAGGGGAGTACTTCGCCCATCAGGTATTCTTCGCTACTCCTGGGCCAGCAATTCCACCTCCGTCACCATAGCGTGGAAACTGTGACCGGAGGCGTAGATAGTCAGGCGCTTGATGATGGCAGGGGGTGCGTCGGCCAGTTCCTCTACCAGGTTGCCCGAGTCGTACGTTCGCCAGCTTCCCGGGGGTACCTGCTCAGTCCAGGGATGCAATAGCCAATCGGACGCCGGTTCGCCGATGTAGAAACCATGGCGCCATTGTCGGTCAGTGCCATAGATGTCCTTGTAGTCTATGAGGAGGATGATGGGGCACTCGGAACTGAGGGTACCGCAGCCTCCAAAGCCCGCGATGTTCTCGGAGACGACGTGCACGGCCAGATGTAGTTCAAGGGACGTAAAATCGCGCACATCGTAATTGATCTCCTGCCAGATGCCTACTTCGGCGTGATTGCTGCCATCGCGGTAGAAGGCGGCCGTTTCCCGTCCCTCGTCTGTGACGATGCTGACACTTGCCGGGGGTTCTTCCTTCTGCTCGTGATAACGGGTCCACCCGTTCTCTAACAAAGTCTGAAAGTCGCCGTTAGAGACGAGGTTGCGGGCCGCAGGCAACGGGCCGACAATCTTCCCGTATTCGACAATGGCGCGCTCGGCCGGGCCGAGTGGCATCAGATGCTCTGCGTTGTCGATCACGTCGGCCTGTCCATCGCGTACCGTGACCTCCATCGTTGTCCCGTTGACCTTGACCTCGTAGCTTCCTGCTGTCAGTCGGGTTTCTCCATAGGGCATGTGCACTTCGACAACCGTAGGCCTGCCGTCATTGTTGGAAACGTTGATGCGCACCCGACCGGCCCTTACTTCCAGCGCGACTTTGTGGGGCAGGGGGCTGGTGGAGAAACGTGGGGAACGGGCCGAAGAGAGCACGACTTCGGTGTTGTCATAAAGTTGGGCGGTGGCGATGACGGAGCTACCTGCGTGAGGCACGCGTATCACGAGCCGGCCAGCGGTGGAGTCTGTGGCCACAATTGTGCGTTCAGCGATGTCGTAGCGGTCTTCCGCGATCGCGACCGGTGCCCCCCGGCCAGCCAGAGTGACGCGCAGTGGTCCCCGCTGCACCTCAAGGCTCACGTTCTGCCCTACATCGGCGTAGAGGACGTAGTAGCGGATGCCCAGAGGCACAGCTACCGTCAGGCCTACGCAGGTAAAGAACGACATTAGCAAAACAACCCAGGCCAGCCGCTCGGGATTATTTCTCATATATACCGTACTCCGAAGCGTTCGAATTCACCGCTGGGGTCCTCCCACTCAACGTCCACCTGCCGCACCACAGCGGAGGGAGGACCACGATGCAAGAAAGCCCAGAACTCGTCGAGTGCCTTGCGCCTGCCCTCAGCGATAGTCTCCACTGTGCCGTCCCGGCGGTTGGCGACCCAGCCAGTCAGGCCAAGGCGCTGTGCGGTGTGGACGGTATAGTAACGAAAGTTGACCCCCTGCACGTATCCGTGAACGACAGCGTGCAGACGGGCCTCTGGTTTTGACCTCTCTCCCATACTTTACGCTCCCCACAGGATACGGAGAGTATGCGGTTCTCGCTTATCGAAGCGGTGCAGGCCGGCCTCGCCGGCCTGTTGTAGCGCCTGCTCATATTCCGCCCGTGTGATGGGACGGTCGAGCGGCGGCAGTCCAGCAGCCTTATAGCAAGGGCGATACTGATCCATGACGTTTATGTAAGTATCGCGTGAGATCTCTTCTGCCAGAAAACGGGCGATTTCGGCCGTCCTGGCCAATCCCTCGGGCAGCACCAGGTGGCGCACGAGCAGCCCTCGCAGTGCGATACCATTCTCATCCAACACCAGGTCGCCCACTTGCCGGTGCATCTCCTTGACAGCCGCCTGATTGACCGCCGGGTAATTCTTGATTTTTGAGTACTTGTAGGCTACCCCCTCATCCGCGTACTTCATATCCGGCATATAAATGTCCACCACACCGTCGAGCAGCGCCAACGCCGCGAGGGAATCGTAGCCGCCGGTGTTCCAGACCAGGGGTAGCCGCAACCCGGCCTCGGCGGCGATGAGGAGGGCCGCCAGGATGGGGGCCACTACGTGAGTAGGGGAAACGAGGTTAACGTTGTGGCATCCTTGTGATTGGAGTGAGAGCATCATCTTGGCCAGTTCCTCCGGCTCGACTTCGCGCCCGTGACCGAGTTGGCTGATGTCGTAGTTCTGGCAGAACTGGCAGTTGAGGTTACACCAGGCAAAGAAAATAGTGCCGGAGCCCTGGTAGCCCCGCAGTGGAGCCTCCTCTCCGAAGTGGGGGCCAAAACTGGACACCACTGCCTGCACCCCAGTCCGGCAGGTCCCCGGCCTCTCGTAGCGATCCACGCGGCATTCCCGGCCGCAGAAGTCGCAGGTACGCAAGCGATCGTAGGCTGCCCGCACGCGCCTCCTCAGTTCGCCTGAGTGAAGCAATGCCAGATAAGCGGGTTCAATGGAAGTAATATCCATTGTGCTACTACCACTGTACCGGCACCTTATGCACGCGCCACCTGCGGTCGCGATATCGAACATAGCCGTTGTGCCGGCCGAACTGGTAGACCTGCCAGGTCACCTCGACGTCACGGCGGCAGTAGGCGATGACCTTGTCCAGTTGGCCCTGGCGAAACCAGCGCACGGCCTGCAGCCCGTCGGCGCTTTTCGTCTCCCCCAGCGTAGCGGCTGCCACGTTGTCCAGTTTGGGTCGCCAGCCCATCGCGTGGTACAGGTCTTGCAGCATATCCACCGTCGGCAGGTCCGACAGGGGATCGTCCGTGTAGGCGCGCAGGACTTCGTAGTCGAAGCGGAGCACGTTGTAGCCAACTACCCGGTCTGCCCCGCGCAGGGTAGCAATGAGGCGCTCCACCTCTTGCTCAGTGTAATCGCGGTAGACGTCCTCGGCGGCATTGTAAGTCACGGCAACCGCCAGGCACATATCGCGGACGTGGCGCCAGCCTCCTACCTCGTCGGCTGCATATTGGGTCTCCAGATCGAAGACGACGATGTTGCGCATTTGACTTTCCTCGTTCAAAGGGGATGCGGTAACCACGCCTCTAGCGGCGACGGAGCCCGCCGATCATCAGCACAGCCACAAGCAGGCTCAACAGCCATAGCGCCACCCAGACGCCGACTTGCTCAGCCAGGACCCGCCAGGGAGCCTGGGGCTCCAGGCTGGCCCGCCATACGGTCTCCAGGCCGCTGAGGCTGACGTTCAGAGCCTCCTGAACGCCCCCTGTGCAACTGGCACCGTTGGCGTAGGCTGCCAGCAGCGTGCGTATCCCGCCAGCTCCGTATCGCTCGCGGATGAATTGCACCACGCTACCGCTCTGGGCATAGGCCAGGAACGCGGTGCGCGAATCGGGCGAAAAGGGGACGCACAAATCTTCCAGGGGGAGCAGGCGTCCCTGTGTGCGGGCCTCCTCGAGCACCATAGCATACTCCGGCGTCGGCAGTTGTTCATTGGCTGTGGCCAACCCTTCGTCCAGCCACTCGGGGACGTACCTGTAGCCGGCCGGCGTGACGGCCTGGTAAACCAGCAGGTGGGTGACCTCGTGTGGAATGTAGCGCCTCATGCGCGATGTGTAGCCTTCCTCATACGGGATCGCGACGACGACCCCTCCCAGTTCAGGATGTGCCTGCCCGCTTGCCCACTCCCGTCCCGTGAGCATCATCGCCGCATTGAGATTGTGCTGCGCGTCGTAGATGTAGATGTCAATAGACTCCGGTACAGGGGCACGCAATTCTGTGTTGATCTCCCCCACACTGGCCTGGGCGATGTCGAGTGCCGCCTGGCCGAAGATCGGGTCGCCATGCCCTTCGATCCAGTGGACAGTGAAGCCGTTCGCGCTGAGTTGTCCCCACCGAAAGCGATTGTCCGTGTACTCAAAATGCTGGTGCCCTGTGATCAGACTATTGCCTGCAGCGTCCTCAATCTGCCACCAGAAGGTGACCGTGGCGAACGGCGGCAGGGGAGAGCTGCGCAAGTCGCGCATGTAGTTGGCCCTGATCTCGCGGGCTGGTTCGATGTCCACATTCACGGCCTCGGCCTGCTCGTCGCCTGTAGCACGGAAGAACAGATAGACCTGGGTGATTTCGGCGTCGGAGGTGGCATGCAGCGTGAAGGTGACTTGCTGGGCGAAACTGTGGCTGGCTCTGCTTTCGACCACGGCGATGCCCTCGGCTGCGGCTTGAAAAGGCCCATCGCAAATGGAAGCAACCACCAGGAGCCAGAGTGCCAGGGTGAGACTCGTGATTATTCGCCGCTCGTAATTCGCTATTCGTAATTCGCTCACCAGTCGGACTCTCTGATCAGCCTGGTGAAGAACTCTGATAAGTCCCCGTGCATGAATCCCAATTCATCCAGGGCGGCCTCAGCTGCTGTCCGCGCGGCATCGTCCTCTGCCAAGCAATAGCGCTCCAGAATCTCTCGCGCCTTGTCACCCCCGATCTGTCCCAAGGCCCACAGGGCTGCCTCTTGCACTTCGGGGTCGGCATCGTCGGCCAGTTCCTCCAGTTCGGGCACGGCCTCGGAGAGTTGCAATTCACCACAGGCCCGAGCGGCTTCGTAGCGCAATTCGGGGTTGGGGCTGAAGAGTTCCTGCTGCACATGGCGAGCCCAGCGAATATCGGTGCTGCGCCCCATGGCGAAGACGGCACTGATGCGTACTTTCTCCTCCGGCGCAACGTAGGCCTCGCGGATCAACTTCGCCACGTTCTCATCGCTGGCATAGGCCAACGACTCCAGCGCTCGCCGCCGCACTTCCATGTGCTGCTCTGCGTCTTGACATACGGCCAATAGCGCCTCATAGGCTATGGCCTGTGGATCAGGACGGATCTTATCAAGCTCGCCCAACAGGATGAAGCGGCCCAGCGACGTGGCCGCAGCCGCTCGCACAGTGGTGGCCTCATCTTCCCACAAGCGGGCTGCCAGGAGTGGAACCAGCCGCACGTCTTCGTCCTCCCACAGCCCTTCGATCGCTGCCGTTCGCACTTCGGCGTCCTCATCTTCCAATCCCAGGCGGAAAACCGCGCCGAAGTCCACCTCAAAATCCGCTTCGGCCAGTTCCACCAGCCGCTTGATCAGTCGCTGTCGCAACTCGACAGGCAGACACGGCCATGCCTCACGCACGCGCGCCACGTCTTCGGTCTCCAGGCTCGAAAGATGGTACAGCGACGCCTGAGCCGGCATTTCGGCGCTTCCGTATAGTTCACCAAGCAAGACGTCGAGTGGATGTTCCATCTCACTTCAGCCACGACCAGGGAATGATTGGGTTGATAAAGTCCTGAAGCATCACGAAAGCCATCAGGCTGACCAGGATCACCAGGCCCACGAAGTGAACCGTCGCTTCGCGCTCGGGCGAGATACGGCGACCTCGCACAGCCTCGATGAACACGAAGAGAATGCGCCCGCCGTCGAGAGCGGGGAGGGGCAGCAGGTTGGTCAGACCCAGGGCCAGGCTGATGAGTGACGCGGTTTGCAGCACGGGGAAAGCCAAGCCCCACTCGATGCTCTGTTGGAGGATGAAGGCCAGCACTCCGCTGATGCCGACCATGCTGGCTGGGCGTGCCTCTTGAGGGGTTATGTCGCCCTGGACGAGGCGGGCCGGAGCCTGCACGGTCGCCACGATAGCACCGGTGATGTCCGTGATGCCGGCGCTCAACGCTTTGGGAAGAGGATAATGTCGCACCGCGCTCCGGTCGGGCCAGGCAGCCATCAGGATGCCCAGGAGGCCGTAGCCTTCGGGGGTACGCCGTGGCGTTGCCATCAGAGTCAGCGTCTTCTCTTCGCGCAGAATGGTGAGCTCGATGGTCTGCTCTGGCACGGCGCGGATGATGCGACGCAAATGCTCCATCCCCTCCTCGATACGCTCTCCATCAGCGGCCAGGATAATATCATGGGGCTGTAGTCCCGCCTCTTCAGCGGCACTCCCTGGTTCCACGCGGGTGATCTCGACCAGCCATTTGTCGGGGAAGCCAGTGGCGTAAGCGCCGACGAGCAGCATCAGGGCAACGATGATGTTGAACACCGGACCTGCGGCCAGCACGGCCACGCGCCAGCGCTTGGATTGGGCTGCCAGGCTGTGCAGATCGGAGGGGTCTTCTTCACCAGTCATTTTCACGAATGCGCCCATTGGCAACAGATTGAGGCTGTACAGAGTGCCTGGTTCCAGGGTGGTCAATTCGCCACGTAAGCGCAGTTCCTCGTGCGTGGCTTCGGAGTCGAGCAGCCGATACTCTGCAGCCGAATCGGGTACCACCAGACGGCGCAAGACGTAGGTGCCATCGTCACGCCGTCGGGCGACGGCGTCCACCTGGGTGCCCACTTTCAGCCTGGGAGGCAGCCGGAAACCCACCGGGATATTCACACGCATGGTGCCGATCTCCAGATAGCCTTTGCCACGCCACAATTTCAACAAGCGGGGTGGATAGCCCAAGCCAAATTCCTCGACTCGCACTCCCGCCAACTTGGCGAAGATAAAATGGCCCAATTCGTGAATCAGGATGATAGGTCCCAACACAACAGCCAGCGTGCCAACCAGCCAGAATATGACGTTAATCCAATCCATTCTCACACCTTCACCCAGAAGCGGACGCTTGCAACGCCCGCCTCGTTTTCTTCTGAGCCTGCATCTAGCAGCCAAATCTTACCCATCGGCTCAACTTATCTATTTATATTATACCCTCAGCGGCCTAAACCTGCAACATCAGATCCTCGCAGAGCAGCGGTCAGCTCTGCGCAGGCAATGTACGCATAACTGGGTTCAGGCTACAGTCTTTTTGAGGAACGCCATCGTCCTATCAAGGACTTCCTGCGGTGTCAACTCGTCGGTGTGGATGTAAAGGTCCGCGTGTTGCCGGGCGTGGTGCAGCCGCCGTGTCAGTTCATCCCACCAGTCTGCTCCGGCGTCAGTGGGCCGGCGCTGGCGGGCAGCCTCCCAGGAGACATCCAGGTAGACGAGCAGGTCAGGTTGGGTGATGCGCTGCCACATTGTGAGCACGTAGGAGTGCTCCTGTACCACCTCGCGGGCATTGTACCCTCGCCCTCGTAGTGCCTGCACGAGCGTTGACTTGCCCGAGGCACACGGGCCGACCACGGCGATCAGCGGGGGTTTCTCTTGTTCGGCCTGTTTCACCGGTTTGCAGATTTCTCTCTGGACAGCAGACGCGCCAGCCACGGGCGGCGATGAGGGCCACTGTTCTCTCCCCGGGAGGAACTGGGCTGTTCACCGCTCATCTCGCGCAGGTGGGCCAGAGCATCCAGCGAGGCGAAGACCACCAGGTAATCGCCAGCGCGAAGCGTGATGTCGGGGGGTGGGTGCAGGTCGAGGCTGTCCGGCCCCTTGTGCAAGACGATAGTGATGTCGAGTTCCTGCTCTACCCGGGCGATAGTGTGCCCTTCCAGCGCCGAGCCCTGCTGCATCGTCACCCGCGCCACGTTGAGCAGTACGTCGCCCACGTAGAATGAGTAGTCAATCTGGGCACGTGTGGCAGCGGCAGCGAAGATGGGGGCGGCCAGCGCCGAGGTGCTGAAGGCGGTGTGGATGCCGAATCCGCGCTGTACTTTCTCTGCCAGTTGCGCGTCGAACATGCGCATCACCACTTTGATGCCTGGGTTGAGTTCCCTGGCGTCGAGCGCGATGTCCAGGTTGGCCAGATCATCCTGGGTGCAGACGACAATGGCGGATGCTTCCTGCACGTGGGCCTTTTCCAGCATCTCCCGCTGCCGGGCATCGCCCAGCAACACCGGCACGTTCAGTTGGCGTATCTCTTCCAGGAACGCGCCTTCGGCATTGCGTTCGATGCCGACAATGTCTTCTCCCATGCAGAGTAACTCTTTCACGACCCGGTAGCCGACCTTCCCCAGGCCGCAGACGACGATATGATCACGGTAGGTCGAAGCGATAGCCACTTGCCAGGCCTCCTTTCGCTCGCGACGGTTGAACAGCGCCACCCCAAAGCGCAGGACACCATCGGCGACGACGGTCAGCCCGATGACGGGGACGGCAAAGAACAGGATTTGTAGTCCCAGCGCTTGGGGGAATGGAAGGACAGTATCGAAGAAGATGAGCATGAAGATCGCGTGCAGCGCCTCGGCCCAGGTGAGACGCTGTCCAGTGTCAGGGTAGATGTAAGAGAAATGCAAAGCCAAGGTGCCACTGCACAGAAGTGTAGCGAAGGCGAGTAAAGAGACGCGAAACTGGCATACCAACACTCGAGTATCGCGCCACAGGGCTCGCAGGTAGCGACGGAAGTGGTGGAACTGCATCGTATACCTCACAGAGGGAGACTGAGTGCCAGGCGGCGCACGCCGTCGCCTGTGCGGTCCAGGATGCGCAGCACGAGCACGCTGATGTCGTCGTGGGGGCGTCCCTCGTCCAGTGCCAGTGCCTGCTCCAGCAGGCTATCGGCCAACTGCTGGGCGCTCATGTTACTCCCGGCTGTCAGTTCGCGTACCGCCGCCGGGACGTCGAAGACGCGGCTTGAGCGCGCCCCGGCCATCTCCAGCCCGTCCGTATAGACCACGACCACAGTTCCGCTGACCAGTGGCAATTCAGTGATCAGCGGCTTGGTGCCACGTCGCACGCCGACCGGTTCCGACGGCTCATCAAGCAGCCATAACCTGTCGTCGGGAGTGATGACGATGATAGGGCAATGGTTGTTGCGCGAAAGCACCAGCGTGCTGGAAGCCAGGTCTACCGAGAGAATGTTGAGCGTGGCTGAGACCTTGCCGCCTTTGTGGGTGTAAAGATAATCGTGGGCCGCACGGGCTGCCGCCCCATCACGTACTCCCTCTGCCAATTCGGAGATTGCCTTGCGGGCCACGAGGTTGCTGATGGCCTTGGCTGCCCGTCCCGAACGCTGGCCATCCACCAGCACAAAGGAGAAGCCACCCCGAGGGCGTTCGATCATTTCCAGCGTATCCCCGCTCTCGCTGGTAGCCCACTTGCCCACTTTGACGACAGCAACTTCGATTTCCATTTGACCTTTAACTCAGGAAGATACCTCTATCTCAGCCATATTATACTCGGGTTGGAAGTGTGGGCAAGGTTTGAATTATTCCTATGGTGTGCTATAATCAGTATTTGTGAGAAGTCGTGTTTCTAACCATATCCTGCCAATCCCTTGGAGATCACGATTCTTCGAAGAAAGGGCATAAGTATGATTTTTGAAGTATGGAGATCCTGGAATAGACTGGCCTTTTTTGAATCTGAAACCTGGGAATACCCTCTCCTGGCGCTCTACGTACTGGTGGCGATTGGGCTTCTCGTTCGTTCCCGGGAGGATTTCAGAAAACTGGGCTGGCATCGTTTGCCCCTATTCATGGGCCTTCTGCTCAGCCCGCTGCTTGCTAACCACTTGCTGGTGCTGAGTTTCTCTCTACCCAGCTTGCTACCACCCCCTAGTGTTCCCGTTGGGCCCTCCCAGCCGCTTGTGCCACTGCTGGCGATGCTGCCGGTCACTGCGACCGGGGCCTGGCTGGGGGCAGGGCCAGCATTGCTGGTGGGGTTAGTCAGTGGAATCTTGCGTGCTGGGATGGCAACCGGCGGTGTTCTTGATCCTTTCCATTTTGCCTGCTTTGGTTTTTTGGTCGGGTTCTTTCTGCGCCAGAATTATCGAGGCCGCCTGCCGCTCGTCGCGCGCCAGCCTCTGGTCGCAGGGCCTCTGGCGTCTCTCTTCGCATCGCTGGTGCGATTGGCATCGGTATTCGCGCATGCAGCCGGTTCGGGCGTGGCGGGACTCGATTACGCGGTGACGTTGACGCGGGCCAATATTGGCCCCGCGTTGCTGGAAAGCCTTGTGGCGGGAATCATTGTCCAGGCGGTCTACCTGCTCTTCCCGCGCCTCTGTCCTGTCCGCGCGGCGCACCAATCCCCTCCCTATA
>Ga0315541_1003090_pt1 | contig 13130 bp, 12 predicted proteins | sample SalMarSW160190MG_FD_203095 | JGI IMG/M metagenome (GOLD analysis project Ga0315541, IMG submission 203095) | Salt marsh sediment microbial communities from the Plum Island Ecosystem LTER, Massachusetts, United States - Salt Marsh Sediment SW1601-190 ...
TTTCTAGTAATTCTTTTATCTGACAACCTTTGGCAGGGACATTTTTTGGGGTAATTTTAAATCCTTTTGAAGAATAACCTAAATTTAAAAGATTAGTAAGTCTTTCTGCCTCTGGCGCATAAATGGTCAAAGGCTTCAGCCTATTTTCGAAGCTCATAGTATCTATTAATCCAGGAAGGCCAAAATAGTGGTCTCCATGCCAATGGGTTATGAAAATTTCATCTAACTTCATAGGATTCAAATCAGCTAAAAGTATCTGTCTCTGCGTCCCTTCTCCACAGTCAAAAAGATAACAAAATTCATTTTTTCCCTTATAGCTAAGGTAGAGAGCCGCATGAGCTCTTTCTCTGGTGGGAATACCTGCCGTCGTTCCTAAAATAGTGACCTCTACGTTAGCCATAGATTTTTATTGTACCTGTGGAGTTTATTTTAAATCTTTCCTTAAGAATTGTTAAGAAACTATCCCTTTAGTCAAATGTTGAGACCTGAGCCCGTTCTTACCGTTCTTATATCTTGTGGGCTACCTCTCCCCTTTGAGCCTTTTTGGCCATTCTCCGATAATACTCTACAAGTTCCTTTCCAGTAAGTCCTTTGGTTTTCTCTTCGATGATGAGCCGTGCGAGATGAACCTGCTGGAGACCGTAACTTTCCGGAAATTCCTTCTCCACCTCCTCTCGAAGTTCCTCCATTCTCTTTTTTGAGATATTTCTCATATTTCCTCACCTCCTAAAAGCTCTGGTGGGGCAACTATCTCTAATAAAGGATAATTGTATAGGGAATTGACCATTCTTATTACCTCTTTTGTTTTTCTTCTTACTATATGTCTGTAGTTCCACGAAACAAGAATTTCTATATGGTTCACTGTAGCTATCGCTATGTGCAGAGCATCCTTTCTGTATCTCGGAGGTACAGCACCATAGCGAACGTGTTGCCTGCTCAGCTTTTCCGCATTCTCGTCAACTTCTAATTGAGATAAATCTCTTAAGGCCTTGCTCATATTTTCCTTTAGTTCTACATCGGGTGTTTCCTGAATCTCTGTAACTACAACATCTGAAACATAAACTTCATATTTCTCAATCATCTTCCAAAATTCCTGAGTCCATTTCATTATCTCGGGGGATCTTCTATCAAAAAGAGCGGATATTACTGATGTATCTAAATAGATTTTAAGTCTTCTGTTCATCTATAACTCCTCTCAATTTTCTTCCCTTTTTACAAACTCCATCATCTTCCTTTTACCCTTACTTAAGGTAAGCCTTTCAAGAAGAAGAGAGTTAATCTGGCGATCGAGCTCTCTCGTTGACCAACTATTGTTTACCGCCTCAATTTCATAAAAGGAGCGCGCTTTTGCGTCCCTTATTCCTAAAAGTAGTCTGTAATGTGTCCAAGTTAATTCTGCACGCAGTGCGTGCAGAATTGGATATGTAAGATAAAATTGTCTAATAGCCCAAAGATTCCTTTCTGTAAATCCCCGTCCAAACCTCCTTAGTTAGATCTTTTGATAACCTTTAAATAAGATACTCGCCATATTTTGCTCTTTCTTTTCCTCTTTGTTCTTCCTCAACTATTAAGTGACCAATCTTCCAATATGTATGGACAATAACAGTATTTACTTGTCTTACTGTTTTCCTTCTTGCCTGTTCTAACACATCTGAAACTCTTGCAAGAAAACTTCCATAGTTGGTTTTTGCCAAATTTGCCATTACATACTCCTTGCCTTGGCAGGTCTATTTTTCACAAGTTCTACAACTGCCCCATAGACCTTTTCTTCGATCAAACTAATAGCTCAAAAACAACTCTGTCAATGTTGAGACCTGACCCCTATTTTCCTTTATCTTACCTTCCTTTACCACACACAATTACACTTAATCTGCTTCCAGTCCATTCCTAATTTCTCCCACATAGCTTCTGTCTCTTTACACAGAGCAATGTTGTAGTAGCTGTATCTATTCCCTAAGTGCCCAATTATAGCCGTATACATCCTGTATCTTGTGGTAAAATCAATCTTTCTTCCCCAGTTTGAACTTTCTTTTAAGTACTCAACCCAACTGGTATCATTTGTGCCATTGATTGTACTCTGAAGCCCCCTTAAAGATCCCAGGGTAATTCTCTCAGGGATAAACTTTAAGAATATCTCATCGATAAGTTCAATATAGCTCTCAGGCCAATTTTCAATTGGAACCATTGGGTCTATCCTGATTCTCACCTCATAGCCTGCCTCAGAAAGCTTTTTTGCCGCCTCTATTCTTTTTTCTACAGCAGGCGCTTTCTTTTCCCATTTTTCAGCTACAGGTTTAGCATTAAGACTGAAACTTACTATAACCTGTCTTGGCCAGTCTATTTCAAGAAGATTTTTGACATTTGTTGATTTTGTCACAAAAAGGACTTTATGCCTGTTTTGCTTTTCAAAAAGCGAGATGATAAACTTGGAAAATGGGCAACTTCCATTCTCCTTCATCAATGAATCAGCGATTTCTCCAGTATTGAGAATCTCAGGAGTCTTTACCTCTTGAAGAAAAGTCTCTACATGCAATTTTACTTTCTCGAGGTCCTTATAAGCAGGTTTTATTCCTTCAGGCCTGAAACGAAATGTCCCCTTTAGATAACACCAACTACAGTCAAAGGGACACCCATAGGCCCATTTTAATTCAAGAAAATGAGGACAAATCACATCGGTAGGTTTTGCCGGATAAGGAGTTTTATCGAATCGCTTGATAATAGAGCCATCAGCAACCTGTTTTACTAAACCCTTATTATCGCATATGATTCTTGGTAGTTTTTGAGTCGCCTTAAGTAGCATTTCTTTCATTTTTCTTCTTCAATCCCCTACTTCTGCAAGTCAGGATTTAAAAACTGAGTAATCTGCATATTTTTAATCTCTACTGTTTTCTTTCTTCTTCGGTAAAGCGAGCTTTATACGAGCTGCCTCCTTCTTCACTTCTAGCTCAAGCTCCTTTTTTGTAGGCAAATATAGTTTGTATTTAGAGACGAATACACTGTTACTTAATCCACCAAGAGCATATTCAACAAATACCCTACTCCGATTAGATTCAGTACACAGGATGATTCCAACTGGGAAGCCCTCTCCTTCAAACATTTCTCTATCCTTTATGTAGTTTAGATAAAAGTTCATTTGTCCAACATCACTATGAGTAAGCTTACCTACTTTCAAATCAAATAATACAAGACATCTGAGTATTCGGTGATAGAAGACAAGATCAATATAATAATGCTCATTGTCAATGGTAATTCTTTTTTGTCTTGCAATAAAGGCAAAACCTTTACCCAATTCCAGTATGAATTCCTGAAGATGGTCAATTAATTTCTGCTCCAACTGCGATTCGGTATAATAGCTTTTTTCTGGTAGACCTAAGAATTCAAGCACATAAGGGTCCTTAATCGCATCTTCAGGTTTTTCAATAATTTGTCCTCTTTTTGCAAGCTCCATCACTTTCTTTTTGTCCTCACTTAAAGCAAGCCTTTCAAAGAGAAGAGAGTTAATCTGGCGATCGAGCTCTCTCGTTGACCAGCTATTATTTACTACCTCGATTTCATAAAAGGAGCGCGCTTTTGCGTCTCTTATTCCTAAAAGTAGTCTGTAATGTGTCCAGGTTAATTCGTCACGCAGTGCGTGACGAATTGGATAGGTAAGATAAAACTGGCGCATATATTTTAAATTAGTTTCTGTAAAACCCTTACCAAATCTTTTAGTAAGGTCCCTTGCCAGTCTTTGGAGCAAGTGTTCACCATATTGGGCTCTATTAGTACCCCTCTGTTCTTCCTCAACAACCAGTTTCCCAATTTTCCAATAGGTATATGTGATAACAGTATTTACCTGTCTTACTGTTTTCCTTCTTGCCTGCTCTAACAGATCTGAAACTCTTGTAAGAAAACTTCCATAATCAGTTTTTGCCAAATTTCCCATTTACACACTCCTTGCCTTAACATGCCTGTTTTTCACAAGCTTTGCAACTGCTCGATAGACCTTTTCTTCGATCAAACTAATAGCTCAAAAACAACTCTGTCAAATATTGAAGCCTGACTCTATTCTTACATTTTCTTCAAAAGCTTTTTGGCTACGTTCAGCCCAAATCGTAGTGTTCCTGTTTGAGAATATCCTCAGCCTCTGGGTTTTTGAAATTACCTTGTCTACAAAGAGCAGAATTCTCCTCACTACCTCGATATTTCTGCTGCTGCTTTATTCTTTCTCATACAAAACGACTCCTTTTGATAAGACTGTTCGAATGAATAGACTGTTAATTTTCTTTGCTCTTCTAAATTCATTCGGCGTATAAATGAAAGGCTCAACCGGATATTCGAATCCAAACTGATTTCTTATGAGCTGCATTAATTCCACCACTCTATCTACAAACCGTTTGTTTGTCTTTTTTATAATTAATAGATCTATGTCGGAGGTTTCAGTGTTTCCTCGTGTACCATAAGAACCAAATAGAATTATCTTCTCTGGGTTGTATTCTGATACTATAAAATCAACTAATTTCTCTAAATTTGATAGCGTTTTAAGCCCTTTATTCATTGTTCCTCATCTTAAATGTCTTAGCATAGTACAAATAGAGTATCACAAAATTTTCTTAATGTTAAATGTTGAGACCTGACCCCATTTTCACCTACGATAAATAGTTGATTCTGACCATCCATCGTCTATGTCAAATGCCAAGGCTTGATACCAGAATTTATCTACTTAATATATAGTGTACGTCTCGACCTTTTCCTTTAGATTGTATGATCTTTAATTTAACAAGTCTTTGAAGCTCTTTAACGGCGGCTCGATCCAGTACCCTTAATACCTTTTTCGTCTCGCTAGTTGTAATTTTGCCTTCCTTATTTATGTATTCGACAATTTTTTTCTGTCTATCCGTTAAGGAATGTACCAGCTTACCCTCGTCCACTTTCTTTGCCAATAGACTAGAAAAAGATAGATATTCAAGAGTCTTATATGGATCAGTTTGTATAATGTTATCATGGGCCTTTGGATTCCTTATACCTACTATAGCACCCATAAATAAAAACATAAACCCTTCTTGTTCGTCTTTCTCAGATACGGTCTTGAGTTCATTAAATCTAATAATAGGATTTTCTCTTCTAAAAACTTTAGTCATTAGATTTTTTCCATCCCATTCTTGCTTGCCTGATTTTTCTTTGACAAAATTGTTGACTGCCTTGAAAGCCTCCAGAATAGCTTGAGCATAATGATTGTTTTTAAATAATCTTTCGCTTGCTTCCCTTATCCGGGGATGAAATTTTAAGAGATCAAACAGGGTATTTGGGTTAACTTCCTTCAATTCCTTGCCCATATTTTTCCTCTTACTCTTGGTGATATTTCCCCCGTCACAAGCTCTATGGTATGTTGTTTACTCTGTTCCATCAGTTTTAACTCCTTCCAGATTTTCTTTCATTATTACTTCGGAAATGCCATCGACAGCCTCCCACTTATAAAAACCTTTTTCACAAAGCTTCTTTTTTACCACGACCCTGAATACTCGGTCAGCAACTTGCAAGTGGGGCTTATTATTTTTATCATTCTTATACCATAAACGTTCAACGTTCATTAACGCGCCGTGAACAATAGCGCTTCTCAAATCATAGAATTCTTTCGCCCACTCGTCTAACATAGGGTCTACAAGATCAGAAATCTGCTTCCTAAAATTGCGTCTTTTGTCCTCGGGAAGGTCAAGTAACATCTCAAAAGCGGTTGACATCATAACTATTTTTGAAAATTCAGAAATACTTTCAGCTTCTGAATGAGCATAATAATACCATTCTAGTGATCTCATAATACGAGTAGTTCCTTTGTCCTCTTTCACCAAGCTGGCTTGTCCAAGAGCCTCTAATAGTTTTGAATCCAATGAGTTTATTGGTAAAATTCCTTTTTTGATGTACGGAGGCTTCATAAATTTCACAAGATTCAACTTAGAGTAGTAAGTTCCGTGAATCGCTACACCATCCTCACCAGGGGTAAAGTTTTGAACATATACCAAGAAGGCATCAGAGTTAACAGGAAAGATGCATGGATAAGATACGGCGGTAAATGCCAAAATGTGGGCAATTTTCCAAACTCGTGATTTTTCTTCTGAAGTGAGTTCTCTGAAGATGCCAATCTCTCCTTTAGGTGATAGGATGGTTATAGTTCGAAGGAGTTTGTCATTGTAACAATCGAAGTATCGCCCAAAGTATCTTTTGAGATATTCCTTAACCTGTGGGTTACCAATATATTTGTCGTTCCGTTCATAAAAAGACCAGAGGATAAAGTTCCCAAGTCCAACGTCCTCTTTAACCTGTATGTAAGGAAAGAAAGCCATTTGCATTGTAACTTTATGATCTTCTTGACAATGTCTCTTGATAGGTTTCACTGAATGGTTGAATCTGATTCTATTATCTTTCCTTAGTAAACTTGGTGGAAAAGAAATAGTGGTTTGATCTAAATTTTTAAAAAGTTTGACCCCGCATTATTAGCTTCCTTTATATATTTTCCATTTGTTAACATCGTTTAAATCTTTTGCATGAAAAACCAGAATATAATCATCTCCCAACTGAACTTTAAAAGAAACAATTATCTTCGCACTACCCGTTATCTGCTTTCGTGCTATCAAAAGGTCTAAACTTATTAAGTTCTCTTGCACTGCAGTTGCCATCCGTTCAAAATTAAATTTTCCTGCATTCTCTACGACAAATAACCACCCAACATTAGGGATATAGCTCATAGCTGCACTCTTTGCCAGTAAAGCTTCTTTTAGAGCAAAACAATCACTTCCAAGCAAACGATTTACTTCTGAATAGCCTTCTATCACAGTAGCCTCTTGTGATAATACGTAACCACTAAATACAATCAAACTAAAAACCAAACTGACTATCAAAATACCTAACTTTCCTCTCACCATTCTCCTCCTTCGCTAAAGATTTTGCCTTTGGTGCCCTGGTTAATTGAATTTAAATTGGTCATCGCACTTGAGGACTTTTTGTTTTACAGATTTCTTAAGTTTTTTATTATCCGACTCTGATAAAATCGCACGAATGGCCTTGAAGAGTTCATATGTTGTTATTCGGCAAAATTTTTGTCTTCTACAGCCTAAAATAGCTTTTTCAGTAAATTGTTCGGTCCTTTTATCGGGGTCTACATTAATGAATCCATTGCCAATTAATATACCTTTTATATTCTCTCCTTCTTCCAATTTACTACTAACATAGTCAAGAAGCTGACGATATTTCTGTACGTCCATTTGTTTATTTGATCCTTCTATCTCTCCAATAATAGTCAAATTAGGCTCTTTTATATAAAGATCGTAATCTTCCTTGTATTCCTCAGGGTCCAATACCTTGAAACCCAAGATACGGAAAGCTTCTCTCACTGGTGGTTCCAATCCATATTTTCCCTGTTCATAAAGCATTCCTTTTAACATCTCAAGCTTATCTCTGCGTGCTTCGATACTTTGCTTCTTTTTCTCTAAAATTGTAATCTTCCCCTGAAGTTCCTCAAACTCCTTCTCAACTTCGGACTCTCCCGGTAATTCATATTTATTAATCCAATCAGGCTTCATCAATGGCTTTGTCCAATGAAGGGACTTCCGAATACAGTCTATTAAAACACCGCTAATTTTGTCTTCATCAACGGATTTTAATGGTGGTGGTAAAAATATAAACTTACCTTCTCCAAAGGACAATTCTAACGCAACTACTTCACCTACTTTGTTCTTCGCTATCGGCCTTGCAACTTCGAGCAATCCACTAGCGCCAATCACTGCTTCAAAACAGATCTTCTTTGTTAAAGCTACAAAATATTGAGAAAATGGATGGTTCTTATTAATTTCTCCAATCTCTTGTCCATAGCGTAAGGTAGGATGAAAATATTGGCCGAAATCATAATCTCTTTGTATTCCTTCCCGGGGTAACCAACTATAGCGGTGAATAGGGTGTATATATCTGTCAGTTTTATACTTTAAAACGGTTCCTTTCTGTCTTAGGAAACAAATCACTATCCCTCCTGCTTTCTCTAACAAGAGCTTTGTCTCTTCAGCACGCCGTTCCATAGTTCTTGCTAATCCTTTACTGAATCCTTGATCCGCACTTGCGTAAACCAGCAGAGAACCATCGCTCGTTGGCTTAATGTTTTTCCAAGCATCTGAAATGCTGATAGGATCGATAATGACCACATCGTAATCTGAAAAAGACGATGCATTATAAAAAGAAGCGTTTGTAACATTCCCACCAACTACACGAAAATCTATAGCAAGAACTTTAAACTTCATCTTTTTGGTCTTCCTTCCACAATTTTTGTCTCTGCTTCTGTGAGTCCGTAAAGCTTATAAACTATCTGGTCTATGAGGTGGTCGGTCATTTCTATCTTGTGCTTTAGAGGTGTGAGTTTCTGGATGCTTCTGTCAAATTCGGTGGAGAGTTTATCCTGGAAATCTCGACGAGAGGGATCAATGTCAAGTTTTTTCTGATTTTTCTTGAGAATACTTATGAGGTTGTCCACAGTAGTTTCATGATATTTTTTAATTGTAGTTTTTCCTGTTAAGTCTTCCACTTTGGTTCCAACTTCTCTTTCTAACCACTCCAGGAAACTCTTTGTCTCCTTATTTTTCTCTTTGTTGTATTCGATCATCTTTTCAGCTAAGAAAGCCAAGAGGTCGTGGATAACATCGGACTGCTCAACAAGTTCACCTTCCCTAATTTGAAACTCCTTGTTTAACGGATCAGCATTATGTTTTTTAACAAGCTCTGGGTCAGGTTGGTGAATTTTTTGAAGCTTTTTATTTATCCAATCCAGAATCTCTTCATTAATCATCTGACCTCTCCGATTTGAGCATTTTTATTTGCCGGGCACGTGGAGGAACTGACTCCATTTGATACTCCCCGCTAACCAATGTTATCTGGGCAAGTTGAAACAATCATCGCACTTCTCATACCCTGTCGGTGGGCTGCTATGCAGTTTCTCGCCAGTATATCTTACTTTACAGTTACTTGGCACTGGATGCTTATGGACCTTAAGGTTTTTAACGAAATACTTCATGACATCACCTTCTTCCTCTGTCTTGGTTTCTTAAGTATGGAGTCAATTCCTCCAGGCATTTCTTGTACATCCTCTTGAACTTTTCCAACAATCTTTGTCTCTCTTCCCCCGGAGTGATAAAGGAAATGCGGCGGATAGGAAGCTGTCGTTCCTGTGCTATTCTAATTTTTGGAAAGATATTTCCAGCCTGTTTAAAGCAAAGTTCGAAAACATATTGTAACAGTTTCGCATTTATTAAAGCCAGGATATATTTTTCATTCACTTCACTTTGCTTTATGTGCACATTATGTAAAGTACGAAGGGTCAAAATTCCCTGTTCGTCAAAACATCCCAACAAAACGCCACCCGTCTCACGGATCATAATCTTGGGAGCAGCGAAGATTGCGGCCTCTTTACTAAACTTTTTAGCAATATTTGTGTCTATAAACACTACACTTTCCGGCGCATACTTTTGGATCTCCTCGCCACTTAAGACCGGAACATCATTCCAATAGCGACGTAGTTTTCTTAATTTATCCTTGCCAATTTCCAAACCCCGACTTATAGTTACAATCTTACCTAAGCCTACGGAAGCCCTAAAAACTTTAGGAAGCAGAAATCCTGCCCGAATATCGAGAGGTTTTCCTGGAATATAAAAAAAAGACTTTTGGAGCAAAGATTTTCTATCCCGCTGATCCTTTAAACCTGTTTGGAATCCAACACGATTGTTATTTGGCCTTTTTTTAACATAAAGAAATAAACAAGTAGGCATTTGAACCGTTGGAAAAACTTTATCTCCAAGCTCTACTACATTACTTATCTTTACCCTACGTAAAAACATTTCCCGCAGTTTTTCATATTGCAGACCTCTTAGAAAAAGATCCGGTAAAATGAAACCAAAACGACCATTTTCTCTTATTCTTTCATGCCCTTTTTCCAACATCAAGATAAAGGCGTCGAATTGGCCAGTTGCGTAGTTAAAATTATTAAGAAAGTAGGCAATTTCGTCGATATTTAAATTATGAAATCGGATATACGGCGGATTCCCCATCACTACATTGAACCCCGGATTCTCCAGCTTTCTTCCCTGCCTATCAAAGAAAACTTCGGGGAATTCTAGCTCCCAGTGGAAGAAGCGTTTTTCCTTCGCTATTCTTGATGCTTTATCGACAAAATCTTTTACCCATTCTTCGGGAATTCTTTTACTTTTCCCTAATAAATAATCAGAAAGGGCTTTGTAAAGGGCAGGATCAAGTTTAACTCCAAAGTAAGAACTTATCCATAAATCACCTACTGCTTGCCACTTGCCAATCCATTTTCTGTTTATGTTCTGGTAGATTTTTTCCTTGTTCTTTATATCTTCAAGGGTATTGCTAAGTTTATCTTCAATCAAAAAATAATTCCCTACTGCTAATCCCAAATCTACTGTCATAGGGGATATATCAAAGAGAACGCCCTGTGTGGTTGGGATTTGTTTTTCTTTTTTCTTCTTTCTTAGCTCAGGCAGATTGGCTAAATCGTCAACTCCTGCTCCAATTAAGGAATTTCCACATTTTAGATGATGATCGAGAAAGTTAAGGGGCTTGCCTTTAGCCACTGTATAAAGCCAGAGGGAAAGCTTTGCCAACTCTACAGCTAAGGGATTTAGGTCGACTCCGTAGATGCAGCGCTCTACCACTTCTCTCCTTGCCCAGCGAATATCATCTTCATCCGTGTTTTCTCCATATGAAGTAGTTTTATCTCGTATAAACCATTCTCCTCGTGAAGTTTCGAAAACTACTTCACGATTTAATGCCTCTACCAGAGCATGAGCTAAAAAGTCTGTAGCCTCGACAAGAAAATGACCACTACCCATAGCAGGGTCAAGAACTTTTGTCTTCAGTATTTCGTCGATAAGCCCACTCCCGCTCTGTTTTAGCTGGTTCTCAAAAGCTTCCCGATTGTAGCCTCTTGCGTTTTTAAACTTCTTCTGTAACTCCTGTATTTTTGCGTCTATCAGTTTTTTCTTCTCTTCTACAACCGGTCCTAATGTATTCTCAACGATATATTTGACAATATATTCCGGGGTATAATAGCTTCCACTTGCTTTACGCTCTCCTTTGTCGGTTGCCACATACAGCTCGCCGCTTTCTATAATTTCGCTTTCTCTTATCTTACTTCCCGAAGCTTTGGCTTCTCTCAAGGGGACAAAGACCTCTTTCCCCTTTTTCTTTGTAGCAACAAGAGCCTCTTCGGCTATCTTAACTTTATACTCTAAAAGTCCCTCATAAATAGAACCTAAATGCCTTGCCTCAAGACTTGAATAATCTATAAAAGCCTTGTCTTTGGAGCGACAAAGAAGATCAATAACTTTCGCGATATAAGAATCAGCAACTTTGTATTCTTCTAAAAAAGGATGCTTTTGTGGCTCAAAAAGACCACCATTATAGAAAGGAACACCCATCTCAGGGTCTCCAGAATTTATCGTTCCAAAAAGTTCCTTAAGTCTATCCCAATAATGGGTATGAACACGAGACAGAGGAGAATTGTGGTCAATCTTACCTTGAATCTCTTTCTTTATAGAATCAAGGCTATAGCTATCGGTATAAAGCTCATTTTCTTCAAGAGGGAGAAGCCTGCGATACTCAGCATAAAGAGTAAAAAGTAGCCGATACAGTAAAACCAAGGAGTTATCATGAATTTTCTTTAAGTTCTCAGGGGTTAAATTATTTTCCGGTGTTTTAAGAAAACCTTCAGCCAAGATCTTTAGAGCTTGATAGACATTCTCCTTAAGCTCTTCCCCGACTTTCTCAGCATAATCCAGGCTTTCGTCATAAACTCTTTGCAGGAATTCCGGGAAAGCTTCCTTGCAAAAGAAAAGATAAAAATATTTAAAATTTTCTCCATTGCCTTTTTTGAGCAATATTTCAAGATCGATTTCATAAAAAATATCAATTCTCTTGGATGTCTCCCGCTCGTAAAGCCGCCAAAATCTGCCATCAGTCAATATTCCCCAGCGAACTTCGGAGAGCCATAGATAACGGCTCATCTGCAGCGAGGGATTTTGAACTTCAAAAAGGGCTTCATCCTTTAACTTCTTACCAAGAGCTCTTCCATATCGCTTAACCTCACCAATAGCGATGGCTTTTCTAATGGATCCTCCTTTTTTGGCCTCTTCAGAGGGATAAAAGGCATAATCTGGCTCCCTCGCTCCTTCCCACACCTTACTAATAGAAGGATGCGGAGCATAAATATGTCCTAATATTCTTAAAATTGGTCTTATAAATTCCTCTTCTAATTGTGATTCTTTGAGTGAAGGAATCATTTTGCTCTTCTTCTGGTAAAGAGATTGTATTCTTGCGAAAGCTTCGTTTAACTTCTCTTTATCCATATATTTCCATTCATCAGATTGAGGAAGAATCTCTTGCAGATAATGATCGGAAAATAATCTCTGGTTTCTATACGCAGGCATAAATTTTACCTCCTATCCAGGCAATATGACAGCACAAGAGATAAGTTCGGGCATCTCCTCAACAACTTTTCAATTGCGGTGGGGGGAGTGTGAATGTCAATCTAAAAAGGAGTTATCGTTTCAGCAAAGAAAGAGGAATCGCCTGTTCCGAGCCTGTCCTGGAGATTGCTTTGTCGCTTTGCTCCCCGCAATGACAGGCGAAGAAGGGGTCAAAGCTTTTCTTTCATCTTGGCATAGCAATGATCTCTCTGACTTTGAGGTCGAAAAAATTAGTAGAATAAGCTGGTTTTACAACAATAGCTGTATCAGCTCCCTGGCTAGTCCCTCCTATAGCTATCACTTCTTCTTCTGGAGAGATAAGATTAGCATCAGCAGCCATTGCCGTTATCTCAATAGCTACTTTCATTCCTTGAGAAAAACAATAAAGGGCATGAGCTATAAGCTCGCTATCGGGTAAACCTCCGAATTTCTCCCTTATGGCACTTCCAATATTACCCATGAGAGTATGAGTAGCAGTAAGAAATCTTACTCCCAAATTTTCTGCTTCTCTTACCTTATCCCAATCCGGTTCCACGTAAGCTTTCCATGTTCCAGCATGAAGAGTAACCGCTATAATCTTAACATCGAGCTCTTTAAGTGAATCAACTGCCTTTAGAGCAGTATCTCCAC
>Ga0315541_1003092_pt1 | contig 13126 bp, 7 predicted proteins | sample SalMarSW160190MG_FD_203095 | JGI IMG/M metagenome (GOLD analysis project Ga0315541, IMG submission 203095) | Salt marsh sediment microbial communities from the Plum Island Ecosystem LTER, Massachusetts, United States - Salt Marsh Sediment SW1601-190 ...
CTGCCGATCCTGTACACCGTTCCCCTGCAGCTCCTCGCTTACCACATCGCCGTCCTGCGGGGGACCGATGTCGACCAGCCGCGAAACCTGGCAAAGACCGTCACCGTCGAGTAAAGAGCGCTTTGGGCCCCAGTGGACGGGAAAGACTCCCGGCCTTGGTTGTTGCCGTTAGTTGTCCGGCAATGTGAAACAGCATAAACTATGAGCTGTGCAGCAATAACGCTGAAGAAACGGGGGGGAATGCCCGCACCGAAAGAAGTCGCCAAACTGATCAATCCGTTCTTCAAGGCTCTCGGCTCTGCGGAGGAACCGTGGTAGGCAGCGGATAAGATATGGGTGATTGAGAGGTAACGAATGGATCAAGCGCAACACAATATGATCGCGAACTTCATCTGGAGCGTCGCAGATGATGTGCTGCGTGACCTCTATGTTCGCGGCAAGTATCGCGATGTGATCCTGCCGATGACCGTGCTTCGCCGGCTTGATGCAGTTCTCGAGCCGACCAAGCGAGACATGCTCGACATGAAGGCATCGCTCGATAAGGTAAGCATCACGAATCAAGACGCTGCACTTCGGCAGGCGGCGGGTCAGGACTTCTACAACACATCGAAGTTCACGTTGCGCGATCTGCGCGCCCGAGCAAGCCAGCAGCAACTGAAGGCGGACTTCGAGGCTTACCTCGACGGCTTCTCGCCCAATGTGCAGGAGATCCTCGACAACTTCGATTTCCGGCACCAGATTCCACGCCTATCCAGAGCCGATGCCCTCGGAACGCTAATTGAGAAGTTCCTCGATCCCGCGATCAACTTGAGCCCTAAGCCCGTGCTGAATGGCGATGGAACGGTGAAGCATCCCGGTCTCGACAACCATGCGATGGGGACGATCTTTGAAGAGCTACTTCGCAAGTTTAATGAGGAGAACAACGAGGAGGCAGGCGAGCACTGGACTCCACGCGATGCCGTCAAGCTGATGGCAAAGCTCATCTTCCTTCCCATTGCTGACAAGATTAAATCAGGCACGTACTTGCTTTACGACGGCGCGTGTGGAACCGGCGGGATGCTCACGGTTGCGGAGGAGACTCTGAAGCAGTTGGCCGAAGAGCATGGGAAGGAAGTGGCGACACACCTCTACGGCCAGGAGATCAACCCGGAGACGTACGCGATCTGCAAGGCCGACCTTCTACTCAAGGGTGAGGGGGATGCGGCCGACAACATCATCGGTGGGCCGGAGTACTCCACGCTCTCCAATGATGCCTTCCGAGCACGGGAATTCGACTTCATGCTCTCCAATCCGCCGTACGGGAAGAGCTGGAAGAGCGATCTTGAGCGAATGGGCGGCAAGAAGGGTATGACAGATCCTCGCTTCAAGATCACCCACGCCGGCGACCCGGAATACTCGCTAATCACCAGGTCGAGCGACGGCCAGATGCTGTTCCTCGCCAACATGCTCTCGAAGATGAAGCACAACTCGCCGCTCGGAAGCCGCATCGCCGAGGTTCACAACGGCTCATCCCTGTTTACCGGCGACGCGGGACAGGGCGAGAGTAACATCCGACGTTGGATCATCGAGAACGACTGGCTGGAAGCCATCGTCGCGCTGCCTCTCAACATGTTCTACAACACCGGCATTGCCACCTACATCTGGATCGTGAGCAATCGCAAGCCGGTGCACCGCCGTGGGAAGGTCCAACTGGTCGATGCCACGCAGTGGTACAAGCCCTTGCGAAAGAACCTGGGAAAGAAGAACTGCGAGGTATCTGAGGAGGACATCCAGAGGATCGTGCAGACCTTCCTCGCCTTCGAGGAGACCGAGCAATCGAAGATCTTCCCCAACGAAGCTTTCGGCTACTGGAAGGTCACCGTCGAGCGCCCGCTGCGCATCAACGGGATCGATCCGGAGCAAGCCTACAAGCCAAAGGAGATCAAAGAACTTGTAGGGGCGCGTCGTGACGCGTCCACCACCGAGCGCGACGAGAGTGCGCCGCCGGTCATCAAGAAGATTCACAAGAGGGGGGTGGAGGCTGATCCCTTGCGTGGCCTCTTCGAGACCACCATCAAAGAGAAACCGGCGATCGTCGAGTACGAGTCCGACACCGATCTGCGCGACACCGAGCAGATCCCGCTGCTGGAAGAAGGCGGCATCGAGGCGTTCCTCAAGCGCGAGGTGCTCCCCTACGCTTCAGACGCCTGGATCGTCACGGACAGCGTCAAGATCGGCTACGAAATCAGCTTCAGTTGCCACTTCTACAAGCCACAGCCGATGCGCAGCCTCGAAGAGATCCGTGCTGACATCCTCGCGGTGGAGAGGAAGACCGAGGGGTTGCTGGGCGAGATCATCGGGACGGGCAGCGGCCCCATGAAGGTTGAGCGGTGAGCGCCTCGGGATGGCGACACTCATGGCGCTAGAGGAACTGATCGTTGCGTGGAGTAAGGACCGCCCCGCGTGGCAACGAGAGGTCATGCGCCGAGTCGCTGCTGGCGATGTGCTCTCCGACAAGGACAACGACCAATTGGTCGAGGACATCATTGCAGGCAAGCAGCTCTCCGAGCTAGTCTTTGGCCTCGCGCAGCTTCCGACCGCAGCACCCGAGGACTTGCCCGTTCGCCTTCTGTCGATTGAGAAGCCCGAGCACGTAAACGCACTGGAGTCTAAGGACCCGCTTACCTTCGAGCCGGGCGGTCTGACCATCATCTATGGCGACAATGCGAGCGGTAAGTCCGGTTACGCAAGGCTGCTCAAACGCATTACGCGAGCCCGCCAACAGGAGGATGTCCTTTCGGACGTCTTCCGCGACACGGCACTGGCAAAGCCGACCGCGATCCTGACTGTCCGCATCGGTGAGGAAGAGGAGCCGCTTAAATGGCCCGAATCAGCCCGTCCGGAGCTGCAACGCATGCTCTTCTACGACGCGGCCTGCGGCATCGCCTACATCAACGCGGAGTCTGACTTCCCTTACCGGCCTTCCGCGCTCTTCGTCATGGACGGGCTCATCGAGGCCTGCGTCGCGGTGCGAACCCGCATCGACGCCAGGCTGGAGAAGAATGGCAGATCGGCAGCGGCCATGCCCGTCGTCGCGGACGAGGTCAGGGACACCGAAGCCGGCAGGTACCTGAGCCGGCTCTCGGGAACCGCTTCCGTCGATGCCCTGGACAAGCTGATCACGAAGTTCGATCAGTCGAGCGAGACCATCGACGATCTCAAGAACGAAGAAGCGCGCCTGCGCAGGGCCGACACGAGCACGGAACGACAGGTTCTCACGAGGCAGGCCGAGAAGCTCGACACCTTACACAAGCACGTCGAGAGGATCCACACGTTGCTCGGGGACGGCGGCTTGACTGCGCTACAAGGTCGACGCGCCCAACTCACGGCTCTCGAGGAAGCCGCAAAGCTGCTTATCCGAGCTTTCGAGTCGGAGCCCTTGCCTGGTGTGGGCAGTTCCCCCTGGAAGGCGCTGTGGGAGTCGGCCAAGCGCTTCTCGGAGGAACACGCGTATCCTGCAAAACCGTTCCCGGTTGTTGATGACAAAGGCCGGTGCGTCCTGTGCCAACGGACGCTCGACGAAGAGGGCCGCGACCGGCTCTCGACGTTCGACCAGTTCGTCAAGGACGATACCCAGGTACATCTCGATGAGGCCCGTAGAGCATACGACAGGCAGGTCGAAGTCATTGCCAATCTGCTCGTCTCGCCCGACGCGGTAGAGACCAATCTGAAGGACCTGGAGGCGAGCCACGTGGAACTGATTACGGAGATCCGAGCGCTCCTCGCCAGCTATGAGAAAGCACGCAAGCAGACACGTGATGCGCTCGCGGGCGTCGGGACACTTCCATTGCTCGGGATCGAACCGGCCGGCACACTGAGCCAACTCGCTCAATCCGCCAAGGCCGCGAGGGGAACGGCCGAAGGTCTTTCCAACCCGGGGATCGTCCAACAGCGGCTCTCGACTGCTACGGCCAAGCGACAAGAACTCGAGCTTCTGCAACAGATCAAGGACTCGCGGGACGCGATCGTCAAGGAGATCGCGCGCCTGATGGAGCGCGAAGTGCTCGAAGCGGCCAAGACCGCCGCCGCGACCGGGCCGATCACGAAGAAGATCCTGGAGCTCTCCGAGGAGAGCATCACGGAGGTGGTCCGTGACTCCTTCACCCGGGAAACCGACCGGTTGCGCCTCGAACGCGTGACCATCGCCCGGACCCACGCCGACAGGGGTGTGTTACTCCATCAGCCCAAGCTCGTTGGCGCGCGCCAGGAGGTGAAGCTACCGCGCGTGTTCAGCGAAGGCGAGCGGACCGCGCTCGGCCTCGCAGCGTTCTTCACTGAAGGCCACCTCGACACATCCAACTCGGCGATCATCTTGGATGACCCGGTGACGTCTCTCGACCACATCCGCCGAGGGCTCGTGGCGGCGCGCCTCGTGGCGTTCGCCAAGACGCGCCAGGTCGTCGTGTTCACCCACGATGTCTCCTTCGTTGCGGACCTCAAACGAGAGGCAAACAGTGAGGGTGTCCCGATCGCCGAACGGTCGGTGACGCGGAGCCGCGCAGACGCGCGGAAGCCGGGGGCGTGCAGCACCACACACCCTTGGAAGGCGAAGGACGTCCTTGCGCGGTTCGATGAGCTTCGGAAAGATGTGGCTCGAATCAAGAAGGATTGCGGCACCTGGGATCAGAAAGCGTACGAAGACGCTGTGGCCATCTGGGCCGGGAACCTGTCTGAGACCTGGGAGCGTATCTTCAGCCAGGAAATTGTTGGATCCGTCCTCGCGGAAGGTGGGCTAAAGGTTCGCCCGATGATGGTGAAGATCCTGGCGCGCTTCTCGGATCACGATCTCAAGGAATTCGAGGCCAGCTATAGCCGCGTATCGCAATGGGCCAAGCGCCACGACAAGAGCGCGCTGGTGAACTATGTCGCGCCTGAGGTCAGCGATCTGGAGGCGGAACTCAAACGAGTTGATTCGTGGTTCAAGCGCGTAAAGGGATACAAAGCATGATCGCCAACCTCAAGCCCTATCCCGCGATGAAGGACTCCGGCGTAGAGTGGCTGGGGAAGGTTCCGGAGTATTGGGACGTGGTGCCGAACCGTGCGCTCTTTGATGAGATCAAGGAACGCGATTACCCAGACGAACAAATGCTCTCCGTTACGATCAAGAAAGGCGTCATCAAGCAGGCAGCCCTATTGGAAGTCGCCTCGAAGAAGGACAGCTCGAACCTGGACAGGTCCAACTACAAGCTCGTCCAGCCCGGAGACATCGCCTACAACAAAATGCGAGCCTGGCAGGGTGCGGTCGGCGTTTCCGACTATCGAGGGATCATCAGTCCGGCCTACGTCGTACAACGGCCTCGCACTGGTGGCAACTCACGGTATTTCCACTACTTGTTGAGGATGCCCGCTTTTGCAAAGGAAGCCGAGCGTTGGTCGTACGGAATCACCTCTGACATGTGGAGCCTTCGACCGGAGCACTTCAAGATGATCTATTGCTGCCTCCCTCCCCTCCCCGAGCAAGCTGCCATCGTGCGGTTCATTGACTATGTCGATCGCCGGATTCGGCGGTACATCCGGGCGAAGCAGAAGCTGATCGGGCTACTGGAGGAGCAGAAGCAGGCGATCATCCACCGCGCCGTGACCCGCGGCCTCGACCCCAACGTCCCCTTCAAACCCTCCGGCGTCGAGTGGCTCGGCGACGTACCGAGGCATTGGGAGGTGGTGCCAATAAAGCGAGCGTTTTCGTCAATGGACTACGGCATTTCAGAGTCTGGATCCGACTCTGGTGTGATTCGTCTCTTGACCATGGGACATCTGAAGGATGGATATGTGAGAGTGCCTGCTGATGGTGGTGTTGACTCCATTGACTCGTCCCTCCTTCTGCAAGCTGGCGACCTTTTGTTCAACCGTACGAACAGTCCAGATCTCGTTGGCAAGGTGGGCCTATTCGTTGGTCACGCATCTCCCGTGACGTTTGCTTCCTATCTTGTGCGAATGCGTCCGCGTCCGAACCACGCCCCAAAGTACTTGAACGCAGTTCTAAACGACGGGATCTTCCTATCGATCGTTCGAAGAGAAGCTATACCGAGTCTGCACCAATCGAATCTGAACCCGACAAGGTATGGAAGGCTCCACATAGCTCTGCCCCCGAAGAATGAGCAACAGGCAATTCTTCAGGTTCTGCAACAAGAAACTGAACGTCTTGTAGCAGGCATCATTGCCGCCCGCCGCGAGATCAACCTCTTACACGAATACCGCACGGCCTTGATCGCCGACGTGGTCACCGGCAAGCTCGACGTACGGGGTTATAATGTGGTAAAAGAGAGTGATGATACCGCGCCAGAGGGAGGTTAGAGTGCCATGACGCAGGCTTTGATCCATCCAGCTATGCTGCGCTGGGCACGCGAGCGTCTACAATGGCCACCGGAGTATGTGGCAAGAAAGCTCCCAGTCAAGCCGGAGAAATTTGCATTGTGGGAGTTGGGTAAGGCATATCCAACCTTTCGACAGGCCCAGGTGCTTGCCCGGACTCTACGCATTCCATTTGGTTACTTATTCTTATCGGAACCGCCCGATGAGACGCCGGCAATACCAGATCTTAGGACGATTCGTGATGAAAGATACCTCCAACTGAGCGTTGATTTCCTTGACACGTTGAATGATGCACTGCGAAAGCAGGACTGGTACCGCGAATACCTCCACCGGGAAGGATCTGCGCCGCTTTCTTTCATCGGCCGCTATTCTGTGGATGATTCTGTTGTGAGAGTCGCTAAAGACATATGCTCCACGTTGGGAGTCGATGATAAGTTACGGCACGATGCGCGAAACTGGCAGGATTTTCTAACCCTGCTCACAGAGAAAGCAGAATCTGCTGGAATATTGGTAATGCGAAACAGCGTGGTAAAGAACAATAATTTCCGGCCACTCTCTGTTGGAGAATTTCGGGGGTTCGCCCTCAGCGACCGCCTGGCCCCTGTGGTGTTCATTAACAGCAGAGATGCTAAGGCAGCTCAAATCTTTACGTTGGCTCATGAATTGGTTCATTTGTGGATCGGCGAAAGCGCCATTTCCAGTCCCGATTTAGCATACAGTTCTCTAGAGGAGGACCAAGTCGAGAAGTTCTGTAACCAAGTTGCTGCAGAAATCCTGACACCGCAGACAGGTTTTCTGCAAAGGTGGAATAATCACCAAAACTTAGAAGAGAATATTGCTGAAATAACTAGGTACTACAAAGTAAGTTCGGTGGTTGTCTTGCGCCGCGCTCTGGAATTAGGACGGATAAGTCGAGACAGGTTCTTCAAGCAATACCACCTGGAATTAGAAAAACAGCAACCGGTTAAAGAGAGCAGTGGCGGGGATCCATACGCAACTTACTGGACTCGAAACAGCAAGCGCCTCACGCAGGCTATCGTTTCTGCAACATTTGAAGGGCAACTGTTGTATCGGGACGCGGCCAGTTTCCTTGGTGTCAAAGTGAAAACACTAGAGGGCCTGCGAGAGAGGATGGAAGGTCGGTAGCTGACAATGTGCCGTTACTGCCTGGATGCTAATGTATTCATCGAAGCTAAGAACGGCCCATATGGTATGGATATCGCACCTTCATTCTGGAGGCTGTTGGATAGCCAAGCTAAAGCTGGTGTAATTTGCAGTTCCACAATGGTTTATGAAGAGTTGGCGACAGGGAATGACGAACTTGCTGACTGGGCGAAGGCACGTAAAGGCACCCGTCTGTTCGTGGAACCTTCCGCACACGTTCAAGGGCTCTTCAATCAGATCGCTGCCTACGTACATACGCAATACCCTGAACACCAGGCGCAGAAGTTTCTTGCTGGAGCCGATGCTTGGGTGATCGCTCATGCAAAGGCGGATAACGCTATTGTCGTCACCCACGAAACCTTGGTTAACGAGTATTCCGAGAAACCTAAGATACCTAACGTTTGCAAGCGTTTTGACGTAGAATGGGTGAACGCATATCAAATGTTGAGAGTGCTGGGAGCAAGATTCTGACCGGGGGAAGGGGGTGCTCTGGCGCTCATTTGATGGCCATTTGATGGGAGCCGATGTCAAGGGATGACAAAGATCGATTATGTTCGCGTTTATCAGTATGTTACGAGGTGGCTGCGTATTTGACGGTCATTTGATCGGGGTTGGTCATCGAGGAGGTGGGCAAGCACTATGACGCCTGAACAGAAACTTCATTCCGATCTCGCCGTCCCGCCGGGCGAGTACCTAGAGGAGGTCATCAGCGAACTCGGAATGACCAAAGATGAGTTGGTGCGGCGGATGGGCCAGCCTGCTACCAAGGTGAGTTCACTCTTCCAGGGAACAGAAGCAATGACACCGAACACGGCGACGCGGTTGGAAAAGACCGTCGGTGTGCCAGCCAATATCTGGCTCGGGCTGGAAGCGGAGTATCGCTTGGCGCTGGCTTGCGAATCGGAGGATGGTCAACTGGATTGGAGGCTGATGGGAGTATTTCGCTTTGATAGATAGCGGAGCGAAGGCGGAGTTATCAAAACGACTTATCAAAAACACCTCGGAGAATGAACCTTCCCGCGCATGTAGCGTGAGCAAAGGAGTTCCATGACCACCGACACGAGCGAACGAGGACTGGAGAATCTGATTGTCTCGGCACTGACCGGACTTCCGCTCGGCGCAGGCCTCGGCGGTGACGATCACACGGCCTATTCTCCTGAACGGTACGGTGGATTGGGCTACAAGCTGGGGTTTCCGCACGACTACGATCGTCAGTACGGGGTCGATCTCCATCACCTACGCGAATTCCTTGCGTCTACACAACCGGATGTGCTTGAATCGCTCGATCTGGAGAACGACAGCCCGACACGGCGAGGTTTCCTGGCTCGCCTGCAGGGCGAGGTCGCAAAGCGCGGCGTAATCGATGTTCTGCGGAATGGGATCAAGCACGGCCCTCACTCAGTTGACCTGTTCTACGGAACGCCTTCGCCAGACAACCCCGCAGCAGTCGAGCGATACGAGGCGAACCGATTCTCGATCACGCGGCAGCTTCGCTACAGCCGCGACGAGACGCAGCTGGCGCTCGATCTGTGCTTGTTCATCAACGGGCTACCTGTCGCAACGTTTGAGCTGAAGAACTCGTTGACCAAGCAGACGGTGGATGATGCGGTGCAGCAGTACCGGCGCGATCGCGATCCGCGAGAGCTGCTGTTTCAATTCGGTCGTTGTGCCGTTCACTTCGCCGTGGATGACGCTGAGGTCCGGATGTGTACCCATCTCAAAGGCAAAGGCTCATGGTTCCTTCCGTTCAACAAGGGGTACAAGGATGGAGCGGGGAATCCGCCGAACCTGAACGGGCTCAAGACCGACTACCTTTTGAAAGAAGTCCTTGAGCCGCAAAGCCTGACGAACATCATGGAAAACTACGCCCAGATCGTCGAGAAGCGCGACGAGAAGACGGGAAAAAAGAGACGCGAGCAGATCTTCCCCCGCTACCACCAACTCGATGTCGTGCGCAAGCTCCTGGCCGATGTAGCCGAGCATGGGGTGGGCAAGCGCTACCTGATTCAGCATTCGGCGGGAAGCGGGAAGTCGAACTCTATCGCTTGGCTGGCGCATCAGCTGATCGGTCTGAGCAAGGACGAACAGTATGTGTTCGATTCGATCATCGTCGTGACCGACCGCATCATCCTTGATCGACAGATTCGCGACACGATCAAGCAGTACTCGCAGGTGAGTGCAACGGTCGGACATGCGGAGCACTCAGGCGACTTACGTCGATTCATCGAGGGTGGGAAGAAGATCATCATCACCACGGTGCAGAAGTTCCCGTTCATCTACAACGAGATCCAGACCGATCAAGCGGGAAGGACATTCGCAATCATCATCGACGAAGCACATTCCAGTCAGGGTGGGCAGACCTCTGCGAAGATGAGCATGGCTCTCTCCGGCATGGCAGGCGAGGTTGAAGTCGAGACGTTCGAGGACAAGATCAACAAGATCATGGAAGGGCGGAAGATGCTCACAAATGCGAGCTACTTCGCGTTCACGGCTACTCCAAAAAACAAGACGCTGGAGATCTTCGGAGAGCCAGTTCCTGCCGTCGAGGGCAAGGTGCGCCACGTTCCGTTCCACAGTTACACGATGAAACAGGCGATTCAGGAGGGCTTCATCCTTGACGTACTGGCCAACTACACTCCAGTGCACAGCTACTACCGCTTAATCAAGACAGTGGAGGGCGATCCGGAGTACGACACGAAGAAGGCGCGCAAGAAGCTGCGTCGCTACGTGGAGTCGAACGATCACGCGATTCGGCTCAAGGCCGAAATCATCGTCGATCACTACCACGAGCAGGTGGTCGGACTAGGGAAGATCGGTGGGGAGGCACGGGCGATGGTCGTTACTAGTAGGATCGAGCGGGCAATTCAATACTTTCACGCGATCCGTGACTACCTCCAAGAATCGAAGAGCGCGTTCCAGGCAATTGTGGCGTTCTCGGGGGAGCACGAGTACGGCGGAACCAAGATGACTGAGGCATCTCTCAACGGCTTTCCTAGCAGCCGGATCGCCGACAAGATTCAACAGGAGCCGTACCGCTTCCTCGTCTGCGCCGATAAGTTCCAGACTGGCTACGATGAGCCGCTGCTGCACACGATGTATGTCGACAAGCCGCTATCCGGAATCAAGGCAGTGCAGACGTTGTCTCGGCTCAACCGGGCGCATCCGAAGAAACACGACGTCTTCGTGCTCGACTTCATGAACGATGCTGACACGATTCAGGCGGCATTCTCCGACTATTACCGGACAACGATTCTCAGCGAGGAGACGGATCCGAACAAGCTGCACGATTTGACGGGCGAACTGGACAGTTTGCAGGTCTATGGTCCCGAGCAGGTTGATAACCTGGTGCGGCTCTATCTGGAAGGAGTCGGGCGGGAGCAGCTGGATCCGATCCTCGACGCCTGCGTCGCTGCATACAACGAGAGTCTGGACGAAGATCAGCAAGTTGTGTTCAAGGGGAGGGCGAAGACGTTCGTGCGGACGTACAGCTTCCTTGCGTCGATTCTTCCGTACGTGAACGCCGATTGGGAGAAGCTGTCGATCTTCCTCAATTTTCTCATCCCGAAGCTCCCTGCGCCTGTCGAAGAAGACCTATCGAGAGGCATCCTCGAAGCGATCGATATGGACAGCTACCGCGTCGAAAAGCAGGCAGCCGTCCGGATTCAATTGGCGGACGAGGATGCGGAGATCGGCCCGGTTCCAACGAGCGAAGGCACCGGGAGGCCGGAACCCGAGTTAGAACGGCTGAGCAACATCATCCGTGCGTTCAACGATCAGTTCGGGAACATCGACTGGACCGACACGGATCGTGTCCACAAGCTGATCACCGAGGAGATCCCGGCTCGTGTCTCGGCGGATGCTGCCTATCGTAACGCTATCAGGAACTCCGACAAGCAGAACGCACGCATTGAGCATGATGAGGCACTGCGGCGCGTCATGACCTCGCTACTGAAGGACGACACCGAGTTATTTAAGCAGTTCAGCGATAACGACTCCTTCCGGAGATGGCTGACAGATACGGTCTTTTTCTTGACGTATGCGGAGAAGGGGCAGGAAACTAGTAGGGCTGGACACTAAAGAACCCCGGAATGGCTGATGAGGCTAATCCCATCATGGAAACTGGAGGTGCCCGTCAAAGACCCGTGTTCATCTACTCCGTGATTTCATAGCCGATCGCCCTATACCCACTGCAGCGTCGTTGATACATTCTGGCGAGCATCGGAGCCTCCAAGTCCGCGTAGTCGTATATGATCACTTCTTTTTTCATGTCGTGCAAGCGATGAAGGCGTCCAGCATACTGTGCCAGTGTTCCGCGCCACGATACAGGAAGAGTAAGAAACAGAGTATCCAAGCGTGCATCGTCGAACCCCTCACCCAGATAGCGGCCGGTGGCAATGATCACTCTTTGCTCATCATCAGAAATGCTCAACAACTTCTCGGCCAAGAGCCGACGCTGTTTCTGTCCCATGCCACCCTTCATCACAACTACGTTGCAAATCAAGCCACAAAGACGATCGGCAATAAGGGCCAGATGCTCCGTACGTTCGGTCAACACAACCGGAGAGCGGTTAGCACGAACAGCTGTAAGCACATCTTCAATGATCATCCTGTTGCGGCTCTCGTCGTGCATCAACGCGGAATAAAGTTGGTGAATGAGTGGTGGTGTATCAGTCTTGAGTTTATCGGGTAGCGTAAACTTGGTTTTGCGCACGATCACCTTGTGTGCAAAGGGTCTGGTTGCCGCTTGCCTGCGGTCATCAACCGAATATCTGATCGGTCCGCACTGCATGAATACAATCGGATGGTGACCATCTTTTCGCGTCACAGTAGCCGACAGGCCGGTCACGTATTTCGCCTTGCACTGACGGGCAATTATCTCGAAGCTTCGTGCGGAAATGTGGTGGCACTCATCGACGATCAGATGCCCATAATTGCCTACGACGTCATCCACCACGCCTTTCTTACTTAGACTCTGAATGATCGCCACATCGACTGTTCCCAACGGCTTGCGTGTCCCCCCGCCTATTCGGCCGATCGCTTTTGGTTCGAGCCCAAGAAAGCCGCTCAATTGGGCGACCCACTGGTCGAGTAGCTGCCTCCGGTGGACCAAAACGAGCGTATTTACACGCCGAGCAGCAATCAAGTAAGCGGCAACGACTGTCTTACCGAACGCCGTTGTCGCAGAAAGCACACCGGTGTCATATTCTAGCATAGCCTTGACAGCCAGTGTCTGCTCCGGCCTGAGCGTGCCGTGAAAATGCAAGTCGATTAAGGCACCGGAAAATCGCTCATCGATGATCGTTGTCTCGATCTTCAGTGACTGTAGCAGTTCGATGACGTCATTCAGGCAACCGCGCGGCAGTCCGATATGCTGAGGAAAATCTTCGCAGCAGTTGATGATTCGCGGCTTGTTAAAGGTGGGAAGGCGCATGGCCTGAGCCTTGTAGAATTCCGGGTTTTGAAAGGCGGCTAAGCGGATCAAGCGGTTCTGCAACGCAGGTGGAAGCGCCTCTTTGGCAAGATAAAGTTGATTACCAAGAACCAGTCTGACCTGCCTTGGCAAGGGCCCTACAATGGGAGGATCCGTCCGCCGCCGTGAAGGTGGACTCGC
>Ga0315541_1003093_pt1 | contig 13126 bp, 11 predicted proteins | sample SalMarSW160190MG_FD_203095 | JGI IMG/M metagenome (GOLD analysis project Ga0315541, IMG submission 203095) | Salt marsh sediment microbial communities from the Plum Island Ecosystem LTER, Massachusetts, United States - Salt Marsh Sediment SW1601-190 ...
CATGTCGTACAATCCCCACCGATTGGCCGGCTTACGGCCGACCGGCCGGGGTTTGCCGCCCGAGTTGTCCTCGAACCATGCATAAGCTTTCAGCTTCGAAGCATCGTCACCGAAGAAATACGCTGTTGTTGTTCCCGCCCGGCAGGCATATTCCCATTCCGCTTCCGTCGGCAGCCTGTAGCCGTTGGCGGCGAAATTACATTTCCACGTATCCAGATCGTAGCAGGCTTGGAGTCCCTCAGACTCGGAGCGGGCGTTGCAGTATCTAACTCCGTCGGACCAGCGCATCTGCTCGACCGGATTTGTATTTGCCTTCCAGCGTGAAGGATTGTCACCCATTAGTTTTTCGTATTGCTTTTGTGTCACCAGGTTCGTGTCGATATAGAACGCGCTGACGGTAACCTCGTGGGGCGTCGCGTCTATCTCATTCTCATCTCCCATCGTAAATGTCCCGCCCGGGAGCAGGACCATCTGAGTTTCGGATTCGGTTGTTGTTTCAGATTGACTCTTCGTTTCGCTCGAAGCTTCATCCGGGGCCTTCCGGCTACAGCCTTGTAGCAGGGCGATGATTCCGGGTAATAAAAGTGCGACTAAAATATAATGTCTCATGATTTTTGGGTTCCTGAATAATTGCTGTTGCTCTCGAAGATTACAGTTTCAATAGTCCGCCCATATTTCATAGCCGTCGGCATACCGAAGGCATTTCGTGCAGCGTGCTCTTATCTGTTGGGCTATTGCAACGGCTTTCGGTGAACTTGTGCAGCCGTAGCCGGCTTCCTGGAACAGCTTCCTGGTTATTCTGTGACACTGGGCGACAAGATCGTCCTGGGCACCGCCCATCCGTCTCCATTTCATGCTGAGCTCCTCGTATGCCGGCAGATTTCCCGGCTGCTTTTTTCGAGTCAGTGCTTTGGTTTGCCAAGTCAGATCATCTATGTATTTCATGTTCTTTATAAGCTCCTGCTTACTCTGGTATTCCTGCGGTATCTCCCGGACAATCTCTGCTATCCGATCAAGGAACGGTTCCAAATCACCGGCGGTTTGCCACGTCCGGTTCAGGAAATCCAGCATTTCATTTGCAAAGTCCTGATATTCGTTGATTCTCTTCATATGCCGGTCAACGAAATAGACCATATCATCGATCGCTTCTTCGACATATTCTTTTCTCTGTCTTTCCTGGCCGGCGTCAAATACGGCCTGTATCGCTTCGGTGCATCCGCACGTACAGGCGCGGCGAACGCCCTGGCCGCCTCTCCGGTGGTGTGTTCTCAGCTTGCGGCCCGGCAGGTCGAGTATCGCATCGCATGTTTGCCTGCCCAGCGTTGCTTTCATGATATCGACGGGGGCGAGAACCGATGCGGGACTATTTTTCCTCTCTAAAAAGTAGATGATCGATTGCCCCTTGGGCGGTATTTTCTTGCTTAGACGATAGGATGCATTGTCACTGCTGAACCAGACGGGATAGGTATAGTGACCTATTACGCCGCGCCAGATATTGCCTTTGGTTTCTCTGAAGGTATAAGTGGTCTGCACTCGTCCTTCGGATAGCTGTGTGATCCATTTTGCCCTAAAGGGCCTTTTCCAGTCGATTGTGACATCCTTTTCCAGGTAAGCGGGCTTTAACTCTTCCTTATGCCAGATACCCGGCGCGCTTAGCACCGCCAGATACAGACTTTTGCCGTCGTTGTCAAAGTCAACAGACTCGATGAGACGCGGCCCTTGCTGATTACCGCCGAGCACAAGTTTCATTTGCTGCTTGCCCTCGGGCCAGGTGACAACCAGCATATCGTTTTGGCCCGCGAGCAATCCTGCGAAAAGATTTTCCGTAGGAACGCATAGCGTATTGGTCGAAGCGTATTGGCCGGGACTGAATATAAGATCATCGCCAATAAAGCTCGGCACGATGCCATGCTCGATGGGGCTGATGAGGCTTATCCCCTTGAAGTTCCTGCCCGGCTTGATATCGACAATCCCGGCCCTGTCGAACGCTATTACTGCGGGCAGATTCTTTCCTTCGCCGGAGAAAGTCACTTCCAGAGCAGCGTCCTGGCCCGTATTCTGCAAAATCGAGCAGTGTGTAATTCTTGCCGGCCTGCCTTTGAGCTCAAGAGGTACGAACTGAAGCTTTTTGCTTTTCGAATCTGCTTTCGAGTAGATAACCATACAACCTTTTTTCGACTGGAACACCGCGGTTAAGTGCTCGTTCTCTACCACTGCATCCCCGTTGAAAGCGTATTGGCGGCCGTAATAACCCGGATCCGAAGATGCAGTCGCCGGGTCACGTTCGAGCATAAGAAGGTCGGTGGGGACAAGTTTCCAACTCGTTCTATTCTGTAAATTGACCGTATCGCCAAAAGGTGACATTGTGTCCCATATCAGCGTGTTCGCCGTCTTTCCTTCAAGGTCGGCTGCTAAAATGCCTGTGCCCGTTATAAGCAAAACAATCAGCGCCGTCTTCCGTAAAAACAGTCCATAGCTGCCAATGACTCGATCACACTTCATTATTTGTGTCCCTTTATTCAAAACGGTCATTATATTGAATTCAGCTTGTCGCGGTTTTCGTAAACCTTGATAATGGCGTCGGCGATGTTGTCCATGTCCTCTTTTTCTGCAAGCAGCGGCCCTGATGCCCAAATCATCGCCATCTCCCGACAGACCTGGTCGCAGACCGGGCACGGAACCTGTTGACGATACTCTTCGAGCCTCTGCGAAGAAAACATCTTCTTATAGACCGGACGCTCTAAGATGTGCTCTATCCACGGCTCGCGATGCAGTCCCCTTGCGAGGTACGGGCTGAGACCGACTCCTTCGGCGGCAACTGCCTTGAGAAACTTGCTGCGGTCGGCGTTGTTGAAGTGCTCCTTTCGATAGCTCATGGGGTAGAGATACCACGAACCGCTGTTCGTGCCGTCGTAGAGTTTCTGCGGAAGGATGCCCGGCACGTCTTTTAGCCTCGATGTAAGATGGGCGGCGTTATCGTTCCGGCGTTTGAAGCGTTCGGCGATGCCTGGCCACTGCCCGAGCAGGGCGGCCGCTTCGAATTCGTTCATGCGGTATTTCGGCCCGGCCACCTCGGTATAGCCTCTGCGGGATGTGCCGTGGTTGTGGACCGTGTAGCACTTGTCCATAAGCTCTTCGTCGTTTCCGACTATGGCGCCGCCTTCGCCACAGGCAATGGTTTTGCTCGACTGAAAGCTGAAACAACCGAGGTCGCCGATTGTTCCGAGTTTTTTGCCTCGGTACTCTGCAAGATGTGACTCGCAGGCGTCTTCGATGACTTTCAGATTGTGCTTTTTGGCAATGGCCATGATGCTGTCCATATCGCATGGCTGGCCCATCATGTGTACGGGCATAATCGCCTTTGTGTTCTCGGTGATTCGGCGCTCGACGTCGGCCGGATCGGACTGGAATGATTCGCGGTCGAGGTCGGCCAAGACCGGCAGCGCTCTCGCCGACAGAATCGAAGCAATCGTCCCCGGGTCGGTGTAGGGCGAGGTGATGATTTCATCGCCGGGACCGATGCCGAGTGCCTCGATGCAGGTGTGCAGCGCCTGTGTCCCGGAGCCGGTCGCCACGCAGAATTTGGCCTCTATCAGGTCAGCGAATTTCTTCTCAAAAGTGGGCACAGTGCCCGACTTAGACTGTATCCTGCACCATATCCTGCTTTTGGTCGTCTTAACAATCGAGTCCACGACGCCGTCATCCCAGTAAGGCCAGTTCGGCCAGCTTTTGTTCTTCCTGACCGGTTCGCCGCCGAGGATCGCCAGCTTGCCGGCCTTTTTCGTGATGTTTGCGTAGCTCGGAATGGTCCCTGAGGCCACTCCAATAAGCGAGCCCGCCGACGCTGCGGCGATGAACTGCCTTCTTGTTAAATTATTCCTGTTCATTTTCCAAACCCTTTCATTTGGCATTTTCTCCAAACCTGATATTTAGCTGAAAATCTCATTATAATCTTAAGCCGGGCTCGATGTTAGCGGAAAAAACGCCGCAGGCAAGTAATTGTACTTAACTCTACACCTATAATTCTCCTGAATAGATTTATGGCCTTACTTGGACAAGGTTGCAGGATAGAGAGCATTACCTATCATTGAGTTACGGACTGTCCTGTTCGTCCTTCGCTTCGTCAAATCTGACTATATACGCATTCCCAGTGCCGTACTCGTCAGATAGAGAGTAAATACAACCAAGACCAAGATTCTATTGTTTTTCGTTGCCATAAACTTTTTTCCTGCCGATCAAACTGGAGTCATTGGGATCGGGAAGATATTCTTTGAGTTCAACCCAGTAGATGTCGGACGTGTCGCGACTCGAATTCTCCCACCACCCGTTGCTCCTGGTGAAGAAGAGATACTTCTTGTCCGATGAGATTCTGGGGCTGAATTCAAAATAGGCAGAGTTGATTCGAGGGCCCAGATTTCGAGGTTTGGACCACGTGCCATCCGGCAAACGTAGGGTTAGGTACAGGTCCCGCTGCCCGTAACTTCCCGGTAGATTTATGGCGGTGAACACCATAAACGACTCATCCGGAGCAATTCCCGGATCAGCCGCTTGGTGATTCAAAGAGATATGTACGGCCCGGGGCCAGGTGTTGTCAACAAAAGGGGCGACCCATATTCTGCATCTTATTTCCCCCTTGCGTTTGGAACCGAAGTAGATATTGTTATTCGCTGCTAAAGAGATTCCAAGCTCACGTGCCGGAGAACTTAGTGGTGGTCCTATTTCTTGGTATGTGGACCATCCGTCAGACGTTCTTTGGCAGCGACACGGACTGTAGGATTTGCCGTACATGAAGTAGATACTATTGGTATCCGGAGACAGACAGCAATACGTTGTCCTGTATGGAATACTTCTTATACGCTTAGGTACTGTCCAGCCCTGGTCCGTGTTTTCTGTGATATAGACATACCCAAGCTGGCTAAAACAAAAGGTGTTGCCATCAGCCGAAAAGTTCGCCCAGGCTTCCCCCTGGTGTGGCCGGGTATCAGAAATCAATCCCGGGGCAAAGACCTGGGCAATAGGGCCGGGCGGAGTCTGTCCCAAATAGGGCCCCTTGGCAAAGGGTTCTGCGCACAGGCCAATAGTACTAACTCCTAAGAAAGCCACAAACCAAAAAAGTTTTTTCTTTGTATGTTTCATAACAGATCTCCTTTTCACTCACCTGATATTCCTTCAGGCTATCTATAGGATTCGGGTAGATATTCCTTGAGTTCAACCCAGTAGATGTCGGCCGTGTCGCGACCCGGAACCAGATTCCACCCAGTACTGCGGGTGAAGAACAGGTACTTCTTGTCAGGGGAGATTCTCGCTCCGAATTCAATATACGCAGAATTAATCTTAGGGCCCAGATTCCGAGGTTCGGACCAGGTTCCATCTGGTTTTCGCAGAGTTAAGTACAGGTCTGCATAGCCAAATCCTCCCGGTCGAAAGGCATCGTTGAATACCATGAAAGACTCATCCGGGGCAATTCCCGGATGGGCCTCGTTATATTTGCGGGAGTTCACTGAGGAGACATATGTGGCCTGGGGCCAGGTTTCGTTCACACAAGGAAAGTACCAAATGCCTTTTGGCTCCCGGCTGGAAGCGAGGTAGAAACTGTTATCCGCTGTTAAAGAGAATGACCATTCACAGCCCGAAGAACTTAGGGGTGGTCCGAGTTTCTGTGGCATGGTCCATCCACTGGCAGTTCGGTTGCAACGAAACAGATTGTGGCGGTGGAGCCGGTTGTAGGGGGCAACAAAGTACAGACTATTGGCATCCGGAGACAGGCAGGGCGACCAGTTCTCGTATGGAATACTTTCTATATACTTAGGCATTGTCCAGCCCTGGTCCGTGTTTTCCGTGATATAAACAAATTTACGCCGGATAAAACAAAAGGTGTTGCCATCCGTAGAGAAGTGCCCATGGGATTCCCACTGGCCTGGCCGTGTATCACAGATCAGTCCCGGGGCAAAGACCATAGCCGTAGGTCCGGGCGGCGTCTGTCCCAGATAAGGTCCCTTCGCAATGGGCTCTTCAAAGTCCTGGACCGAATCAATCCCTGATATCTGCTTCGTAGCAGGTCTCCTTTTCAAAGGGCCCCTTTGCCCGTTTACTATTACTTCAGGCCCTCTATAGGATTCAGGTAGATATTCCTTAAGTTCAACCCAGTAGATGTCACCTGTATAAATCCTTGGATCCCAGCCTTCACAGCGGTTGAAGAAGAGGTATTTTTTGTCCGGCGAGATTCTCGGTCCGTGTTCATAATATTTGGTATTAATCTTTGGGCCCATATCCTTAGGTTTGGTCCAGGTACCATCGGCTCGGCGCAGGGTGATGTAAAGGTTCGTTTCCGTTCCGGGTTGTGTTCCCGATTTAATGGAGTAGATTACCATAAAGGACTCATCCGGGGCAATCCCTGGACAGCATGCTCGTGGATGATCCAAAGAGATATTCACGGCCCTAGACCAGGTGTTGCCCACAAAAGGGATAACCCATATCCAGCTTCCTCCCTTCGGCTTCTTGCGTCCGGAACAGAGGTAGATATTATTATTCGCTGCTATAGAGCATGTATTTTCCCTGCCCGGAGAACTTAGTGGCGGTCCGAGTTTCTGCGGCTTAGCCCATCCACGTGCAGTTCGGTTGCATCGAAACAGATCGTAGTTTTTGATCCACGGATGACTCTCGGCAATAGTAAAGAAAATACTATTGGCATCCGGAGACAGACAGGATACCCACGAATTCGCTGGAATACTTCGTATAAGCTCGGGAGCTGTCCAGCCCTGGTCCGTGTTTTCTATGATGAAAGTACCTCCGACCCCTTGAAAACAAAAGGTGTTCCCATCCGCAGAGAAGCTCCCATTTCCTTCCCACTGGTTTGGTCCGGCCTGACAGATCAGCCCAGGGGAAAAGATCTGAGGGATAGGGCCGGGCGGGTCCTGTCCCAAATAAGGGCCCTTGGCAAACGGTTTCGCAAATATAGTACCGCTCCCCCACAAAGCAATAGCCAAAATCCAATATTTAGAATATTCTCTCTGCTTCATATCTGGTCTCCTTTCATCGAACCGAGTTTATTTGAAATTTATTAATGACAGTCGTCTTTTCAATAAACTACCCCCAGCCATTGATTGGTGGCTGTCTTTCATTTTCTTGTCAGCAAAAAAAGTTACAGACTGCCACGAACCATCCTCTACAGAGGAACAGGATCACAAAGATTCTGCGCGCTCTTGGCCGTGCGTCCACAAATTGCACACCTATACTGCGCATCCTGTACCATTGTCCTGAAGGCATCCCTGTCCGTTTCGTAAAAACCATCACATATTAAAAAACACAGATGCTCATTGTATACATCACTTGCGCAGCTTTCGTCACTTGCTATCTTTTCTTCGGCCATTGTAATGAACTCCTTACTTCTTATTCCACCGGAGTCGTACTGACATATTAAATCAAATATAATCGGTACAATGTTCTTCTTTATCTACTTCATAATAAATCTCCTTTTCACTTGCCTGATATTCCTTCAGGCTATCTATAGGATTCGGGTAGATACTCCTTGAGTTCGACCCAGTAGATGTACGAACGCACGCCGGGTTTCCTTGGATCCCAGCCGTTGCTGCGGTTGAAGAAAAGGTACTTCTTGTCCGGCGAGATTCTCGGTCCGAATTCAATATACGCAGAATTAATCTTTGGGCCCAGATTCCGAGGTTTGGACCAGGTGCCATCCGGCAAACGCAGGATTAGGTTCAGGTCGAAATGCCCATACCCTCCCGGCTTATCCTTGTCGGCGACTACCATAAAGGACTCATCCGGGGCAACGCCCGGATCGCACCCTTTTATTGGGAGCTTGATGACCCGGGACCATGTATCGTTTTCATAAGGAGCGCAAAAAACTCCGCCTCCGCTACCTCCACGAAGGATGTAGATACTGTTATTCGCTGCTATAGAGCAGGTAAGTTCGGGATCCGGAGAACTGAGTGGCGGTCCGAGTGTCTGTGGCTTTGTCCAACCATGTGCTGTCCGATCGCAACGATATATATTGCGTTTGGACGCCGGTTCTAACGTGGCGTAGGTAAAGTAAATACTATTGGCATCTGGAGACAGACTGGGCCCCCAAACCGAAAGCCCACTCTTTTTAATACTTTCTATGAGCTTAGGTGCTGTCCAGCCCTGGCTTGTATTTTCTGTGATGAAAAAACCCCCGGGTCGCATAAAACAAAATGTATTTCCATCTGCAGAGAAGCTCCCGTTGGCTTCCCATGGGCGCTTTCCGGTATTACAGATTAGTCCGGGGGCAAAGACCTGTGCCGTGGATCCGGGTGGGGTTTGTCCCAAATAAGGTCCTTTCGCAAACGGTTCTGCGCATAGGCCGATGGAGCTAATCCGCACTAAAACCATGAGCGTCACAATCTGATTCTTTGTCTGCTTCATAACAGGCCTCTTTATTCAGTCGCTTGATATTCCTTAAAGCTATCTATAGGATTCGGGGAGATACTCCTTGAGTTCAACCCAGTAGATGTACGAATGCACGCCGTAGACCCTTGGATCCCAGCCGTTGCTGCGGTTGAAGAAAAGGTACTTCTTATCCGGCGAGATTCTGGGGCTGTGTTCAATATAGGCAGAATTAATCTTTGGGCCCAGATTTCGGGGTTTGGACCAGGTGCCGTCCGGCAAATGCAGGGTCAGATACAGGTCTCGATGCCCATAACCTCCCGGTAGATTTAAGGCGGTTAATACCATAAATGATTCATCCGGGGCAATGCCCGGGGTATCTCCAAGGGGGAGCTTGATCACCCGAGTCCAGGTATTATTCTCATAAGGAGCGTAAAACGTTCCGCCTCCACCACCTCCCACCTTTCGTTTGGAACGCCAGAAGTAAATACTGTTATTCGCTGCTATAGAGAATCCACCATACCTCCCTGGGTAAACGAAGGGTGGTCCTACTTCCTGCGGTTTGGTCCATCCACTGGCAGTTCGATTGCAACGATACAGATTGTAGTTTTTGATCCATGGATGTTCTATGGCGATAGTAAAGAAAATACTATTGGCATCCGGAGACAGACAGGGCGACCAGGGCGACCACACATTCGGTGGAATACTGTCTATACGCTCAGGAGTTGTCCAGCCTTGGTTCGTGTTTTCTGTGATAAAAACACCATTGATTCGTTGAAAACAAAAAGTGTTGCCATCCGCAGAGAAGTTACCATTCCCTTCCCATTTGTTTGGGTCGGCCTGGCAGATGAGTCCGGGGGCAAAAACCTGAGCCATGGAACCGGGCGGAGTCTGTCCCAGGTACGGTCCCTTGGCAAACGGTTTTGCTGTTGCAACAGAAAAAATTACCAATACAATACATCCAGTTAAAACATTGAATTGTGTTTTTAACACTATGATTCCCTTAAAAAGGTCCCGAACCTACCGATATGATTCGGGCAGATATTCCTTGAGTTCAACCCAGTAGATGTCACCCGTGTCACAAACTGCACGCAGATTCCATCCGGTACTGCGGGTGAAGAACATGTATTTCTTGTCCGGTGAGATTCTGGCTCCCCAATCAAAATAACCGGAATTAATTCGAGGACCCATATTCTGGGGTTTGGTCCAGGTGCCATCTGGCCGTTGCAGGGTGAGGTACAGGTCCGTTTCCGTTCCGCCCTGCGCTCCCGGTTTAATGGAGTAGAAGACCAGAAAGGACTCGTCCGGGGCAATGCCCGGATGGCAGGGATTTAAGTTGCCTTTCTCCACAGGGATCTTCATGGCTCTTGGCCAGGTGTTGTCCACAAAAGGAGCCACCAAAAAACCGCCTCGTCCGTCTAGTCCCCCCTTGCGGCCCCAGAAGTAAATACTGTTATCCGCTGCCACAGAGAATCCACCATACTGCCCCGAGGTACTGAAGGGTGGTCCTAATTCCTGTGGCAAAGACCATCCCTGGGACGTGCGCATGCAGCGACGAAGACTGTATATTTTTGTGGATAGAGGAGTTGCTCTCCGTTCCACTCTGGTGAACGGGCCGCACCGGATGTAGAGATTGTTGGCATCCGGAGACAGACAGCACGAAACTGAGTGATATGGAATACTCTCGATACGCTTGGGCGTCGTCCAACCCTGGTCTGTGTTTTCTGTGATATAAACACGTCTATTTCGGTCAAAACAAAAGGTGTTCCCATTTGCAGAGAAGCTGGGCCAGGATTCCCATTGATTCGGCCGTGTATCACAGATCAGCCCTGGGGCAAAGACCTGAGCAATAGGCCCGGGCGGAGTCTGCCCCAGATACGGCCCCTCGGCAAACGGCTTGGCGAAAGCCTGGATAGAACCAATTGCCAAAAAAGCCACAAGCCAAACAATTTTTTTCTTTGTCTGTTTCATAACAAATCTCCTTGTCAGTCGCTTGATATGCCTTCAGACTATCTATAGGATTCGGGTAGATATTCCTTGATTTCAACCCAGTAGATATCGCCGACGTTGATCCTTGGATCCCAGCCGGTGCAGCGATTGAAGAACAGGTACTTCTTGTCCGGGGAGATTCTCGGGCCATGCTCGTAATACCTGGAATTAATTCGAGGGCCAAGATTTCGGGGTTTGGTCCAGGTACCATCGGCTTCTCGCAGGATCAGGTACAGGTTCGTTTCCGTTCCGGGTATTGTTCCCGGTCGAATTGAGTAGAACACCATAAAGGATTCATCCGGGGCAATCCCTGGACAGCACGGTCGGAGGTTTGATAGGTCGAAATTGATATGTATAGCCTCAGTCCATGTATCGTCCACAAAAGGGGCGACCCAAAAATAGCTGCTTCCGGGTCCCCCCCGGCTGGAATTTAGGTAGATATTGTTATTCGCTGCTATAGAGCATGAAGTTTCATTGCCCATAGAACTGAGAGGCGGCCCGAGCCTCAGCGGTTCGGACCATCCATTTGCTGTTCGATTGCAGCGATACAGGCTGCGATTGAATCCCTTGCCCAGGGCTCTCGCAAAAAAAATACTATTGGCATCCGCAGACAGATGGATCGACCAGGGCGACCACGTATTCGCTGGAATACTTCTTATAAGCTTAGGCGTCGTCCAGCCTTGGTCCGTGTTTTCCGTGATGTAAATACCACTGACTCGTTGAAAACAAAAGGTGTTACCGTCCGCAGAGAAGGTCCCATTGGCTTCCCATGGGCGTCCGGTGTTGCAGATGAGTCCGGGAGCAAAGACCTTAGCGATAGGACCCGGCGGGGTCTGTCCCAGATAAGGTCCCACGGCAAACGGTTCAGCGCACAGGCCGATGGAGCTAAACCACACTAAAACCATGAGCGTTACAATCCGATTCTTTGTCTGTTTCATAACAGATCTCCTTTCTTGAGTAGAAAACTACAAGTTATCTCTATTTTGATTATCCCGCAAAAAGAGATTTGTTTCGAAATTGGGTTCCCATTTTGCTATTTTTCTCAAAATGGGGTTTCAGGAAATGGATTAAGGTTCTGTTCGTTGGATGCGTGCCCGGACCGATAGGAATTCGACACCGTGGTGGCGTCCGAAGCGGTCAAAGAGTCCCAATAGGCGCACCGCGTGCGGTTCAAAGGGTATATCCAATCCATCCAGATCGAAGTCGATAAGGTGTTCGTTCCGGCAGATGCCCATGCGCCAGCACTGGGGTTGAGGCAAATCGAATAACTGGCCGCTGCCGTCCGTCAAAAAAACCCGGATGGTACCACGGCAGCCCCACTCGCGTAGCAGAATATCCGGACCGGAACCATCACGAATCGGTCCGTCAAAGCCGAGTTCGATCCAATGGCCCTTGGACAACAGCAGGCCCATACGCGGCTGGTTTACCAGATCAATAGCGAGTTGATCCGTTTGCAGTTGTTGCACCGGTGTTTGGGGACGGTCCTGATCTATAATCAGAAAGCCGTTTCTATCAGGGTCGTTCGCTGCAATTATGCTGGATGGGTCCACAAATTCTTTGTTGTCCAGCAGTGGATACAGGTGGGCGTAAAGTTCCTTAACGCCTATACTCGAGATGGGTTTTGGTTTAATCATACTGGCCGTGAAACCGGCTATGCATAATATACAGATTCCGGCTATAGCCGCTTTTGCGCTCATCAGAGACGCTAAGCTGATGCCTAATCCCGTCTCTAAGGTACTGGCCAAAACGACCTCTCCGGCTGCCGCCTTTTTCCCTTTTTGCAGGGTCAGGCCGGCAAAAATTGTCAGGGCGGCCAGCAGGTGTTCACGTTTAAAACCGTGGCGTTCCAGTTGGTTCTTCAGGGAATGTTTAGCCCGGAAGAACAACAATCGGGCCTTGAGTTCACTACCGCCCTGGATAACGGCAATCTGCCCGTAGGACAGGTTCTCGAAGCAGCGCAGGACCAGAATATTGCGGTATTTGATCTTAATGGCCTGCATGGCACCCAGCACCGTTTTCCGGATCTCTTCACTAACCAGAGCGTTCATGGGATTGTTGTCATCGCTTGGGCAGGACTCCAGAACGGAATCGTCTGAAGTCGTTTTCCGGGCCAGACGCCGGGCGCCCTGGAGCCGGAAGTGGTGCTGTACCTTGCCGAGGGCCGTGCGGAAAATCCAGCCCCAGAAACCATTGACATGAAGCACCTCAAGTTGAGGGAGGGATTTGATCATATCCAGGACCATCTCCTGGGTCAGGTCCTCGGTCAGATGGTAGTCCAGCGTGAGACGATAGATGTAGGTATAAACCTTCTGCCGGACCTGCTCGGCTACTACCGACAGACTCTGCGGATTCCCAGCCTGTGCCTGCTGGATAGTCTGGATATTCAGTTCTTTTTCCATTGGCTTTCTATTTTAATCATCCTAGCCAAACTTATATGTTTCATATTTTTTTTATTCTAACATTTGGACGTATGTTCCTATTTATCCTGCACTCCATCAAATCTGACGATATACACATTCCCAGTGCCGTTGTTGCTGTTCTCTTAGTATTTAGAACCATATTAATTGCCGCTCTTTGGATCTGGATTCTCATTTCCTGACCATTCATTTGGCGTTTTCTCCAAACATGATTCTGAGCTGAGAATTTCATTATAATCTCACGCCGGGCTCGATGTTAGCGGAAAAAACGCTGTGGTCGAGTAATTGTGCTTTATCCGGCACTCCATTTTTTCCTTCTACCCCTTTTGTGGTAGGCGGGATGTTAAAATTGGCTT